>Ga0210403_10001077_pt1 | contig 26566 bp, 32 predicted proteins | sample IncBWC19MmetaG_FD_150863 | JGI IMG/M metagenome (GOLD analysis project Ga0210403, IMG submission 150863) | Forest soil microbial communities from Barre Woods Harvard Forest LTER site, Petersham, Massachusetts, United States - Inc-BW-C-19-M | ecosystem: Environmental > Terrestrial > Soil >... | reverse complement strand
GGTAAACCGGGTATACCCCTTTGACCGGGTGAAAGTGGTGGACACGACTGACGAAGAAAATCTTGCAGTGCCCTTGCTTTGTGCTCCATAGTCTGCCCCGGCAAAAGCTGAATGAGCGCGTGCAACGACATATTCAGGGCTGCGGAGCGCGTCAAAGTGAAGGGCAGCATATCCCTGCCTAGCGTGTCCAAAAGCAGGATGGGCAGCTCGTCTAACTTCGCGCTCACGGTTTGGCGGGTGATTCCCACGTTAGCCTCGCCATCCCTTCACCCTGGCCTGTATCTCTTCTGCCAAACGCATCAGGTGTTTGAAGTCGTAAAGGGCTCTCCAGATGTCTTTTTTGACCATTTCCGGGGTCCATTCCACGCTGTCCTTAAAGCAGGCAGGCATTTCTCTATCCAGATCGTAGAAAGACCTGTCATCGCCGTGTCCGTAGTCGAATCCGTACCAATAGCCTGCCGGGAAGCCGGTTCTGTCTCCGTCTTTCACGTTCCATCCAAACGTAAACCCGCCGTGACATTGAACCGGCAATTGCTCGTAACTGTGTCCAGCAAGTGGATGATCGGAAGGAACTCCAAAGTAGCAGCACACGGAACATGGCCCGCGCAAGATGAGGATGCGCACGCCCTCATCGTAATAATCGAAGTAGGTTGTTCCTTGCTTGTCGGCGGCGCATTCACGAAATCTGGTCCAAGCGTCGGGCACTGCCAACTTCTGATCTTGGCTAGCGGTACTGGGCAAAGGCTTGTTAATTTCCACAGATCACCTTTTAGTATCTTGACAATAAATAACGTTGTGGTAATAACCGCCCACTGTGTGCTGCCTTGGAGGGGTATGTGAGTCTGCCCGACATTCCGTGGGATTTCCTGCGTAACGCCAGCATCCAATCGCTTGAAGATTTCGAGCTATCCCGGATGAACCACGTTGACCTGATCCACAAACAGATACGAGCACTGATCCGGGAAGCGGTATCGGAAGAGAGCGCCGCGAACGCGGCCAGATAGCGCATCGAAGCCGGGCCGTCTGATTGCTGTTCCCTATTGATGGAGTGCTCTGACCTAACGCTAGAAGAACTGGAACTGGCCCGTTGGAACCTTGCGAGCAGACTGCGAAGGGAAGAGGCTGCATTGCACAAGGAAATCATTCGCCTCGAATCGGAAGCCATGAGAGCGCGCTGGTTCCGGGAACATCGGAAGGAGCTATTGGAGTTTGGGCGCACGCAAGCTCTCCAGAAAACGCTCAATTTTGAAGATTACCGTGTCATAGAGCCCGTGGCCGTTGAGTCCCCGCCAAAGCGTCGAGTAGTGAACGCCGATTAAGGCAGCGAGACCCTTATAGCTGAGACCGCGATCTAATCTGAGGTTTTCAAGAGTGCTGCGAGTTTCCTCGCTAAGAAGCCGTGGACGCTTGCGTGTACTAACTGGTACCGCTTTGCGCCCAGGTGTTGATAAGTGTATATATTCTGTTACGTTGCGTTTCACGAAGGGGAATATACGGCCTTACAGGTAGGAATGCAAGCACTATTTGCAACTATTTTATGTGTTGTAGGCTGAACTACTTACAGGGAAATGCTTAGGGGATTAGCCGTATTTCCACAGCTAGCGGAGGGTTAGTTCCCACTTGCCATTCGGTTCGAGGATGGCTCTTGCCATGAGAGTATCTGAAGGGTTTAGGCCCATGACTTCTGCGTAGCCGCCGTAAAACTCAAGGAAGCTCGTTCCTACCGCTCCCATGATCTTTACCAGCTTGATTCGGCCTCGAATGTCGCGTTCTGTGCGCCATCCCGGTAACACGATTCCTTGGTGGTAATGGCCGCAGAGGTAGAGCTGGGAGTCGCCCCGCTGCATCATGCGGTCGAGGTTCTGGGCCACAGCGCCTTTCGTGCGCGCTCCACCCACCCCGTGCCACGTGTGCACCTTGAAAGGCCGATGTTCCCCAAAATGGACATCAATGAATTGCTGTCCCGCTGAATATGGTACACGTAGCAGAGTTGCGATGAGGGTTCCAATGTCTCCAAAAGCTGGCATTGCGCGGCGTTCGTGATTCCCACCAACATACCCAAGGATGCGGTGTCTCGCTGGGGCAAAGATTTCTGCAAAGCGATACGCTTGCGATTGAGGGCCAAATAGATTATCCCAAGGAGTGCCAGGGCTAAAGATGGTGGCGGCATCGATATTATCCCCCGTCATAATTATAAACCGATTTGGGGCTGAAAGTATCCAGTCTCGGTATTCGATGATCCGCTGCACCTTGCAGAGCGAATGGCCGAATTGCAAATCTGTAAGCTGAATGAGTTCGAGTGTTCCCCATTTGCGCGCATCCTTTTCCTCGATGCGCGCAGTGACATACTTGGCCTGTTCGCCGTAGTGCATTCCAGTTTGGATTTTGATGCAATCAGGAGCCATCTGCCGCTCAAGGGAGCGGAGATAGTCTGTGGTGCGCGGGGTTAAAGCGCTGTCGCCCGAATAGCCCGCAACCGTTTGCGTGAGCGAGCTACCCAATTTTCATGCTCTCTGACTTCTGGTCGATGACGATAGCGCCTATGCTTTCTCTTCCCCTTCGTGGTCCGTTCATAGCGCCTCCGAGTTTCCCTGCCCTTTTCCGTTTGTTCGTAGCGCCGCTGTGCTGCGCGTTGCCATAGACGCCTTTTCTCTATCTTGGATGATGTCTTCAATCAAGCACCGCTTACAACCGAGGTAGTGATGGTCTTTCTCGCTAATTATTTGGCCGTCTGAATCCGTGGTGACTTCATGGACGCCGGCATGTCGCAGTCCAGTAAGCAGGCCCCGCAACTCCGCGAGGGGGATAGTCCAATAGTTCGGCGTCACTGAAGCTTGTCAGCTCCCGGTGCGCCCTGCACCTTTTCGTACGTACGCATCCCGCCTAGTCCTAACATCCCGAATAGCAGGGTCAAAAGAGTCCCGAGGTCGAGTGCTGGAAAGGCGATGGGGTGCTTGAGTAGAGCAGCAATAAAAGTAGCGAAGGGGTTAATCAGAAATTGGGTCAGCAAGCCTATCCCGCAAACCCAACCGATGAATGGCCTCCATCCAGCAACGAACATATTCGCGTTCGCGGCTTCAGCCTTGTCCACCTCGATCTGCGCTGAGATTTGGTCAACCAGCTTGCCTTGAAGATTAGCCTTCAGCTCCTCTACCTTCTCGGAGTTCTCCAGCGCAACGGTCGGATCGACCTTGAATAAACCAATAACCTTAGCAATCGCATCGCCCACATTGGAGCCGATGATTGAGCCTAGATCGAAAGCCATGCTATATTCCTTTCATGGAATTGGCGGTTGCAGATATCAGCAAGGCGGTAGCTGAATTACGAAAAGCTAGCGGCAACGGCCCTTCATATGCGCAAGTCTCGTTAGGCTCTCTAAGGGCCGCATGCGTAGACGTTCTAACTGGCACCCCAATAAAATATGAGGGGGAACTTGACCAATGGAAGGATTTGCCAGACGAAGCAATTCTCGTATTCCAGACAGGGAAACCGACTACCGTTCTGGTTGATGACGAAGGCCGATTGCTGAGATTTAGATAGCCCTCAAATCTGCTCATAAAAGTGGAATTGCCCAACGTCCACCGTATGGCGCATCTTCATCGCCCATAGCGGTGGATTGTTCTGTGAGAAGTAGTGCGTAGCGCCTTCTGTGGGGTCTGTCCCGATACCTTCAAAGACTTCCGTTGCAATCGCCATGCAGAGCTGCCACGCAGCCTCGTAAGCTTCAGGCCACTTAATCAGATTAGGATCGCCTGGTGCCGTCATCGAGGAATACTGAAATGCCTTGGATAGCACGGCAGCCCAACCACTACCAAACCAGCCGCCCTTATTGACGCGATTCCTGATTGACCATGCCACGGCTCGCATGGCCTCGTTAGATTCTCCGCGGGCTTCGCGCCAGAGGGTCAAGGCTAGGATTGCGCAATCCCAATCAGGCTGTGTCAGAGGAGTCCCAAGTGTTTCAGTACGAGGTCCATCTTGGTTCCAAATTCAGCTAACTTGATGTCCACCGAGCGCATCCAACAAGCGCGCTTGGCACTCCAACCTATTAGCGCTGCTACCAGCACTCCAACTACGTCCGTAGCCGGACCATGCTCGAAGCTTGGGAAGTTCACGGTGTGGCTCCTTACAGTTTGGAAGCGAGCTTTTTGGCGTCTACAATCTCTCGATACGCGATCTCTTTGCCCTGATTTATCAAGTGCTCCTCATCCACGAAAAACAAGTGGTCCAGCACCGCTCCTGCGATTAAGCTGATTACGATGGCTACGAAGATGGACATTTATCCTCCAGGGTTACACGGACCTTGCGAAAACAGACTTGGTTGCCGAATTGCAATGCGACTTCATAGCCCTCGCTTTGCAGTTGCGAGATGATTTGGGCTAACTCTGCCGCTTTAGCCAGTTCGTCATCTGACCTCACGAATCGTTGAGATTTACGGATGTTTCGCCTTCTCTTCGACTTGCAAAAGCCCTGCATGGGAATACGATTTAGGCACTATGCGGCCAGCCATGCTTGTATTTGCTATTTCATTAGCCATTTCAGCTCACGCCCAATCCCAAGCGCTTCCGCAAACGGCTACAACTGTGTCGCCATCACATTCGGAAGACTCAACCGATCCATTCCACGTTAAGGCAGCGAATGAGGCCAGTGAAAAAGCCTCTGTCTGTGGCACCGTAGAGGAATGCCATGCAGCCATACACGACATGAATGTTGCTTGGAGGCTCGCCGCAGTATCTCTTGCTGGTTTTGCCGAAGGCCTCCAGCAGCGACTTTCGGCAGTCCTGCTTTCGGTAATTCCACAACAGCCAGCCACTTCTTTGGTTAGCCCTATCGTAACCATGCCACCACCGACAATCTCACCTTCGTTGCACTGTTTTAGTTGGAAGTTGGGAGATAACACTACGACCGATTGTTACTGAGGTCACTTAGTGAGTTCCTTGTAACCTGCATAGACCCCACCAGCAGCCCCCGCCGAAACGCCAGCAATCTTCAGTGCCTTAAATAATTTCTCTCCGAATTCAGTCATACCCTTCGCGCTTGCAAAGTTGCCCATCGCCGTCTGATATTTCTGTAAGCCTCCAACTGCATTAAGGGTGTTCTGTATCGAATCCCCAAGCGCTTGCTTTACAGGGATAAGAAGGCGATTCATCTTCGCATTTGTAGCCATCTTGTCAGTGGCAGAAAGATCGCTTAGATCGGAGTACGCCATTCGCGCTTCTTTGTAGGTAAGTTTCCCCTGCTCAATGTCAGCGAACCGCGAGACTAGCTTATTAACCACCGAGGGAGGATTACGGCCAGTAACGTCAGTGAACTCCTTCAAATTATCTAGGGCTGTTTTTAACTCGTCCGTCATGGCTACGGGATGCTCACCAATCGCATTTTCTAGCTCTTGAAATGCCTTAGAAGCGCTGGCGATTTTTGCGCTGGGGAGCTTGTTGATTAAGTTGACAGCGGTTTCCGTTGTCGCCGTCGCGCCAGATGTTGGCCCAATCATGTTCATTGCGGCTTGCACTTGTGGAAGACTCAAGAATTTGGTTATTGGATTGTCCGGATCGCTAGCGGCTAGGGGGTTGAATGTTCCACCAGCAGGAGCCAGGAGAGATTGCTTCATCTGAACGCCAACTGGAGCTTTCCCGGTAGGAGCTAAACCCTGGCTCTGAGAGGTGGCCGCTTGCTGTGGAGAGATTATCGGATTGCCGTTTTCATCCCAGCTTTGCTTTGCTCCAGCTTCAGGATGGAACGGTAAGCCAGGATTGTTAGTCGCTGGGGCCGTTACTACGTTGCCGTGTTCGTCCCAAGTGGTAGGCATCTACGGAGCGTTCCACGTCCTTGTGGATTGATCCCAAGTGGCGTTATCGGGAACACCCTTCGGTCGTACTGGCGCTTGTCCTTGATTCTCAAAGTTCTGCCGCTGTTGGAACTCATAGACGGTCGTCAATTTATCTTCATTGGCATAGCGTTGCGCTACGTCGTTGATGGATTCGAGACCGCCCCTGAACTCATCTGCATTCATTCCCGGCTTGATGAGGCTTCCCATCTTCTGCATGATCTCAGCCGAGAATCTTCCGGTGTGCATCTTGGTAGCTGCGGATTGAAGGAAGCTAAGATCATCTAACAGCTTGGAAGAGTCCGCAGAGTTTAGACCGAGCTTCTGTAAGCCTTCCTTGCTTCTGCCGGCGAGCGGCCCGATCAGGTCAGGATTCTTAGCCACTTCGTTCTTTAGGTCTTGTGAGATTGCCAGTACCTGCCTAGCCGTGTCTGCTGTCTGTCGTTCGTTCATGGTAGGCTTATAAAGCGCGATCATGTTTTGCGGTACGACTTCCCCGGTAGCCGGATTGACTAATGCGCTAGGGGGAGCGTTGCTTAGGTTGAGGGTCTCTCCTGTTACGGGATTCTTTCCGATTCTGTACATCGCTTCTACGTCTGCGCCGTGAGTCTGCGCTGTGGCCCGAGCTTGCTTTTCTACTTCGGCCAAATGGTCTTTGTACATCGCGTCGTGCTGAGCCTGGTAAAGATCGAGGGCTGCCTTGTTGCCGGGAGTAGCGTCTCGCTGATAGGCCAACGACGCAGAGCCGAGTAGTGACGTGGCTTCATCGAGCGTCTTGGGTGTAGGCGGTTGGGAGGGATGCCGGAACGCTTCGGACCCATCGGGGCGAGTGCCGATGATGGAATAGCCGGTAGCGCTTCCGCTGTCTTGCCGCGTGTCGGTCTTGATAGCTCTAGTGTTGTCTCCGTGCTGCTTCAGAATATCGTTGTACGTCGAAACAACGCTGTCCATTGCATTCGCGGGGTCTTGGTAAGCCTTCAACATGGCCTGACGGCCAGCAACGCCTAGAGCCTGCTTCTCGGTGCCAGAGAGTGATGGATCTTGGATTAAGCTATCGACTGTATCGGCTATCGTTCCACCAGTTGCGGCTGGCGCTGTCCCTGGAGGCGCATCAAGATCCGTTCCCGTGAGATTGCGGAACATATCCTTGCGAGCTTTAAGGTTGAATTCTGCCGTCGCGGTATTTGCGTTATCGAGAGCGGTGGCGGCTTCCTTTTGCGCTATGTCGCTCGGGATTAATGCGCCTTGCTGATTGACTTGCTGTTGCTGGATTCCGGTTTGCTGCTGTTGGTGGTGCTGCTCATTGGCGAGCTGGATGGCCTGTAGGATCTGGCCTGTAATTCCCTCTTGCGGGTTAAACGGGATGTTTATGCGCGTGTCAACGGGCATGGTTCCTCACTCCTCATACCGCTGGAAGGCCATTAAAGTTATTAGGTGGTGTGTTTTCTAGGGTGGGGTTATACATGGGAATAACTCCACCGGGGAAAGAACTGCCATTGCCTGAATTTCGCGAGTTCACCATATTCTGAATGGAGTAGGCCAAGACCGGAGCCAGTCCGTTCAAGAATCCTCCGCCCTTGCTTTGTCCCGGCGTAGCGTTAACATTCAGTAGTCCTAGAAGATCCTGAATACTCAGTTGCTTTTGCTGAACAGCTTGCTGCTGGAGTGTTAGATTGGCTTCGTTCTGGGATTGCTGAGCTTTGTTCTGATTCTGGATTAAGGCGTCACCCAATATCCCGGATCGTCCCAACCCACGTGAGACAAGAGAATGAGTAATGCCCGTATCTGCGCCCGTTCTAGATTGCGCTATCTGCCCGTACATCAAAGCTTGCTGGATTGGGTCAATCTTCGGAGTGCCCGTAGCCGTGGGCATGAGGCTGGGAATGAGACCATTGAGCGCATTGGTCTGTGTTGGATTGAGTGCTGGCGGTCGGGTATTGGCTGATCCCGCCGCCCCGCCAAGCAATCCTGAAAACAAGCCGCCTAGTAATGGCGCTAGAAAACTCATTGCTGCCCTCCGGTTCCCGGCGTCTGTTGCCCGCCCATCAACGACATGATTAGCCCGAATAACGGCCCGAACTGTGCGCCTTGCTGAGGGCTCAATCCCCCACCAGGAGACATCAGGCTAAGCGCCTGCCCGTATCCCTGCTGTGACGCAGCAAGCGAATCCACGTTTTTAAGATTGCCACCTGTACTGGATAGAAGCGCCTGGAAGATCGGATTCGCAGCAGCAAGGTCGTCCGGTGGTGTCTGTGAACCAAACTGCGGCAGTGCACTTATCAGCGGTACGCTACTCAAAGGTTAGGGCCACTGGAGCGATTTTGGGTTGCCGTGGTGCTAAAGGCGGGTTAGGCGGCGCAGATTCGCTAGATGTGTAAACCACAGTCGTAGCTGTCACGATGTTTGATGGGTCGCTGTACTTTGGACCCTGGTACGCGTAGACCTGAAACCAGTTTTGTACCGCGACGTTGCCAACTGGAATCTGGAATGTGCAGGCATCCCCATCCGGTACGGGATGCCTCCCGACAAGATTACTCATTGCTGAATCGGAAGCCTGCGTAATTACGTAGCCATCCACATGCGCAATGCGGTTCCACGTCAGATGAAAAAGCCCCTGCTTCCCCGTTACGGTAAGACCCGTAACAGTCGGTGGCGTCTTGGCTCCTGTCTGCTGGATGGTATTGACTCGATTCTGTAATTGCTGCAAGCCCTGATTTAGGATCGTAGTCATCTGCGCGATATGGTCACGCAAAAGCTTGGCATCCTCACCCGCACCCTGAATGGTTCCCTTCACAGTCGGCGGCAAAGGCAATCTGGCTACGTTCCCGCGCCTGCTCACTGACCCGTTCTCGCCCTTCCGGTGCGGAGATCGAACAGCGCCTTGATATGTACTAGCTGAATCTGTGGCTGACCGCTTACGTTGACCGGGTTGATGCTGCCATTCAGCCGCACCGAGAAGTTCTGCATCTTGCGAGCGTTCCCTGCCTCGCAGGTACGGACAACCCGCTGGAGGCTTGTGGTGGAAATGGCTGCTAGGGTTTCATTGCCTACGCCGTTATCGTAGTAGACCGAGGGCGTCAGATTTTGGCCGTCCGTGTCGACAAAGAATTCGAGCGCCCATAATGCCTTGTTGCTTCCTCTTTGCAGGTCGATGTAGCCAGTCTGGAAATCAAAGTTAACTGGATTTCCACCTCCAGTCGGGCCGGCCCAATCATCAAGCAATGAAACGAAGCCTGAGTTATCGCCCATGTAGACGAAGCCAGTTACAGGATCAATGGCAAGTGAGAGCGGCTGCACGGAAGCCTTGCGCTTGGTGATGTTGGCGTGTTTGAGATCGAATACGAGGATGGAGTTGTTAGCTGCCTGTCCTGCTTCGGCATAAGCCCACACATACTTATCGCTGTTCCCTACTGCCTCAAAGTTCAGTGGAACGGTCGTACTTGCGACTTCAGGGGGATGGAAGCCATTGACGCCAAACAATTCTTCATTCGTCCTGTCGTCCTGCTTGAACCACAAATCAAGCTTGGGAGTAAGCGGCTGCGAGGTGTAGCCGTTAAAGACCCACAATCCCCAACGATTGGCGAAAATGATCTTGTCAGGATTCGCTACTACCGTAAACGGCTGATCTGTCCCTACGGCTGAAGGAGTCTGAGAGAGATCGAAGCTCGATTCATCGGTTCCGGTAAGCCGCCAAATAGAGTCCGTCTTGATGATGATAAGCTCACCAAAGATCGAGACGATACGAGAGCAGGGCTTGGAGTCTCCCACGTTCAGGAAGTTGATAGAAGGATAGGCGAAGCCGTTCAGGGGCTTAGACCAAACGAGCTTATTGGTTCCCGGAACAATCCAGAAGATGCGGTCATAGTGGAGAACTGGAAAGCGGACATTCAGGCTTCCAATGCGCGTGTTGGGATAATCTCCCGGCACGTCTCCAGCCAGAATCACGCCTGCGGTTAATGCGGCCGCATCGGTCTGGTTGTCACTGAATGTAGTGGACACATTGTCGTTGATAGTTCCCACGAGATAATGCGAGGTAAGGGTGTTCCCTTTGCGGTAGATGTTTCTCGCCGTGGTTCTGGCGTCTCCGGTAGGCAATGAAGTCAATGTACCTTGCTGGGCCGACAGTGGGACAGATCCACTATCATTGCTTCCATCCGACTCTTCTCCGTTCGCGGCAACGAATGTGACCTTCCATGTGTAAGTCCCAGTAAGCGCTCCCGATGCGCCAGCAGCCGCCCCGAAACCGGCTCCTTGGTATACGGTCATCCTGCCATTGTTGATACGAAACGTCAGTGGCGCACTGTTGCCAACGTAATATATTTGGAATCCGAAAGTGCTCGCATTGATGTCGCCCTGCGCCCAACCACCCGCAGATAGCCCCCAGAGATCGGAAGAGTTGCCCGCCGTGTAGGTCGTTATGGCATTACCGGCAACCAAGATCGATTTGGGAGTTCCTACCGGAATCCCGCCCTTGAGCAACGAAATGACTACCGTGCCGGTGCTTGTCGAGGAAGCATTACCGGCCACAAAGGACGCTGCTATTCCGGTTACGGCGACGGTGCTGACCGCAAATGAGTTCGTAGTCATCGTGGCCCGCAGATTATTGGAAACGAGCGTGCCAGTGGTGAGGTTTACTACGGCGGTTGTACTCAGTGTCGTGTCAGTGGAGTTTATATTCCCGGTATTGCCCCAAGCAACCCCAGAGCCTGTAGCGGTTCCCGTGCCAACTAACGTCGGTCCCGTAACCGTAGCTCCGGCTGTATTGGGCGGGGGCCAGTCTACAGTTAACAGGTTGGTCATGTCTGACCAATAGCCCGTAGACCCAACATCGAAATACACGCGGTTGGGAGCAGATGCAAAAGACATCTTCTGCTGAGAGGTGTTGCTGCCTGCCAATCCACTAGCCTGCCCGCCCAGCGTCTTGCCAAAGAACACATCTTGCCCTATGCCAGTAACCGCACCAAGGCTCGGATTCCAATAGAGTGAGTGGGCGTTATTCGTTGATGTCCCACCAGCGGAGGCGTAAGCTATAGAGTTCTGGTGGGTGAATGCGCCAGCGGAGATTACGTTTCCTGTCTCGTCCAGCCGCACGTTCTCAGCTAATAAACACTCCTTGGGATCGAGCTTATCGACTCCCGCGAGAGCGTTCATACCGCCGCTGAAATCTGAGAAAATCTGCTCCATTTGTTACTTAAGCCACTCCAAACCGCCCTTGAGAAGTACCGTTTTCCGAGTCCGCCAGTCGTACTTGTACAATCCGCCTTCGCCAAAGGTGTAGATGTCTATTTTGTGTTTGTCGCCTAAGGCTTTGTCTATATCCGATGGTTTTGGGTCATGTCCGTGCGTGTGGTTGTGGAACTCCGCAACCGTGTTATCGGTGCCCGGAAAAGTCGCGTGATGCATCATGTGGTCGTTAGGGTGGGGCACGACTGACAATCCCTCATTGTCGGCTGCTTTATCTATCCTGAACCCCCACTCTATTCCCGTCATTCCATTACCAACACTCTTCCAGACCCCTTTCATGTGGTTAAGGACATCAGTTTGACGATCTAGGTTCTCTGGTATAGGTGGCGGCATTTGTTGCAAATGTGCCGTAGCTGGCGGCAGGGACATAAGCAAGCCAAACAAGGGACCGAACTGCGAAGCCATCAGTAAATGGTGACGTGATCCAATACCTTGATCGTGGCCTCAAAGATATATCCCGGCCAGCCGTGATCGTAGCGCCAACCCGCCCGAGTCAGCAGATACCTCTTCCCACTCCAAGACAGAGGTGTATTGATCGCCACGAACGGAGGGAAGAGGCCCACAAAGATTCCGGGTACATACTGCCGCGTAGACTTGAACGAAAGATGCCTTTGAATCCAAGAAGAGATGCCGAAAGGATCGTAACGAACATCGTCTCCCGCGTTTACGAAGTCGGCATTGTTACCAACCCGTGTTAGGTTTGCCCAGAACCATCTAAGCCATTTCACTGGATCAACTCCACCAGCCAAAACTTCTGTATGATTTGATCCGTTGCGGCGACATTGAATGTCCACTTGAGCGCCTGCGATACGGTCAGGTCTACCGAGGAGGACACTAGCAGTGCGTTGGTGATGATGCCCGTACTGAGGTTCACCAAAGATTGTCGCAGTACATTTTGAACGTTCTGGACTCCAGAGGCATTGAATATCTCGTACGTAAAAACATCGTAGGCGGTGTTATTAAGATTCGCATAGGACAAGCTCTCGATAGTGCTCGCCCCCAGTATCAATTTATAGGTTACGGAAGCGCTCCCAGTTGCATGCAGAAAGGCAATCCTGACACGAAAACCCTTTCCTGCACCTATCGTGTTCGCTGGAATCGTGTAGGTAAAGACGGTCTGATCTGCCCCATTCCCGGTTAAGGTAGCATTACCTGTTTGCTGATTCAGTAGTGTAACGCTGTTGCCATTGGATGGCTGAGTTAGAGTGGAAGTGTTCAGCGTGCAGGAATTCAGAGTGCAGGTGTTAAGTACTACACCGGAGGCGAGGGTAGTATTGCCTAGCAGGGTCAATGCCCCGCCAGCGATGGAAATGGGGATCTGGGTAAGCGACTGAGTACCGCCCGTAGAGGTAGCACGGGTGAATGTGCTGGTCCCGGTTGCCATATCCTCTAAACCGATCTGCCCTTTTGTGATGATTCGAGCCATTTAGTGCACCGCCGTCTGTACAGGTAGGATTTTGTTTTGGAAGTTGTCGCAGCAATCGTCTGAGTCGATTAGCCAGTAGCCTTCTTTGTTGCGCTTCTTTTCGTACAGCAACCCGAGTTCGTCATCGGCTGTAACTACGGGATGATGGCATTCGCTCTTGTGCTCCCACTTGCAATTCCCGCATTCCCTTGGCGGTACATTGGTCTTGCCTGTCACGAATCCAGCGGTGTGCGTGCCGTCAAAGGGCTGTATATCCTCTGCGGTGTTCTGTACGAGTGGCTTATAGATTGGGCGAGCGCCGTTGGAGTCAATGACAACTAGCCCACCCTCCCAGACTACGCTAACTCGGGTGTAATCCATCTCCTGCCTGACGTACCCGTATTGCTTGCACACCCATGCGCTAACCGATCGGTGCGTAGCTATAAGGGGAATGCTCTTGGTCTTTTTGCGTGTATCGAGGATGGCGCTGAAGGCTCGCGTAAGTCTCTTTTCAAACTGCGCGCCAGTCTCATCGTCACCTAGGTTGCGAAGATCGGCTATGGGGCGGACGGTCTCCAGGCCCAATATGCCAGCGGATATTTCTAATGCCTGTTCTGCCCTTTTCAGGTCTGAGGAAATGCCCCAGCCCGGCTGCTGCTTAAGCTGATCCTTGATGTAATTGGCAGCATCGCGGATCTGCGAGATCCCGAATGCGTTCATGGGGATCTGCGTTTGGCCTTCATGTTTGGGGCTCAAGTCTGTGACGCCGTGCCTGAGAATGTAAGCTAGAACCATCAGTAGTAGCGCTTGGAGTTGCGATAAGCACGGATGGAAGGATTAGCCATCGAACGGTCGAAGCTTCTCCCCGGAGACATTACCGTGGGCCTGGTTTGATCCTGATGCCTGGTCAATTCCAAAACTGAGACCATGCGCTGCTTGTAGACTTCCCGAATCTTCATGGCTTTTTGCACGTCGCTCTTGAGCATAGCTAGATAGCCTGCGTAGAACTTCACCGCATACTGAGCGACAAGCGGCAATGAAGTAGTGTCAGAATCGTTTACAAGCGTCGCCGGATTAGGCACGTAGTGGTGATTGACCGTCGTATTTGTCGAAGGAGGAGGCCACAGTATAAAAGAGTCATAACTAAAAGGGACAAAACCTTGGGATTGATTCGCACTGTCCTTCTCCCACTGATACATCCCGCCATATTGCTTATCGAGAGAAAGCAGGAAAGAGGGAAAGAGCCTGAGACTGCCCCACAGCGTAGGACCGTAGATCCACATCGGGGTAAGCAGATCGGCAGGCATCTTGTAATATGCGACATTGGCAGCGACGTTAACCGGAGCGTCTTTTAGCAGGATGCGCGAGTCCATTACGACTCTAAGCACGGCATGGTTGATGTAGGTATTCAGCTCGGCGGTGGTCCACAGGCCATCGGCAGAGACTTCATTCAGATAGATTTTCAGCTTGTTGCGGAAGTCTGAAAGCGTGAAATTGCGGATCATGTGCCGTAAGACGGTTTCAAATCAAGCTGAAGCGGGTAGCCAATGCTGTTCATGCGCTGCGCGAAAAGACTTCCCTCTTCAAACGGTTCGAGCGAACGTACGCGCGTACTCCACCATCTGGCCTTATTCTCCAGGACCGCTTCCATCCAATCGCCATACGCCTGAAACCATACTTGTGCCAATTCCAAGTCTTGAAACTCTCCTTCTCGCAGAAAGCATTTCATCACTGCCCAAAACACAAGTCCGAAGTGGCATTGCACCGGAAGTTGGGGTGTATCCGTATCGAGCACCATCGTGTCCGGTATGCGTACAACGGCAGCTCCAATGTTCAATTCATCGGTGGAGTAAATCTGCAATTCGCCCACGTCCGCGCTAACCGTGGTGAAGGGGTTAGATATGAAGTCAGGCCGGAAGTAGATGATAGCTCCGTTGGTATCGCTTACCCCTATTACGATTCCCGTCTCTTGGCTGAAGGAATAAGTATTATCCGGCTGGCCTAAGTCGTTCAGCAGTTGAGCCACTACCCCGGTTTCCTGCGATGCCGTGTAGCTGACCCCGTTCTGTGAAGGTGTGGGGTAAGGGGTGATCTGGTATTGCTGGCCCATCTGCGGGAAGTAGAACCGGAAGGGGTTATTGGCCGGCGCCGCCCGCCAGCTAGGATCATCCCGATCTAGCTCGTACTCGTTGGTCTGCGGCAGGAATACGCGGTCCCAAGTCAGGCGTTGAAACTGGTAGACGCTGTTCGCTGCCGTGTACGTCGAGACCGAAGCGGTGCAGGTGATGTTGGAGAATTCCTCAAACCAGCCGGTTACCTGCTGGGTATAAAATACCCCCTCGTTAATGTAGTCGTTGATCTCCTGCACTCCCCAGGAAAGCGAGTTGGCATCGGTCGAGGTGTTGAGCAAATACGTTTCGACTTGAGCCCGGATAGCGCCCAGGTTCAATGACTCGCTCAAGCCAACGCTCCATTAACCTGCGGTGTTTCGCGCAACAACGCCGGATGCTGCATGGAACTAGGTTGCCCTATGCTAACCAGCGGTTGCGGGTGTCTGTGCTGCCCTGAGAGCCACAAACGGTGCACCTCGTTTATGCGTGCCAGCACCCTTTGTGGGTACAGCCTGGTAGTGCATAGCGGGGATGGCGGCCCCACTCCAGAGGCATCTTTCATGGAGTTGGGGATCTCGTAAGGGCATGTCCACACGGTTCCCGCCCCGGAAGGGCCGCTACTGTTGTTAAAGGAATGCGTGCTACCTTTACAGGTCGGGCATTCAATTCCGACTGAATGGATGTAATGCAGGACGTGGCAGGGATGGCAAAACACTTCTTTCGGGTCAGGAGCTATGCAGAAGTCATTCTTCCAGTATTTGCAAAGGTTGTCATGGCTCGAATGCGACAACATCGTAATCTTTGGAGTCTCGAAACACCCAGCCGCATTCAAGATACCAGTCTCTGGACCAATCACTAAGTCTACATATTTGGTCATCACTAAACTGGTTCTGAGTTGCCACTTCCCCGCCCTGGGTAGATAGCGGTTCGATTCCGACCTCTCGATTAGTGCGCATTCGGCGTCTCCTACCGAAATCAGCAGCACGTCGGGATTCTTGATTACAAGCTCTTGGGCGACCTGTTGAAAGTAAGGATACCGCTTGTGGTAACTCGAACCTGAGAGTACCCACATGACAATAAAGCGGCCCGGATATTTGTCCCTAAAACCTTGGGCCATGACTTCTTCCTGCTCGCTGAAAAACAGCTCCCCGTTAAGTCCCCTGTCGGCATATCCGGCTTTGGCAAGGTGGTTGTCATAGTAATTGGTCTCCCCCACTTGCTGCTGCACCGTCCGTACCGCGTTATAGAACACGCTCTCTTCGTTCAGTTCGGGGTGCTTCGTCCGAATGTGCTCCATCATGTGCATCAGTCTGTTATCGGGGACCAGCAGCGTCTCTTCCGCTGCCCCGGTCAGGTTAATGAACTTGTCGTACTTCTTTGCCAATTCAACCCAGTAATCGAATAGCGGTCCTGACACCACGCCCCTGTTGGGAACGTAGTCCTTGATCTGTACGGCTATTTCATCGACGTAGGGGCAGTATTTCAGAACGTCTTTGGCCGTTTCCGAACCGTTGACAGTGACGTGATAGCCCTCTTCCTTGAGCTTTTTAAGCACTGGAACAGTTTGTATGAAATCGCCGATAGCTCCGTAGCGAACCACCAAAGCTCGCTTTCCGAGAGATTGAGTAGCTATACCCTTAACAGGACTTGCAGTAGATGCGCACTTTAGGAATACGAGCAGGAAGCTGTACTCGTCTTTGTCGCCCCTGATTTCATCGGCTAGTACCTCCGCGTGCCCGATCTTGCCTATCGCATCTCGAATCTCTTGGGGATAGAAATCTTTGGCATGGTAGACGTTTGCGCCCTCTTCTCCTTTGTTGGGATAGAAATTCTCCCAATCCTCGCGGCCCAATTCCTTAGCTACTTTCTTTGTCAGCGGCAGATAGAGGATCAGCCGGCCTCCGGGCTTGAGAATCCTCCACCACTCGATAAGCACAGCTTCGCTATAGTGCATATCCTCAAGCGTATGGGAGGAGTAGACGTAATCGAATAGCTCATCCTTGAAGGGAAGGTTAGACACGTCCGCGATAACATCTGCCTCCTTACAGGCGAACGTGGACATGCCCATATCCACGCCTATACAGGAATGGTCTCTGCTCTTTTCAACCTTCAGCTTCCAGCAGCCGCAGCCAAGATCTACACCGTGGCCGTAAACAAATGGGGCTATTCTGTCGTGAATCTTCGCCGTCTCGTTGCCTTCGCTTGCGTCAATTCTCCAAGTCAATCAGTTTCTCCTGATGGTAGAATTTCATCGGAACCGCCCCTTCACATACCTGCAGAAATGCGGGGAGACCGGTATCCAGTCCGGGATTTGGATCGGCGGTTCCCTGTCATGGTCCGCACCGCAGCACTACTTTGTAAGTCTCGGTTACTGCTGGAGTGAAAGCCGCACCCGTAGAAGTCGTGGCCGTGAAAACCGGAGCCGAGAATGAGTATGTCGTCTCATCGAAGATGATTGCGCCGCCTGCTCCGGTGATTGCGTGGACATCAAGCGTGCAAGGGGTGCTCGCAGACGGAATCGTATTTGGAAGAGTTACCGTAACAGTAGGAGCCGCTGAGAATGACGCGCTACCAGACGTAATCGTGAAGCAGCCAGTATTCGTCCATCCCGGTCCTGTGCAAACCGCCGCGCTTGCGCCAGTTCCCCAACCAGTGCCGAGAGAAATGGCTCCATTGCTCAGTGCGGTGCCTTGATTCGCGGCGATCACTACCGGCATCAAATTACCGCTATCGGTTAACTGCTGGATCACGGCCCCGAAAGAGCTATTCACAATCTGAAGAGTTCCACCCGCCACACGGAAGAATTTGTGTGGGTTCGCTGCCGCTGCTGTTTGGTCGAACAGGTCTAGTGTTGCGCCCGAACTGCCGCCGCCATGAACTGCGATTTGCAGTCCCGTTGCGCCGTTTGCGGTAGAGTCAATTATCCCGGCAGTTCCAAAGGCCGCTGAATTTATCATATTTGCGGAAACCTGATTGGCCGTCATTCGGCCACCGGCTGTTTCTGTGAACTCTAGGCACGCTTTCGATAGATGCCCTACCGGACCAGCGCCGCAAGAAAGCCCGGAGATATTGCTTAGACCACCATCCACCATCTTGATTGAGCTATAGATATTATTAGTGCGGTTGGTGTCGCCAATGAAAGTGATCCCCTGAATGTTGTTTAGGATTGACGTTGTGGCCGCGCCTACCGTGTCATATCCGACAATTTCGATATCGTTCTGATAGTTGCCCATCTCGATTGCAGGACCGATCATTTCTTCATTGATTAGGTTGGCAGAGCCGCCCGAAGTCCCACGAGCGAAGATGCCATCCATCTGAGCCTGTGCTATATCGGCATGATTGATTCGCATGGTGGGCGAGTTCACCAACTCGATGTTGTCGCCCCACGCCATCGATACGCCTGTGAGTGTACTGAGAGTTGCCGCCGTTCCTGCAGGATAGTTCCAGCATTGGCCAATCGTAATCGTCGTGGTGCTGGGAATAGCCGCCACGGTGCAGTTGAAAGCGTTGTTCACCCGTACCGTAGTGCCGACGAGCGAGGAATCCGTGCTCCAGCTTCCGCTCGTCGCCGTGATTGTCGTGGAAGTAGTGTTGACCGTGGGAGCAATCCCTTGGATGTTGAACTGCGTAGCTTCCCCAACGAAAATATCCGCACTGGCATTGGCAAAGATACCGTCTATGCTGTTATTGCCGAAAAACGACGACCGGAACGACGCACAGCAAGAGGAATTAAGCCAAGCGCCATGAGTCGAGCAATTCTGGTATACGACACTTTCGGAGTCGTACCGGAAAGCTCCTCCAGTGACAAGAAGGCAGACTCCCCCAGTGGGATTGTTGCTTTTGTTCCCATCTAGGATGAGGTCACGTACTGATAGCTCAGCCACGCCGTTGACTGATACGAGCGCTGCTAAATTGCTGCCATTTGCAGCCTGCAATACCGTAGGCCCAGCTTTGATGCCTGAGCCGCCTGCGATTGATTGGGCCACGCCAAGTATCGTTCCACCTACTGATGCGGAGGAGATACCCGCTGAGGTCGTATACGTTCCCCCTTGAATAAACCGCAAGGTATGGTAATTGTGGGCGCTTGCTCCAATCACGACAGCGGTTGTCCAAACAGAACCGCACGCTTGATCCACCCAAATTTCACGCGGGGTGTTTCCGGTTGCTACATCGGCGGTATTGATGCGTGCTCCACAATCGGAACCTGGAAACCACGTTGCCATGATCGGCCCGGCACCATTCGACCCGAGAACAATACTTCCCGTACCCAATAAAATCTGCACGTCAGGAGAGAAGATCGTGCCATTAAGCGTGAGTGTCCAACCTGTTGTGGTGATAGTTCCGCCAGCAAAGAATTGAATGGCAGAACTACACGTTACATTCGCCGTCATCACAATAGGCTTGCTAATCCCTACCGTTCCACTTGCTCCTGCTGCCGTACAAGCATTGGTCAATCCCGTGGAGTTGAGCGGGTACGTCACTCCATCCACGAAGATGATGGAGTTGAGGGAAGAGGGGTTGAGATTGGCTACCCATGATCCATGCTGCCCGCTATTGTCAGGCAGGCAGTGCCATTTGTTCCCCGTCGATACGTCGATGTATTCCTGGTAGATCGCGCAGGTTTGAAAAGCTCCCGTACCAGGTGCGCCGTTGCCGGTAATCAGTTGTGGCTGGTAGGTGTTGCCTTGCGCCATTGCCAGAACTGGCAGAAGGCTAATTAATCCTAATGCGCCTATCGCCTTCAATAGCTTTCGATGGATCGACAAGTGTAAGTCTCCCTAGGTCGTATCTGAGGTGATAAAGCGGCATTGCATCCGTTGGCGCTGGAGGCCAGTGGGACGATTTGACTCTCAGCATCAACACGGTAAAGTTCTTGCTGATCTCGATTCCGTCTAGCTCTGAATCTTTCGGCAAGAGCCCATCAGCCAAATCGACCAACAGGCCAAAGAATAGTTGCGGCTTTAGGGCGACGCAGTGCTCCCACGGAGCCGTCTGTGAGGTGAAGAAGAATTGGATCAGACTGTCTACCCCTTCATCCTCGAACCCGATTCCCTGAAAGTGCGCATCGTGGGGGATCGGTAAGTTGGGATGAGTATCGTGAAGAAGCGAAAGCATCTGCTCGGGCCGGATCACAAAGCCACGAGTAAACTTCGCCCCGCTGATAATGGAGGATCGACCGGAGGTTACTGCCGAGAATTTCTTGAGTTCCCCGTTGGGCTTCATTCCACCTGTAGCAAGGTAAGTCCGCGACTTAGCGGAAACTCCACAAAGCGAATCCCTGGTATCGAAAGGAACTCGTCCCAATGCGCCTTGGCTTGTTGGTCAGGTTCTCCCGGCGTGGTCGTCCTAAGTCTTGAGGTATCGTGTAGACAAGCCATAGATCCTGAACGAAGCAGCCCTCGTTCTAGGCAAATCTTCAACTCTTTGCAGCGTAGTGGGATCTGTGAATCGAATAGCGCGAAGTCGAAGATGCGGCCCGTGGTACTGAGATAGTGGATAGAGTCAGACACAACGATGTCGGCCCAATCCGCCACGCCGTTAACTCGCAGCATCTCTCCTGCCCACATCGCGGCTTTCATCTCTATTTCCACGCCTACAATCCTGCCGACTCCGTTGCGCTTCAATGCCTTCGCCATGGCTGTAGTGCCGTAGCCTTTGAAGGTTCCGGTTTCGAGAACGCTTAGCGGCTTCAAGCAATAGACCAATGCGTGTAGCAGGTTCAGGTATTCGTGTTCGGTAGTTTGGGTATCCTCGGAAGTAAACATCCAGGCGCGTTCTTCTTTGACGTGGCAGTGATGTAGGGTTTCTACTTTGTCGGAGAGCGCCCCAAGCATGGTCTGGGTGATCTGCGTCATTCCTCGATCACGCAATGCACTTCGTTGTCCTCCCAGCAACAGACTTCGTGTAATTGATCGCCAATCCGTCTAACGAAACAATCAAGAGGCAATGTGGATTGCGGGTTATACCTGACTGCCGTACAGCCTTGAAAGAGAAGGGCGATTGCCACAACGACAACCGCCCCTGTTCCTTTAGACAAACTGCGGTGCAAGCCCCACCGATCCGGTTATGGCTCCGATTGTCTCGGTCGCAGATGCGGTTCCGGTACAAACGAGGCCGATGGTAAACGCCGATCCTCCAGCAAGAGCCACTGAAGGAATGAACGTGTTGTAAGCAGCCGACGCAGACGACTGCGCCAGCGTGCTAGCCGGTGAAGGCGTGATCTGTCCCGTCGTGGTGTTTGTCCCAACCACAACGAAGAATTTCACGCCAGCGGGTGGGGTGGTAGGAGTTGCGGTGACAACCCCTGCGATACTGCATAGGAAAGTAGGCTCAGCCACAGGCAGAAGCTGCGTGGTGCCTCCGGCTATGATCTGGCCGGAAGCGGTACAAACAGCGTTCTGCGCTGCGATGGTGAAGGGACCGACGTAACTTCTGGAATCTGTGTATGCCATTAGTTTTCGGCCTCCTTATTTACTTGTGATGTGAGCGATTCGTTCGCTCCCATCCGTTTGCTGGTTCCAAATTTTTTGAAATCCCAAAAGCGCATACCACGCGATACCTTGCGACCGACCGTAATCAGTCGGCACTTTCTCGCGCAGTTCCTCGGGGATGGCAACACCTTCCATCACGGCGTCAAAGCCGATAGCTACGGCCTCTCCTGCGGTGGTGGTGGTGCCGGGGGCGTTAGACAGGACGTTGGTCTCTTCCACGAACCGGCCCATGTAGTACCGGCCAGCCTCACCGCGATACAGGTACTCCGAAAGCGTCTCGGAATACTTGGTCACGTCCACGAAGCCGCCCGTCTGGGTATCGGAGAAGAAGCCAGACAATGCGCCCACGCTGCAAATCACAACGTAGGATTGCCCGTCATAGAACGGGATGTTCTTTTTGCGCATGTCATCGCAAATCGCACGCCAGTTCGTACCGTTGAGGTTCGAGCTGGCTGTGGTCGATGCGGTGCCATTCGTAGTGATGTTCACCGAGTTTGACAACGAGCAAACATAGGTGAGATCGCTAGACTGGAACTGCGCCCCAGCAACGGAGTCGAGCGTGATCGCCATATCGTTCATCAGTGTTTGCACGACCGAGTTATCGACATCCAACTCAGACAATGCCACGAGCTGATTGGTGAACGGGATAGCGTTCGCATACTCGCTGATGGTTAGGGTTCCCTGGTTGATGGTAAAGTTGCTCTCAGGGATGGTGGCGGTTTCGTTGAGGCCCGAAGTGCTACCGGCAGTGACGATGGGCTGAAGCTTGTCGAAGTAGACTTTATTACCGCGACGTGCTCCCTTGGCTCCTTTGATCTGAACGAATTGCCGGAACCGCTTTAGGGGTTGGGCCTTGATGCGCAACTGGAGCGACAGTTCATTGTTAGTGAAAAAGCCGCCCAAGCTGTTCGTACCGAACAACTGTGAAGGCATGGACAGACTCCTCTAGACAGCTAGATTGCTGCCTGCTGATCGAACCGAAGTCCTTAGCGACGTAATCCGCGATGGGACTTTTGCTCTTGTTCCTTCAGCATCGCCATATGCTTGTCGAATGCGGCATCGGCGGTTAGCGGAGCCTTCGTAGAAGGGTGTTCCGTTGCTGCGGCTGGAGCGGAGTTACTGAGAAGCGGAATGGTCCGCGTCTCTTGCGTGAGTGCTTCCTTGGCACCCTCTGTTCGGAGTCTCCCGGTGAATTGACGGAAGGTGTCCGTAGCCTTGGTTAAAAGGGCTGCGGGATTCCGTGCAAGCTCAGGGTCCGATTGTGCGAGCAGGGTAGCCTCGAAAGCCACACGCACTTCATGTTCTTTCAAATCCGGGTTGTTCGTGCGCCAATTCTCAGCAACTTGCTGAGCGGTTAACGCAGTCTGAACCCGTTGCACTAAATTCTTTTCGATGAACTCCTTAGGGTTAGTTGCAAAGTCGTTGATGATGCGATTGTTTTCCGCCTGCTCCTCTGCGATCTGTGCGGGAGTCTTAGGAGCTGGCGCTGGAGGCGGAGTAGCTTGGGCTTTCGCTACAAGCTCCGCTTTCTCTTGCCCCTGCCTGGTAATGAGCTTTTGCGCTTCGTCATAAGCCTTCTCTAACTCTTCGACGGATTTGTACTTCCCGGCGTAAACTTTCGGCTGTTCTACTACGGGAGGCACTTCAACCTTGGTGGCTTCCGCGGGCTTCTCTTCTGGCTTTGCCTCTACCGGCTTGGGGGTGTTTTCTTCATCACTTATATTTCGGAATCCAAGGTCTCTACCTGGTTCCAATGCCTCCATTGAAGTATCGCGGATAGAGCCATCTGGCTTCTGATCCGCCATGCGAGACTTCGTTACTACGGGCTGAGAGACTTCCACCTTGGTAGGTGGAGGGGTAGGAGTCGGAGAGCTGGGTGGCGCTCCTAGATGCTGTCCGCTTTCGTTCTCGTTTAGATAAAGCTCACTGGTGGTTCCGGCTGCTGGCATCAATCCTCCACTATTTCTATTTCGTAAGTGCGGTGCGGGTCGGTAACGGTGTGGCACCACGAACGATGTCTGGGAATGTAATTAGCCACAGTGAGATCAGTAGACATCCCACACGGCACGCAAATTCCTAGCTTGGGTTTCGGCAGAGAGTTAACGTACTCAGCAAAGGCTTGCTCGCTCATATTCGGCGGTGAGATCAACTTCGTACCTGTGCGTTTTTCACGAATGTAGTTGCATCTCTCCCAATTGCCGCTTCTCTTCCCGCTAAGACTCCCGACGCTATATCCGCATTGCGATCCGTGGTCAGGATGAAGTCATGCAAGAAGCGAAGCGCTCTCAGGTAAAGCCTTAATTCCGACACTACTTTCTCATCGCAGATTTCAAGCTGTTGCTGAGCCCAAAGTATTTCCCGGTCTGCCTGTGTAACGATTAGCTGATAGCCCATCGAGTCTTTGATTTCCTCAATGGCCCTTCCCCGTTCGATCCAGCCTTGCAGCTCAGTGTTGGGCCTGCTGAACCATTTCGACTTTAAGCCGCCCTTGATCCGGTCGAGCGTGGCCCCCGCAGCCTCAACGAATTCCTTGAGCTTCTTACGGGAGTCGAGTTGCTCTTGGGTGGGCATTATTTATAGATTGGGCCGCCGCGCCACGGAGCAAACACGTAGGCCTGGGTGGTTGTCTGAAAGCCATAGTGCTGATGGAATCCGCACGGTCGTTCAAATGAACACGAGCCTTCCGTGCATAACACGTCAGTGCCCTTAATTGGCTGGCCTTCTGTTTTAGTTAGTACCTGACTTGTGGCAATTGACGCTGCCGGGACCGCCATTAACAACGAACCAAGAAACTTCCGCCTGTCCACTATTTCACCCTCTTGAGGCGCGGGTTGCTGCGCTTAGCCGCCCCGGAAGCGTGTCGCGTGGAGTTGGCAAGTATTGCTCCTGCCGCTTGCTGCGATACGCCTTCCTTCGCAGCTATTTTGCCCTGCACAGCCTTGAAGCCGGAATGGCCGTTGTCGTTGTGCAACACGCCGTCCCGGTTATTGCCGTACAGGTCCAGCCGGTCAGGTCTGTCGCGGTCCGTCAACATGGTGTCGGAATCGTAATCGCTCATGCGAGGATCGGCAGCATTCACACCGTAGCCTCTTAGGTAGAGTTCATCAGAAGCGTTGCGGGGCAATGGCGCAGTACGTGGCTGGAAGCTAGGATAGGTTTGAAACGCTACAGACTGATCTGCTGATCGCATTGCAGCCATAGGACCGTGCAGCGTGGGATCGGCTTGTTCGGTTTCATAGTGCGCTACCGTATCCACGCGCTGCGGTGCCGGCTCCAACTTGTCTACTCCTTCGCGTGAACCGAAAGAGCCGGGAGGGATAACTTCTCGATAGCCCTTATAGACAGGCGATAATTTGCCATCCTTGGTATCACCGTTGGCTAGGAGATTGACTTTAGGCTGTGGTGAGCGATTGATAGTCACATCCAACCCAAAGTTCTGGCTTACCGATTCGGTGATGTGTGCTGGTACTCTTGTGCGTGCCATTTACTTGCCTCCGAAAGCAGCCTTACCAACAGCCCTACTAAGACGCTCAAGCGCTTCTGTTTCTCGCTTCACTTCATCATCTGTCTGTTTGTGAGGACTGAGAATTTCGTTCCACCAAGTCACGAAGCTCTCTAGTGGTTTCTCCCACATACTGCCGTCCTCACGAAGGGCGATGATCTTCTCTTGGGTGCAGATTATCTGGATAGGCTTATGCATTTACCCTCGGACGGTTTCGCGAGGCTTCGTGAGTTCCGTGTAATCGTAGAACTTGGGCACCCCACCTGGATCGGCAGTCTGCCGCTGATACTCCACCGCGCCGTGCAGCTCCTGCGGGCGAGTCTCGGAACCTTCGTAAGCCTTGGTCTCGATGCGCCCACCCTGCCGTGCGTTTTCCTCAGACGTTCCGGGGATCTCTTCTACTGCCGGCACAACCATTGCTTGACCGGCCTGCGGGATAGCTTTCTCCGTTGCAGAACCTGGGATTGGTTTGATGTCAGGCATTGCTGTCTCCTTTAGATTTGGATTGTGAATCTGGTCCTAAATATCCATCGAAGTCGCTCTGTAAATCGCTTTGAGGTTCGGCCCGCTCGATGGTGATCTTTAACCCCGACGCCTCTTCGTCCGTCTTGAGTCTTGCGAGAATATCCACAAGGCGCGGGGCATCCATGGCGGGAATAGGTTGCTCCTTCACCTCCTGCTGAGGGACGACGCGGCTGGAATACACCATGTTGTCAACCGGCATCTCGGTTGTGTACTCAGAGCGATTAAGGAAATTGTTAATCTTGCTGTTCCTGTCACCTCCAATGACTGATCCGGCATGAGCCTTAACTGGTTCTTTCATTTGCCCTCACCGGAAATTGTCTATCGTATTTCACGCTGCTGGCCCAGGGGCGGATGGGGGTTGCCCTAGACTCATGGCCGCATCCAGCAATTTCTGTAAGGTCTGCTGATCGTTCGCTTCTCGGGAAGATGCGATCTGGCCATGCGCTCGCGCCATCTCGGTAAGGAAAGGATTCTGCTGAGCTAGTGCGGCTTGCCTAGACTGCTCTTCCATATCATCTGCGCTGGGATCGAATAGCTCATCAGGATCGGGAAGATGATAGGCATCTGCGACGCGCCTCAACATCTTGTTCAGTCTCATCCCTACTGCGCTGATAGCTTGCGGTCCGAACTGTGCTAACGTCATCAGTAGGTCTTTGTACTTGGAAAGATTCTGCTGGCGCTCGATGGTTCGGGAAAGTCCACGAGCCTCAAAGTAGTAGCGTCCCCAAATCAGGTTAAGCCGTGTCTGGATGGGTAGCTGGTCGAGAACTTTACCCGCATCTCCAAGCAGCATTGTCCAAGTCGGATTGCTGGTAGCATCGACAAACTGGAAGGCTCTGCTCCACATCTTTTCAGCAACAAATGACAGGCAGTTGTCCTCGATGATTACGGCTATGTCGGCCAGGATCAGCGTGGACTGGAGTTGGGTTTGCTGAATCTCTGTAGCAGTAGTCTCACCTTTGACATCAAGTAAGCCCTGCGCTTGCTCGGTGATGAAAGTTCCTCGTTCGTACTCCTTGTTGAGTGATTGGAGAAAGTTGAACGAAGAGTTGCCAAGCTGGGGGAATTGAACGCCTTGGACAGCATTAGGACCAGCACCAGCCCTTTTATAGAAGACCTTCCCCGGCTGGACGCCGGTCTGCATGTCGCCTTCGGGATTCTCCAGGGCACTTGCTTCCACCTCCAGCATGGGAACTACGCTAAAACTTAGGTGATCTTCCTGTTTCTGTGCGGTCCGATCGGCGGCATCCTTTACGCTAAGATTCATTTCCAGCAAGCCTTGGCCGGGAAACCGGCCGGCCACTACCAGCGGAGAGAACACGATGTACGGAGGTAGTCCATCCCAGTAAGGGTTATCTTCAAACTTCAGGATGGTGGTTCGGTTGGCAATCAAGATGTGCTGGTTGGCTTTAACGACTTGTTGGGTATGTACGTCGATGATGTCGCCCCAATACTCCCAGA
>Ga0210403_10001076_pt1 | contig 26568 bp, 27 predicted proteins | sample IncBWC19MmetaG_FD_150863 | JGI IMG/M metagenome (GOLD analysis project Ga0210403, IMG submission 150863) | Forest soil microbial communities from Barre Woods Harvard Forest LTER site, Petersham, Massachusetts, United States - Inc-BW-C-19-M | ecosystem: Environmental > Terrestrial > Soil >... | reverse complement strand
CGAACTTACGACATCGACTGTGACCGTTCAACTGCTGATGCGGCGTATCGCTGGACAGAGTCTGATCCAGGACTTGGCCGCGTAAGGGCAGCGGTGAGGACGTTAAGACCGCTCAAGAACTGATGCGCCAGGCGAACAGCAGATTGACGCTTGACGTGTACGCACAGGCTCTAACGCCGGCTAAGCGTGCAGCGTATCTGAAGGTGGTTGAGCTGATTCGGCCTGCGGTGGGAACAGGTTCTGTTCCTTTGTGTTCCCTCGCGGAGGAAGCACAGTCTGTAAGTGCTCGATTTTATGGAGCGGCCTATCGGGAAGCGAACCGACACCTGAACCTTGACAAGGTTCGAGAAGTTAAATCTAACGCGCTGGAACGGCGGCACTTAGCAGATTGGAAGGAGCCTTTAATTGGAAAATGAATGGAAAATGAAACGGCGTCGCGAGATGGAGGTAAGGTCAGACATTTGTTCGCGAACGTCCGGGCTGATAACGTTCCGTGCATGGGAATTGATCGTGATGATTGCGGAGGGCGGAGTCGACTAGCTGGAGGGCTTACACACAAGCGCTTATCTGTAAAACAGAACCTTCCCGGAAGGATCGAGTTGTTGCAAGAAATCAAAATCAAGAACATTGCGGGTCAGCACGGAGCAGCCATGCTTTCTAGCTGTGGCGAATAGCAAGGCATCGTTCAACACCCGCCGTCGTTGGTCGCTCTTGTATCCTTGCAGCCGGGCGAGTGTACCGGACAGAATTCCCGCTTCACGCCATATTTCGGAATCAGTTGCGAGGGTGCGATGGCTTGGCCGCCGCTCGATCACCGCAACAACCTGTTCCATAATCCCGAGTGTCTGGGCATGTGCGGGGTCAAGTAGACCGCAGGTTGCCGCTAGTTCCGCTTCTGTTACTGGCGAAAGCCACGCCTCGGCCGCCCGGAGCATGACGTCTCCCCTTCGCGGAAAACGGTTCTGGAGAATGTCGATATAAACCGTGGTGTCGTACACCAGTTTGGTGGTCCAACTGGCGGACTCGATGAAGTCGAGTTCCGATTCGGGGCGCGGTTTGAGCGGTGCTCGTGCTTTTCAGGCTTAAGGCGTCTAAGGGTGCCCTGAAATTCAGAATTCAAGGTCCGCCTCGCGATCGATGGTGCCACGGCGAGCCAGCAGCCAGTCAGCGTAGTCGTCAGCGACCGCAATATTAGCCAACGCCAGCTCGATGAGAGCGGTATCAGAAACAACTCCGGTGCGCCTCTTTGCCTGTGCCACCAGGGCCTTAGGCATTCTACCCCGGACCACTTGGTTCCTTTCCCCGCGCAACAAGCCTTGCTCGTCGGCGATGACCATCACCTCACGGAGCTTGCCAGGCCCGCTAATGCTGGTGCCTTTCCGCATTCTCGAACTTGCAGACTGAGCAGCACGTTTCATACTGTTCTCCCAGCATTGCCATTCTGTAGCACACACTAGTCTTCATTGCAGCACAACTTTTCGCATTCATTACAGGTGAATCCAGCCGTGACCATCAACCATCGCGAGCCTATACCGATAGAGAACCGCTACAAACTCGATTGCATCACGACTGACCCTGCTCGGATGAACGGCGAGCCCTGCATCCGCGATCTGCCGCACTGCTCATGGAAAGCCTCGAAACCTTCAGAAGCGCCGCTTCGCGAATCCCCGAAGGTATCCACGGCGATTGCGCCGCCTAGCTTCCTCACTTCTTGCACAGGCCTGTTACGTCTTCCCGGACGACTTGATCGCCGCTTGAAGGATGGGCTTCGCCCACGCCGGCACAAGGGATAGCTCAGCTGAACTCACGTTCTTGCCCCATTTCATGTGCAGCAGTAGTCTGGGTGACGGAGCTTGCCCTTTTTGTGGATCACCTTCTTCGGTGTTGTCGAAAACCTTGAGCTCGGCAAGGTGGGGCAGGAGTTCAATCAACTTCATCCTGCTCCCGGCATACCGTTCACGTATCTTTGCCTCTGGGATGTCGGGCCCGCCCATAGCAACCCTGGACCGCACACGAGCGATGTGCAAATCAGCGCTTTCCAGGCCCACATACCAGATTCGCACTTCCATTCCCGCAGAGCTTGCCTTTTCAACTAAGGAAGCCATCGAATTTCCACCGAGCGTGGTCTCAAAGGCAAAGTCCATACGTTCGTCGATGGCTCTTTCAAGTAGTCGGCGGCCTTCCCGCCAAGCCAATCCATTCGCTTCTTCCTGGCCGATTTCGGGGAGTTTCAAGCGGAACTGGCGCGCGGCCGTGTCCGGATTATAAAACGTGGCGCCGGCTTCCTCGAGCATCGCCCCGCCAACGCTGCTCTTCCCTGCGCCGTTCACACCTGCCAGGACATAAATGCGCGGAGTTTGAGCAGGGTCAGGCAAGCTTGCGCGCAAAGGTTACAGCGGCCTTGGCCAGCTGCTCGGGAGTCGCGTCAAACGCTGTCTTCATTCCCGCGCGAGCTTCTGGCGTCTGCATTCGCGCAAGAAGCGCGTCGAACTCGCCGCTCAACGCGTTGAGCTTCGCCTCCGTCGCACGAGAAAACTTCTCGTATTCTGCCATCGGAATCACGGCCGCTTTGGGAGTCTCGTGTTTGGTGATGAGCACCACGCCGCCCTGCATAACCGTCTCCAGCACGTGGCCCATCTGGTTCTTGGCCTCCGTCGCCGTAATCTTGATGGGCGTGAGGGCTGCTCCCCGGCGGGCGAGAAAGGCAGGGGCTGGGTCCTGCCGCACCCGTCTCATGCGCATAGCATTGCCGACCGTTCGCTTGAGCAATGCGGCACCGATGGGCTTGACGAGCGACTGCAGGGCTCCCAGCTCCGCGGCCTCGACCGCGATCTCGTTGCTCTGCTTATCGAACATCACGATCACGGGCAATTCGGGAGAAAACGCATGCAGTCTTTCCAGAAAAGCGAGACCGCTGATCTTGGGAACCAGAAGATCTGTAAGAACGACATCGAAAGGAGCGCTTTCGAGACGCCGGAAAGCTTCGTCGCCGCCACTCGCCTCGGTCACTTCAAATCCGGCGTGAGCAAGCGCACGGCTGTAGGACGCCAGGATTGATGGCTGATCGTCGACCAGGAGAACGCGGCCTCGCGACATGGGCAGCACCTCAGACAGCCATTTTAGCTATTTTGGCTATAATAGTCAAAAGAAACTCCGAGACCGCCGGAATGCGAGGGTTTCCCGGGAATTTCGTGGATGACGATCAGGGACAGCCTGCGAACGATGCAGGCTGCTGCTCGATCAGGGCCTCCCGCATCACGATGCGAAGATTGTCGACTTTGCGCGCCAGGGCGGTTGGATCGTTGTGACTTTGGATGCAGACTTCCATGCCTGTTGGCGCTCTCTGGGGCGACTGGCCATGCGCGGTTCGCATTCGGATCGAAGGTCAACGGACAGAGGGGCTTGCCACAGCTCCATTCGAGGAGGGCAGTAGCCAGTTCGCCATGCATCGGAACCGGCTTCTGAGATGCTTCCCTCTTTATTTCGCCACCATGCTGACGAACCACGGCGCGACTCAAGTTGATGGCTCCACTGCCGAATTCAACGTCAGACCATTTCAAGCCCAGAGCTTCAGATAATCTCAATCCGGTGGCGGCGGTCAGGAAGACCAGCGCGCGGGCGGGGTTCTGAAGTTCAACCCAGATGTGTTCTTAGTTCTACGGCATCCAAAACATCAGGCGTTTTCTCCCGCTTTGCGCTGGGTAATCCTGTAAAGATATTATAATCAATCGCTTACAGTGTACGGCAATTTGCCGAGTTTCTCTTGACAGTACCGGCAGATTGCCGTACACTCAGTTTTACGAATGGAGGCAACCATGGCATTAGTACAGAGGGCGGAACGTCTGGAGGTAAGAACCACCGCAGCACAAAAACGTCTAATCGAACGGGCTGCCGAATTGCGCGGCACGTCTGTCACTGACTTCGTTGTTTCCAATATCCAGGCAGCCGCTGCCGAGACGATTAGGGAGTTTGAATCCCTATTTCTGCGCGATGAAGCTCGGAAAGTCTTTGTTGAGGCTCTGCTCAATCCGCCTCAACCGAATGAAGCACTGAAGGCGGCAGCAGGCCGACACAAGCAGATGGGACTCTAATTTGGAAGAACAGCCACCAAAACCAAAATTGTACATCGAGCCGCTCAGAGCTAGTCACGACCGAGCGGCTTTTTCCTGTGGTGTTCCCCCGCTGGACAAATATCTTCAAACGCAGGCGAGTCAGGATATGAAGAAAAGACTCGCTGCGGTCTATGTCCTTACGCCTGATGGAAAGACCATCGCAGGCTATTACACGCTGTCCGCCTACTCGGTGCGGCTTGACAAAATTCCAGAGGAAATTGCGCGAAAGCTGACTCGAATGCCCGAGGTACCAGCAACCCTGGTTGGACGGCTCGCTAGAAGCAGTGCGTTCCGCGGGCAGGGAATCGGCGAGATTTTGCTCGCGGATGCTCTAAAGCGTAGCTTGGCAAACTCTACGCATGTTGCGTCATGGACGGTCATGGTTGACGCCAAAGATGCGAACGCCGTTGCCTTTTACAAAAAGTACGGATTTATAGAAATTCCTGCCACACCAAGTCGTCTCTTCCTACCGATGGAGACAATCGCCAAGTTGCCCTGAAGACGGGCAGACGCCTTACGGCCAGCCGGGAGACTGGGCAAGCGCTGGCCTTTGCGGCGGCTTTGGTTGACGACAAGGTCCTGCCCCTACCCCACGCCCGATGAGGCTGCTGCGCGATCAGGGCAGGGCCTCCCACGTTCCACAGTCCACCATCTCGATGCCGCCGGGGTGAAGTCCGCCCACGTAGGGGAAAAAGGACTAGCCACTGCGAGCGATGCGAAGATTGTCGACTTTGCGCGACAGGGCGGTTGGATCGTTGTGACTTTGGATGCAGACTTCCATGCCCTGTTGGCGCTCTCTGGGGCGACTGGCCATCCGCGGTTCGCATTCGGATCGAAAGTCAACGGGCAGAAGGACTTGCCACTTTACTGGTTAACGTGCTGAAGCTTTGCAAGGACGATCTGGTCCAAGGAGCTATGATCTCAGTGACCGAGAACGGAGCCAGGATTAGAAGGCTTCCTCTCCTGCGATAAGCTTTTTAGGAGAGTCTGCTCTCGAAATCGACTTTTGATTGGGGACTCGCCTCAACGCTTGAGCACGTCACGGCGCACTTGACCGGAGCGCGCAAACCGGGATGCTCAATCTCCGTCGTGGGCCGGATTTTAACGTAGCGTGCTCACTTGCCTGTTCACTCAAGCAAACGGAGGAAGTGGGGAGTGGCCCATGAGGAAGATTTTCGGAGTACCGTCTCGGGCCGGCCGGGATTCCTGGTAGTGGGTCAGTTGCGGATTATCCGGCTCGCCGATTTCTATCCTCATCGGTAAAAGGTGAGCTTGAGCCTCTTGAATGTCATTTTGGCTGATGCGGACGGAAACTTTGTGAGCTGGTGTACAAGAAAACTCCTTGGCCCATAGAAAGTCGCATCGAATGCAAGGATGCCCTGCGCCGCACAGTAGGACTCCAGCATCTCGGGGGTGAAGCGATCGCGAATGTGTTTGTTTTCGTAGTGCCCGACCTGTTCAAACGGTTGTACTTCGCCGTGCTGGAAGAATTTCCACGGCCCTCCGTCTTTCCTCGCGGACACGTGGCGTATTTCGTTCAACCATTCGGTTTCATGCGGACCGACCAACGTGAAAGATGTGGCCGCGTAGCTGACAATGGAGGTCTTGTTCCCCTCGCGTTTCGTGAGACTCGGGGAACACTGTATTTCCACTCCATGGCAGCCTAAGACCTTGCACAGGTACGAGACGGCACTGCTTACGTCGCTTCCGCCCCTGCTGTTGCTGAAGATAGCTGTCCAATTTGATTGCGTTTCCGTTATCAGGTATCGGTTCTGCGGGTTTTGCAAAGGCTCCAGCCGCAGCATAGCTTCTTTCAGGTCGGCCTCAAACGAAGAGGATTCGAAGTCAATTTGGAGCCCCTTCCACCAAGAAGTGAATGCGCTGCAATATTCGGAGAACGAAACTTTGATGAAACCTCCCCCGAATGTGACAGGGGCTCGCTCATTGTTGAGTAAGGCTTTCATGGGAATGATCAATATATCATTCACATGTTCGCCTGATGGAAAATGTCAATTTGCCAAAGGATTTTCCGGCGAAGCCTCTAAGCTTTCGGGCGTTACCTTCCCGAGTGACTGATCGTGTTTCCTAGACACAAGTCGGAATCGAACTAACATCTGAACCCCGCCGAGGTTCAGTAGCAATTCATAACGACGTTCGCTAGAAAACCTAAGATGATGGACTATCGGGACTTAGCCAATTCTCGTCGTCCTGAATGGGAAGAGCAATGCCGCCGGATGGGATGCAAGAGCCTTCTTTTAACAGTGTATTGGAAAATAGGAAGGACCGGGCCCTTGGTGTAAACCGTTTGGAATCTGGAGCGGCCTATCGGAATCGAACCGACACCTGAACCTTGGCAAGGTTCGAGAAGGTAAATCTAATACGCTGGAACGGCGGCACTTAGCATTTTGGGGCAGGGTCCTAATTGGAAAATGATGGAAAACAAGGCGCGTAGTTCCCTCTATTGCCAAAATCGGTGCTCTCGAGGCCTAGTTCGGGTATTCTCAGAGAGACAGCAGGTCACGGGGAGAACTTTTCAAACACTCCTTGGCGACTGTCTAGAAGAGGCGTAAAACAGATGGAGAAACTCGATCGAATCACGACTGATCCTGCTCGTATGAACGGCGAGCCTTGCATCCGGAACCTCCGTCTTACCCTGCGCCGAGTACTTGAAGCACTCGCCATCTATCCCGACCGTGCCGAACTGAAGCGCGAATACCCAGAGCTAGAGGACGAAGATATTCGGCAAGCGCTGGCCTTCGCGGCTGCTTTGGTTGACGACAAGGTCTTGCCCCTACCCCACGCCCGATGAGGTTGCTGCTCGATCAGGGCCTTCCGCGTTCCACAGTCCACCATCTCGATGCCGCCGGGGTCGAGTCCGCCCATGTAGGGGAAAAAGGACTAGCCACTGCGAGCGACGCGAAGATTATCGACTTTGCGCGCCAGGGCGGTTGGATCGTTGTGACTTTGGATGCAGACTTCCATGCTCTGTTGGCACTCTCTGGGGCGACTGGCCCATCCGTGGTTCGCATTCGGATTGAAGGTCAGCGGGAAGAGGGGCTTGCCACTTTACTGGTTAACGTGCTGAGGGTTTGCAAGGACGATCTGGTCCAAGGAGCTATGATCTCAGTGACTGAGAACGGAGCCAGGATTAGAAGGCTTCCTCTCCTGCGATAAGCTTTTTAGGAGAGATTGTGCTCGAAATCAGCTATTGATTGGGGACTCGCCTCAACGCTTGAGCACGCCATGGCGGACTCGAGGAGAGCGGTCCCTCAAAAAGCGAGCGCCACAAATTCCGCCGACCGTAATAGTGAAAGTCATGATTATTATCTGACGCCAGAAGGACTCCAGATGCGACCCGAACGCACCACTCACCGAAATTGGAACATCGCTAGGAGCTTGCGACGCCACCCAAGTTCCGCCTAATAGTAGGCCTGCCACCGACGCACACACCAAAGCTGGCGTCGGAAGCCTCAACAGCGACATCACACAGCCGGTTGCGGCCGCCACTGCTATGGCAACAAGGTACCATTTGCCGATGCTCAGATACTGGAGTACTGGTGTGACGAGCCAATACCGATAGAGAACCGCAATTAGAAGAGCGACGACCGACGTTTTGACGAGGGCGCTTCTGCTACTTGGAGACACGCGAGATTATACTCCCCGGGTCCTAGTCGCTGCTGACGACGTTCTGAAAGGCCTAGATTATTTTGTATTTCACACCGTACTCATTGGCCTGAAAACGGAGTGCTACCTGACAACAGAAAGTTTTTTTAACCCCCTGAGAAGTGTATGGCTCAAACTTCCACTGCCTGACGGAATCAATCGCCACGCCAATGATAAGCGGATGACCCGAAAGCGACTGCACGCATACAACATTTCCCTGAGGATCGACAGAAATCGCCAAGACAACGGTTCCACTGATGTGAAGCATATCCGCACAGCATGGAGCGTGAATTGGTTCTGTCTGTTTCAGCAGTGCCTTTACCTTTGATTGAGCGAGTTTTTCAGACTCAGGCTCGCAACAATTGGGAACCTGTTTCTCCTCGTTCGCCATGAGAATCACTGATGCAAGCGCAGACAACAAAAGAAGTCGAAGCGGCATGCTTTTACTGTCATCGATCATCTGAATCCGCGTTTCTTTGAACTTTGACCGGAAAATATATAAAGAAACATCCGTCATCTTCTGTGCCGCAGTCACATTTCCTCCTTCGCCGCTTTCGTGTGCAACTTAGCCGTCCGGTCGTCCACGATTCAGGTATCGTGATCAGGTGCAATTGAAAATCGCAGCGAAACGGGATGCGTCGAAATCTCCTATCCGACCACGCTTTTGTCGTGGCCCCGGCTGTGGCTCTCTCTTTTTCATCTGCTGCCATTGCGACCATGGCCAACGCTACTGCAGCGAATCCTGCCGAGCTGCAGCTCGGTGCCAGCAACGACGTGCGGCCAACCACCGCTATCAGCGCACGGAGCCTGGCCGGTTGAAACACCACCATCGGCAAAGAGCGTATCGCCAGCGGCGCGGTCGCTTCAGCGTGACGGATCAAGGTCTTCGACCGATCGCAGAGCCCGCCGTTATCGGTCGATCGGCTAGTCCGAAATGCTCCGTCTGTGGGCGTCAGAGCGCCTGGATTGACCCCTTCGGTCCCCTTCCGCCACGGCACAGGCCCCGAACACCAAGGAGACCGTTCGGCCACGGTCCAAGAAAATGCGTTTTTGGATGATCGATAACATTTACCCTACTAAGTAATTAGACACCGCGGAGAAGTGAAATTGTCATTGTTTTGGAAGATCCCTGGCTGCGCACTCGAACTAACATCTGAACCCCGCCGAGGTTCAGTAGCGAAGCATGACCACGTTTGGAGGAAACCGTAAGACAATGCAGCAGTGGCGCTTAGCCATTTCCCGCAGTCCTAAATTGGAAAACAACGCCACCAGACCAGGCCCAAACAGCACCATTTCACGGTGTTTTGCATAATATGGAAAACGAGGCAGCGGTGTAACTACTTGAAAGAATGGAGCGGCCTATCGGAATCGAACCGACACCTGAATCTTGGCAAGTCTGCAAGGAACGGAGTGTCAATAACTTACGAGGCACTTTCAGGAGCACTGAGTAGCATTTAGAGCGGTCAGAAACACTTAATGGTCCTACAGTTGGTCCCACGCGGAAGGCGGGTTGGCACCCTTTGCTCTTGAACCGCGAACGGGTTCAGGATTCCAATTATGTCGTCGGCCCGCGAGTTCAGCGGAGGATGCACAATGACCTTTGTCGCATCAGAAGCGAAGTAAGCTTTCTGTTTGTTGAACAAATCCTCAGCGCGGGTTTCTTCGCTCGTACGTTGAGCGGGTGCTGCTTGCAATTCGACTACCTTGCGTTTCGACGACATCCTGGTCTCCTTTCGTCCTTCCTCATTTCGGTTATTTCCAAAATTTATCTACTTTCGCGAACAACTCTCTCCGCAAACAAGATTCATCACTTCGGCTGTGCAGGATGGGTACTGCCGTTTCTTGTAACCAACACCATCCGAAAGCGCGCCTTCCCAGCCATCATCTTCGCGTACGCAGCCGGGGCCTCTTCGAGTGGGACGGTTTCGATCATCGCCGACACGCCACTCAGCGCACTGAAACGAAGCGTTGCGTCACCGGTCGCCGGGTTTCCCGTCAGCGAGCCTGCTAGCTCGCGCTCTCCGAATATGAGATCCACGCTTGTGACCTCGATCGGCTCGGGTCCGACGCCGAGGTCAATTGAGACACCGCCGGGACGCAAGCTTTTAAAGGTCGCGGCGATCGTCTTGCCACCTGAAGCCGTTATCAGAATGACCTTGGCGCCACCAAGCGCCAGAAGGGCTGCAGCGGGATCGCTAGCGGCACTGTCGATGTAGTGATGAGCCCCGAGTTTCTTCGCCAACTCCGCCGATTCTGTGCCGCGACTAATCGCCGCGACCTCGAAACCCATGTGCCGGGCGTATTGCACTGCGAGGTGACCCAGCCCGCCGATACCCAGCACAGCTACAAGGTCACCGGCCCTTGCTGGCGCATTTCGCAGGGCGTTGAACGTGGTGAGTCCCGCGCAAAGCAGAGGCGCAGCATCTGCTGACGAGAGATCGTCAGGGATACGCACAAGCCCGGTGGCCTTCGCAATCATCACCTCGGCATATCCACCATCCGAATGAATACCGGTGTATTCCTGGTTCCTGCAGTTCACGAGATCGCCGTTTCGACAAAACTCGCAATATCCACAGGGACCGCCAAGAAACCCCACACCAACGCGCTGACCAACCGCCCATCCCTGAACGCCGGAACCAAGGGCATCGATGCGCCCGACCGCTTCATGCCCGGGGACGCGCGGCCAATCGATCGGAAACAAACCTTCCACCGTGCCGGAATCGGAATGGCAAACACCGGACGCCTCGACGCGAATCCGCACTTGACCGGGTCCTGGATCGACCAGCGGTTTCATTACGGTTGCGAATTCTCCAGGTTTCGTTACTTGGATTGCTTTATACGTTGCGCTCATATTTCTTCCTTTAGAGCTATGGCCCCACCAGTCGGTGTCTCCGTTCGTCCCGGCCTAGAGTTCTCGCTGCCCGCGAATGTCGCTTTAACGGTTGTATCCAGCCCTGGCTTCGTAACCTCTGAACCATGTTGACTGACGATTAGCCGGTCGCCTCTCTGCCCGGTCACATACGTCCACACCCATTGCAGGAACACACTCAAACGGAGACTTGATGTGGCGAGGAATTGGAGGTGCACGGCGGCCCAAGCGAGCCAAGCCACGAAACCGCTCATTCTGACCTTCCCGCTTTGCAGCACAGCGAAGCCCTTGCCGACCACAGCCATGCTGCCCTTGTCAAAGTAGTTGAACGGGGACGGCGGGGGATTCCCAACAATGCGGTTGTGAATTAGCCTTCCCGCATAACGTCCTTGCTGAATGGCTACCTGAGCAACCCCTGGCAGGGGTTTGCCATTCTGGTCAAGCGACGCCGTATCGCCCACCACAAAAATCTCCCGGTGTCCGGGCACAGTAAGATCTTTCTGAATGCGTACCCTTCCGGCACGATCTGTTTCGGCGTTCAACCACTTGCCTGCGGGCGAGGGTGCGACGCCCGCAGTCCAGATCACGGTTTTGCTGGCGACGCGCTCGCCCGCGATTACGACACCTTCTGCGTCGATAACATCGACGCTGTGTCCGAGCCGAACTTCGACACCCAACTTCTCGAGTCGTTGCTTCGCGGCTTTGGAGAGATTCTCGGAAAATGTTCCCAAAACGTGAGCCGTATCGACGAGCACAATTCTTGCGGAGGCCGGATCGATTCTCCGAAAGTCTGATTTCAGTGTGTTTCTGACGAAAATCGCGAGTGCGCCGGCCATTTCCACACCGGTGGGACCGGCGCCGACGAGAATAAACGTTAGGAGGTCCCGATGGCGGCTCGGATCTTCCTCGGCTTCTGCCAATTCGAATGCCTGCAAGATTTTATTTCGGGCTGCCTCGGCATCTGCGAGACTCTTTAAACCCGGGGCGTATTCCGCAAATTCATGATGACCAAAATAGCTGTGACTAGCGCCAGTCGCCAGGATTAGGTAGTCGTACGCGATCGGTACGTTCTGCCGGTCGGCGTCGCTGGAAATAACACAGTTCCGATCCTTATCCACCCCTGTGACCTCACCCATGATTACTGTCGTGTTCTTCTGATTCCGAAGGATGTTACGGATTGGCGTCGCAATCTGGCCAGGCGTCAGCACCGAGGTCGCCACTTGGTAAAGCAAAGGTTGAAACAGGTGGTGATTGGTACGGTCGATCAGGATTACTTTTGCGGGTGTCTTCCTCAGAGCTTTGGCGGCGGCGAGTCCTGCGAAACCGCCGCCCACGATCACCACATTTGGCAACTGATGTGTCATGGTATTCAGTCCTCAGACTTGTGCCTCTGCCTCAGCGAGACGACAGCGCGATAGTCTCTTCCGTCGATGGCACCTGTACACGCTCGAACCGAACCTCACTGATATCAATGGAGACCATCAGCATTTCCGTAATCGGCCTACGGTCAGGTCCACGCGTGTATGCGCGACGCTTGGACGGAAGATGAATTCCATCCGCGACGATGTAGTCTGATGTGAGTTGGGCGGCTGGAAAGCCGCCCGCAATATTCACGCTATAGTCGTGACGACGCAGCTTTAAATCGGTATCGAAGAAGAAGTCTTGAATGAGGCTGTGCGTCTCTATGGAGCCAGGAAATTGTGCCCGCAGTACGTGCCACGTTTCGGCACCCTCTCGCCACGGTTCGACTTCCTCGACATGTACGCCATCCATCGCCAAAAGGAAGGGCGTCGTAAAGTAAGTCCAGAGGGCTTCGCCATTGAAATAGGCGAGATGAAGGGCATCCCAAGGCGTACTCATCTGATGACCGGCGAATGAGTCCTTGGGCGCCTGCCGTTCGGCCACCACTGTGCCATCCAGCTTCTCGATGGCAATGCGCTCCGGAGTGGACATTGCTTGTTGATCTGGAGCTCCAAACGGCAGAACGGACGAGCGTTCCTGATGCAGCCAGGCCGTCAGACGGCGCGGCGTTGCGTCCTGAATCATGCCTTTCAGGGAAAAGAAGCCACCTCCGGCGACGATGGTCGCCTCGACCTTTTCATAGTCGCGCCAACGATCCATGCCACCATGGGCGTCAAGAATTCTGCTAAGTAGCTGGTTCACGATTCCTCCTCATTAAGATCAGCTTTTCGCTATCGGTTATCTGTGTATGCAGGCAGCGCGCCCGGGAAGCGTGAGACTCATTCCTGACTATGGTCCGAAGGGGCCGCGATACCCAGCCGCTTCATTTTGTAAAACAGGGTAGTGCGTTTCAAACCGAGTCTCGCGGCCGCTCCTCGCGGGCCACCAAGTTTCCAATTGGCGCGCTGACAGGCAGCGAGAATTTCCTGACGAACCTTGTCCTCAAGTGTCGGATTTGAAATCTCAGCCGGAGCGGGTTCGAACTCTTCGAGCTCCGCTGGCTCGAAGACTCCGTCAGTAGAAAGGATAACGCCGCGCGCCACGTAGCTTTGCAACTCGCGAATATTTCCCGGCCACGAATGACGAAGGATGGAGCTCATCGTTTCCTGGGGAATGGTTTCAACAATCTTGTCCATGGAAGTCGCGAACTGTTCCACGAAATATGTCACGAGTTCCGGAATATCCCTTTTCCTTTCGCGGAGTGGCGGTAGAGAAATAGGGAAAATATTCAGCCGGTAGTAGAGGTCTTCGCGGAATTCACCGTCCTGGACCATCTGCCGCAAGTCTCGATGGGTGGCGGCTACGATGCGAACGTCGACCTTAGTGGTGCGTGTGCTGCCGACTGGTTCGAACTCGCGCTCCTGGAGAACACGGAGGATCTTCGGCTGAAGTTCCAGCGGCATGTCACCGATTTCATCGAGAAACAACGTGCCACGATCCGCCAGAGCGAAGCGGCCAACGTGAGAATTGAAGGCCCCTGTAAAAGCCCCGCGCTCATGCCCGAAAAGCTCGCTTTCGAGAAGACCTGCAGGCATAGCGGCGCAGTTGACTTTGATGAGATTCCGGTTTCGACGCGGGCTGAGCTCGTGAATCGCTCGTGCGATAACTTCCTTACCCGTGCCGGTTTCGCCGGAGATCAAGATGGTGGCACTCGTGGGCGCCACTGCCTCGACTTGTGCAAGGATCGTTCGCAGGCCGCCGCGGCGTCCCACGATGCTGTCCAGAAACGAAGGGTCGGAGCGTTCCCGCTTGCGCGCCACTGATTCATCTGGAGAATAAATGGTCGTGCTCATCATGGCGTTTGCCTTGTATTCATCTGCCTGAGTGCTTGAAATTGACATCATGTTTCACCCCTATCTCTAGAGCTAAAAGTTCCAACTGAGATTTCACGTTGTCTCCAATCCCCGAAGCCCGTGCAACCGTGCGCCAAATTTGCTTAAGCTGTAGCCTCCGCAGCGGTGAGGTTCCCAGAAAGTGAAGCCACAAAAGGCATCTGTGCACAGAAAGGCTGTTGGTCGGTGTCCTTCAGGAAGACCAACCCTTTTTCGCCGGGATGCCGGTCGATGATAAGGACATCACCCGGACGGACTTGCGCCGTCGCCAAGAGCCGCGCAAGCGGGGAGACCACGTAGCGTTCAATGGCGCGCTTTAGGTGCCGCGCGCCGTACCTTTGGTCGGTCCCCTCCTGCAGCAGGAACTGCCTCCCTTTGTTCGTAATCTGGAAAAAGAACGGGCGGGCCGTCGAATCCGATACACGTTGTTGCACTTGCCCCAATTCGATCCCCAGCACCTCATCGAGCTCCGCCAGCTTCAACGGGTGGAACACCACCACGTTGTCCAGCCGGTTCATAAATTCAGGCGAAAACTTCCTCCGCGCCGCTTCCACTGCTGTGCGCTCCACTTTGGCGTCCAACCCTGCCGCCGGTTTGTCCTTCGGCTGAATGAACCCCATCCCGCCTTCCATTAATTCTGTGATCTCGCCTCCGCCCAGGTTCGACGTCATAAAGATCACCGTGTGCGACAGATCCACTCTCCGGTTGTCGCCCAAGGTGAGCGTAGCCTTGTCCAACATCCCCAAGAGCAATTGCCAGAGCGCGTCGCTGGCCTTCTCAATTTCATCAAACAGCAGGAACGACAATTTGAGCTGGTCCGTGTGTGAGGCCGCCAACGCTTCCTGAGTGATCAGCGGATGTGTTTCGCGGTGCCCAAGATAGCCGGGGGGCGAGCCAATCAGTTTGGCGATTTCATGCGAGTGCTGAAATTCCGCACAGTCCACCTTGATTACCGCGCGGCTTTCTCCGAACAGAATCTCCGCGGCAGCTTCGACAATGCGGGTCTTGCCCGAACCGGTAGGCCCCAGGAACAATAGGTTTCCGACAGGGCGCCCTGGACAGAGCAGTCCGGCGCAGAACACCTGATAGAGTTCGATGAGTGCCTGGACAGCCTCGTCCTGCCCCACGATCTTCTGCCGCAGCGCATCCTCAAAATGGCGCGACGCAGAACTTCGCTGTCTGGGGTCCAACTGTTTTCTGTGGGCCGATTGTGCTGTTGCTGCCATGACGTCTCCTTCACTGCCGTGACTCGAACTCCGCCGGAGCGCGACCTTCATTTCAATCTCCCGGAACTCATGACCTGCTGAACGCCCGATTGGATCGGATGCGACGAGGCGATAACACCAGAGCCGCGCAAACAATGCAATTGGACGATGGTATTGGCGAGACTTTGGTATCGAACCGGGCGAGGATCGTCGCAGTGGTCAGCCGGAGGTCAATACCAAGGTATTGTGGGACGACGCCAAAAGTGCTTAATCGCGCCTCAATCAAGCATCGGAGGCATAGTTCGCTACGATTGAATTGTCTGTCGGACCACGCTAGTGTAGAGGCCCGTTTTCCAATCGGCGGGGGGCTTTGTGGGTACGTCGGCAGGGCCAGCGACGACATTAGCAGCAGAGTCGCTGCTTTCTTTAGCGGTGACTGTCACATCGGAGCAGTACGTCGAGTCGGTTTTGCACAGTATCGTTCACGGGTTGGCGGCGCAACCAGGCGTCGCTTTGAGCCGGATATGGTTGCTTCCATCCGTCCACCTCCCAAGCTTCTACCACTCTGCATCGGATCCCCCAGATTGTCTTTGTCTCGTCGCAAGCGCTGGAACTCCCATCAATTCATCTGGGGAAGATTGGTCTTTCCTGCAGGGGCACTTTGCTCGGATGCGGTTCAATGTCGGAAAAGTTGGTCAGGTGGCAGCAACCCGGCATCCGATTCTCGTCGAAGACGTCGCCGCCCAAAACGATTGGATTGTCCGACCGGAATGGGCGAAACGGGAGGAGATTCGCAGTTTTGCGGGTCATCCCCTCATCTTTCGGGACAAACTGCTGGGGGTTATCGCTGTCTTCAGCCGCCAACCTCTCGGTCAACGAGAGTTCACTTGGCTAGGTTTGTTTGCGAATCAGGCCGCGCTCGCTATCGCCAATGCCTGTGCGGAAGAGGCTCTGCAGTCGAGCGAGCGCAACCTTGTTGCCCTCGTCAATACGATCCCCACTGCAGCATGGACTACTCGTCCGGACGGCTACTGCGACTTCCTCAATCAAGTATGGCTCGATCACGCGGGCATGGATGCCGAACAAGCGCAGGGCTGGGGTTGGACGGAAGCGATTCACCCGGACGACCGAGCGAAACTTGTCGAAGTGTGGCAATCGTGCCTGGCTTCGGGCATTCCAATCGACACGGAAGCGCGCATTCGCCGTTTCGACGGTTCCTATCGATGGTTCTTGATTCGCGGCAATCCACTGAAGAATCAAGAGGGCAACATCCTTAAATGGTATGGAACCTGTATAGACATCGAGGATCGGAAGCGGGGAGAGGAGGCCCTGCGTGCGAGGGAACTGTCCTGGCGGCAGATCGTCGACAACATTCCTGGCCTCGTTGCTACACAAGGCGCAATGGGCGAAGTGGAGTTTCTCAACCGACAAACCCTTGAGTATTTCGGCAAGACAAATGAAGAGTTGAAGAACTGGGCCCTAATCGGCGCAGTACACCCAGATGACCTCCCTCACGTAATCGAGGTGCGCAAGAAGTCGCTAGAAACGGGGCAGATTTATGATGTTGAGCACCGTTGCCGCCGTGCTGATGGCGTTTACCGATGGTTCCAGGTTCGCGGCCTCCCAGTACGAGACACGCAAAACCAGATAACCGCGTGGTATCTCCTCCTAACAGACATCGATGATCGCAAAAAGGCGGAAGAGGCTCTGCAGTCGAGCGAGCGCAATCTGAACCTAATTATAAACGTCATCCCGACCTTCATCGGCGTGTTGCGAACCGATGGATCCCTTCTTTATACGAATCAAGCGGTGTTGGATTACACCGGTCTCGCTCTGGAAGATGTGCGAAATGAGGATCATCGCGCTCGGTTTTTCCACCCGGAGGATGTGGAAAGGCTTCGAGAGGAGCGGCGTGTCGCCCTCGCACGCGCCGTACCGTTCGAAAATGAGCAACGCATGCTAAGCAAGGACGGCAGCTATCGCTGGTTCCTGATCCGCTACAAGCCTCTGCTTGATGACCAGGGAATAATCAATCGATGGTATGTGGCCGCGACCGACATCGAGGACCGAAAACGGGCGGAGGCTCAGGTCGAGCAAGCCTACCTGCGTTTGGCCGAAGCCCAGCAGCTGAGCAAAACAGGGAGCTTCATCACCGATTTGTTGGGGGACGACCACAACTGGTCGGAGGAGGCTTTCCGCATCTTCGAGTTCGATCCCGCAGCCAAAGTCTCCGTAGAGCTGATTCGGAAAACGATCCATCCGGAGGACCTGCCGACGTTCGAGGCCGTAATCGCACGCGGTATGACGGGCGCGGACGTCGACTTTGGATTCCGCATTGTGACTTCGCGAGGTGCCGTCAAGCACTTGCGGGGCATGGCCCGCGTCATGGCGCAAAGTGGAGGTCGTCCCCTATTCATTGGTGCTTTACAGGATGTGACGCAAAGCAAGCTGGCCGAAGAGGCCCTGGACAAGGCGCGCTCCGAGCTTGCCCACGTGGCACGGATTGCGACGCTAAATACACTGACTGCCTCGATTGCTCATGAGGTCAATCAGCCGCTCTCGGGCATCATCACCAATGCCAGTACTTGTCGTCGGATGCTGGATGGCGATCCCCCAAACATCGAAGGTGCACGCGAAACGGCGCGTCGCATTATTCGCGACGGCAACCGGGCTTCGGACGTAATTACGCGATTGCGCGCTCTGTTCAGCAAGAAGGATTTCACGTTGGAGCCGCTGGATCTGAACGAGGCTACACGAGAAGTGATGGCCCTATCATTGAGCGATCTTCAGAGGAATCGAGTGGTTTTGCTGTCGGATCTCGCGGAGGACTTACCGCTCGTCATTGGCGATCGTGTCCAGCTTCAGCAGGTCATCCTGAATTTGGTACGAAACGCATCGGACGCTATGCTGGGCGTTGAGGGCCGGCCGAAGGAGTTGCTGATCAAAACTGCACGGGATGAGAGCGATCGGGTCCGTCTTAGCGTAATCGATGCAGGAGTCGGTTTCGCGCCTGAAGCCGCGGACAAACTTTTTGAGGCTTTCCATACAACGAAGACCGATGGGATGGGAATCGGGCTGTCCGTCAGCCGCTCGATCATCGAGAGACACCATGGCCGTCTCTGGGCCGAGGCGAATGCCGGGCCCGGTGCGACGTTCTCGTTTTCGGTTCCTTGCGATCCAGGGAACGCGACGGATGTTGCGGTGCGGTGAGGAACGCTCCAGTCTGCTAGACGACAGCCCCGCGCTGCACTCGCCACGACAGCGCCAAGTTGTGCCCCACGACGCGTCCCTGTGTCAATGAGGGCGGAGTTGTTCGGAGCCGCTCTTGGAGTTTGAAATTGTCTGTGAAGCGAACCAGGACATCAGAAGCTCCTGCAGCACTTGAGGCTGGTGCGATGAAATCTGTTTGAGTAATGTCGCGAACTCAAAATAGATACGCGCCACGGTTATCTTTCGATTGACAGGATCGAATTCATACACCCCGCAACCGGGCACCTTCACGGGGATGCCAGTTGCAGCGCGGCCAGCGAAAGGACCGTTGTGGTCCGCTTCGAAGCTGAATTCCACAACCACGATGTCTTTTCCAAAGATCATATTCTTGACGATGTGACTGTTTCCAGCAAAAGCGGCGATAAAGGGGCGAACAAATTTGTCTCGGAGTTCTGCTCTTCCGTTTATGAACATGCCCGGAAGCTCCACAGACACGTTTTCGGCGTAGTAGGACAGAATGTGGTCCTCGTCGGTGCCGTGCCACGCCTTATAGTATTGTTCGATAAACGCGCGAACGTCACCGACGGAAGCAAGGGCGGCAGTGGCAGCCATAACTTCCCTCCTCGGCCCGACATCTTAGCTCAATCTATTGCTGCAATCCACCCGGGAAAACAGGGCCGACGATAGCCATCCGGGCGAGACAACTGATTGAGAGCTGTTCGCCTCAGCTAACGATTTATGCGCCGAGCGCAGGCGAAGACACCGTTCTGGCACCGATCCAAAGGTCCAATAGACTTTTCCTCTTGAGCGTGCATTGTTCGGAAATGATATCGAACTCTCGATTGCGCATAGTGGGCCGGCTGCCTCTGTCAAGGTGTCTTCAAGGAAGGGTCACCGATGCGTGCCCTTTCTTAACTACAGCCAAGGCAAACCAATACCAAAGTACAATAGACGCTCCTCAACCAACAGAGCAATGTTGTGTAATGCAACTTGAACGCCCCGAGCGGTCACTTGTATCCGTGGTCGATGACGATGAGTCCGTACGAGAGTCCTTGCCTGATCTCCTGCGGGAGTTCGGCTTTGCCAGCCGTGCTTTTTCCTCAGCCGAAGCATTCTTGTCGTCCGACTGCATCGATAAGACCAAATGTCTGATTCTCGATGTCTGTATGCCCGGAACAACGGGACTGGACCTTCATCGGGAACTAAACCTTCAAGGACGACAGATTCCAACCATTTTCATGACGGCCAAAAGGGACGAGGCGATCCGCGCCCGAGCGTTCGAGCAGGGAGCGGTCAAATTTCTGTATAAGCCATTCAGCGATACGGTGCTGCTTGAAGCGCTGAATGAAGCGATTCAGGCGAAATGAATTTATGGGCAATGCTCACGAGTCTTGGAGTATAGTATGACTCCTTCCCGGGTATTCGGTCGTGAATTGGGGGCAGCACCGATGCCGCAACCATCCCCCATCGTATTTGTCGTCGATGATGACATCTCCGTGCGCGAGTCGTTGGAACTGCTGCTCCAGAACGAAGGCTGGCAACCGAAGACCTTCGCATCCGCACAGGCATTCCTAGATTGCCCTCGTGCCGTTGTTCCGAGTTGTCTCATCCTTGATGTCTCCCTTCCTGGTCTCGATGGTCTCGAACTGCAGAAACGTGTTGCTGTCGAACGGGCGGACATGCCGATCATCTTCATCACGGGTTATGGCGATGTCCCAAAATCCGTGCAGGCAATGAAGCGCGGCGCTGTCGAATTCCTCACCAAGCCTTTCAATGACGAAGTACTGTTGACCGCCATTCGGCAGGCCCTTGAAAAAAGCCGCCTCGCTCGCGCTCATGAAACGGAAATGCGCGAACTTCGGGACCGCTACGCGGCACTCACTCCTCGTGAACAGCAGGTCATGGCTTTGGTGGTTTCGGGTCTGTTGAATAAACAGGTCGGTGGCGAGCTTGGTATCAGCGAGATCACGGTAAAGGCACATCGAGGCCAGGTGATGCAGAAGATGAAGGCCAATTCAGTTGCAGATTTGGTGAAAATGGCCGCGAAACTCCACTTGACCGAACGCTCGGCAAAGCAGACAGCCTAGCGATTGGCCGCACGGGCGTATTTCATCTATACGGTAGGTCATGTCTGTGATGGCGCGTTTCCTTCTCGACGTCACGAAGCGTGTTTCAGCGCAATGCCTGTTAGCGCTGTTATTGGCCTTATTCTCAGCGCGCGCGTGGCCACAAACTCAGCTTGCAAGCGTCTTCGGTACGATCACCGACGCAAGCGGTGCTGTGGTTTCGGGTGCTCGTCTTACCTTCGTCAACAAAAGCACCGGATTGAAACGCGACGTTTCCACGGACTTGAACGGCCAATATCGTGTCACGGGCCTGCCGACCGGAAGCTATTCTGCTCGCGTCGAAAAAGAAGGGTTCCAAACGCAGGTTCGCGAAGAGCTTGCGCTCACCTCGGCGTCCGAATTCATGATGAATTTGCCACTGACCGTCGGCGACCTAAAACAGGAGGTAACGGTCCTTGCGGACGTCCCCACGATCGACAACGCCACATCCACCGTCGGTGGACTCCTCCCGGAACACACTCTGACTGAACTTCCCCTGAATGGCCGCGATCTGTTTAAGGCGGCGATTTTAGAACCTGGAGTCGCCCCAGCGCCGAACAGCGCTCCATCGCTGCTATCGGCTGGCCAGGGAGGACAAGTGTCGATCAATGGAATGCGTCCGAGCTGGACGAGTGTCCTCATCGACGGCATGGATGCCAATGATCCGGTTTTCGGCTATTCGCCGGCAGGCGCGTCCGGACTTTTTCTCGGAATAAATGAATGGAGCGAGGTCCGCGTCCTCACCCAAACCTTTAACGCGGAATACGGCAGAAATGGGGGCGGTGTAATCGAGTTGGCAACCAAGTCTGGAAGTAACAACTTCCACGGCTCTCTGTTTGAAATCCATAGGGATGCCGCACTCGATGCCAAAAACTACTTCGATTTGAGTGCTGCTCCAATTCCGGCGTTTGTCCGCAACCAATTCGGCGCTGGAATTGGCGGGCCGCTGGTGCGTGATCATACCTTTTTTTACATGAGCTACGAGGGATTCCGGGAAGTACACGCATCCACAGCAATCGCCACGGTGCCGGATGCGCTTGCCCATGAAGGTCTGTTGCCTTCAAACGCGAACCCAGCGGGCTGCAGTAACTCGTCTCCGAACGCGTGTGTTGCCGTCGGAATCGATCCGCGTGTACAGCAATTCCTCAATCTGTTGCCTACTTCGAATGGAGCAGATAACGGTGACGGAACCGGGGACCTAATCACTGCGAATAAGGCGGACACAGCCGAACACCACGGCATGATCCGTGTCGATCACAACTTCTCGAACACACATTCGCTATTCGGGCGTTACATCATTGACGACAGCTCTTCTGTGGTTCCTTACTTCGGAACGCCGCCGGGAACTTACGTCCCGGGATTCCCGACACTTCATCAAGCCCGCAATCAGTACTTCGCTCTTCAAGACCGCAGCAACCTCGGACACGAAACCTTCAACGAACTGCGCTTCGGTATCAACCGCACGACCGCGGCCAGTTCGATCGTTGATGCGCATCCGGGGCTTTCTATTTCTTTGGTACCTGGCAGGCCGTTCGGAACGATCGACATTGCAGGGATGAGTCTGCTTGGGAATAGCGCGGTAGTGCCCTTGGGCGATTTTTCGACTGTTTATCAAGTTCAAGACCAATTGTCACGGACCGTTGCCCGGCACACTTTGAAATTGGGGGCGGAGTTCCGAAGGATTCAGTCCAATGGTCCGCTGGATTTCGGGGTAAATGGGTTGTACACGTTCCAGGATCTGAGTCCGTTCGGGATTCCGGCACGCAGCGACAATCCGGCTTTGGAATTCTTCCTTCAGGCTCTCCCTTTGTCATATGTCGGTTCCGTTCCCTCGATGTCCGATTCGGACCGCGGCTATCGCCAGAGTGTAGTTTCTGGTTTTGTGCACGAATTCTTCCGTGTAAGCAGCCGCCTGACCTTGAACGCCGGCCTGCGCTATGACTTCTATTCCAACCCCACTGAGGTACACGGTCGGCTCTCGGTGATTCGTGATCCAGCGACCGACTCCGGGCCAAGCGTCGGCAAGGCATTTGCCGGGACACCTATGGATCTATTGTCGCCACAGGCCGGGTTTGCATGGAACATCTTCGGCGATGGTAAGGCTGTGCTGCGCGGGGGAACCGGCATCTTCCGCGATCAGTTGCCGGTACTTTTGTTTGGTGTCAACCGGTTCCTACCTCCGTTTTTCGGTTTGTATTCCTTTGTCTTTCCAACCTTTCTCAACCCGCAGAGTGCTGCCCTGACGCAACCGTTGTATGTACTCTCGACGACTTACCATCCGAAGTTCCCATACGCGCTGCAATACAATCTCAACGGGGAGCGGGAAATCGCGCCGGGTACCATCCTCAGCGCGGGATATTTTGGAGCGCGCAGCAATCACCTCCCGCGCGAAGCAGAACAGAACCCTTTCCAGCCAGCCTCGGGCCATCGCTACAATCCGAACTTGCCTTCACCCTTGTTAGCGGTGCTAACCGATGCACAGTCTTTCTACAATTCATTCCAACTCTCGATTTCGCAAAGGCGCGCCCACAGTCTCTCCTGGCAGGCGTTCTACACGTTCTCCCATTCCATTGATGATGCTTCAGCGAATTTTTCCATAGAAACTGTTAACGACCCTCCCACGTCTCAGGACATTTTCGATCGCAAGGGAAGTCGGGGCCGGTCGGCATTCGACATCCGCCACAATTTCGTAGCGAACGTAGTTTATGAGCTGCCTTTTGGACGGGGAAGCCACTTTGGGGGCTGGCAGGTCTCCGCGGTTGCCAGCGTTCATAGCAACGTCCCTTTTACCCCGGTGCTCTCCTTTGACAACGCAGATTTGCGATCCCTTTTGACTTCGGAACGGCCGGATCTTGTCGGCAATCCTTACACCGGGGTTTGTCCAAACGGCACTCACATAGGCACTCCGTCGTGTTGGTTTAATCCGACTGCATTTGCAGTCCCGGCTCCCGGTCAGTTTGGCGATGCAGGACGAAATATCCTGCGCGGACCCGGGTTCGCGCAATTTGACCTGGCACTGCAAAAGGACTTCCAATTGAAGGAAGGCATGAAGATTGCACTTGGCGTGGAAGGCTACAATCTGTTCAACCATCCGAATTTTGCCGTGCCGAGCAACACGCAGAGTCCGCTCACCCTGGGAGGGAATGGAGACGCGGTCTTCCAAGATGCAACAGGTAATCTCGCAAAAAACGTCGGCCGGATATTCACCACCGTAGGAACTGGGCGTCAGATTCAACTGGACGCGCGCTTCACTTTCTAATTTGGTGACATGTTCGGATTTGTGTGCGATGGGATCGTTCTAGTTAATGTTTCTAATACTTACTTACCGATATTCTGGGATAGGCACCGGAATTTAAGGCCCACCAACCCACGTAGACGAAAAACGCGCTTTGCGTACAAGTGCCGCACTCTAGGAGCTAAGGTCAGGTTCGATTCGGACTGTTACGGAACGCTCTGCGAGATGTGAAAAGCATCCATGTTACATACTCTAGGCACTTATTTACATCTGCCGAGGATTTGGTACACTGTTTCCGAGGGCGTCATGCAAAAGTCAAAAACCGAAAAGCTCCGCAAGCTGGCGTCGAAACGCCAGATCGTAAGGGCCAAAGATGCCAGGGAACTCGGCATTCCCCGAACGTATCTCCCGCGGCTGGCCCGCCGGGGGGACCTGGAAAAGGTCGGCCGCGGTCTCTATTCCTCCCGGGATTTCTCCGGAACCGAGAACACCTCGCTCATCGAGGCGGCTTACCAAATCCCCAAGGGAATCGTCTGCCTGCTCTCCGCACTCCGGTTTCACAATTTCACCACGCAGTCTCCCCACGAGGTCTGGATGGCGATCGGTCACAAAGCCTGGGCTCCCAAAATTTCCTCTCCTCCCGTTCGACTCATGCGCATGTCCGGGCCTGCCCTTCACTTTGGCATGAAAGAATATTCTATTTCCGGCGCAACGCTTCGCGTGTTTTCCCCGGCAAAGTCGGTGGCCGACTGCTTCAAATTTCGCAGCAAAGTTGGCCTCGATGTCGCCATAGAAGCCCTCAAGGAATGTCGCCAGCAGAAGAAAGCCTCGATTGACGAGCTCGCTGCCGCCGCCAAAGTCTGCCGCGTCGCCAACGTCATGCGCCCTTATCTGGAGTCACTCTAGTTGGCCAAACCGGCCCCAAAGAACCTCCCCGCTTCCGTCCGCGAGAAGCTCACGAACCTAGCGCGCAAGCGCAACGTGGATTTCGGACTGATCCTCGTCAAGTACGGGCTCGAACGTATTCTCTTCCGGCTGAGCCGCTCCCGTCACCGCGACGATTTCATTCTGAAAGGCGCGCTGCTCTTTGAGCTGTGGAGGAACAACGCTATCGTCCGACACGGGATGCCGATTTCCTCGCTCGAGGTGACAACTCCCCGGAGCGCTTCGCCCATATTTTTCGGGAACTCTGCGTTTTGGAAGTCGACGAGGACGGCCTGCGCTTCGATGTTGAGACCGTCGAAGCGGAACGCATATCCGAGGATGCAGACTACGAAGGCGTCCGGGTGACCTTGGTTGCGTATCTCGAACGCGCAAAGATTCCCATTCAGATTGACATCGGCTTCGGCGACATCGTCACACCACCACCTTCCGAGACCGGCTATCCTACGCTCCTGGAATTTCCTGGCCCGCGTTTGCTGGCCTATCCGAAAGAAACGGTCGTTGCCGAAAAACTCCAAGCACTTGTGAAACTCGGAATCGCCAATACTCGCATGAAGGATTTCTACGATCTGGAGATCCTGTCTCGCACGTTCGCTTTCGAAGGAAAAACTCTCTCCAAGGCGATTCAAAACACCTTTCAAAAACGTGGGACTGACCTTCCGATGGCAGGTCTGCCCGTCGCCTTCACGTCCGAGTTTTATGACGACGTAAACAAGAAACGGCAATGGACCGCGTTTTGCGCGAAGAACAAGTCCTACGTCGAGAAGGCTGAATTCAAGACGGTGATGGAAGCCATTCGAGACTTTCTCGCTCTCCCGGTCCGCACCGTCCAAGAAGGACATTCGTTCACGAAGATGTGGAAGCCCGGCGGACCCTGGCGTTGAAAAGGTTATCAATGCACTTCATTCAAGGAGTTCACAAGACTCGGAACGATGCGAACTGCCAGATTTAGTCTCCTGTTCTCTCCTCCCCTCTGTGGGCACATTCCTCCAGGCGACTTTCAGAAAAATGTACTAGTACCAAGATTTTTTCTCCTTTTTTCCCTTCTGGATGTTCCTTAAATAAGTATGGGGCTGTGATCGGGAATTCTCCGCCAGCCTGGACTTTTCCGGGGGATTAAGATTTTTTCTTACTTTTTCCCCTCTCGATGTTCCTTTAATAAGTAGGGGGCTGTGGCCAGACTTCCCCGTGCGATTCGGGATCCCTGAGAGATTAAAGTTTCTTCTCACTTTTTCCCTGCTGGATGTTCCCTAGTAAGTAGAGGGACTGGTGGACTTTCTGCGATGAAGATACTTACTACAGCTTCCAGTAGGCACATCTGAAGTTGGTTGGATTGATTCATCCAGCGACAGAAACAGCAATTGGTCCTTCATAGTCCCACGCTGAAGATGGAGTCGCTGTAAGTAGTTGAAATTATGGAGCGGCCTATCGGAATCGAACCGACACCTGAACCTTGGCAAGGTTCGAGTAGTTAACTCTAACGCGCTGGAACGGCGGCACTTAGCATTTTGGCGCAGGGTCTTAATTGGAAAATGATGGAAAACAAAAGCGCGTAGTTCCCTCTATTGTCAAAATCGCTGCTCTCGAGGCCTAGTTCGGATATTCTCAGAGAGGCAGCACATCACGCGGAGAGCTTTTCAGCTTTTCAAACACTCGCAGTCGCCGGCCTAGAAAAGGCGAAAAACAGATGGAGAAACTCGATCGAATCACGACTGATCCTGCTCGGTTGAACGGCGAGCCCTGCATCCGGGACCTCCGTCTTACCGTCCGCCGAGTGCTTGAAGTACTCGCCATCTATCCTGACCGTGCCGAACTGAAGCGCGAATACCCGGAGCTAGAGGACGAAGATATTCGGCAAGCGCAGGCCTTCGCGGCTGCTTTGGTTGACGACAAGGTTTTGCCCCTACCCCACGCCCGATGAGGTTGCTGCTCGA
>Ga0210403_10001075_pt1 | contig 26572 bp, 20 predicted proteins | sample IncBWC19MmetaG_FD_150863 | JGI IMG/M metagenome (GOLD analysis project Ga0210403, IMG submission 150863) | Forest soil microbial communities from Barre Woods Harvard Forest LTER site, Petersham, Massachusetts, United States - Inc-BW-C-19-M | ecosystem: Environmental > Terrestrial > Soil >... | reverse complement strand
CGCGCTTCGCCGCGGGTGGCGCCATGGCTGATCAGCTTGGCGATCATCGAATCGTAGAATGGCGGAATGTCGCTGCCGGAGCGCAGCGCGTGCTCGACCCGGAGTCCTTCCGGCATCTGCCACAGCGCCATCCGGCCGGATTGCGGCATGAAATCGTGCGCCGCATCCTCCGAGCACAGCCGAACCTCGATCGCGTGGCCGGAGAATTTGATGTCCGCCTGCTGCAGTCCGAGCGGCTCGCCGCTCGCAACCCGCAACTGCAGTTCGACCAGGTCGAGCCCGGTGACCGCCTCGGTGACGGGATGCTCGACCTGAAGCCGCGTGTTCATCTCCATGAAATAGAACTCGCCGGCCTTATCCAGCAGGAATTCCAGCGTGCCGGCACCCTCATAGCCGATCGACCTGATCGCGGTGACTGCAATCGCGCCCATCCGCGCCCGCAATTCCGGCGATACCACCGGTGACGGCGCTTCCTCGATCAGCTTCTGGTGCCGCCGCTGTACCGAGCAATCGCGCTCGCCGAGATGGATCGCGTTGCCGAAGGCGTCGCCGAACACCTGGATTTCGATGTGGCGGGGATCGACGATCGCCCGCTCCAGGATCACGGTGGCGTCGCCGAACGCGGCTTTCGCCTCGGAGCGCGCGCTGCGCAGGGCGTCGGGAAACGAGCCTGCGTCCGCGACCAGCCGCATGCCGCGCCCGCCGCCGCCGGCGACCGCCTTGATCATCACGGGAAAGCCGATCTTCTTTGCTTCCGCTGATATCACGGCGTCGCTTTGATCGGCACCCCGATAGCCGGGCACACAGGGCACGCCGGCTTTCTGCATGATTTCCTTGGCGCCCGCCTTGTTGCCCATTGCCTTGATGGCGTCGGGCGACGGCCCAATGAAAACGAGCCCCGCCTCGCGGCAGGCGCTGGCAAAATCCTCGTTCTCGGCGAGAAAGCCGTAGCCCGGATGAACCGCGTCGGCGCCGCTCGATTTCGCCGCCGCGATGATCGCGCCGATATTCAGATAGGATTGCGCCGGCAGCGCCTCGCCGATACGGACCGCTTCATCCGCCTCCCGCACATGCATCGCGTCGCGATCGGCGTCGGAATAAACGGCGACCACGCCATAGCCAAGCCGGCGCGCGGTCCGCATGATCCGCAAGCTAATCTCGCCGCGATTGGCGATCAGGATTTTTTGGAACGGCCTGGCCTTCATCGACCCGTTTCTCATGGCCGGGCCACCGAGAACTGCATGCGCTGGGGGGTGCGCGCCTCGGCCTCGCGGCAGATCGCCAGCACCTCGCTCAGGACGGCTCTGGTATCGCGCGGATCGATCACGCCGTCGTCGAGCACGCGCGCGCTGGTCGCGAACACATCCATCTGACCGTCGAACACCCCCGTGATCTGCGCCTTCATCGCCTCCAGCTTTTCCTTTTCGATCGGCTTGCCGCGCCGGATCGCGGCGGCTTCCGTGACGATCGCCATGGTCTCCGCGGCCTGCTCGCCGCCCATCACGGCGGTCTTGGCGTTCGGCCACGAGAAGCAGAAGCGCGGATGAAAGCCGCGGCCGCACATGCCGTAATTGCCGGCGCCGAACGAGGCGCCGCAATAGATCGTGATCTGCGGCACGGTGGCCGAGGTCACGGCCTGGATCATCTTCGAGCCGTGCTTGATCATGCCGGCCTCTTCATAGGCTTTGCCGACCATGTAGCCGGTGGTGTTGTTGAGATAGAGCAGCGGCGTGCGCGACTGGCAGCAGGCCTGGATGAAATGCGTGGCCTTGTTGGCGCCGGCGGGATCGAGCGGGCCGTTGTTGGTGACGATGCCGATCGCCTGGCCCTCGATGCGGGCGTTTCCGCAGACGGTCGCCGGGCCGTAATTGGCGCCGAACTCGGTGAAATCGGAATCGTCGATGATCCGCGCGATCGCCTGGCGCATGTCCACCGGGCGCTTGTGATCCATCGGCATGATGCCGAGCAGTTCCTCGGGATCGTGACGCGGCGGTCGATGCGTGGTCTCGGCCCTTTCCGGCCGGTCCCACTCCAGATTGGACATGATGTCGCGGGCGATCCGCAGCGCATCTCGGTCGTCTTCGGCGAGATAGTCGCCGAGGCCGGAAATCGAGGTGTGCATCTCGGCGCCGCCGAGTTCTTCTTCGGTGGCGATTTCGCCGGTGGCGGCCTTCAGCAGCGGCGGGCCGGCGAGAAAGGCGCGCGTGCGCCCGCGCACCATCACGATGTAGTCGGACAGTCCGGTCTGGTAGGCACCGCCCGCGGTCGACGAGCCGTGCGTCACCGTCACCACCGGTAGCCCCGCCGCCGACAGCCGCGCCAGGTTGCGAAAGATGTTGCCGCCACGGACGAAGTCTTCGACGCGGTAGCGCAGCAGATTGGCGCCAGCGCTTTCGACCAGCTGCACGTAGGGCAGCTTGTTCTCCAACGCCAGTTCCTGCACCCGCAGCGTCTTGTCGAGGCCGAAGGGCTGCAGCGCCCCGGCGTCGATGCCGGAATCATTGGCGCTGATCATGCAGCGGATGCCGGCGACGAAGCCGATCCCTGCGATCAGCCCGCCGCCGGGCACGCTCTTGTCGGCGTCGGGAACGTCGAACCGATAACCCGCCAGCGTGGAAAGTTCGATGAAAGGCGCGCCGGGATCGAGCACCAGCGCCACCCGCTCGCGCGGCAGCAGCTGTCCGCGCTTGTGAAAGCGGTCCTTGGCCGCGGCCGAGGCCGCGCGCGCCCGTTCTTCCAGCGCCCGCATCCGCGCGATCAGCGCCAGCATGCCGTCGCGGTTGGCTTTGTAGGCGGCGCTGGAAGGGGCGATGGTATTTTCAATTATAGCCATGGAGACCGTTCATTCTTGTTTTCGTCATTCCGGGATACGCCTCTTGGCGCAGGCCCGGAATCCATAATCCCCAATCGTGGTCATGGATTCCGGGTTCGCGCTCACGCGCGCCCCGGAATGACGAGAAGTGAAATTGTACAACACTACGCGCTCAGCTTCGAAAAATGATCGGCAAAGGCCTGCCGCAATTCGACCTTGCGCAGCTTGCCGGTCGCGGTCATCGGCATCTCGTCGAGGATCCGGATGAATTTCGGCACCTGGAAGCCGCCGAGATGTTTTCTGCAATGCTCGGATATGCCGGCTTCGTCGGCGGTCGCGCCCGGTTTCAGTTTGACGAAGGCGGAGACCGCCTCGCCCCATTGCGGATGTGGCAGGCCGACCACGGCGGCGTTCTGCACGGCGGGATGGGCAAGCAGCGCTTCCTCGATCTTGACGGAGGCGACGTTCTCCCCGCCGGACTTGATCATGTCCTTCTTGCGGTCGAGGAACAGCACCTCGCCGTTTTCGTCGATCAGCGCCAGATCGCCGGTGTGATGCCAGCCGAATTTGCGCGCCTCTTCGGTCGCCTTCGGATCCTTGTAATAGCCCATCATCACGTTGGGCCCGCGATGCACGAGCTCGCCCGCCTGGCCGCGCGGCAACAGATTGCCGGCATCGTCCATGATCGCGGTCTCGTTCACGATCAGCGATTCGCCCCAGTAATTGCCGAACCGGTTCAACTGCACCTCGGGCCGCGACATCGTCGTGGCCGGATACATTTCGGTCTGGCCGCTGGACAGCACGAAATTCGGACAGAGATCGGCCATCGCGCGCTCCAGCAGCGGTCGGCCCATCGGCGCCATGGTGTAGATGCAGCACCGCAACCCCGACAGATCGAATTCCCTGCGGCGCGGGTGATCGAGGATCGCCTGATACATCAGCGACAGCCCGACGAACACCGTCAGCTTGTCACGCACGATGGCTTCCATGCATAGGACGGGATCGAAGCCGCGCATCAGCGCCATGCGGCCGCCGACCGACAGATAGCTCAACAGCAGCACATGGCCGGCGCAATGGAACAGCGGAAACTGCCCGGTGATGCCGTCGCCGCGCGACAGCTGCATCTCGACGCAATTGCTCATGACAGCCATGACCACGGCGAGATGGCAATGCATCGCGCCCTTCGGCCGCGACGTGGTGCCGGAAGTATAGATGATCATCGCAAGATCGCGGTCGTCGATCTCGATCTCCGGCTCGATCTCGGATCGGCCTTTTATCAGATCGTTGAAACTTTCGAGACCCGCGCTCGATGCCGTCCCGGTCAGATCGACCGCAATCAAATCGATGCCGCGTTTGGTAAGCGCCGCGCGCCGATCGGCCTGCGCATAAAGATTGTCGTCGATGATGGCAAAATTCACTTCGGCATGGTCGAGGATGTAGTCCATGTCGGCGGGGACGAGCATGGTATTGATGGGCACCCAGACGAGGCCGGCGCGGTGAATGCCGAACAGCGCTTTGACGAATTCGACCGAATTGTTGCAGATGGTCGAGATCTTCTCGCCGGGTTTGAGGCCGCGCGCGACCAGGTAATTCGCAAAACGGTTGGCATCGCGCTCGAGCTCGGTGAAGGTCACGCGCCGCGCGCCGTCGGTGAGCGCGGTCCGGTCGGGAAAGCGCGCCGCCGCCCGTTTCAGCAGATCCCCGATCGCCACCCGGCCGATCGGGCCCGGGCCCGGCACGCCGCCGGTGGCTGCGAGACTGGTCATGTTGTTCCCCTTCGTCATTCTTGTCATTCCGGGATGCGCCGAAGGCGCAGGCCCGGAATCCATACTCCCGATCGTGGTTATGGATTCCGGGCTCGCGCTTCGCGCGCCCCGGAATGACCGTCAGTGCCTGGTCCCAAAAATCTGGCGGGCTTCCGCGGGGCTCGCGATGGCGCGGCCGGCGTTGCGGGCGCATTTGGCGATCGCCTCAATCAGCTGCCCGTTCGAGGTCACCTTGGCGCCGTCTCCCAGATAAAACGTATCCTCGAGCCCGGTGCGCAGATGACCGCCGAGGTCGGCGCAGCGCTGGTGCAGCGGCCAGATTTCCGCCCGCCCGATCGCGGTGACCTGCCAATGAGCTTCCGGCGCCTTCAGCTTCAACACGATCGGCAGCAATTCCGGATCGGCCGGCATGCCCGAGGCGACGCCCATCACGAAATTATACTCCAGCGGCCCGGAATACATGCCGGTCTGCCGGTACATCCCGACGCAGCGCACGATGCCGACATCGAAACATTCGAATTCGGGAATGGTGCCCGCTTGCTTCATCACGTCGAGATAGTCGCCGACCTTTTCGACCGAATTGTCGAACAGCATCGGCGGCCACGCCCAGCTGTTGTCGGCCTTCACTTTGAGATAATTCAGCGAGCCGGCGTTGCAGGCCGCGATCTCCGGCCTGGTTTCGCGCACGCAATTGAGCGGCCCCTTGTAATCCGGACCGGACTGACCCGTGGTGTGATTGATGATCACGCCCGGGCAGGCCTCGCGGATAGCCTGCTGGATCTCGCGGGAGACGGCGACTTCCCAGGACGGCAGATGCCCCTTGCCGGGCGCCTGCTGGCGCAGATGGATGTGCATGATGCTGGCGCCGGCGTTGAAGGCCGCTTTCGCCTCGCGCGCCATTTCTTCCGGGGTCACCGGCACGTGGTGCTGTTTCGGATCGGTCAGCACGCCGTTCAGCGCGCAGGTGATGACGGCCTTGTCGCTCATGGATTTTTTCTCGATCTATCTCGGGGCCGCGAAGCGACTCCCGCGATCATGCGGTCGCCGTCATCCGGCTTCTTGCGTCAACGCGCTATCGGGCGATCCGGATCGCGAGGTCGCGGGACCCCGAAAAGATCGCGCGCGGCTTCAGGCCATAAAACCTGCGGATGGAGTGGCTGAAATGCGTGGAGTCGGGATAGCCGATATCCTGCGCCAGATGCGCCAGATTGAGGTCCTGATTGGCGAAATGCAGCAAATGCCGCGCGCGTTTCCAGGCGCGGAATGCGCGGAACGAGATGCCGGTCTCCTGCTTGAACAAATGCAGGAAGCGCGACGAGGACAGGCCGGCCTCGGCCGCGCAGCTTGCCGCCGTCACCGGCTCGCCGCAAAAGCGGCCGATCTGCGCGATCGCCCGCACCACGCGTGGATCGAGGCTGCGCCGCGGCAGCGCTTCGCCAAAACACATGATGTCGAACGCGACACTGCCGATATCGCCGCCGCATGGCTGGAGCAGCAATTGCGCGTAAGCCGCGCGGATGCGGTCGGCGAAGAACCGGCGTTCCGCTCCCGACACGCGCCCGGCGAGCACATCGAGGGCGCCGGCGCCGACGGTTTCGGGCTCGATCAGGACGCAGATCACCGTGCGACTGTCGCTCGCGATGGTGTGCTGCACATCCGGCAGCACGACGGCCAGTTCGCCATAGCTTTCAGGGGCGCCTTCGACCGAAAGCCGCAAGCCCCCCTCGATCGCCACATAGACGTGAAACGCCCCGGAGCCGCGCTGGCGCGGACGGCCGAGCAGGCCCGCGTAAAACACGCGCTCGGGCGTAATCAGCATCAAATGGCCGGATTCGTTGCCTTTTTCGTCCATGATCGATCCTCCTCGCGCGGCTCTTTCGGCCACTGCTTGAGGCCAACCATAGCGCAAATTGGGCACCTGTCATCGGCAAGATCGCCTGATTTAAGGGATCGTTTGGAGGCTCAAATCACGCGCGAACGCGGGGCACCACGTTCTGCTCGACCCCGGCCCGGGTTTCCGCAGCCACCGCCCGCTGATAACCGTCGCGCGTCTTCAGTCGCTGCCAGTAGGCGGCCACGTTGGGCCCGAAATCTTTTGCCAGCCCAATGCTCTCGGCCAGCCGCAAGGCGTAGCCGATGACGATGTCGGCCGCGGTGAAACGGCCGGCGACCAGCGTCTCGGCCTTGGCGGTGGCGGCCTCGACCGCGCGCAGCCTGCCCAAAAACCATTTGGCGTAGTCGGTGGCGACCTGCGGATTGCGCCGCTCTTCCGGCTCGAGCTGGGTGTAGCGCAGTACCAGTGTCTGCGGAAAGGTCAGCGTGGCGTCGGAAAAATACATCCAGTTCAGGAACGCGCCATAGGCCGGCTCGTCGACGCCGACCATCAGCGGCGTCGGACCGTGCCGTGTGCCGAGATAATGACAGATGCCGGAGGACTCCGTCATTCTGGTCTCGCCGTCGATCATGAAGGGAATGGTGCCGAGCGGGTTGAGCGCGAGATATTCCTTGGCGAACACGCGCGGCGGGAACGGCAGCATCTTCAGCTCGTAAGCCAGTCCCATCTCTTCGAGCATCCATACCGGCCGGAACGAGCGGGCTCCGTCGCAGTGGTAAAGCGTAATCATGTGAATTCTATCTCCTCAATCACTCATGGTGAGGAGCACGCGAAGCGTGCGTCTCGAACCATCTGGCACAATCCCGTCCCACTCATCCTTCGAGACGCGGCTACGCCGCTCCTCAGGATGAGGACATCCGCTATTTCTGTTTCATTCCGGGCAAGGTGCCCATCATCTTGCACAACACCATCAGCATCACCTCATCGGCGCCGCCGCCGATCGAGGTCAGGCGAGAGTCCCGATAGGCGCGGCTGACCGGAGTCTCGTTCATGAAACCCATGCCGCCCCAATATTGCAGGCAGGCATCGGTCAGTTCACGGCCCAGCCGGCCCGCTTTCAGCTTGGCCATGGTCGCAAGCTTCGTCACGTCTTCGCCGGCAACCAAAGCCTCCGCGGCGCGATAGATCAGCGAACGCAGCAGCTCGACCTCGGTCTGCATTTCCGCCAGCTTGAAGTGGACAACCTGGTTGTCGAGGATCGAGCCGCCGAAAGCCTCGCGGTTACGCGTATATTCGATGGTCTCGGCGATGATCAATTCATGCGCCTTGAGGCAGGCGGCCGCGCCCCACAGCCGCTCCTCCTGGAACTGGATCATCTGGTAGGTAAAACCCTGCCCCTCCTCGCCGATCCGGTTGCGTTTCGGCACCCGCACATTGTCGAAGAAGATCTGTGCCGTATCGGAGGAGCGCATGCCCATCTTGTCGAGCTTTCGCGCAACCTGCACACCTTTTGACTTCATGGGAACGCAGATCAGCGACTTGTTGCGATGGACCGGCCCGTCGCTGGTGTTGGCGAGCAGGCAGATCCAGTCCGCCTTGACGCCGTTGGTGATCCACATCTTGCCGCCGTTGATGACGTAGTCGTCGCCGTCCGAACGGGCACTGGTCTTGATCGAGGCGACGTCGGAGCCGGCGCCCGGCTCGGACACGCCGATGCAGGCCACCGCATCGCCCGATATCGCCAGCGCCAGGAACTCGCGGCGCACTTCGTCGGAGCCGAACCGCGCCAGCGCCGGGGTCGCCATATCGGTCTGCACCCCGATCGCCATCGGCACGCCGCCGCATCTGATGGCGCCGAGCTCCTCGGCCATCATCAGCGCGTAGCTGTAATCGAGCCCCTGGCCGCCGAACTCCACCGGCTTGTTGAGGCCGAGAAAGCCGAGATCGCCGAGCTTCTTGAACAGCTCATGAGAAGGAAACTGTCCCGCCGCCTCCCATTCATCGACGAAGGGATTGATCTCGGCCGCAATGAATTTTTGCAGAATGCGGCGCGGTTCGTCGTGGTCGGCGGTAAAGAGCATTTTTTGTCCGTCCATCCTCGTCATTCCGGGATGCGCCTCTTGGCGCAGGCCCGGAATCCATAACCCCGAATCGTGGTTATGGATTCCGGGCTCGCTCGCTTCGCTCGCGCCCCGGAATGACGCAAGTTGGGCGGGGCGTTCTAAAGCCCCATCTGCCGGCTGGCCAGATCCTTCATGATCTCCTCGGTGCCGCCGCCGATCGCATTGACCTTGACCTCGCGGTAGATGCGCTCGACCTTGACGCCGCGCATGTAGCCCGCGCCGCCAAAGATCTGCACCGCCTCGGAGGCGCAGAACGCCATGGTCTGCGTGGCCTGGTTCTTCATCATGCAGATTTCGGCGACCGGGCTTTCGCCCTGCTCTAATCGCCAGGCCAGCATTTCCAGCATCGCCTGCGAGGCAGCGACGCGCTGCGCCATGTCGACCAGCTTGTGGCGGATGACCTGATGCTGCGAGATCGGCTTGCCGAAGGTTGTGCGCTCCCTGGCGTAGGCGATCGCCTCCTCAAGGCAGACGCGGGCATAGGCCGTGCAGCTCGCCGCCATGCCCATGCGCTCGCTGTTGAAGTTCTGCATGATCAGCTTGAACCCCTCACCTTCCTCGCCGATCAGGTTTTCGCACGGAACGCGGCAATCGTCGAAATGCAGCGTCGCGGTGTCCGACGCCCACCAGCCCATCTTCTTGAGTTTGGTGCGCGACAGGCCCGGCGTATCGCCTTCGATCAGAAGCAGGCTGACGCCGCCGGCGCCCTCGGCCCCGGTCCGCACCGCGGTCGTGATGTAGTCGGCGCGCATGCCCGATGTGATAAAAGTCTTCTCGCCCTTGACGACGTAAGGGTCGCCGTCGCGCCGCGCCCTGGTGCGCAGGTTGGCGACATCGGAGCCGCCGCCGGGCTCGGTGATCGCCAGCGCCGAAATCTTGGCCCCCGACAATACCTCCGCCAGCACCCTCGCCTTGACCTCAGGGCGCGCGGCGCGCGCGATCGGCGGCGAACCGATGGTGTGGCTCATCAGGCTGGCGCTGACCCCGCCGGCGCCGGCGCGCGCGAGTTCCTGCGAGGCCACGATCTTCATGAACTGATCGGCGGGAACGCCGCCGCAATCTTCCGGGAAGCCCAGCGCCAGCAGCCCTATACCGGCCGCCCTGGCATAGAGTTCGCGCGGGAATTCGCCGGCTTCGTCCCATTGGCTGGCATAGGGCTCGATCTCGCGCGACACAAAACTGCGCATCACGTCGCGGAACGCTTCGTGATCTTCCGTATAAAACGGGCTCTGCGCCCGGGTGCGCTCCAGCATCGTCTTCTCCCGCGACTTCCAGGATGCCCTGCATTGGCCGGCGTACGCTTGCGTCGAGTGGCTGGCATGCCGCCAGCGGCTGAACGCAAGACCGCCACTTCTGCTACGCCTGGTCTGACCCGAAAAGCAAGAGCACGGCCGGCAACATGATACGGCAATCCATCCGGGGAGGATGACCCATGAAGCGCCTGAGCTGCATCGGCTCGCCGGTCCTTCTGCCGCTCGTATCCTGGACGGCCCTGGTGGAATCCGGCATCGAGGTTCGCTACGCGCTGTCGAAAAAAATCCCAGCGCGCGTTTCGCGGTGTTGTACCAGAACGACGACGCCGGCCCGCGTCGCCGGCCCCGTCGGTACAGCAGCCACGAACGGTTTCGATATTCCGACTACCGGGCAAACCCGTCAGCGATTGCAAAGATCGCCGCAAGACCCGCAGCTATTGCGGCCCACGCGCTCCACTGACTTTGCTCATAGACCAAACGCAAGAGCGCTCTTGGGTCGTCAATGCCACTTGCAAGGCCATGTTTCACGAGGCTGCGCTTCCGCAACCGAACCCGCGCCGACATAAACCAAAGGATGGCAGCGGCAGCAGCGGAGGTCTCCGACAGAATTTCGAGTGCTGCCTTCATGTCCCGGCAATAAATGGAGCTGTGAGGCTTCCTGGATTGGTGCGCGATGACATGCGGCGACGGCCGTCAGCTTGACATAGATCAAGCCTTTGGTTGTGGCGATTGCGTTTGCTCTCAACGAATGAAGGTCCCGATGTAGCAAGCAGCTACCCGAAGAAGGCGATCCGGAGTGGAGAAGCCCCAACTGGATGATGCCTTGGGAATGCGCGCATCTGACCAAAAGTGATAATGCGGGAATTGGAAGCCAAAGGCTTTCAAATCGTGAAAACGAAACCCCGGACCAGTCACCAGGAGGATGATCTATCATGGGTGACACTCCGAAGCTCTCGGTTGAGAAAGCGCTCGAAAAGTTGCGCGGCAGCGATCCGCCAAAATCGAAGAACGCGCGGCGCGATGAGAAAATGGCCGCACTTGATGAAGAGATAAAGCGCATGAGAGCGCAGAGACCGCGCCTCGAACGGCACCAACGTAAGCGCGATTGAGTGCAGGCGGGCTCTTCATCTTTCAGTTTTTTAGCTGGCTTCCGCTTTCACACCGGGGCGTGCGATCCTGGCGGGACCATATACAGCGTCATGGCGAATATTACGTAGATGAATATAAGCAAGGCGCCGACAAACCATGCCGAGCGGCCGCTATTGGTTATGAAGCAAGACGTGACAGTTGCGATCATCATCATGGTCACCGCGCCCGGCCAGAACTGCAAGTCCATCGGCTTGGGTCCCACAAAATAGCTGAGCAGCACGAGCACTGGGGCGACGAACAAGGCGATCTGGGACGCGCTCCCGAGCGCGATGCTGACACTCATGTCGAGGCGGTTCTTGCGCGCCGCAGAAAACGCGACGGCCATTTCGGCCGCGGCACCGACGAGCGCGACAATGATGAACCCGACGAAGGCGGGGCTTATGCCTAAGGTCTCTCCTGCCTTCTGCACCGAACTGACGAATATCTCGCTCACCAGTGCAACCAGCACCGTAACAGCAATGAGTGTACCGACCGCCAGTCCAATCGGCCAACTGGCTCCGCCCGCCTCGCCGTGGTCCTCGCTCCCGAAGAGTTCCTTGTGCGTCTTGAGCGAGAACAGCAGGCCTAGTCCGTAGGCGAATATCAGCAATACGGCGAGACCCGCGCTGAGCTTCTGCGCCATCACATCGCCTCTTGCCGGATCAAGGTCCGCGACCGCTGCCGGTGCCAGGAGAGCGACCGTGGCCATCAACAGCAACGCCGAATATAACCTTCCCCCGGCGCGATTGTATTCCTGAACGTGATGCCGGAGCCCACCCAGCAGAAATGACGCTCCCAGCATGAACAGCGAATTGGTAACGATGGCGCCAGCGATCGACGCTTTCACCAGCATGTACTCTCCGGCGTGAAGCGCGGCTATCGCGATGATCAGCTCCGTCAGATTTCCCAACGTCGCGTTCAGCAGGCCACCTATCGCATCACCCGTCTTTTCAGCAACGCTCTCGGTCGCGTGACTAAGTAGAGCGGCAAGTGGGACGATGGCCAGGACAGCGAGTACAAACAGGACTGTGTGAGCGGACGGCGCCGCTTTTTCGGCCACTAGCACGAGAGGTACGAAAACCAGCATCCAGAGCAATGGGTTGTGCCGGATTTCCTTGAGCAGAAGGTTCATCGTTTTTCCCCGCCGCAGGCAGATAACCGGTACTCTTTGAGCGCGAAGGCTCCCTTGTTATTGACTTAGGTCAATATGGGTCCGCTTTCGATCGCAACGTATCCCGCCAAATTGCGGCCGCTGCGCTACTGCTTGATCCTCCTTGTCGGGACCTCGGAGCACAATCTTCAAGGCATTATCCGGCAATGGCCGCTGCAACGCCTTGGCCTCGTCCCATGGCGCGCCAACTTCGCCGCCGAAGAGATGCTGAACGGGTCGTGAGAGTCTAACTCAATGATCCGGGCCCATTTCTGATTTTCAGAAATTTCGCTTGACGCCCGGATAGAAACAGCAATATAGCGATTTGGTCCCGCCCCACTCAGAGGGGCGTTGCGCAACGTCACGAACGTAGGGGGGGATGCGGTGGACGCGGGCGGCGCGCTTGACGGGCGATGCGGCACGCGGACGGCGAAGTCGTGTGGTCCTGACGCCCCGACGCTGGCGTCAAGTTGGCGAAAAGCAATTTTCGCCGGCGAGGGTGGCAAGAAAGCCCGGTCGCCCGGGAGAGCACGAAGTAAGTCGTAAAACCATTGCGCGGGGAATGCCGGGTGATTCCGGTGTGACCTGACTAACGCGTGTGCGTTCCACCACTAACCCTGCACACGCGGCTATCGGGCGCATCGGGCGCCCGGCATTCCCCGCGCCCTCTGACTGGAGGGTGAGGAAAATTTTCTGGCAAACCTCGGGCGAATCACGCCGCGAGATCGCGAAGTCGCGACTTTGATCGAGGTGCGTGCACGCCAACACACTCGTCATGCCCGGACTTGATCCGGGCATCCATCCATCTTCAAAAGAAATTCTTTCGAAGGAGATGGATTGCCGGGTCAAGCCCGGCAATGACGTCTAATTGGTATTCGCGCGACCCGTTGGCCCGCAATGACGGTGCTGGGGTTTTCGACAACCCAGCCACTCGACGCAAGACGGCTTTTCGATTCCGCCCCGAACTGGCCTCGACACGCCATGCTGCCCAAAACGCCCGCTGGCCAACAGGGGCGGATTTGGGCATGCTGCCGGCAATATAATTCGACACACGGATTCAGGCGGCACAAGACCGCTGACCTTCGGAGGAACTTTTGCCAGTTCGCCACTATGACTGGATCGCGCATTTCGGCCGCCGCACGCCGGACAAGGTGGCGGCCGTCGACCTCGCCAGCGGACGAAGGTTCACCTACGCGCAATTCGATGCCCGCATCTCCCGGCTCGCCGCGCATCTGCGCGGCCGGCTCGACATCAAGCGCGGCGACCGCGTCGCCGTGCTCGCGCTCAACACCACCGACACGCTGGAAGTGCAGTTCGCCTGCGGCCGGATAGGGGCGGTGTTCCTGCCGCTGAACACCCGCCTCACCGTTCCCGAGCTGCATTACATCGTCGGCGATGCCGCACCTGCCCTGATGATCCACGACGCCGACCTCGCCGAGGTCGCGCTGTCGGTGGCAAGCCTGTGCAAGGTTTCTTCCACGGTGCTGCTGGGGCCCGATGGCACCTACGAGGCGGCGATCGCGGCGTCAAAACCGCTCGACAAGGCCGAACTCGTCACGCTCGATGATATCTCGACCATCATGTACACCTCGGGCACCACGGGCCAGCCGAAGGGCGCCATCATCACCCACGGCATGACGTTCTGGAATTGCGTCAATCTCGGCGGCCCGGCCTACATCTCGCCCTCGTCGGTGCTGCTGACCGTGCTGCCGCTGTTCCACACCGGCGGGCTCAATTGCTACACCAACCCGGTGCTGCATTCCGGCGGCACCGTGCTGATCATGCGCGCGTTCGATCCCGGCCTTGCGCTTGCCCTGATCAGCGACCCCGCGCAAGCCATCAACGTGTTCTTCGGCGTGCCTTCGATCTACCAGTTCATGGCGCAGCATCCGGCCTTTCCCACCTCCGATTTCAGCCGCCTCGTCATCGGCGGCGTCGGCGGCGCGCCGATGCCGGTGCCGCTTCTGAAAGTGTGGGAGGAGCGCGGCGTTGCGCTACAGCAGGGCTACGGCATGACCGAGACCAGTCCCGCGGTGCTGACGCTCGATCGCGAGGATGCCGCGCGCAAGGCCGGCTCTTCCGGCAAGCCGGTGCTGCACACGGAAGTGCGGATCGTGGCGCCCAGCGGCACTGACGCCGAGATCGGCGAGCTCGGCGAATTATGGGTCCGGGGGCCTAATATCACGCCCGGCTACTGGAACAGGCCCGACGCCGACGCCTCCTCCTTCACCGACGGCTGGCTGCACACCGGCGACGCCGCGCGGATCGACGAAGAGGGCTTCTACTACATCGTCGACCGCTGGAAGGACATGTACATTTCCGGCGGCGAGAACGTCTATCCGGCCGAGGTCGAGAACGTGCTGCACCAGCTCACCGCCATCGCGGAGGCCGCCGTGATCGGCATCGCGAGTGAGCAATGGGGCGAAACCGGCATGGCGATCATCGCCGTGAAACCGGGATACAGCATCTCTGAGGCCGAGATCCATGCGCATTGCGCGGCCAATCTCGCGCGCTTCAAGCGCCCTCACGCGATCCGGTTCGTCGACACCCTGCCGCGCAACGCCACCGGCAAGATCCACAAGCCGACCTTGCGGAAAAATTTTGCCACTCCGGCGCCTGCCGACGTCGCCAAATCAGCCACTTCGTAATGTTTCTCACCTCGTCCGTTCCTCCCTCTCCTCACTCTCCATGCCATGAAAGGTATCCTTCCCGTGAATAACAAGAAACTGTCCTTAGCTACCTCCTTCGCCACGGCAGCCGCGCTCGCCGTGCTGACCACGCAAGGCGCGCTCGCTCAGAAGAAATACGACACCGGCGCATCCGATACCGAGATCAAGATCGGCAATGTCGAGGCCTATTCGGGGCCTGCTTCCGCCTATGGCATCATCGGCAAGACCGAGGACGCCTATTTCAAGATGGTCAACGACCAGGGCGGCGTGAACGGCCGCAAGATCAATTTCATCAGCTATGACGACGGCTACAGCCCGCCGAAGACGGTGGAACAGGTGCGCAAGCTGATCGAGAGCGACGAGGTGTTTCTGGTTTTCAACGCGCTGGGCACGCCGACCCAGTCGGCGGTGCAGAAATATCAGAACACCAAGAAGGTGCCGCAGCTCTTCCTCGCCACCGGCGCCAGCAAGTGGAACGATCCGAAGGATTTCCCCTGGACCATGGGCTTCCAGCCGAGCTACCGCGTCGAGGCCCGGATCTTCGCCAAATACATCCTGAAGACGAAACCCGACGCCAAGGTCGCGGTGTTCTACCAGAATGACGATTTCGGCAAGGACTACGTGGCCGGACTGAAGGACGTGTTCGGCGACAAGGCCTCCTCGATCATCGTGGCCGAGGAAAGCTACGAGACCACCGAGCCCTCGATCGATTCCCATATCGTCAAGCTGAAGGGCACCGGCGCCGACGTGCTGGTCAACATCTCGACGCCGAAATTCGCCGCGCAAACCATCAAGAAGATGGCGGAGCTCGAATGGAAACCGATGCACCTCATGACCGACGTCTCGATCTCGATCGGCGCGGTCATGAAGCCGGCGGGCTTCGAGGCTTCCGAGGGCATCCTGTCGGCCGGCTATCTCAAGGACGCCTCCGACGCGCAGTGGAAGGACGACGAGGGCATGAAGAAGTTCATGACGTTCGTCGACAAGTACATGCCGGGCGCCAACATCTCCGACGCCAATCTGGTGTACGGCTATGCCGCGGCACAGACCATGGTGCAGACGCTGAAGCAGGCGGGCGACAACCTGACCCGCGAAAACGTCATGAAGCAGGCCGCCGGCCTGAAGGATTTTGCGGCGGATACGCTGATCCCCGGCATCAAGGTCAACACCTCGGCCACCGATTTCGCGCCGATCGAACAGCTCAAGATGATGCAGTTCAAGGGCGGAAAATGGGAGCTGTTCGGCGACATCATCAGCGCCGAGACCGGCGGCTAGGATCAAGGCGGCGTCCGCTGCGCTCCCTCTCCCCGCCCTTCGCGGGGAGAGGTGACCGAATCCGCGCCAGCTCGGAGTCAGTTCAAAACCATCATGCGCCAGCGAGGTCCCAAATCATCAATCGCGCTCGCGCCGGAACGTGCTGAACTGAAACTTCTGCGTCGCGCCCCAGGGGGTGACGTGCTCATGCCGCCGCGTATCGATCAGTTCAAAGCCGCGCCCCAGCGTCGCGGCCAGATGGGCCGCGTCGTATCGGCTGACGAGAAGGCCGCTGCATCGTTCCGGCCCATCAGGCGCAAAGGTGCCTATGATGGCGTGCCCACCCGGCCGCAGGGCGCGCCGCAGCCGGACCACATAGGCGGCCTGGTCCTCACGCTCGGTGAGAAAGTGAAAGGCCGCCCGGTCGTGCCAAACGTCATACGTCCGCGACGGCTCCCAGGTGGTCACGTCGGCGGCAATCCATGTTACCCGCCTGGCCTTGTCCCCCAGGCGCGATCGCGCGGCAGCAAGCGCCGCCTCCGACAGATCGAGCACCGTCACATCCTCACAGCCCTGCGAGACCAGGCAATCGACCAGCCGGGACGCGCCGCCGCCGATGTCGACGATGCCGGAGCCTGGAACGGCCCCGACAAGGCCGATCAGTTCAAGCGAAAGCGCGGGCGTTTCCTGAAACCAGCTCACCTGGTTTTCGCCCTTGCTGGCGTAGACGTTCTCCCAATGATGTTGTCGGCCCGCGTCGGTCATGACTTCCTCCTCGCCTGGTGGCGACCGTGCGAACCGGCAAGAATAGCACCATTCCGCCCATCATCGGGGCTGCTGCGCGCGCCTTCCGGACGGAAAAGGCGCCCCGGAAGATCGGTCAATCCAGCCTTTTGTAAAGCTTGAGATTGCGAAAGACTGTTCCCAAATGAGTGACTGGTAGAGGCAAACCAGCCCTTGCCAAGCTCCGAGACCATGGAGTCCCACGTGCATTATTTACCGCTCACGCCCGTCTTGTTTTCGTTCCTGGTCTTTCTGGTCATCGGGCTGGTCATCCTGATCCAGCTTCGCATCCTGCGCTATGCCTATATGCGGCTCGGGGTGAGCCCGGGCGCCGCCCTGATGCTGCTGTTCGGCTCGCTGATCGGCAGCTATTTCAATATTCCGATCACCGTGCTGCCCGGACAGACCGTCCAGTCGGGGCAGATCGTCGACTACTTCGGCATGCAATATGTCGTGCCGTACGTTGTATCGTCGCCGGGAACGGTGATCGCCGTCAATGTCGGCGGCGCGGTGATCCCGACCTTGATGTCCACCTATCTCGTCATTCGCTATCAGCTCTGGCTGAAGGCTCTGATCGCGACCGTCGTGATCGCCTTCATTATCCATATGATGGCTACGCCCGTGCACGGCATCGGCATCGCGGTGCCGGTATTCGCGCCCGTGGTGACCACGGCCATCCTTGCCTTCATCCTTTCCCGCGAATACGCAGCACCGCTGGCCTATATCGGCGGCTCGATGGGCACGCTGATCGGCGCCGATCTTCTCAACCTCGACAAGATCAACGGCCTCGGCGCGCCGATCGCCTCGATCGGCGGCGCGGGAACCTTCGACGGAATATTCCTGACCGGGATCCTCGCCGTGCTGCTGGCCGGCATCGCCTCGCCGTCGCGTCCGCGCCCGGCCTGGTGATCCGAAAATACCGTGTGGCGGACAATCGCGGCTGCGCGAGTTGCCACCCTGTCCGACTCCCCATAATAAGAACCAAACGCCACCGAGCGTGACGATCGCGACCGGTCGTTCATTCTCGAAAAGTGCGAAGGGTAAAGGTTACGCCGATGGAAGCTCAACTACGCGCCGTGTCTGTCCCCGCTAAAGAATGGTCGCCTGCGCCGGACGCAAGCGACATCGTCAAGAGCATCCATGCGATGCTGCATCCGCGCAACATCGTGCTGGTCGGGGCCACCGACAAGCCGGGCAACTACGCCGAGCGCATCTGGAACAACCTGATCAAATACAAATTCGAGGGCGGTCTTTACCCGGTCAATTCCAAACGCGAAACGATCTGGGGCGTGCCCTGCTACAAGGATTTCGAAAGCCTGCCGGACAAGCCGGATCACGTGCTGGTGCTGGTTCCCGCCCGCTTCGCGGTTCAGGTGATCCGCGACGCGGCCGCTGCCGGCGCGCGCTCGGCGACCATCGTCACGTCAGGCTTCAGCGAATTGCAGGACGAGGAAAGCCAGCGGCTCGCGGTGGAATTGCAGCAGGCGATCAGAGAGACCGGCCTTGCGGTCACCGGTCCGAATTGTCTCGGCAACCTGAGCGCCGGCGAAAAGATGTTCACCAACATCGACGATCGCATCGTCACCATGGAAGCAGGGCCCGTGGCGATCGCCGGCCAGTCCGGCGCGATCGTGATGGCGATCCGTCAGGCACTGGAAGATCGCGGCGTCGGCGTCGGCTACATGGTCACGACCGGCAACGAGGCCGGCCTCGAAACGCCCGATTTGATGCGCTATTTCGCCGCCGATCCTCAGGTCCGCGTGATCGTGGTCTATCTGGAAGGGGTGCGCAACACCCGCGTATTCCGCGAGGCCTGCAAGGCCGCACGCGCGGCCGGCAAGCCGGTGATCGCGCTCAAGCTCGGGGCGTCGGAGGGCGGACGCGCCGCCGCCATGGCGCACACCGGCGCGCTGGCCGGCTCGATCGAGACCTTCGATGCGATCTCGACGCGGGAAGGCGTGATCCGCGCACGCGGCCTCGACGAGTTGATCGAAACCACCGAATGCTTCGTTCATGCCGATCCGCCAAAGGGCAACCGCCTCGCCGCCGTCACCCTGTCGGGCGGCAAGCGCGGCCTCCTGATCGATGCTTTCTATTCAGCCGGCCTGAGTTTTACTCCCTTAAGCAAGAATGCCAGCGACAAGCTGGCCAGGATGCTGGGCCCCGGCTCGATCGTCGGCAATCCGCTCGACGCCGGCTTCGCCGCGGTGGTCGATCCCTCCGTCTACATGCAGTCGATCAGGATCATGATCGACGATCCCGACACCGACATCGTCATCATCGACGCCGAGCTGCCCAAGGCGCCGCACGAACTGCGCGAGCGCAATTTGCGCATCGTCAACGAGATGGCGGGCGCCGCCTCCAAGCCGGTCGTCTATATCAGCACGATGTCGATCGGCTTCACCGAGTTCACCAAGGGTTTGCGCAAGTCGCTGCCGCATATCGCGGTCATGCAGGGGCTGGACCGGGCGGTCGGCGCCATCAAGTCGCTGATCGACTACGCCGCGTTGCGCAAGGTGGTGCCGGACATCGTATCGAGTTCGCCGGCTTCGGCGCGCGCGACGCTCGAGAAGACGCTGAAGAACGCCACCGGCGCGGCACTCGACGAAGTCGCGTCGAAGAAACTCCTGAAGGCCTACGGCATTCCGGTGTCGAAGGAAGAGATCGTGCAGACGGCCGCGGACGCCGTGAAGGCGGCGAAAAAAATCGGCTTTCCCGTCGTTGCCAAGGTGGTCAGCGCGGAGATCCTGCACAAGTCCGACATCGGCGGCGTGGTGCTGAACCTCAACAGCGCAGCCGACGTCAAGAAGGCGTTCAACGACATCACCGCGCGGGTCAAGCGGCTGAAAGGCAAGCCGAAGCTCGAGGGCATCCTGATCGCGCAGCAGGTCAAGGCCGAGCTTGAGCTGGTGGTCGGCGCCGCACTCGATGCCGAAATGGGTCCCGTCGTGCTGTTCGGAACCGGCGGCATCGATATCGAATTGATGAAGGACGTCGCTTTGGCCGGCGCTCCGCTCGATGCGGCGGAGGCCAGGCAATTGATCCATCGCACCAAGGCCGGTGTGAAGCTGAAAGGCTATCGCGGCAAGCCGGCGCTGCACGAGGCTTCCGCCGTGAAGGCGCTGGTCGGTCTCTCCAACCTGATGGCCGACGCCGGAACCCGCATCGCCTCGATCGACGTCAATCCATTCCTGATCAACACCAAAACCGGCGTCGCCGTCGACGCCCTGATCGTCCTCAACAACGAAGCGGCCAAAAGCGCCGCCGGGCATTGATGCCGCAACAAAGCGCCGGCCAGAGCGTGGCTTGCAAAGGCGCGGCAGGGGCCGCGCCGCAGAGGTCAGCGGGTTCGAAATGATCATCGAAAATCAGGCCATGGTCACCGAGGCGGTCATCGAGGCCGCCAGCCGCACCGAGGATCCGCGGCTGCGCGAGATCCTGCTTTCGCTGGTGCGGCACCTGCACGGCTTTGTGCGCGAGGTTCACTTGTCCGAACGCGAATTCCAGCAGGCGGTGGGGATCATCGCCGCGATGGGCCAGAAGACCACCGCCTCGCATAACGAGGTGGTATTGATGGCAGGCTCGCTCGGAGTCTCTTCGCTGGTCTGCCTGCTCAACAACGGCAACAACGGCCAGAGCGAAACCCAGGCCAATCTGTTGGGGCCGTTCTGGCGTGACGACCAGCCGCTGAGCGCCAGCGGCGATAGTCTGGTGCGTTCGCCGACGCCGGGCCCGGGGCTGATCGTTCGGGTTGCGATCGAGGATGCACAGGGACATCCCGTCGCGGGCGCCGAAGTCGATGTCTGGCATTCTTCGCCGGAAGGCCTTTACGAGAACCAGGATCCCGCGCAGGCCGAGATGAATTTGCGTGGACGCTTTGTGTCCGACGAGAACGGACGCTTCGACTTCCGCAGCGTCAAGCCCGCGGGCTATCCGATTCCGGTCGATGGCCCGGTCGGAGAACTCGTGAGGGCCACCCGTCGCCACAACTTCCGGCCGGCACACCTGCACTTCATGGTCTACAAGCCCGGTTTCAAATCCCTGATCTCGCAAATCTATTCGCCCGACGACGAGCACATCGATTCAGACGTGCAGTTCGGCGTGACACGCGCGCTTATCGGCAACTACGTTCGCCATGACGAGCCCTCGCCCGAGTCGGGTTTTGCGGCTCCTTGGTATTCGCTCGACCAACGTTTTGTCGTCGAGCCCGGCGAGGCGAAGCGTCCGGTGGCGCCGATCCGCGCCAAGGCCTCCGCCGCGGCGCCGCAAGCCCGATAGGCACGCGACGCCGTCCCCGCATCCGGCGGAAAACGCCCCTCGCTGCCCGGTCGCGTCCAGATGGCCACCAGCCTGCTTTCTGGGCACACGGCCTAGTCCGAAGGTTGCAAGATTCTTGCGGGTTGATGATTGGCAAAGCCGAGCCGGAAGGGTTAGGCTCGCCGCCAACCAAGGCATCGAAGAATGCCGGCCACCAAATAACATAATCTCGTCTGGGGAGGACAGCATGGGTATTTCGCGACGATCCTGGCCGATCGATCGGCGGACTATTTTGAAATCGACGGCCGCAATTGCTGCGGTGCAATTCTCATCTCCCTTCATCATCAAGGCCCGCGGCGAAACACCGGTCAAGATCGGCATGGTCGATCCCTTGACCGGCGTCTATGCCGCGATTGCCCAGGGTGAAGTGGTGGGCGCCAAATTCGCCGCCGAGGAGATCAACAAGAAGGGCGGCATTCTCGGCCGGCCGGTCGAGCTGTTGATCGAAGACTCCGCTAACGACGTCGGCACCGGCGTGCAGAAGACACGCAAGCTGATCGAGCGCGACAATGTCAGCTTCATCGTCGGCGACGTGAATTCGGGCATCGCAATCGCGATGGCGCAGGTCACCAGCGAAAAGAAGGTGCTCCATATCGTCTCGGGCGGGCACACCGATCCGATCACCGGCGCCAACTGCTCCTGGAACGTGTTCAGGGTATGCAACTCCACCACCATGGACGCCAGCGCCATCGCCACCACGCTGATGGAGAAATTCGGCAAGAAATGGTACTTCCTGACGCCGGATTATGCCTATGGGCACTCGGTGCAGGCCGGCTTCGAGAAGCTTCTGAAGGCCAATGGCGGCACTTCCTCCGGCGCGCTCGTGCCGCTCGGCACGGCGGATTATTCCGCCTATTTGATCCAGGCCAAGGCCTATGGTCCGCAGGTCCTGATCAACGTCATGGGCGGCGGCGACCAGGTCTCGAGCCTCAAGCAGTTCGTGCAGTTCGGCCTCGACAAGCAGATGGCGGTCGGCGGCACCCTGTTCGAGCTCGAGAGCATCCGCGCCGTGCCTGACGGTGCGCGGGTCGGATGGTGGACCATGGAATGGTGGTGGGACCAGCCGGGCGTGCCGCACGTCGCGGAATTCAACGCCTCGATCAAGAAGATCACCGGCGCGGCGGCCACCGCGCGCAACTGGTTCGGCTATGCCTCGGTGCAGACGCTGGCGCTGATCGCGAACCAGGAAAAGACGCTGGATGCGCCGAAGCTGGCGCGTGCGCTGTCCGGCTTCAAGCTGCCGCCGGAAGTCGCGCTGCAGCCCGGCGCGCCGTCCTATCGCGCCGGCGACCACGAATTGATGAGCACCGTCTTCGTCGGCGAGGCGCACCCGCCGCAGGGCGATCCGGACAACATGTTCACGGTCAAAAACCCGGTTCCCGGCGAGAAGGCCGCCGGACCGGCCGAGGATACCGGCTGCAAGATTCAGTGGCCGGCCTGAGCCTGACATAACGACGCGGCGCCCGCTGCCTGCATGCAGTCGGCGCAGCGAGACTTGAGACCGTCATTGCGAGCGAAGCGAACAGTACCGTCATTCCTGGGCGATGCGAAGCATCGAGCCCGGAATTCTCGAGATTCCGGGTTTGGTGCCAACGCATCATCCCGAAATGACGAAGCCGATGCTTCCTCGCTCTCGCAACGACGAACAAGAACAACAATCTGCAGAGGAAACTCATGACAACACGTATCTTCGACCAGAAATTCAACCGCCGGACCCTGATAAAAGGCGCCGCCGCGCTCGGCGCCTTCCAGGTGGCCTCCCCCTTCATCATCCAGGCGCGCGGCGAGACACCGATCCGGATGGGCATGGTCGATCCGCTCACCGGCGTTTACGCCGCGCCGGCCGGCAACGAGGTGATGGGCGCCAAGCTCGCGGTCGCGCAAATGAACGCCAAGGGCGGCATTCTCGGCCGCCAGGTCGAGCTCTTGGTCGAGGATTCCGCCAATGACGTCGGCACCGGCGTGCAAAAGGCGCGCAAGCTGATCGAGCGCGACCAGGTCAATTTCATGATCGGCGATGTCAACTCGGGCATCGCGGCGGCGATCGCCCAGGTCACCGCCGAGAAGAAGATCCTGCACATCGTTTCGGGCGGCCACACCGATTCGATCACCGGCAAGGATTGCAAGTGGAACGTGTTCCGCGTCTGCAACACCACGCGGATGGAAGCCAATTCGGTCTCCGGCGTGCTGTTTTCCAAATACGGCAAGAAATGGCACTTCATCACGCCGGATTACGCCTTCGGCCACACGCTGTACGACGCCTGCACCGACGATCTGAAGAAGCTCGGCGGCACCGTGACCGGTAACGAGCTGACGCCGCTCGGCACCACCGATTTCTCCGCCTATCTGATCAAGGCGCGAGCCGCCAATCCGGATGTGCTGATCCTCTTGGTGCAGGGCTCCGACATGATCAACTGCCTCAAGCAGGTCGTGCAGTTCGGCCTCGACAAGCAGATCCATGTCGCGGGAACGCAGCAGGAGCTGGAATCGCTCGCCGCGCTGCCGCCGGAAGCGCGGATCGGCGTCTGGATGTTCGAATGGTACTGGAAGCAGCCGGGCATCGCCGGCGTCGATAAATTCACCGCCGATATCCGCAAGGTCAATAACGACAACGTTCCGACGGCGCGGCACTGGTTCGGCTACACCTCGGCCATGACCTTCGCCCTGATCGCGAACCAGGAGAAAACAACCGACGCGGTCAAGCTCGCGACCGCGCTGGAGAATTTCGAGCTGCCCGACGACGTCAAGCTGCAGCCGAACAAGGTCTATTACCGCAAGGGCGACCATCAGCTGATGACATCAGCCTTCGTCGGCGAGGCGCAGTCGAAGGGCAAGGACGATCCGGAAGATCTGTTCCGTGTCGACGAGATCGTCGCCGGCGACAAGACCGCGCCTGCGGTCGGCGAAACCGGCTGCAACGTGCAGTGGCCGACCTAGCATGGAGTCCGCTGTTTCCTTGGGGCTCCGGGAGGCTTCCGCCTCCCGGGCGAGATGCATGAGTTTCTTTCGGTGAATTATGTGGCAACTGCTTCTGTTTAACGTAACCAACGGGCTTATCATAGGCGCCTTTTATGTGCTGATGGCGCTCGGCCTTTCGCTCATTCTCAATCTGAGCAATGTCATCAATTTCGCCCATGGCGGGTTTCTCGTCATCGGCGGCTACATCGCCTATACGATCACGCCCTATGTCGGTTTTTGGGGCGCGCTGCTGCTGGCGCCGCCTTTGACCGCCATCATCGGGCTTCTGGTCGAACGCGTGCTGATCCGGCCGCTCTATGGCCGCGATCCGCTTTACAGCCTGCTCCTGACCTTCGGTCTGGCGTTCATGATTGAGGACGGCACGCGGTTCATCTTCGGCCCGCAAGGCAAGCCGGTCACCATTCCCGCATTCCTGGCGCAGCCGCTGAGCAATGAATTGTTCTTCATTACCGGCTACCGCCTGTTCATGGTGGCGGTGGTGATAATCGCGGTGGCGCTGTTGTTCCTGCTGTTGCGCTACACCCGTCTCGGCATTCGCATCCGCGCCGGCACGCTCGACCTCGATACGGTCGCAGCGCTGGGGATCAATGTGCAGATGCTGCGCTCGCTCAATTTCGCCGTCGGCATCTTTCTCGCCGGCCTTTCCGGCGTGCTCGCCGCCGGACAACTCGGCCTTGAACCGACCATGGGCACCGGGCTGTTGATGCCGAGCTTCATCGCCATCATCGTCGGCGGTATCGGCAGCCTGCCGGGAACGCTGGCCGGCGGCTTGCTGATCGGGGTGGCCTCGGGATTGACGGCGGTGTTTTTCCCCGCCGCCAGCGAAGCGGTGATTTACGTCATGATGGCGGTGATTCTCCTCACCCGCCCGCGCGGATTGTTCGGCGAAGAAGGAATGATGAGTTGAGTGCCGAGCAAACCCGTAAACTGATCGCGCTGGCCGCGATCTGGGCAGCCCTGCTGCTCGCTCCCTATTGGATGGTGCCGCTCGGCGGCTATACCGCGCTCGCTACCCGCGTGCTGGTGCTCGGGCTGGCGGCGATGTCGCTGAATTTCCTGCTTGGATTTACCGGCGTGCTGTCGTTCGGTCATGCCGCCTATTTCGGCCTCGGCGCCTATGGCGCCGGATTGGTGCTGAAATTCGTGGCGCTCAGCACGCCTTTGGCGCTGGTACTGGGAATGCTGCTGGGTGGCCTATGCGGCGCCATCCTCGGCACCCTGATCGTGCGGCGCCGTGGCGTCTATTTCGCGATGGTGACGATCGCGTTCGGCCAGGTGTTCTATTACATCGCCTTCCAGTGGAGCTCGCTGACTGGCGGCGACGATGGCCTGCGCGGCTTCTCCCGTCAGCCGCTCGATTTCGGCGCCTTCAAGATCGACATCCTCTCCAGCGCCGATAACTTCTATTACTTCGTGCTGTTCTGCTTCGCGCTCGTGGTCGGCGCCATGGCCTTCATCCTGCGCTCGCCATTCGGCCGCACCATGATCGCGATCCGCGAGAACGAGCGCCGCGCCCGCTTCCTCGGCATCCCCGTCGAGCGCCATATTTGGATCGCCTTCACACTGTCCTGCTTCTTCATGGGATTTGCCGGCGCGCTCTATGCGCTGGTCAACAACTTCGCCGATCCGAGAGGCCTGCATTACAGCCAGTCCGGCGACTTCGTCATGATGGCCGTGATGGGCGGCATGCGCAGCTTCTGGGGCCCGCTGCTGGGAGCTGCCGTGTTCGTGGTGCTGCAGGATTATCTGTCGAGCATCACCGTCAACTGGATGTCGCTCGTAGGCCTCCTGTTCGTCCTGGTCGTCCTGTTCTTCCCGCGCGGACTCCTGGGTTTCCTGCAACGGAGCAAGGCATGAACGTTCTCGACATCAACAACGTCACCAAGCGGTTTGGAAATCTCGTGGCGGTGCGCGACGTCTCGCTGTCGGTGGCGAAGGGCGAATTGTGCGCGATCATCGGGCCGAACGGCGCCGGCAAGACCACCTTCTTCAACCTGATCTCGGGATTCTTCCCGCCGACCTCGGGCTCCATCACCTTCGACGGCCGCGACATCACAAAACTTTCCACCCATGAGCGCGTCACCCGCGGCATGGCCCGGACCTTCCAGATTACCGAAATCTTCCCCGAACTCACCGTGTTCGAAAACGTCCGTATCGCCGCGGAGGCGGCCGGCGGCTTCCGGCTGCGGCCCTGGATCAACCGCATCGAGGCCGCGCAGGTGCATGCCCGCGTCGAGGAGACGCTGAAACTGGTTTCGCTGGAAACCAAGACGGACCGGCTGGTCGGCGAGCTCGCGCATGGCGACCAGCGCGCCGCCGAGATCGCGATGGCGCTGGCGCTAAAACCGCATCTGCTGCTGCTCGACGAGCCAACCGCCGGTATGGGCGACCAGGAAACGTTTCAGATCACCCAATTGATCCGCCGGCTGCACCGCGATAGCAATTACACCATCGTGCTGATCGAGCACGACATGCGCGTGGTGTTTCATCTCGCCGACCGCATT
>Ga0210403_10001074_pt1 | contig 26593 bp, 24 predicted proteins | sample IncBWC19MmetaG_FD_150863 | JGI IMG/M metagenome (GOLD analysis project Ga0210403, IMG submission 150863) | Forest soil microbial communities from Barre Woods Harvard Forest LTER site, Petersham, Massachusetts, United States - Inc-BW-C-19-M | ecosystem: Environmental > Terrestrial > Soil >... | reverse complement strand
CTCGGTCGCGCCAAAGCCCAGTTCGCAGGCTATCTATGGTCATTCCAATGTAACCGACCTGCAAGTGAACATGCTGGGCAAAAATTTTGGTCTCGACTTGTTTACCCAACATTACAGTGGATTTTACCTCACCGATAGTAACAAACCTGTGCCGATCGGAACTCCCTATCCGGAGCGCCCCGACATCAGTGTTTGGAATACCGGTGTGAATGGGCTCTATATTTTCAATAAGAATAAATATTCCCTACGCGCGGCCTACAATTTTTCCGAACGTCAGTTGCGCAGCGGTGGCTCTTTTGTACTGACCGGCACGGTTAATACCTTTAGCCTGCGGGCGGACTCCGCCGTGTATGGAAACAAGTACGCTTCAACATTCGGAACGACAGGAGATTTTGTGAAATTGGATTACACCACGTTAAGCGTAGCGCCAGGCTATGCGCACACCTTGGTGATTAAGAGTTTTTTTATCAACGCATCTTTAGCGATCGGTCCGGCCAATCATTGGTTAAACTATCAGTCCTCCGCGGGATCAAAATCAGAAATTACACTCAACAGTTTTACAGATTTCCGATTGGCCTTTGGCTACAACAGCGACCGGTTTTTTACCGGGATGAGTTACATAGCCCAATCGCGCAATATCAAATTTGAACAATTGGAGTTCACCAGCACCAACACCATTTTTAAAATGGTAATCGGCTATCGCTTTAAGGAGTTTGGAATCTTAAAATATAGGGCGTCGGATTTATTGCTATCCAGGAAAAATAAGGCAAAAAAAATTGACTGATCAACACAACCTGGTTCTCGCCAAAGCCAACGAAATTGAGTCGGAACTCAAACGCCTCAATCGTTGGGATGAAAATCCCTTGCCTGATGAAAAATTTGAAAACATGGGCGCCTTTGGAAGTGAGACCATGGCCTTCGAGCAATGGATTCAGTTTGTTTTGATCGAGAGGATCGTTAACGAGGAGGGAGGATTTCCATCTGAAAGCAATGTGGGTGTTTATGCTGTCCGCGAGTTTGATGGTGATCCGGAAGCTGGTACGCTCATACAATTGCTTTCTGACCTAGATGAGTTGATTAATTCGGAATCGGACCCATCATCTGATCCAAGTGAATTCCCTCGCGAGTCATTGCTTGAGGGATCAGTGGAGGATTTGCCTTTGCCCGCTGTAGTTTACCAATTAGCCGAAATCCTTCCATCGTTTGAGGGCGATGCGCTGGAGTCACAACTCCAAACATTTGACGCGTTTCTAGCCAATACGGGTGCCAAAGGAAGAAAGGCAATTGTACAGTTGTTGTTTTCAGCTTCTGACAGGACAACTTCCCCGAAAGAAAGATTGCACATTAGAAAGGCGGCCATGGCTGTTAATAAAGGATACAGCGCCGCTGCCCTCTATAATCATGAAGAGGCAATGAGAAAATACCAGGAAGAATTCAGGAAAAATTATCCCGGAAAAACTTAAATGCTGTTTACCCCTAAAACAGAAAAGCCCGACAAAGCCGGGTTTTTCCATAGCGTGGTAAATGGTTATTTGCAAGCGTATGTCTCACTCAACAAAATTTGGAGCGGTCTAGTAGACGATGCCGTCGGCTAGCACGATTACTTGGTTTTTGAGTACTTCCACCACCCCACCTGTGATCTTCACTTCTTCCGTGCCTTCCTTTGATTTGTAAACCACCGTGCCGTCTTTGAGCAGGGAAACCAACGGTGCATGATCATTCATCACCTGAAAGGATCCATCACTTCCGGGAAACGTAACGATGGTAACGTCTCCTTCAAAAACTTTTTTCTCCGGGGTGAGGATTTCTAAGTGCATGGTCTCAATTTGAAAATTTGAAAATTAACTCAATTTGAAAATTCTAAAATTTGAAGATTTGAAAATTGGGGAATTCATTTTCAAATCTTCAAATTGGCTCATTTTCAAATTAGGCATTAGCCTCCGCCATCATCTTCTCGCCTTTCGCGATGGCTTCTTCAATGCTACCTACCAGGTTAAATGCCATTTCAGGTAAGTGATCCACTTCGCCGTCCATGATCATATTGAAACCTTTGATGGTGTCCTTAATATCTACCAATGCGCCTTTCAAGCCAGTGAATGCTTCAGCAACGTGGAATGGCTGTGATAAGAAACGCTGCACCCGTCTTGCGCGTGATACCGTCAACTTGTCTTCGTCACTCAATTCATCCATACCCAGAATAGCAATGATGTCTTGTAATTCTTTGTAGCGCTGCAAGGTCAGCTTCACGCGTTGTGCACAATTGTAATGTTCTTCACCAACAATGTCCGCACGCAAAATCCGTGACGTAGAATCCAAAGGATCTACCGCAGGGTAAATACCCAGCTCAGCAATCTTACGGCTCAATACGGTAGTTGCATCCAGGTGAGCAAACGTGGTAGCAGGAGCAGGGTCAGTCAGGTCATCGGCCGGAACGTAAACGGCCTGTACTGAAGTGATAGATCCATTTTTGGTTGAGGTGATACGCTCTTGCATCGCGCCCATTTCAGTAGCCAGCGTAGGCTGATAACCCACCGCCGATGGCATACGACCCAGCAGCGCTGACACTTCAGAACCTGCCTGAGTGAAACGGAAAATATTATCAATGAAGAAAAGAATGTCTTTACCTTTTCCCTTACCGTCACCGTCGCGGAAATACTCAGCAACCGTAAGCCCGGAGAGGGCAACACGCGCACGTGCTCCAGGAGGCTCATTCATCTGACCAAACACGAAAGTAGCCTTTGAGTCTTTTAATTTGTTGGTGTCAACTTTAGAAAGATCCCATCCACCGGCATGCAGTGATTTCATAAACTCCGGACCGTAATCCACAATCCCTGCCTCGATCATTTCACGCAACAAGTCGTTTCCTTCGCGCGTGCGCTCACCCACACCTGCAAACACAGAAAGACCTGCATATGCTTTCGCAATGTTGTTGATCAGCTCCTGGATCAATACGGTTTTACCCACACCTGCGCCACCGAACAAACCGATCTTACCACCTTTGGAGTAGGGTTCGATCAAGTCAATTACTTTAATACCGGTGAAAAGTACTTCTTGTGAAGTAGAAAGATCTTCGTAACGAGGTGCGGAGCGGTGAATTGGCAAAGATTGCTCGCCTTTGGGCTGAGGAATACCGTCAATCGCTTCTCCTATCACATTGAACAAGCGTCCTTTAATGTCATCGCCAATAGGCATTTTAATCGGCATGCCGGTATCCGTCACTTTCATACCACGTACTAAACCCTCCGTTCCGTCCATGGCAATGGTACGCACGCGGTCTTCACCCAAGTGCTGTTGACACTCCAGCACCACACGGGTTCCATCTCCTTTGGTTACTTCCAAAGAATCCAGGATGTTGGGAAGTTTTGAGCCTTCATCGTCAAAGGCCACGTCTACAACCGGACCGATTACCTGAGTGATTTTACCGTAGTTCGCCATGAGAATTTATGTTAATTCGTTGATTTTTAGCTTTTTGAGGATTAAATGCCCTGATAACAATCGGGGTGAAAAAATCCGACCGCAAAAGTATGTTTTTCACGGGTTTATGCAAATGGCAACGGCCATTTTCAGCCAACTATTTACCTCGAATAAAAACACCGTATTAATTGGTCAGTGATCCCATGAATCAGTGGCATCTGTGTAATCTGTCGCTATTTTTGCACAATGGGTATCCGTTCCGTTTTAGCAAAGCCGTTTGCAGCCTACATCGCAAAAGAAACCAAAACCTGGTCATCAAACCCTGATTTCCATCAGGAAAAGACATTTCATTCTTTGATCGATGGTGGTAAGAATACTTTGTTCGGAAAAAATCACGGTTTTCGAGATATCAAACTCTACGGTGAGTTTAGGAAGCAAATACCTATTCGCGACTATGAAACACTGAAACCTTATGTGGAGAAAGTACTTCATGGGGAAGAGAATATTCTATGGAAAGGAAAACCCGAATACTTTGCCAAGACTTCGGGCACTACTTCTGGTACCAAATACATTCCCATCACTAAAGATTCCGTTCCCAACCATATCAACAGTGCGCGTAATGCCCTGCTTAGTTATGTTCATGAAACCGGCAATGCAAAATTTTTAGATGGTGGATTAATATTTCTGTCCGGTAGCCCCGAACTGACAGAGAAAGCTGGAATCAAAACCGGACGACTTTCTGGAATCGTGAATCATCACGTGCCCGGATATCTGCGTTCTAATCAAAAGCCGAGTTATGAAACCAATTGCATTGAAGATTGGGAATTAAAGCTTGACAAAATAATTGATGAGACGATTCATGAAAACATGACCTTAATTTCAGGTATTCCACCCTGGGCTCAAATGTATTTCGATCGGATCGTGGCACGAACGGGAAAAAAAATAAAAGATGTATTTCCCGATTTTTCGATGTTCGTTTATGGCGGTGTAAATTTTGAACCTTATCGTGCGAAACTGTTTGAAACGATCGGAAAGAAAATTGATTCGATTGAAACCTATCCGGCCTCGGAAGGCTTTATTGCCTATCAAGACTCGCGGCACGCTGAAGGGCTGCTCCTTCTTCTGAATTCCGGAATTTTCTTTGAGTTTGTTCCAGCGGAGGAATATTTTAATGAAAAGCCCTCGCGGTTAACTATTGGCGAGGTCGAACTGGGAAAAAATTATGCCCTCATTATCAGTAGCAATGCAGGCTTGTGGGGCTACTCGATCGGAGACACGGTAAAGTTCGTTTCCAAAAATCCCTACCGCATTGTAGTGAGTGGACGGATTAAGCATTTTATTTCCGCTTTTGGAGAGCATGTGATAGGCGAAGAGGTGGAGAAGGCGATGAAAGCAACTGTGGAGAAATTTCCGGAAACACATTTGGTTGAATTTACGGTTGCACCAGACGTAGCTCCAAAGGAAGGAATGCCGCACCACGAGTGGCTGATTGAATTTTCAAATCCTCCAAAAAATATGGCGACCTTTTCTGTCGAATTGGATAACCAGCTTCGCGCCTGTAATGTTTATTATGATGACTTGATCACCGGAAATATTTTACGAACCTTAAAAATCACTTCCCTCAAAAAAAATGCATTCATCGACTATATGAAGTCACAAGGGAAATTGGGCGGACAAAACAAAGTACCACGGCTTTCAAATGATCGGAAGATAGCGGATGAATTGAATAAATTTGTGTTAAGGAATTGAAACTTTCCAATGCTTCTTTGCAAAACAGCATATTCTCTATCATCCTGTCGATTTTTAACTTTAGACTTGCGATTTTTGAATTGTACTTAAATCTGGGCAGAAATATGAATAGCAAAGAACTTGAAAGCCGATGGATAGAATTTTCTATTCAAGTTATTAACCTAATTAAGTCGTTGCCGACCGCGTGACAGCACAGCTTGGCAGTCACCTACTTCGATTATCTACATCTCCCGCATTAAATTACGGAGAAGTTCAAGGAGGAATCAAACAGGGATTTTGTTCATAAGTTAGGCATTGTTTTAAAGGAGCTTCGCGAATCGTTAAATTGCCTTAGAATTTTGATAGGTTCGAATTATATCACGCTGAAAATCCTGTCATCAAAGAATGCAATGAACTGGTTGCTATTTTTGTAAAATCAGTAGAAACCAATAAAAAGAAAATGGAACTAGAACAGGAACTTCAAAAGTCAGTCAGAAAAAGGTCATAATCTTGATTTTCAAAATCTGGAATTCACAAATCACAATTCTCCTTGCAAAATAAAAAACACATCGCCATCCTTGGCTCTACAGGCTCCATTGGTAAACAAGCTTTGGAAGTAATTGAGTCGAATGCAGACTACTTTGAAGTGGAAGTGCTCACCGCACAAAACAATGCCGATCTTTTAATCGAACAAGCAAAAAAATTTAAACCCAATGCTGTTGTTATTTCTAATGAAGACCATTATGAAAAAGTTAAGGCTGCCTTAATTCCGTTGGATATTAAAGTCTTTGCAGGAGAAAATGCATTGGCGTCCATTGTGGAGATGGATACTATTGATCTGGTATTAACAGCATTAGTTGGGTTTTCCGGTTTGAAACCGGCAATCAAGGCTATTCAGTCCGGAAAAAATATTGCCCTGGCCAACAAAGAGACATTAGTTGTAGCCGGCGAACTTGTTACCAGGTTGGCCCGGGAAAAAGGGGTGAATATTTTTCCGGTCGACTCGGAGCATTCTGCCATCTTCCAATGCCTGGTTGGAGAGTTCCTTAACCCGATCGAAAAAGTAATTCTGACAGCCTCGGGCGGGCCATTTCGGGGTAAGAAGAGGGAAGAATTAAAGAACATAAAAAAGGAACAGGCACTCAAGCACCCCAACTGGACCATGGGCGCAAAAGTGACCATAGATTCGGCCACGTTAATGAATAAAGGCCTCGAGGTAATCGAAGCCAGGTGGCTCTTTGGTGTAAATGCTGACCAAATTGAAGTGGTGGTTCACCCGCAATCCATTATTCATTCGCTGGTGCAATTTCAAGACGGTTCTATCAAGGCGCAACTTGGCCTGCCCGATATGCGTTTACCGATCCAGTTTGCCCTGGCGTTTCCACAACGATTGCCTGCTGATTTTCCACGGTTCGATTTTTCAAAATATCCGGCGCTGACTTTTGAGAAACCAGATACGGAAACTTTTCGTAATCTTGCGCTTTCATTTGCGGCGCTCAACATGGCAGGAAACATGCCATGTGTGCTCAATGCGGCCAACGAAGTGGCTGTGGCAGCGTTTTTGAAGGATAATATTGGCTTTTTGGAGATGTCGGGAATAGTGGAACGATGTTTGGAGAAAATGAGTTTTATCAAGCATCCATCACACGAAGACTACGTAGAAACAGACAAAGAAACAAGAATTAGAGCTATGGAATTGATTCGGTAATTCGTGGATGTGTTGATTCGATTATTGGCGAATCACACATCCTAATAGCTGAATCATCGAATTAACAAATTAACAAATCAACGAATTAGTTTATGGAAGGAATGATCATGACGGCCCAACTTCTGTTGAGCCTTTCAATATTAATAGTAGTGCACGAGGGCGGTCATTTTTTTGCTGCCCGCGCGTTCAACATCAAAGTGGAGAAATTTTATCTCTTCTTCGATTTTCTTTTCCCCATGGCCAACGTGCTCAACTTCTCGTTGTTCAAACACAAAAAAGGTGATACCGAATATGGTATCGGCTGGTTTCCGTTAGGCGGCTATGTAAAAATTGCCGGCATGGTGGATGAGAGCATGGACAAAGAACAGATGAAGCTGCCCCCGCAACCCTGGGAGTTTCGTTCAAAGCCCGCCTGGCAGCGTCTGATTGTCATGCTGGGTGGAATCATTGTCAATGTGGTTGTGGGCATTCTCATTTTCATAGGTATGGTTTATTTTATTGGCGACCGTTATATCCTCAATGATTATGTAAATAAAAATGGTGGCGTGCAAGCGCTGGAGTTAGCACAGAAGTTGGGAATCCAAACCGGAGATAAAATTGTAAAAATTAACGGAAAGGGGTTTGAATATTTTGATGACGTGACCAAGACCGATGTGTTGCTTTCACAGAATTCTTCGTATACGGTTTTACGCGGTGAGCAAGAAATACAAATTCCTATTCCGGGCAACTTCATTGAAAATTTTGGAAAGAAAGAAGCGATGGCTAATTTCCTTTTGCCACGAACATCACCGACGGTTGAAAGTATACTTCCTAAATCCGTTGCAGAGAAAGTAGGATTAAAACAAGGCGACCTTTTCATTGAACTCCAACACACACCCGTAACTTATATGGATGAGGTTCGGTCGATAGTGAAAGACAAACAGTACGATACGATCCAGTTTAAAGTTAAAAGAGGGAGCGAAGTCCTTTCGTTTAAAGAATACTTCAAGGGCCAAAACAGCATTGGTTTCTATCCTATCCGTCAATTTGTAGCTCCGGAAGGAGAGAAGACCATCACTTACTCGTTAGGGGAGTCCATTCTGCTTGGCCCTGGTCGCGCCTTTGATGTGATCGGTGTTCAACTCAAGGCATTCGGAAAAATTTTCAGACGAGAAATCAGTGTGAAAAATTCCCTGTCTGGCCCCATTGGCATGGCCAAGGCGTATGGTGGCACGTGGGACTGGGAACGATTTTGGAGGATGACAGGTCTTCTTTCCATGGTGCTCGCCTTCATGAATTTATTGCCAATCCCTGCCCTTGATGGAGGTTACGTGATGTTCTTGCTTTACGAAATGATTACCGGCCGCGAAGCCTCGGAGAAATTTTTCGAGAATGCGATCAAAGTAGGAATGGCGATATTGCTCGGCTTAATGGTGTTTGTGTTCTACAACGACATCGCTAAGTTGATTACCGGGAGTTGATAGTTCGTTAATAGTTATTCGTTAACTGTTGACCGTCTGATTAACGAATAACAAACAACGATTAAACTCACTTAAACACATCAAAACAATACTGTTTCAAATACCCCACGGCATCGTCTTCGCCGGCATCAAATGCTTTTTGTAAACAGCGGCAGCCTTCGTCCGTTTTATTTAATTCCACCAAGGAAACTCCCTTATAGAAAAGAGCTACGCGGTTGGCGGGTTCTATTCGTAACGCAAGATTTAAATAGTTCAGTGCGAGCTCGAACTTTTCCTCCTGTAAACAAAAAGAGCCCGCATATAAATAGGGAGGAGCGTAAGTAACGTCCAACACAATCGCTTTATTGATGCAAATCAAGGCGCTGTCGAGGCTACCCAGGGAATAATAAATGTAACCCAGGTTGGTTTCCAGTTCAGCATCGTCATGGAGTAATATCGCTTCCTTAAAATCTTTTTTGGCTCCCTGGAAATCCCCTTTATCTATACGCAATGCGCCACGCCAGCGAAACAATTCTGCATTGCCACCGCGGAGGTCAATGGCTTTTTGCAGGTCGTTGAGTTGGTTGTCGGCATCACCTTTGTGACGATAAATCAGTGCGCGCAAAATCCATGCTTGCGGATTCTCCGGAAATTCCGGAACATAACGGTTCATGTCAGCGAGGGCACTATCAAATTTATTTCCGCTGTAATAGCTTACAGCACGCTTGTAGATGAACCGATAATCAGATTTTTCTTTGAACTGATATTCCTTGATAATTTTCGAATAAAGGACAGCAGCACCGGCAAAGTCCTCATGGCTCATCAACGTGTCTGCATCCGTTTCCCATTTACCCCATTGTGTTGGTTCATCCTGGCCAAAAGCCGAGAGGGCAAAGCACGACAGGAAATAGAGAAACGAAAGCTTTCTAGGCATTGGCTCCCACCGCTTTGTTTCGGTCGCGCTTGCGCTCGTTTTCGTCCAGATAGATTTTTCTCAACCGAATAGACTTCGGAGTTACTTCCACGTATTCATCGGCCTGTATGTATTCCAATGCTTCCTCCAGTGAAAATTTTACTGCGGGAGAGATGCGCATTTTTTCGTCCGATCCGGAGGCACGCATGTTGGTCAGTTTTTTGGTTTTTGTAACATTAATAACCAAATCACCTGAGCGGCTGTGTTCGCCAATGACCTGACCAGCATAAATCGGCTCGCTGGGCTCGATGAAAAATTTTCCACGATCCTGCAAGTTGTGCAAGCTGTAGGGAATGGCTTCTCCTACCTCCATACTGATCAATGATCCGTTGATCCGTCCTGGAATGTCCCCTTTGTAAGGTTGATAGTCTTTGAATCGGTGTGTTACCACAGCTTCGCCGGCGGTCACGTTCATCAAATAATTTCTCAAACCAATAATGCCACGGGCAGGCATCTCGAATTTTAGAATCATCCGATCGCCTTTGGGCTCCATGTTCTTCATTTCACCCCTGCGCATGGATACCGTTTCAATAGCTTTTCCGGCAACATTTTCCGGTAAGTCAATGGTTAACTCTTCAATAGGCTCACACTTTACACCATCAATTTCTTTGATGATCACCTGGGGTTGACCAATTTGCAATTCATAGCCCTCTCTTCGCATGGTTTCAATTAACACCGACAAGTGAAGCACACCACGACCGTAAACCATGAAACTGTCTGCCGATCCTGTATCGCCAACACGGAGGGCCAGGTTCTTCTCCAGCTCCTTATCCAATCGTTCCTTGATGTGGCGGGAAGTCACAAACTTTCCTTCTTTGCCATAGAAAGGCGAAGTATTGATGGTGAAGAGCATGCTCATCGTGGGCTCGTCGATAGCAATTGATTTTAGCGCTTCAGGTTTGTCAACATCAGCAACGGTATCCCCTATTTCAAAGCCCTCAAGACCTACTAAGGCGCAGATCTCACCCGCCTTCACCTCTTCCATTTTCTTTTTCTCAAAGCCTTCAAACACATAGACTTCTTTGATACGTGTTTTCACAATCGCACCTGTGTCACGTTTTACCAAGACAACAAACTGACCAGCCTTCACTGATCCTCGCTGGATCCTTCCGATGGCTACGCGACCGATATAAGAAGAGTATTCCAGTGAGGTAATCATCAACTGTGTTGGCCCGTCCGTAACTTTTGGCGCGGGAATATGTTCGATCACACCTTCAATCAAGGCGGTGATATCGGTTGTTGGAGTTTTCCAATCCTTGCTCATCCAGCCTTGTTTGGCCGAACCATAGAACGTAGGAAAATTTAATTGTTCTTCAGTGGCATCCAGAGAGAACATTAATTCAAACACTTGCTCATGAACGTCATCCGGTGTACAATTCTTTTTGTCCACCTTATTGATCACCACAATTGGTTTCAGGCCAAGTTGTAAAGCTTTTTGCAAAACAAAACGCGTTTGAGGCATGGGGCCTTCAAATGCATCCACCAGCAGCAAACAACCGTCGGCCATATTGAGCACGCGCTCTACCTCACCCCCAAAGTCGCTGTGGCCCGGTGTGTCGATAACATTGATTTTATAGTCCTTATAACGAACAGAAACGTTCTTCGCCAAAATGGTAATACCACGCTCACGCTCCAAATCATTGCTATCCATGATCAGTTCTCCTGGGTGCTCGTGGTCCTTAAAAAGGTGCCCTGCATGTAAAAGTTTGTCTACCAGCGTAGTTTTCCCGTGGTCAACGTGTGCAATAATTGCAATGTTCCTGATCTTGTTAACTTCCATAAATGCTGCGGATACTTGTATTATTTTAATTTGAGGGCGCAAAGATAAGCAGAATTGTGTGATCTGCCTCGTAAGGCTCAACGATGACCTTTGAAGGGCTAAATTTTAAAGTCATTGCTTTTTTTTATTTTTGCGCCAAATTCCTAATCTGGATTATCAAGATTTGTGTGATTTAACAAGATTTGATACTCTGGATTTACGAGATTAACAGGATTAAACACTTTAAATGACAAGCAATGGTTGATTTATTTGAAAAACTGCGCATGGAAGAGGGCCCGCTGGCCAAATACTCACATTTACCAGATGATTATTTTTTCTTTCCGAAGTTGGAAGGGGATATCGGTCCGCGCATGAAATTCAATGGAAAAGAGGTTCTCAACTGGAGCTTGAATAATTACTTGGGGTTAGCTAACCACCCTGAAGTTCGTAAGGCCGATGCCGAGGCTGCCGCGGAATTTGGTTTGGCAGCACCGATGGGTGCCCGCATGATGAGTGGAAATTCGGTTCATCACCTGGAGTTGGAAAGACAGTTGGCTGAATTCGTGAAGAAGGAAGACGTGATGTTGCTGAACTATGGCTATCAAGGCGTGCTTTCGATCATTGATGCCCTGGTTGATCGCAAAGATGTGATCGTGTACGATGCGGAATCACATGCTTGCATCATTGATGGCGTTCGGTTGCATATGGGCAAGCGTTTTGTCTACGCCCATAACAGTATGGAGAGTCTGGAGAAACAGCTTCAGCGCGCTACCAAATTAGCTAACGAAACCGGAGGAGGTATATTAGTAATCACCGAAGGAGTGTTTGGCATGAGCGGCAACATGGGTGATTTGAAAGGAATTGTTGAACTGAAGAAAAAATATAATTTCCGGTTGTTTGTTGACGATGCCCATGGCTTTGGCTCCATGGGCCCAACGGGTGCTGGTGTTGGTGAGGAGCAGGGCGTACAAGATCAAATCGATTTGTATTTTTCGACCTTCGCCAAGTCCATGGCAAGCATTGGGGCTTTCGTGGCGGGTGATAAAAAAATATTAACCTATTTGCGTTATACCGTGCGCTCGCAAATTTATGCCAAGTCACTTCCTATGCCGCTCGTCATTGGTGGACTGAAGCGTTTGGAGCTGGTGAAGAAACATCCTGAGTTCAGAGCCAATCTCAAAATGATCATGAAGGCCATTAAGATCGGGTTGAAAGAAAGAGGATTCGCTGTCAACGAAACACAGACTCCCCCTACGCCGGTTCTCTTTAAGGGTGGCGTGGGTGAGGCCGCCAATATGAGCATGGACTTGCGTGAAAACTATGGCATTTTCTGCTCGGTAATTATTTATCCGGTGGTACCCAAAGATGTGATTATGTTCCGGATTATTCCCACGGCATCGCATACGATGGACGATGTAAACGAAACGTTGACTGCGTTTTCTGCCTTAAAAACCAAGCTTGACAGCGGCTTTTATCGCAAAGAAGAGCTTGTTTCGGTCACAAAATTTTAAAAAAATGGCTTTTTAGCTTGTTTTTGCAGGTTTTTGTTTAATTTGGCATAACCAAAGAATAAATACACAAACTAAACAGTATAAAAATGAAAAAATTCGAAGAACTAAAAGCCCTGATTGCTTCCATCGAAGGCGATGCTGATAAGTTTTACAACAAAGCAAACAGCGCCGCAGGTACCCGCGTAAGGAAGGGAATGCAAGACCTTAAGAACATTGCGCAGGCTATTCGTGCGGAAGTTCAAGAGTTAAAGAATAAAGAAAGTAAGTAGCCGGGGAAGGCTAATTTGAAATTCGCCGGAAAGGGTAGCGTAGGCTATCCTTTTTTGTTTAGTGCAGTATATCATCTTCAAAGAAAACGTCCCCGTGATCAGCTTGCCGGATTTTTTTTGATAAATCATTTAATCAAAGCCCTCATGAATAAATTATTAAACCTCGTCATTGGTATCTGCTTAATGCTTTCAAATTTGCAAGCGCAGAAATTAACGCTGAAATGGAAAACGGACACCCTTTTGCGTGTGCCCGAATCAGTACTGTTTGATCACGAACGAAAGACACTTTATGTAGCCAATATAGACGGTAAGCCAGATGCGAAGGATGGCGCCGGGTTTATTTCAAAAGTTAACCTTGAGGGGAAAATCGAAAACCTGAAATGGGTGACGGGCTTGGATGCGCCAAAAGGAATGGGCCTTTTCAAAAGCAAATTATACGTGGCAGATCTTTCGAGGGTAGTGGTGATTGATATCCCGTCTGGAAAAATCAGTAGCAAAATTGAAATCGAAGGGGCAGTTTTTCTCAACGATATCACCGTTGACAAAAAGGGATCGGTTTTTATTTCTGACACCAGAACAGGGAAAATTTTCACACTTCAAGGCGACAGGGCCGTGGTCTATTTTGAAAGCACCGAATTCAAAGGAATCAACGGGCTGCTAGCCGAGGCAAATGATTTGTATGTGTTGGATTTTGCCAACGGGAGCAACTATAAACTAAGCAGCGATAAGAAACTGAATAAATTTGGAGTTTCGTCGGAGGGAGCTGATGGCGTTGTTGCTTATGAAAAGGGAGGCTACTTCGTTTCCAATTGGCATGGTGAAATTTATCACATGAGCCCATCAGGCGAAGCCAAAAGAATCCTTGATACCAAAGATCAAAAAATCAGCGCTGCCGATATTGAGTATGATCCAAAAAGCAAACTGCTTTTCGTGCCTACATTTTTTAGCAATTCGGTGATGGCTTACGAGGTGAAGGAATAGTTATTTTATCAAAGCGTACGCTTGTTCAATTTTTTTCCGCAATCCCGCAGAAGGTTCAACCAAGGGCAAGTGCACATGCGGCTTGCAAATGCTCATCAGGCTCAGCAAGTATTTCACCCCAGTAGGGTTTCCTTCTTCATACATAGGCCCGTTGATCTCTAAAAGCTTGAATGTCTCCGCTGCCGCTTTCGCATAATTCCCGGCGTCCGCATGCGCTGTAATTTTCCTGAAAAGGACCGGCAACGCATTGGCCAAAACAGAGATCACACCAGTTCCTCCTATGGAATAAAGTGGTAACGTGAGCAGATCGTCTCCGGAGATCAGCAAAAAATCTTTCGCTTTGCCCTTCGCGATTTTCATGCACTGCTCCAGGTTTCCGGAAGCTTCCTTGACGCCAATAATGTTTTTGTGCAGCGCCAGTTTTAAAGTTGTTTCGGCAGTAAGGTTTGAGGCGGTGCGGCCGGGCACATTGTACAAAATCACAGGGACAGGAGAGGTGTCAGCGATTTTTCTAAAGTGCTGACGAATTCCTTCCTGTGACGGCTTGTTGTAATACGGGCTTACGGAAAGTATGGCCGACACTCCTTTGAAGTTGGTATTCTCAATTTCTTCCAGTACGGAGGCTGTATTGTTCCCGCCGATTCCGTAAACAAGAGGCAATTTTTTTGGGTTATTTTTTAAAATGAATTGCAATACTTCTTTTTTTTCCTCTTTTGCAAGCGTGGCCGATTCCCCGGTGGTACCCATCACCACAAAATAATTCACGCCGGCCGAGGTGTGTATCAATAATTTCTTCAGGGAAGTAAAATCAATTGAACCATCATGGTGGAATGGCGTAACCAGGGCAACACCGGTGCCTGTAAATTTCTTCATCGCAGTTGTTTAGTGTATTTATACATCGTTTCAATCAGCCCCTTGGTTGTTCCGTTCTGCTCAAACATCATTTCAAAAAACGGATTTTCGCTTTCTGAAAATCGCCCGATGCGGCAGCGTGCTTTGCTGCAGGCAAGCAAGTAGAGCGCCATCGGGTTGGGCTCCTTGTCTATGTAGAATAGATAATCAAAAGGTGTTTCCGAAAATTTCAATGCAGGCTCAGAATTAATCTGGCCCCAGAAATTCAGGTCGTTGATCGTAAAGAAATCAAACTTGAACTCATAGTTTTCCTTTTTCAACGGCAAGTATTCTAAAACCTGAACCTTTTTGCCATCCTGTTCCAGGTGGTGGATAAATTCTTTTACATCCAGGTGCTTTTGTTTATCCTCTACACTGAACATAATGCCAATATTCTGCGCTTGCTTATATGGCAGGCTCGCACGAAGACTGTTGTTTTTTTTTAACGCTGTACGCGTTCGCATGCGCAGAAAGTTCATTTTAAACATGGGCGAAATTGGATATTAAAATTTACAAATTCAAAAATTGAGGTTAGAAGTTGGATGTTGGAAGTTAGATATGAAACGCGCGACCTGGAGCTTGCCATCGGTAACATGAAGCCTGAAACTACCTTAACATTTTTTCAAATTCCTGCTCAGTGATAATCTTCACCCCCAGGGCTTCTGCCTTTTCACGCTTGGCGGGGCCCATATTCTCACCAGCCAATAAAAAGTCTAACTTTCCGGAAACAGACGAAAGCACTTTACCTCCATGGGCTATGATCACGTCTTTCAATTGGTCGCGCTCATAGTTTTCAAAGGTGCCTGAAATTACAAATGATTTGCCGTCCAGCGCATCGCTTACCTTTTCTGGTTCCTTGAATGAGCTTTCAAATTGCAGTCCTGCTTTTTTCAGCCTGGCTATTTCACGCTGATTTTCTCGGTCTCGAAAGAAATCAAAAACGCTTTGTGCGATTTTTTCACCAACCTCTGGTGCTTCCACCAGTTGTTCGTAACTGGCTTGGGCCAGGTTGTCGATGCGCTTGAAGTGTCGCGCCAGTTTCTCTGCGACAGTCTTTCCTACAAAACGAATTCCAATAGCGAATAAAACAGATTCAAAAGGAACTGATTTCGAGGTTTCAATCCCTTGCAAGAGATTTTTTGTCGAGAGTTCTTTGAATCCCTCCAGTTTAAGCAGGTCATCTTTTTTCAAATCGTAAAGGTCAGCAGGAGTTTTGGCTAACCCCAACGCATAGAGTTGTCCGATGGTTTTCTCGCCAAGCGAATCAATATCCATCGCTTTGCGTTGGATGAAATGCTCTATCCGCCCCTTGATTTGCGGAGGGCAGCCCTTTTCATTCGGGCAATAATGATTCGCTTCCCCTTCCTTTCGGATTAACGCAGTTCCGCATTCAGGGCATTTTGAAATATATTTTACGGGCTTTAATTTTTCATCGCGCCTTGAAAGGTCAACACTAGTCACTTTCGGAATAATTTCACCCCCTTTTTCAACAAAAACAAAATCGCTAATTCGTAAATCCAGACGCGCAATTTCATTGGCGTTGTGCAACGAGGCTCGCTTCACTGTTGTCCCTGCCAGGAGTACGGGTTCAAGTTCGGCCACAGGGGTCACGGCACCTGTCCTTCCTACCTGATAGGTAATGCCATTCAGCCGGGTGCTGATGCTCTCTGACTTGTACTTGTAAGCGATCGCCCACCGCGGACTTTTTGCGGTAAACCCCAAACGCGCTTGTTGGTCGAGGTTGTTTACTTTGATGACGACACCATCGGTTTCAAGGGGCAAGTCATTTCTTCTTTTTTCCCAATGTTCGATGTACGTTAACACGTCGCTGATGTTCTTGCATTTTTTATAAGTCTGCGAAACCTGAAATCCCCATGACTCAATCTTTTTTATCGACTCTTCATGGGTTTTAACCTTATTCCCCTCGCCTAACAAATAATAAATAAAGCAATCCAGTTTGCGTTTGGCCACTTCCGTGCTGTCTTGCATTTTTAGTGTTCCACTGGCCGTATTGCGCGCGTTCGCATAAGTCTCTTCGCCAATATCTTCGCGGTCTTTGTTGAGTTGCTTGAAAACTTTTTTTGGAAGAAAGACTTCACCGCGAACTTCAAATCGGTCGGGCACATTTTTGGTCTTGATCTTGAGCGGGAGTGTGCGGACGGTTTTGACGTTGGCAATCACATCATCCCCTCGCACCCCATCTCCTCTGGTAATTCCTTTGACAAGTAAACCATTTTCATAAATCAAACTGATGGACACCCCATCAAATTTGAGTTCGCAGAAATACTCAAACGGATCTCCATCTAATCCTTTGGCCACGCGGGCATCAAAGTCTTCGAGTTCCTGCTGTGAATAGGTATTCCCCAATGATAACATCGGGTATTGATGTACTACGGATGGAAATTCTTTGGTGATCGTTCCACCTACGCGTTGGGTAGGGGAATCGGGTAGTTTAAGTTCTGGGAATTCATTCTCCAGCTGATGGAGCTGTTCCAGCAACTGATCAAACTCAAAATCGGAGATCTCCGTTTTACTTTTTTGATAGTAGAGATCGTTGTGATAGTTAATCTGACCGGTAAGGTCTTGTACTTTTTTCTTTGCTTCGTTGGAGGTCATGACAAGTATTTCGATGCTAAAGATAAAAAGTTGACTGAAAATCTTTGCAAATCAATTTCAATTCATCCATTGGCCAACCCCAGCACCTGGACTGCCGCCAATCCGGCTGTTTCCGTGCGCAAGCGATTTGCGCCAAGACTAACTTTTTCAAAACCGTTTTGCAGTGCCAACGCTAATTCCCCTGGTGTAAAATCTCCTTCCGGCCCGATAAGGACCAGGTATTTCTTATTCTGCTGTGCCGCGGATTGAAGGTGTTTTGGGTTGGATGAGTCCACACAGGCGATAAATTTTTGATCTACAGTCGGATGAAGAATCCTATCGAAAGGAACAACGTCGTTAAGCTTCGGCAGCCAGGCTTGCTGTGATTGCTTGAGGGCACTTATGGCAATTTTCGAGATACGCTCCATATTAATGACTTTGCGTTCTGAATTTTTGCAAAGGATGAAACTTATTTCTTCAACGCCAATTTCCACTGCTTTCTCTACAAACCATTCGGTGCGGTCTGCATTCTTCGTGGGAGCAATGGCAATATGGAGGTAGAAATTTCTTTTCGGGATTTCTCTTTTATCCAGAATTTCAAATTCACATTTCCTGGAATCAGCCTTAACGATTTTGGCAACATAAAAAAAACCCTTCCCATCCGTGAGATCCATATGATCACCTTCCCTCCTGCGAAGCGCACGAGCTACGTGGCGCGATTCTTCCGCATCGAGATAGGTGATGCCGTGGGGAATGCCGGGTTGGTAAAATAAATTCAATCAGGCGAGTTCTTTTTTCAGCCGTTCTACCAGGTTCACATATTGCTGCATGGCAACGTCTTTGGAAGTACCTTTTTTTTCAGACCATGCATCGTGCTTGGCTATGGCTTTGAAATCAAAACCTCCTGGTCGATCCCCGCTCACATCGCCATCAGTGGCTTGTTTGAAAAGTGCATAGAGTTGCAATAGATCCTCATTGGACGGCCGTGAGGGCAATGCCTTGGATTGCGAAACGGCGGCGGTGAAATCGTCAGGTAGTGCCATAAATGAAAAGGCTGGGTTTTAATTCCAGCCTTTAAATATAGTTAGTTTGAAAACTAAATTACCGCTTTGTGATCGGAACGTACGGCCTTAAATTCTGGCCCGTGTAAATTTGTCTCGGCCTGCCGATAGGTTCCTTGTTTTCTCGGAGTTCCTTCCACTGCGCAATCCATCCGGGCAAACGACCTATGGCAAACATGACGGTAAACATATCCACCGGAATGCCCAGGGCGCGGTAAATAATCCCCGAATAGAAATCTACGTTGGGGTAAAGTTTTCTTTCAATAAAGTAAGGGTCGCGCAAAGCAACTTCTTCTAACTTTAATGCAATGTCCAGCACCGGGTCGTTCACTCCCAATTTAGTGAGTACATCATCGGCTGCTTTCTTGATAATTTTTGCCCGCGGGTCAAAGTTTTTATACACCCGATGACCGAAGCCCATAAGGCGGAAGCCGCTGTTTTTATCTTTTGCTTTGTTGATCCATTTTTCTGTGTCGCCACCGTCATTCTTGATTTGCTCCAACATCAGGATAACTTCCTGGTTGGCACCGCCATGAAGTGGTCCCCAGAGCGCATTAATACCCGCAGAGATAGAGGAATAGATGCTTGCTTTGGATGAACCTACAATTCTGACTGTTGATGTTGAACAATTCTGTTCATGGTCTGCATGAAGGATCAATAACTTGTCGAGCGCTTCTGCAACTACGGGATCAACATCGAATTGTTCTGCGGGCAAGGCAAACATCATTTTCAAAAACCGTGAGCAATAGTCCAGTGAATTGTCAGGGTAATTCACTGGGTGGCCCATGGCATTTTTATAAGCCCATGCCGCGAAAGTTGGCATCTTGGCCAGGGAACGAACGATACTTAAATAGACTCCCTCCAGTGACCGGTTGGGATCCAATGATTCAGGGTAAAATGCAGTCTGTGCGCAGAACATGGAAGCTAACACGCCCATGGGGTGTGAGGAGGAGGGAAAGCCATCCAATATTTTACGGGTATCCTCATGAACCATCGTGTGCTTCTTGATATCGTCGGAGAATTTGGCCAACTGGTCGACCATCGGCAGTTCGCCAAAGATGAGCAGGTAAGCGACTTCCAGGAAGGAGGATTTAGCAGCTAAATCTTCAATGGAATAGCCTCGATAGCGAAGGATTCCCTTGTCTCCATCCAAAAAGGTGATAGCACTTTTGGTCGCCCCGGTATTCTTATAACCAAGGTCGAGTGTGATAACTTTGGCTTCGTCCAGCAGGTTGCTGATGTCAATACCAATTTCGTTTTCAGTGCCTACAACAATAGGTAGTTTATAGGACTTTCCATCAATAATCAGTTCTGCAGTCTTCGCCATAGAATTGGATTTTAAACTTTCGTTTTAAAGATAGAATGAAGAGTTATCAGAAAAAAGGAGTGTTCAATAATTAGTTATTGCCCAAGATAAGCGGCATTCCATCCTTCCCCGAACCGATCACAATTATTTTTGTGTTCGGTGATTTAGAGAGTTCCAGCGTGGCTTCTATGCCTCTCATTTTCAATAATTTGTCAGACAAGCTATTGTTAATGATATTGTTAGCTCTTGATTCACCTTCGGCTGCAATACGCTTACGTTCAGCCTCACTTTGTTCTTTAGTCAACCGGAATTGGTACGCAAGCGATTCCTGTTCTTGCTGAAGTTTGTTCTCAATGGCTTGCTTGATCTGCTCGGGGAGGGCAATAGATCGGATTAAGACAGCCGTTGCATTGACATTGTTTTGATTCAGGATTTTCTCTGTTTCACTTTTGATCGCGCTTTCTACTTCAGCGCGTTTGGTCGAATAAATTTCTTCGGCCGTGTACCTACCCATGACCTGGCGGACCGTCGATCTTACTTCGGGGATGACCAGCACATTCACATAGTCTTTGGTGAACTGCTCATGGATGAATCCGATTTTGTTGGGAACCGGAAAGAACCGAACCGTAATATCCACGTGGATGGACAACCCGTTTTTGTCCAGTACATCCATGTTTTCGTCTGACGACATTTCATTTACTTTATAAATATAGACATCATTCCATGGTGCTTTCATGTGTGTGCCCGGCCCGATCACATTGGTTTTGTCGAGGCCTTTGCCAAAGGGATAAAACATGATGGCCCTGTCGGTTGCTTCAATGGTGAACCACAAACTGGACGAGAGCGTGAGCACAATGATGAAGGCGACTACGCCTAAGATGATAAATGGAAGCCTGCGATTATTCATAGTTTTAAGATTTAGATTTCATGTGTTAATAATTTTTTGTTCTAGTCACATGGAATGTCCATACTGATTAACATTCCTTTGGGTCTGCTTTGCTGATGGACATTTCATGTGAATTTATTTTTTTTCCAGTCACATGCCTGACCGAAGGGCAGGGAATGGCCCGATTGCTATCGGGATCATACTGTTGGGTTTAGAGAATCGTAATGGCCATTTCAATTATTGATTTTCGTTTTCTGCACGGGGCAAGCCCAGCAACTTCCCGATAATGAGCATACCGTATAGCCCACCCCAAACGGCCTCTAATACGCTGATGTTTCTAATGAGACGGACGGGCTCAAGACCTGAATCAATGCCACCGAGGATACAGAAACTGTAAGTTACACATTCCGAGTAATTGGGAAGACCGAGTTCAAAATTCTGGCCCAGGCTACCGGGTCGTGCAATGGCTATTAAATCATACAGACTTCCAAAAGAAATCCCGATCATGATGAAAATGCAGGCTGCGCCCCAGAGTTTATCGGACGTCATAAATTCTCCACTGAATATATCCCGCAAGGCAAAACCAATCACCGTAATTTCAATAGGGAAAAGCAAACTATGAATCGTCAGCAAATAGGTCTGGCGATCATTGATATGGATGAGTTGGAAGTACGGAAATTCAACCAACATCCCCGTAAAGACAATTCCCGATAGAACGACTAATATGGTAACGATTAGTATTCTGCTTTCCGTAAAATTCCGCAGCAAATCCCACAATAAGAAAGCATACGCCGCACCGAAGAAGGAGAAAATTGAAATGATCAATTTCGAAACTTCACTTTTTGAATCTTCGATCAACGGCTCCGACAAGACAAGACCAAAAACCACAATGATTACCTGGACCAGCACAATATTGCGGTAGTCTTTCAATTTCTCGCGCTGCAATTCAACCCGGGAAAGGAAGTTCTTCAAGATAAAATTAGCCATAGGTAATAACCACTAAAATTATAGTTTTTAAATGAAAACTGTTTTTTTTAATGCAAGGGTAGTGACCCAAATTCCCTTATCTTGTTTTTCCCTTTGCGGTTTTTTATTGCATCCGGGGTGATATTGATGAAATGTTTTCAACAAATCCTGCTTATTGTACTGTTGTTCCATGCGTACGCGACAACTGCACAAAAACCTTATTCCGATAGCTTAAAGAAGGTATTGGCACATACCAAAGACGTCAGGCAAAAGGTGGATCTGCTTTGTGAAATCGCTTATGATCTGTTTGACTTTAATGACAGCGCTGCCGCGCATTATGCGTTGCAGGCAAAAAAAATAGCGGAGGACAATGATTATCAATCAGGCCTTAAGTACGCCTTGACTATCGTCGGTTTGGGCAATTTTAGTTTTGGCGATTACCCGGCTGCACTAAAGAATTTTTATGCATCAAGGAAAATCAACGCTCCGCAGCCCGGAGCATTGACGGGGTACAACCTGATGCTTATCGGCAGTACTTACCGCGATCTGGCTTATTACGATTCTGCCGAATATTATTATAAGAAGGCCATTCAGGCCATTGGTGATAAAGGAGACCCCTACTATCTAGGCTTCATCTATTGGGGCCTCGCCAATATCAAAGCCATCTTGTGGCAAAATAGTGAGGCGCTTGACTATCTGAAGACAGCAGAGTCTTATGCCATGCAAAAACCGAGAGACTATTATGGATTGATGAGCATCTGGGATTTGTATGGCCGTGTTTATTCACATACACTCGACTACAAAAAAGCTGATGCCTATTTTAATAAGATGTGTGAGCAGGAGAAACGTACGCCCGATTTTTTACAGAAAATCAAATGCCTCTTGTATGAATCCGAAGTTGCCTCTCGCCAGGGGAACCTTGCTCTTGCCTTGTCACGGGCCTTTAAGGCATTAGAAGTATCCGACATTTATCATTACCCCCAGCAGCGGGTACAGGTGTATATGCAAATTGGAATTATTTATTCAGAACTCTCCCAATTCTCCTTAGCAATTCAATATTTTTTGGAAGGATTAAAAATCAGTGAGCGGAGCGGTCTTCAGTTTGAAACAGCTGATTTATATGCAAGGCTGGCATGGGTTTACAAGGATGAATCCAGTTATGCATCCGCTCATGAATACTTAAATAAATCTGAAGTAATCCGGGCGACCATCGGGGATAAGCTTGGAATATCTGACTGTCAGAACATCAGGGGCCTGGTTTATTTCCTGCAAAAAGAATACGACAAGTCAATGACTGAATTCAACAAGGCGTTAACCATCCGAAAAACCATCGGGAATGAACTAAAAAAAATGGCTGTTATTTCGAATATGGCGTTGGTCCATGAGGCGATCGGTAACAATAATTTGGCATTGGATTATTTAGAGCAGGCATTAGCGATCGAAGAAAAACTGGATAGTAAACTGAACATGGGTATTTCGTACAACAGTATTTCATTACTAATGATCAAGATGAAACGATTTGCTGAGGCTGAGCACTACTTGAAAAAAGCAATTGATCTGTCTCTGACCACAGAAACAAAATTTTTAACAAGAAATATCTACCTGAACTATGCTAAACTCTTCGAAGCAACGGGCAATCTGCCGAAGGCGATCATCTTCCACAACCGGTACGAACAGCTGAACGACAGTATTTTTTCGGAAAATAGCAGCGTCAAGCTGGCCGAAATGCAAGCCTTATACCAGGTCGAAAAGAAGGAGCAGGAAATTCGGTTGCTCGATCAGCAAAAGAAAACACAGGAAAGAGAGCTGGAATCTCAGCGCATACTGGCGGCTCAACAGCGATTCATCATCACCCTTTCTTCAATTGTTATTGTGATCTTATTGTTTGCCGGTGTATTGAGCTTTCGTTACAGCCGTGAAAAACAAAAAGACAATAAGAGTCTTCAGAAACTCAACCGTGAAATCAGCGAACAAAAGGAGGAAATTCAAGCTCAGTCTGAGGAATTGGTCGAAGCTTCGGAAGCCATCGCGAACATCAATAAAGAGCTTGAAGTCAAAATTGAAGATCGTACTTCCGAATTGAAACAGGCTTACAAGGAGTTGGATACCTTCTTTTACCGGGCTTCCCACGACTTCCGAAGGCCTATCACCACCTTCATGGGATTAGCAGGGGTGGCCAAAATCACGGTCAAAGATCAGGTATCCCTTGATCTATTTGAGAAAGTTAATGAGACTGCCACAAGCCTGGATAAGATGTTGTATAAACTTCAATCGATCAGTGATGTGGGGTCACAGCAAATGGTATTCAAGGAGGTTTTTTTGAAAGAGCTTATTGAAGAAGTGCTGGATGGATTTACCAAACCGATTCAGCAAAGGAAGATTGCTATAAGCCTGGACGTCGCTGAGCAAAAGACGTTGGTTTCTTACCCTGCCATGGTGAAAATCATAATTGAAAACCTTATTGAAAATGCCATTCATTTTGCCGGATTTGAAAGCCCGTTTGTGGCAATCAAAGCCGTGGTGGAGGAGGAGACTGCCGTGATTGAAGTCGAGGATAACGGTCAGGGGATTATGGATGAATACAAGCCCCGGATTTTTGAAATGTATTTTCGCGCCAATGAACACTCTAAAGGAAACGGCCTTGGCCTTTACATTGCGAAGAAAGCAGTGGAAAAGCTAAAAGGTCACATTTTTTTTAAAAGTGACTACGCCTCTGGAAGCTTGTTTACTGTGGAGTTGCCAAGCAAGGGGGAATAAAAAAAGCGATGCAGTTACACATCGCCTTCAATCTCGTAATTATTTTTCCTTACATACCTCCCGTTGAACTGTCGCTCGAAGAAGGGGTAGGGGTGGGTGCTGGAGGAGCAGGTGCTGGAGCTGGCGGAGTCGGGGTCGGCGTTACCACTGCTTTGGGAGCGGCTGGTTTCTTAGGAGCAGGTTTTTTCTTCGCAACGGGTTTCCTGGCCGCTTTCTTTGCCTTCTTAGCAGCCTTCTTCACAACCTTTTTCTTGGCTGCTTTCTTTACCGATTTTTTAGCTTTCGCTTTTCCTTTCTTGGCTGCTTTTTTTGCTTTCTTTGCCATGGTACAAGGGGGTTTAAATTTTTTTTGGAGTTACAGGTTAATAGATTGTCTAAAATCCTCTGAAATTTAATTAAGAGTTTGTTTGTAATGGCATCAATTGAAGAAATTTTTTTTTGGTTGGCGCAAAACTTTCAACGGAAGAGCTCCTGGTTTTGAAATCGTTTTGAAAAATAAAAATCAGCTTCCGATTTTGTTTTTAGCAAAATACTAAATATTTTAGCATTTTAATTCTAAAGAAAACCACTATGAACCCAGACGCAAAAGAGAAACTCAAAGCCCTCCAGCTCACCATCGATAAGCTTGAAAAAGCATACGGGAAAGGTACCGTTATGAAATTGAGTGATGAGAAGATAATGGATGTACCAGCCATTTCTACGGGTTCCCTAGGGCTCGATATTGCACTTGGTATCGGAGGCATTCCCCGTGGCCGCGTTACTGAAATCTACGGACCTGAGTCATCCGGAAAAACCACCCTGACCATGCATTGCATAGCCCAGGCTCAGAAAAAAGGAGGCCTTGCTGCGTTCATTGATGCAGAGCACGCTTTCGATAAGGCTTACGCCGAAAAACTGGGTATTGACACTGAAAACTTATTGATATCGCAACCCGACAATGGGGAGCAAGCGCTGGAAATTGCAGAACACCTCATCCGCTCAGGGGCAATCGATATTATTGTCATTGACTCAGTAGCTGCCTTGGTGCCCAAGGCTGAATTGGAAGGCGAGATGGGCGAGAGCAAAATGGGTCTACAGGCCCGTTTGATGTCACAGGCATTGCGAAAACTGACGGGCACGATTAGCAAAACAGGGTGTGCCTGCGTATTTATTAACCAGCTTCGCGAAAAAATCGGGATTGTGTTTGGCAACCCGGAGACCACCACGGGTGGAAATGCCCTGAAGTTTTATGCTTCCGTGCGCCTGGACATCCGAAGAATCGGGCAGATCAAAGAGAGCTCTGATGATATTACCGGCAACCGGGTAAAAGTGAAGGTGGTGAAGAACAAAGTGGCCCCTCCTTTCAAGGTGGTTGAGTTTGATATCATGTACGGTCGTGGAATTTCAAAATCAGGTGAGATTGTTGATATCGGGGTAGAATTGAATGTTATCCAGAAATCAGGCTCGTGGTTCTCTTACAATGGCAATAAACTCGGCCAGGGCCGTGATGCGGTGAAGCAGCTCATTGAGGACAACCCTGAATTAATGGATGAACTCGAGAAAAAAATCAAGGAAAAAATGGCATCGGGGGTTGAAATAAAAAAAGAGGAGGAATAAATCTGATTTTACTTTTAAGTATGGGCACCCCAACGGAGTGCCCATTTTTTTTGGCGCCCTATATCTGAACTGCTGAGCAATTCTTCGATTCTGCTAACAAAAAAATCATTACTTTTCGTTAGGAATAACTTCCGACGAGAACCGATTATTCGTACTGAATAACTGGCATTAATACTTCAATCCATGCAAACAAGTCAACCAATGAAAACCATTAGCCTTATAATTTTTGCCTGTTTGATTTTTGCGCCCCGGCTCTCAACCGGTCAGGCCAAGTATGACAAAATGGTGGCTGCTGCTGAAGTTGCCTACGAAACGGGCGACTATAAGAAAGCAATCTCCAACCTGGAGAAATTTAAGAAAAAGGCTTTTAAGAAATTAGGCCAGCAAAACGCCTACACGGCTCAATATTACTTGCTCCTGGCCAAATATTACCTTGGCTCTGGCAAGATTCGGGATTTCGAAACCAATGTTGAGCTTGCGGTTTCCTCCAGCCTGACTAACAATAAAGAGATAAGCCTTAAGCATGCGCAACTGCTTGCCGATATTGCCGATCTCTACATCCTCAATGGCTCTTACCGTGTAGCCAGGGAATATTTAATTCAATCGAAAAAGGTATTAGATGCCGGGGCATTTTTAACTGATTCGAATAAAGCAAGATGGAGTGTACTTATGGCTGAAGCCTTAACTGGTCAGGGGTACTACAATGAGGCCATGAATATTCTCCGCGATCAGGAAAAGTATTTTGCGAGCCGT
>Ga0210403_10001073_pt1 | contig 26601 bp, 18 predicted proteins | sample IncBWC19MmetaG_FD_150863 | JGI IMG/M metagenome (GOLD analysis project Ga0210403, IMG submission 150863) | Forest soil microbial communities from Barre Woods Harvard Forest LTER site, Petersham, Massachusetts, United States - Inc-BW-C-19-M | ecosystem: Environmental > Terrestrial > Soil >... | reverse complement strand
GCCTCCCTCACGGCCAAATCCATAGTGCGCCGCCAGGGCTTCCAGCAGAGTCGATTTGCCGGTCCCGTTTTCCCCGGCGAAGAAGCAAATTCGCGATCGAAATGTTAGTTCCCGCAGACCGCCAATGGCCGGAACGGAGAACGGATAGCGATCCGGCCCTTCTATTCGCTCGCGCAAAATGACAATTTGTTTCAGCACCTAGGCTCCGGACCTGAGGGTAAGGACCTATGTCAGGCAGGAAAATCATACCGTAGGTCGTGAGGAGACGGCGGGTGGCTGCCTCGTCTAGCCACCAGATTCAAATAACGCTATTCGTGGGCGGCCAGCAATTGCTGATCCAGCACTGCTTCGTAATGCTTGGGATCGTAGTCGTTGACTGTCCGGAAGACTTCCCGGCGTGAAAAATCCAGAATGATGACCAGCGATGTGCGGTCGTGGTTTTTCTCATAGAAATCCGCGAACCCAAGTTTCTCGGCTTGTTCCTTGGATCGTGCGGCTGTCTGTTCCGACGTAATATCAAAGCGCACAAACTGGATCTTGCCGTGATATCTGTCGTTGATCAGCGCAAGCGTAGGTTTCAACCGCTGGCACGACGGACACCAATCCGCATACACCACCAGCACGAAAGGGCGGCGATCCCCCGGTGGCGCCGCGCCCAGGCCCTCGACATCTGAAGAATATTCTGCCGCTAGCGCCAGAATATTCTTCAGAGTTTTGCGCATGACCCAGTCATCTTGTCGTTCCTCAGCTTGCCATTTCTCTCTTTATACTACGTAATTGTCCTGAAGTTGGATGTTCCGCCGGGGTGGCCCGTGGCGTTCAGATTCTTGTAAAAGTCGATGGCCGGCTGGTTCCAATCCAGCACGTGGCAGACGACGCCCAACGAATGGGCACTTCGCGTAACCTCGCTCTGGACAGGATTTTGAGGATTGGATCGCTCGTGGTAGAAATACGCATATGAGCGAGTCGAAAGGCGTGAGCCTGGTTTGGTTGATTCTGGCGGTGGTGTTATTTGGCGTGGTGATCTTGTGGGGTTACCTGGACGAGAACCATTACTTTTACCATGACAAGACCGCGCGGATCATGCGCACAGGCTGGGACAATCGCGCGAAGGACTGCGACTCGATAAATGGCACGGTGGGACAGCAGCCGGTGCTGCAATGCGATGGGGGCCATAGCGACGTGCAGGAGTCGATTATGGTGCGATTCTATGGGGATACACGGGTGGAAGGGGAGCCGGATACCGCCAGGCTGCACTGGAAGTGTGAGAGGAACAGGAGTTCAGGCCCGGCGGTTACATGCAGGACGACTTCGGCGAATTAGAACTTTTGCCGTGAATAGTACGGCGGGAATGAGCAGCTCTTTCCGAGGCTATAGAGAGCGAATTTCGCGTCGGGCTGAAGCCCAGTCCCTGCACGCACGAATCTCGGGCCAGAGCCAGACAAGACGCCCGCCAGGAGAGGTGGGCTGCCCTCTTACGAGAGTAGTTACTGTGCGGCGAAACCCGACTCCCCTTCCTCGGCGAGGGATTTCAGGGCCGTTCCTTCCAGGCAGACTACCTTCCATTCATCGCAGAATGTCGCGTTCAGCTTCTTATAGAAATCGATCGCGGGCTGGTTCCAGTCCAAAACGTTGAACATCACGCCAAAACAATCCTCTTTGCTGGCCATCGAGGCGACTTGGCCGAAGAGGGTGCGGCCGACGCTCTTGCCGCGGAACTGCGGGCGGACGTAGAGGTCTTCGAGGAACAGCGCGGGGCCGCGGAAGGTGGAATAGTAGTCAAAGAAGAGGGCATAGCCGGCGGGCTGGGAGTTCCATTCGGCGATCAGGGTGCGGAACTTGGGGCGTGGCCCAAAGCCGTCGCGGAGTAGAGCTTCTTCCGTGATGGAGGCGCGATCGTGCTCGAATTCCGCGAATTCGTGGATCATCGCTTTGAGCAGCGCAGCGTCAGTGGTAACGGCCGGACGAATGGAGAGCATTGGCGAAGACTCCGAGCATAAAGACTATGCATTATCCCGAGTGCTTTCAACACCTTCCCGCTCCATCCGCGCGCGCGTTTTCTCCCTGCGAAGGGATCCAGAAAATCATCGTTCACGGTTTCGATCCAAATGTTTCCTGCATCGCGACACGCAGCCACTTCTGCATCACCGCCCGGAAATCGGGTTTCACTTCACGAAATGCCAGACCCATTCCCACCGCAGGAGTGGAGTAGACAACCGTCGCCTTGGACTCGAAGTATTCGTCGGACTTGAAAATCTTCACCAGCACCGGCGTCTGCGCGCTAAATGGCGCGGGGGTCTCCACGTAACACCCATGCAAGCTCAGTTCTTTGACATTCGCGGTGATGGTGGCGTGGGGCGAGCTTTCCGGGGCGATCTCCGCAGAGGCCAGGAACGCGAACCTTAGGCCACGGCGTTCTTGGTCCATCGTGTCACCCCGCAATTGTTTATGACCATGAATTCTTGTCGGATAGCTCGTCTCCATCGCGCTCAGCAATCGCGCTTCCTTGGCGATCACCTGGCGGATGCCCACAGTGTAGCGGCAACTCGCAGCACCCGAGTCTTAATAATGTGTACATCAAAAACGGAATTTTGCGTCTTGCCGCCGAAATCTCAGTGCCTGTTTGATCCTTTGGCCACTGGCATCTTGAAGGAGCTAAAGTCCCATCGAATCGCATTCCTACAAGATAAGGTGGGAGGGTGAACATCGGCGGGCAATCACGGTCGCGCGCAGCTGCCCGGCGGCTAGATCGTCGTGGCCGCTATCAATTTTTCATCATGGCCACGCGGCCGCGCCGGCGAACACGGTTGGTCACCTGCGCCGCCATCGGCAATCCGCCCAGCTCCATCAGCAGTTTTCGCAACCGCGCACGCTCGTCCAGGTCCATTTCCACGAACTCGAATGCCATGGCTTGCGGCCGCGCGCCCCGGACGATGGCCTGCGCCTTGATATGCCGCACGCCCTGCGCGAATTTCAATGTCAACAGCGAGCCTGGGGCCAAATGACGGTCGCCGGCGCCAATCCCACCGCCAAGATTGAGCTCGGGTATCGCCAGTTTGATGTTGTCGCGAAGGTTCGTGGTGACCGCGGAAACATTGTGCGAGAGCTTGAGCCGCGCGTAACGCCGCTGGCGTATCACCGATGCGTTCGGCTCCGGATCCGTGGGTTCGAGGGTCAAGTCCCGGCGATCGAGTCCGCTCGGCGCCAGTTTTTCCAGCGCCATGGTTGCGTCGATGCGCATCAGCGCCTGTGCCGCGGCAATCCGCAATTCCTCCGGATAGCTCCAGCGCCACAGTTGTCTGGCGTCCAGGATTTGCTGTATCAACGGGGTCGCCGCGCTCGCGTGCAGACGGCCGAGCGCCTCGATGGCCTTCACCCTGGTGAATCCCGGCGTGGCGTCGCTCTCCCCCAGCTCCAGTAGCTTGGGAATGCAATCGGGGTGGCCGCTCATGCCCATTTCGTCGATGGCCAGCGGCCGGATCATGATGTCCAGCGAATCGTACAGCACCACCAGCAGACGAGCCCGGCGGTCCACCGGCGCCGAAGAAAGTTGCCGCACCGTGCGGTCGTGCGCCGTCCGCGGCCATTGCGCCAAGCGCACTGGCAGAATTTTCGCCACGGCTTCTGGAGCAACCTGGGTCAGCAGGCCCACGGTCTCCGCCGCCTCCGACGCGGGTGCGGTCTGCAGCGTTTCCACCAGGCGGTGTATGGCCTCCTCGCCAAGGCTCTGCACGATTTCTCCGAGCAGTTCGCAGTCTTCGCGGAAACCACAGTGCCCGAAGCGGTTGGTGGCGTAATGCAGCGTGGCCTTGGGCATCAACGCCAGGATCTCGATCATGCCATCGGCGATTTGTCCGCTGCGCAACGCTTCTTCAATGAACTCCGGCATGCGCTCTTCCGCGCCGATGCGCGGGCGCAGGCTCTGCGTGGAGCCCGGCCGCTGCGCCTCCACGCTGTCCAGGGACGCTAACGCCTGCTGCATCGCGGGATAGCAGCGCTTGGATGCCGCTTCTTGGCTTAGGCGCACGAACGCCGCGCTGATCAGCGTCTGCAGCTCCGGCTCGCGTTCGATCGCCAACTGGCTGCCCAGCCGGCGAAGCCCGTCCATCAACGCGCTGCCGTCTCCGCTGCCGTAAAGCTCCGCCAGATCGGAAAGGCCGATCGCCGTGGTCCGGCGGGCCTCCGGGTTTTCCAACCCGACGCAGGCGGAGTATTTCATCAAAATCTCGTTTACAGTCTTGAGTTCCCCGCGGCGCAGCATGTCTTCCAAATAGGCGCGCACATTTCTCGGCGGCACGCACCACGCTTCATCGGACGTCAAGACCTCTTTCTTATTCTCGTCCGGCACCTGATCCCAGAACTCCTGGTCGAGCAGTTCCGTAAAGGACTGCACTTGCAGCCCGGCGTTCGCCATCATTTCTTCCTGGGTGGTCAGAATCTTGCGCAGTCCTTCGATCTCGGAATTCATGCGGTCGAGCAGCTGCTTGACGGCATTTACGCGCAGCTCGCCGCGTTCGTAGCTATCCAGCGCAAACCGGATGGCCACGTGTTCCGCCAGCTTCAGCAACATCGGTTTATCGGCCTTCTCATTAGGGGCCTGCGCAGCCAAACCCGCCAGTGCCTGCTGCAGCGTGAATTGCGCGCGCACCGGCATGGCGCTCAAGCGCGACTGGAAAGTAGGCACCTCCAGGCGAGACGCCGGATCCTTCCGCGATTTGCCGAGTTGCGCAAACAGCGCCAGCATGGAACGTATGTCCTCCTCCGCGACATTAAATCCGCCGATGGAGCCCGCTCCACCTGCTCCACCACCCAGTTCCGTGGCCGTCCCCGTTTTCAGCAGTGCCGAAGCGGTCTGCCACCTCCCCGGCGCGGGCCCTCCGACGCCGGTGCCGGGAGTTCCCACCGCCAAGCCGCCCCCCCCAGGTGCCGCTGATGCCGAACCTCCGCCCGTGACACCAGGAAGCCCCCCAGGATGCCCCCCGCCGGACCCGATGCCTCCACCGGAGCCAGCGCCACCTCCGAAACCAGTGCCGCCAGACCCAGCGCCTCCTGATCCAGTACCACCTGAGCCGGTGCCAGCCTCCCAAAGGGTGCCTGCGCCCCCGCCCGTCCCGCCGCCAGACCCGGAACCCGGCCCGGGAACTCCACTGCCGCCGCCCGGTCCACGGTTACTTTCCGCCGCCAGTATCATTTGCAGCAGCTTGTTCGGATCGTCGAAGAAATCTTTGACCTTGTCGCCGTGCGCCCCGAGTACTTTCGCTGTGAGGTTCGCGGCCATCTTGATTCCGGCCACGGAGGAGTCTTCCGCTACATAGCGGATCTCATTGATCTTTATGCTCGTTTCGCCCGCCAGGGTGGACTTCAGCTGCTCGGCCAGGGCGGTGGGTTTGGCGTTGCCGGTCGGAAACGCGCGCACAAATCGCGCCAGCTGAGGTTGCGTGAGCGACGTACCGAAGTGAATGCTAGCAATACCCGAAGTGGTCAGCAGTTGCGCAAAGCTGCGTTCGCCGGCGGCTGCGCCCAGCGGCACGCCATCCAACAGAATCTGGTTGCCCGAGGCGCCTAAGAGCAGACCGCCGCCACCGCTTTCATCCAGCGCGGTACGCAGTTCCTTCCAAGTGACGTCGAATTGCGCGCCGGTGCGCACGTGTCCGAATTCGTACAAACGTGCGAATTTCAGCAAGATATTCAGGCTGCGGACAAAGGCCCGTGCCGCCGCTCTCGTGTCGCCGCTCATGGTTGCGTTCGAGCTCGAACTTGCCCCCACACTCTTACGGTATTTACTACAGTAGGGTGCTGGCCCCGGAGAGACAAGTCTCGCGACGCCCGTTGTACCCATATCACTAATACATCGCGCGGGCCCTGATCTTGGGGTATTTGCACTCTCGGGTTGCCCCGTTCCCATCAGGCAACTCCGGTTCGCGTGCTGATTGCTCCGGGCTTTCCCTCGGCACTACAATGGTGGCGAAGAAGGATTTCGCTTCTTTGTCGCGGTGCGAAGGCAATTCCGCGCTGCAGAATGCGGCCAGCAGTCAGCGTTGAGCGCATCCAGAATGTCGGACCAACCGCAATCCGAACGATTTAAAGCCGAAATGCCGGAGATTCCCGGTGTTGCCGGCGGCCCGGGCGCCCGCCAGCCTCTAAACGCTAACCCCGCGGTGCTTCTGGTCGCAGGACTCCTGGGAGTTCTGCTCATTTGCTTTCTGGGTTATCGGTTGCTGGGGCGTCCGAAGCATGCCGAGGCGCCCTCCGCGCCGGCTCCGCCACAGCTGGAGGTGCCCGCGCCGGCAGCCGATCCCAGCGCCGCACTGCCGCGTGCTACGGCCGCCGCCCCCGACGTCGCCACGGTCGCCGAGATGGCCAAACCCTGGACCACCAAAGATTTCTTTTTCGCGAACCGCCTAACCGATCGGAATATTCCCGCTTTGCTGGTTCGTCTTCCCACTGGCTCCGCGGCGCAGCCGGAGGGTTACTGGGCGTTCGCGATGAGCGCACCTTTCGGAAATTGCCAGCTTGAGTACCTTTCGGATATGGAAAAGCTCAAGACGGATTACGATTTCCGGGGAGCCAAGCACCCCATGGTGGGAAACCCGTGCAGCCGTACTGTTTTCGATCCCCTCAAAATGGCCAGCGTTCCCGGGGACGTCTGGGTACGCGGCGCGGTGGTCCAGGGTTCCGACCTGCGGCCGCCTCTCAGCATTGAAATCAAGATTGCGGCGAAGAGCATCCAAGCGGTGCGGATGGAGTAGGGAACTGTTGTTTTCGGTTCGCCGGAGCCTTCTTCGATCTTTACTCGGCCTGCTTTCGAGCAGGGAGTGCCGCCGCGAAGGGCGCGGTCTTTTCCTCTGAATGACGTCAGAAAAGCGACGCGACGGCAGTTGTTCCTCAGGCCGTCGGCGGTTCCTCGGTGCATCGCCGTACTTCCTCGCCCATCTTTCCAGTAAGCGTCAGAAATACCATTCTCTGGTCCGCCCACCACGACCAGAGCGGATGCTCGAAGGTCGTCGGGGCGTTGTGCTCCACGAAGAAATGCCCGATCCACGCCAGTCCATACGAGACGGCCACGGCAACCGCAATCCACCACCAGCGGTGCGCCACGATCGCTCCTCCAACGAGCATCCAGCCCGCGATCGTGCCCACACAGTGCACCGCCCGCGTGGCCGGCCTGCTATGCGCCCGAACATAGACCGGCCAAAACTCGGCAAACGTCATGCAAGACCTCTCGCTTTACTGCATTGCCGGGAAACTATCACAAATTGAGTTTGCGGCGATGCTTAATCTGAACTGCATGTGGACGAATGTCCCTCACTTCCCTGGGACCGGAAGAGCAGATATGTTGAAGGCCTCGAAAATCGCCGACTCGCAAAAAAGACGGCGTCTCTCGCGAGACGCCGTCTTTACCTCTAAAGCGGTTAAAGGGCTAAAAGACGAACTTCGCGCCTAGTTGGATCAAGCGAGAATCGATGCCGTTCGAACCGCCCGGTCGAGCATTGAGGATGCGGCCGAAATTGGAGGAGTTAGCATTTCCGCTCGGCCCACCGTTGTTCTCAGATACCGGATTGAAGTTCGTGTGGTTGAAGACGTTGAAGAATTCGATTCGGAGTTGAACATACGTCGACTCCGTAATGTGGGTGTCCTTGTGCACCGCGAAGTCCGAGTTGTTTAGGCCCGGGCCATGGAAGAAGTTGCGGCCAGAATTGCCGAAGCTGCCAAGAGGTTCCAGCGAGAACGCATTCGGGTTGAAGTAGTAGTGATCCTTGGCCGCCGTGCCTCCCTTAATGGCATTCACTACCGAGCTGGTGCGAGGATCAAACGTTTGCACAGCTCCGCCGTTGAAATTGGGGCGATCGGCACAGCCGAAGAAGGAGAACACTGCATCGCAGGTATAGGACCGATTTCCTGTTTCATAGATCGAAACGGGGAAGCCCGATTGCAGCGTGGTGATTCCAACGATTCGGTATCCGCTCAGGACACGGTTCAAGAGCCCGTTGCTGAAATGGGCTTTCGGGAAGTCGTACGAATAGCTGAACGCGACCCGATTTCTGGCGTCAAACAACGAGTTGCCATAGTCGCGATGTGGGTCGAAGGGGTCGGCTCCGGGCGTGCCTTGCAGATCCTCAAAGCTCGACGCGCTGTCCAGCGAGTGCGAGTAGGTATACGTAGCGCGGAAGGTCAGCCCATGGCTCAGGCGCTTGTCCGCGACGACCTGGAGCGAGTTGTAGTTCGAGTTTCCGGTAGTCTCCTGCAATCCGATCGACCCGAACAAGAGTAGACCACCCGGGTCAAGCTGCGGGTAACGGTAGCTCTGAGGCGCCGTAGCGAAACTATTGTTGGAATTGCAGCCTGGAGTCGCCAGACAGACTGCGTTGCCGCTCGCATTGCCGGCCGGATTGGCTTCGACTTCCTTGGTCAGCCGGTGCCCCATGGAGCCAACGTATCCCACGCTCAAGATGATTTGACCGGGGAGCTCTCGCTCGATGGTCAAGTTATAGTTCTCAGAGTAGGGCACCGCAAACCGCGGATCGAACACGTTGAGAGAAAGAGGCTCGAATTGAGTGAAGTCGACGGTGGCACCCGCCGCCGGTGGCGTGTAAGGGAAAGGACTCGGGATCGTCGCGGCAGGGAACGCCGTGGTCCCGATTGTGACCGCCGTCGGGTTGACGGTCGTGAATGGATTGGCGAAGGCCGGCGAGCCGCCCACGTTGCCGATGCCTCCCGTGCTCAGAGAGAAGGGAGGAGCCAGCAAGTTCTGCAGAGCGAGCTCTTCCTCGGTTCTGTTGAAGTAAATTCCAAAGCCTCCGCGGATACTGGTCTTCCCAGCGCCGCCAGTGAATCTGTTGTTAGGACTCCAAGCAAAACCGAAGCGAGGTCCGAAGTCTTTGTACTTGGTCTTTACGCCGCCCGAGCTGTTGCAGCCAGCGTCTCCCGGAAACGCCAAACCAACCGGTGCTGTCGGGAACACTGTGGACTGCTCGCCCGGAATGAAGCAATTCAGCGAAAGGCCCTTATTAAAAATGTCCTTCAAAGGAGTGTCGATCTGCCAGCCAACTCCAAAGGTAATCGTCAGGTTGTTGCGCAGTTTGTATTGATCCTGCGCGTACGTGTAGTACGTCTGCGTTCTGGCGTCAATGAAGCCGCCGCCGCTTTGAGCGTAACTGTCGGGAATCCCGAGCAGAAAGTCCGCGGCCTCGTTCCCGGTCGAAAAGGTCCCGGCGCCGCCGAAGGTATAGTTTCCGTTGTTATTGAAGAAGAAGGGGTTTTCCACTCCAGAACGCCGCAAGTCGACCCCAAATTTCAGCGAGTGTCGCCCGATGATTTTGGAGAAGTTGTCGTTCAACTGGTAGGTCTGGTCCTTGCGCGGCTGAGGCCCGTTGTTGCTGAAACCCAGCGTAAACAGGCCGGGCAAGGTGATCAGCGGAATCCCCGCACCCGCCGCGTCTTGCGGCGAAATGCCGGTAAAACCGGCCGAAGACGGCAGCGTTGATGTCACCGGCTGAACGGCGACGAAATTTAGCCGCTGATAGCCAAGGCGGAACTCATTCACAGTGCTACTGCTAAACGTGTGGTCCCAAGCAATCGTAAACTGTTTGGTATGAGCAAGACTCGTCTCGGCAAATCCAGGCAGAGTGGCTCCCGTGAACGGGAGTCCATCTGTCGAAGAATTGGGCTGGATGAAGAAATAACCCCAGAGCAAATCTTTTTTGGTCGCGTTGAAATCAACCCGTCCGATGTACTGGTCTGTTATCGTCGTGGTGACCGGGTTGAATTCAAACGTGTTAATGCCTGAGTTCGGCAGCGGCACAAACTTCGTGGTCAAACTTGTAGCGATGGAATTGAGATCCACAGTGGGTACGTGGCCGGTCGGGAATATCGTCGCATAGGGCGTTCCAGCCGGAAATAAGGTTCCATTTTCACCCGTAAGCGGAAATGGAGAAGTTCCGGCAAATGCGCCATCCGCGGAAAAATCTCCACTTCTTTCGGCCGCTGTAAGGACGGTCGTCGTGCCGCTCCCCGACTGTGAGGTGTTGGGCTGTCGGGCGCGCGTTCCCTGGTAGGAGAAGAATCCAAACAGCTTGTCCTTAATAAATGGCCCGCCGATCGTCGCTCCGTATTGGTTACGATGAAAAATGGTCGTTGTTTTGCTAAAGAAGTTCTTTGTGTTCAGGCCGGTGTCGCGATAGAACTCAAACACGTCGCCGTGAAATTGGTTCGTGCCGGACTTGGTTGTGGCATTCAGGATCGCCCCGCCGTTTCGTCCATATTCGGGGTTGATGGTGTTCGTAACCAGGTTCACTTCCCCGATCGCGTCCGGACTGGGAATAACTTGCGGGCTGTTGAGCGGTAGGTCATTCGCATCCGTTCCATTCACCAGATAGCTGTTCGCTTGGCTCCGTCCGCCGTTCGTCGCGAAGTTCGTGGTAAAGCGGTCCGATGCGGCCACCACGCCGGGTAGCGTCTGTTGCAACAGTACCCAGTTGCGGCCATTCAAAGGGAGATCGACGACGGTCATTGCGTCTATATTTAGTCCCAACTGCATACTGGTAGTCTCGACCTGCGCCTGGTTCGCTTCAACAACGATACTCTCCGACAAAGATCCAACTTCTAGCTGGATGTTGAACACGTAGATCTGGTTTAGTTCCAAATGGATCGCATTCGCGCGAAAGCTCTTGAAACCCTTCTGTTGCGTCGAGACTGAATAGTTCCCCGGTGCCGGCAGTTGCAGAAACTCGTATTCGCCGGTGGACCCCGACTTGATCGTCCTCGAGATACCTGTGTCCACATTCGTCGCTGTGATTTCCGCCCCAGACACCGCCGCGCCAGCGGGGTCCGTCATCAATCCCCTAATCTTGCCTGAAACATCGTCGGCCCTCGCCGTCTGAGCCATCGACAAGCCGAGCACCAAGCCAAGAACTACCAGTGAAGTGATCAACAGAGGCAGAATTCCGCCTCCCCACAGAGTACGTTTCATAGCTTTCGCCCCCGTTGCATTCGTGAGATTGTGAGAGCCACGACCACCACGCCGTGACCCGTGCTAAGAAACGGAGTGCAAGGGACCTTCCATTTCTATAGCTTATGTTGCATTTAGCTCAAGTTTCTCTAACTCATTTGTTTTTAAGCCACTGATGCATAAGCTCTGCATAGTACTAGAACTATATTTTGCTTCTAATTCCAACCAAATTCCATAATCTGTAGCATCTGCCGTGTATCTCTACGATAAATCAAAGAGAACTCTTGATTCTGCAGAGTATGTCGTAACTCCAGTCTCACTAGTGACCTCTGCCTTGTTCTTTCGTCTTCATCCGTTCTTGACAACTTGCAGCCCCGCGGATAAACCTTTTTCCCGACATGCTCCCCCCAGCGGTTTCGCTAAGCTATCCATCCCGAAGGCGGTTTCTGCGAGGCAGCGCCGCAGCCTCCGCCTTGTTGCTGACTCAACGAGCCGAGGCTGCGGCCGACACTCTCGCCGAGGCGCTCCCGCCGGCCTTCGCCGCACTAAAGCCGCTAGGTTCACGGGTGCATCCCATCCTTGCCGATGAGTTCCTCGGCCGCCTCGTGCAGGCCCAGCGCCTCATGTCCCCGCTGCCGCCTCCACTGCCCCAATCGTCGCAGGCAAAGTACGACGCCCTCTTCCTCTCGGCCGGCACCTCGCTCTACTACTTCACCGGCATTCACTGGAGCCTGAGCGAGCGCCTCCTGGGCCTAGTGGTGCCCCGGGAGGGTCGCCCCATCCTGGTCGTACCAGCCTTCGAGGAGGGCCGGCTCCGCGAGAAGCTGCGCTTCCCTCTGGAAGTCCATATATGGCAAGAAGATGAAAGCCCCACCAAAGTCGCTGCCTCCGCCCTCGCCGACCGCGGCATTCGCTCCGGTATAATCGGCGTCGAAGAAACCGCCGGATTCACCTTCTTCGACCACCTTCGCCAAGCCGAGCCGGGGTTCGACTACGTCTCCGCCGATCCAGTGACAATCGGCTGCCGCGCGCACAAATCCGAGCACGAGCTACAGCTTATGCGCCTGGCCTGCGAAGCCACCTTCGATGTTTTCCGCGCCGTCTTCGCCTCCCTGAAGGAGGGCATGTCGCAAGAAGACATCGCCCATCTCGTGGAAGCCGGCTTCACGAAAATGGGCCTTCAGGGCGAGGCGCTCGTCCTGCTAGGCGCATCGGCAGCCCTCCCGCATGGGACGCTCCAGCCGCACAAGCTCAAGGAAGGAGAAGTTGTGCTGGTCGATGGTGGCTGCACCGTGGAAGGCTATCAATCCGACGTCACCCGCACCGGCATCTTCGGAAAGCCCACAGAAAAGGTAAAGAAGGCCTTCGAGATCGTGCGCAAGGCCCAAGACGCAGCTCTGGACGCCGCACGCGCTGGCCGCCTTTCCGGCACCGTGGACGATGCCGCACGCGCGGTCATCACCGACGCCGGCTACGGCCCGGACTACAAATTTTTCAGCCACCGCCTCGGCCACGGCATTGGCCTCGACGGCCACGAGCACCCTTACCTGGTCCGCGGCAGCAAAACGCCTCTGGAGCCAGGCATGACGTTTTCCAATGAGCCGGGGATCTACGTTCCTGGAGAGTTTGGCATGCGCTGCGAAGACGACATGGTGATCGTCGCGGATGGCCCGGCGCAACTTCTCACGCAGGGTTTCGCGGTCTCGCTGGAAAAGCCCTTCGGCTAGTATAGGTCGGCTGTAGGGGACAGCACTGCCGTGCCCCAGCTCGGCAACCCACGCTCAGCCTAGCGGCCCTGCCGTTGTTCGCTGACATCCTGAATTGCATTTGTGAGAAATGGCAGCCGTGGTGGGGTGGCCTACACAATCCGGTGCGCGTCGCAGAACTCCACAATTCGCTGCTCCGCCCAAAATCGTTCGGTCCCGCTCTTGTTGGAAATGAACGCGCAATGCCCGCCATGCTGCGGCGCGAGGAAGCGAATGGCCGGGTTCTGCTGCACCCGCGCCGCCACAAACGAAACGTACGGCACAAACGGATCATCCTCCGCCGTAATCAGCAGCATCGGCACGCGCACCTGTCCGACCACTTTCTTCGCCCCCGCGGCCTCGTAATACTCTTCCGCGTCACGATAGCCGAAACACGGCGCGGTAATGGCGTCGTCGAATCCCCGCACCGTTCGAATCGCCCCAAAACCATTGCGCGAATATCGGCCCGGAAACATCTTCGCCTTCCGCGCATACCGCGCCAGCAAACCCGCCACAAAATGCCGCTGATACAAATAATTATCCCGCCGCTCCAGCGCATCCGCGCACGCCGACAGGTCCAGCGCTGGGCACACCGCGCACACCCCTCGCAGTGCCGTCGGGACGTCATCGCCAAACTCTCCGGCCATCTTGGTCACCAGGTTTCCGCCCATCGAGTAACCCGCAAAGAAAATCTGTTTGAAGCCATCGGCATCCGCCAACTCGTCAAACACCGCTCGATAATCCCCGCTCATCCCGGAGTTGTACAGCGTCGGCGTAAGGCCCTCGGTGCCCCCGCAATTACGCTGGTTCATCCGCAGCACGTGATAGCCTCGGTGGTAGGCCTTCTCCGCGATGCCCAGCACGTAATTCGAGTCGCTCGAGCCCTCCAATCCATGCACGATCACCATTACTGGGGCGCCCGTCGCCTTTCCTGACTGCCAGTGGCAATGCGCCAGCAGCCGCGAATACGGATCGACCTGGAACAACCTCTTCTCCGGTGCAGGCAGCGTGAAGCGCCGCGGCACGAAGGCGGCCGCAATGGTCATGGCGTGTCCACTCTTCAGCAGACGATGAGGAACGAAAGCAATATCCGGCATGGCTGGCCTCACTGTAGTGCACGCACGCAATCCGGGCAAGCCGTCGCAATTCGCGACACGGACCTGCTGACAGGCTGTGTTAACACTTGTCGGGCCCCGAGCGTCTATAGTTCGAGAGAGTTGTGTCGCAACTGCATGAAAGCAACGTGGCAAGCAGGTTCGACTTCGGCGGCGCGTTTCTGGAGTGGCCTCTGGTGAAGGGGACGCCGGCGGTTCGAGACGACTCCGACGCGGCCCTGGTGAAGGCCTCGCAAGCGGGCCACACCGATGCCTTTGGACAGTTGTACCAACGCTACGCGCGAATGGTGCACGGCATTTTGCTTGCGAAGGTGCCGGGAGCCGAGGTGGAAGACCTGGTTCACGACGTATTTTTGCGGGCGCTGCCACGTCTGGGCAGCTTGCGCGAAGCCTCGCGGTTTGGCGCGTGGTTGGCCGCGATTACTCGCAATATGGCGACGGACTACCATCGCCAGCCGCGGGTCCGGATCGAGTGCCACGACGATTCGGCGGACGCAGACGCCAGTGCCGCACCGACGGAGCAAGCCAAAACCCGAGAGGGCGCCGAGATTCTAGACAGAATTCGCAGCCTGCCCGAGGCCTATCGCGAAACTCTAATTCTGCGATTGGTAGAAGGCATGACGGGTCCGGAGATCGCCGCGAAAACTGGCCTTTCCCATGGTTCGGTGCGCGTGAATTTGCACCGGGGAATGCAGCAGTTGCGGGAGAAGCTCGGAGAACATGCCGCACCGGCGAGTCCAGGCAAGGAAACATGATAGGCGGACGATAGGTTGATAGACATGAGTCAGGAACGCGAAAAGCGAACTGCGCAGGACGACTACCTCTGGGACGGCTCTGGTGAGCCGAACCCCGAGATCCAGCGTCTGGAACGTGCTCTTGAACGATTCCGGCACAGTCGCCCCGCACCAGGGTTCCCGAGAATCGATCCCGTGATCCGCCAGCCGGGATGGTGGGGTAAAGTTGCACCCAGCGTTTGGGCGCCGAGGCTGGCGGCCGCATCGCTCGTGGTTGTGGCTATTGCCTGCGCCCTGTGGTTATCGCATCCCCCGGGCACCGCTCCCCTCGTCCGTAACGGTTGGGCGGTCGAAGTGACCGCCGCGCCACTGCAACCGGAAAGCGTCGAAGCTAGCGTCACGAGGAAAAAGGTGCGGTTGGAAGTCGGGGAAGCGCTGGAAACAGACGCCGTGTCCAAGGCAAGCATCGCCGTCGCGGAAATCGGCCGGCTGGAAGTCGAGCCGATGACGCGCCTGCGGCTGCTGCAATCCTCGACTGGCCGAAAGCGCATTGCTCTCGATCGAGGGACGATTCACGCGACGATCTGGGCGCCGCCGGGCCAATTCGTCGTGGACACGCCTTCCGCGGTTGCCGTCGACCTCGGTTGCATGTACACGTTGCACATCGACGATGCTGGCAGCGGAATTCTGCGCACCACGCTCGGGTGGGTGGGCTTTCAGCGGAACGGCCACGAATCCTTTATCCCCGCAGGCGCCGCTTGCGCCACGCATGCGCAGTCTGGCCCCGGCACGCCCTATTTCGAAGACGCTTCCGACGCCTTGCGCTCCGCACTCGCACGCCTTGAGTCGAGCGATCCAAATCCAGCCAGCCGCAAATCCGCCCTCGACATCGTCCTGCACGAAGCCCGCCCACGCGACGCCCTCACACTCTGGCACCTTCTCCCGCGTGTCGGCAGTGTCGAGCGCTCCGCCGTCTACGAACGCCTCGCCACGCTCGTTCCTCCCCCACCGGGAGTGACTCGAGAAGGTATCCTTCGTCTCGACCTGACCATGCTCGATTCCTGGTGGAACGCGCTCGATCTGGGCGACATCTCCCTCTGGCGTCGTTGGGAACAATCGTGGACCGGCCACGAGGGGCGCCCGCAGTAGCTCGTTAACACTTCCTGCCTGTCATGCGTCTTCTTTGTGAATGCAGTGGAAGCGCAATTCGCCTGCATGGCACGCATAAGGAGCAGCAAACTATGAGAACTCGTTCTCTGACGTCGTATCGTTTAGCGAGCGGCCTCCTAGCACTTCTGATCGCGATGGCTGGCGCCGTCTTCGCCGGGCCGCCACTCATCTGCCACGCGTTTGACATCGGCTCCGCAAAATCGCTGCCCTGGATCAGCCACAGTTGGAACCTCACCGGCAGCGAGAGCTATGATACCTCCAAGCTTGCCTCGGACACCCTGACCATCCTTGTTGCGGACTCCACCGTGCTCGTCCACATGGAAACGCTTCGCCGCGCCACGCTTTACGCTCGCAAAGACCCAGCCGCCGCAAAAGACCTGCTCACAAGACTTACCGCTGGGACGAAGTCGGCGCAGGCCGGTGCACCGCCCGCTCTCTATTATTTTGATGTGGGCTATCTTGCCGAAACCTACAAACAATGGCTCGGCAATACGCAGAACCCCGCCCAAGGAATCGACGGCTACGCTCTCGTGAAGCAGGCCATCCAGCTTCGCGGCCAGGACGCACAGATGGAATTTGCCGCCGCTCTCATCAGTCTTTCGGGTCCCGTTTCCGAACGTAACAACCACGTGCAAAGGGCCATGGCCGGCGCAAAAAGCGATCCTCTCCTCGCGCGAAATCTCGCCAGCCACTTTATGGGAGAGCAAGGACAAACGCTCGCCGAACTGCTGACTCAGCCTTATGCCGCGAGGGAGACAAAACCATGAAGCTGTCCCCCGCGAAAATCTCATTCGTCACGTTCATTTCTCCAGCACGCAGCGCGCGCCCACTGCTATTCGCGTTCCTTGCGATCGTCGCACTGAGCGCGTTTACGATTGCTGGTCCATCCCACGGCCGCAGGGCGCGGACCGGCCCGGGTCTCGTAGCCCACGAATGGGGCACCTTCACTACGATTTCAGGTACCGACGGACGGCCCGTCGATTGGGTGCCGGTACAAATCGTAATGGGAGAGCCAGATCTGCCTGGATTTGTGGAACACTTTCGCTACGCCACCTACAAGGGAACCCTTCGCGCCACGGTCCGCATGGAGACCCCGGTCATCTACTTCTACAGCCCGCGGGAAGCTACCGTCTCCGTGCACGTCTCCTTCTCCAAGGGCCTCATTACCGAGTGGTATCCGCACGTTACCAATTTCGCGCCTTCCACCGCACTTCCCGAGGATGCCCTCTACGCCCCGCATGACGACGGCAGCGTCACCTGGGACTCCGTCACCATCGCGCCGAATCTCCCCGCGGACTTTCCCCGGGAAGCCACCGGCAGCCGCTATTACGCCGCTCGCCAGACCTCCGCCGCGCCGCTTGCGGTCCCAGGTCCCTCCGGAGACCAGCACGAGAAATTTCTTTTCTACCGCGGCGCCTCCACCATGTCTCTTCCTCTCTCCGCCAAGGTTCTGCCCGATGGCGCGATCCAGTTGGACAATCTGACCGGCCAGCCCATGTCTCCCGTAATGTTGTTTGAGCGCCGTGGCGACAAACTCGGCTATCACCTCGTCGCGTCGCCGCAGGACCACGAAGTTCTCGAAACGCCCGCGGTCACCGGCACTTTCGACTCCCTGCGCCAAGATCTCGAAGACCTGCTCGTCTCCCAAGGACTCTTTCGCGACGAAGCACGCGCCATGTTGGAAACCTGGCGCGATTCCTGGTTCGAGGAGGGCAGCCGGCTGTTCTATATCGTTCCGCGGTCCTTCGTGGACTCGGTTCTCCCGCTTTCTATCCAGCCCGCTCCACAGCAACTCAGCAGAGTCTTTGTCGGGCGCATCGAGCTGGTTACTCCGGCTACGGAAGAAGCCATTCAGGCGGCTCTGGTCTCGCGCGACCGCAGTATCTTGCAAAAATACGGCCGCTTCTTCTTCCCGATTTTCCAGATCGTCAGCCAAAGGTCCGATCCTGAACGTGCGAACCAGCTTCTCGACGAGCTTTTCAACGCGCCTAACTAGCATTCCGCAGGCATCTGCCGCACGCGCAGAGCCTTCCTCCGCCAACTTGACCGCAGGGTCTCCGATCTCTAGAATAGAAGTTTCACAGTGATCTATTTTTTTGATTCGATGAATTTTCTTACCAGCCCAGCGGGCATCTGCTGGGCTGCGCTGTTTTATGCGCGATCTCGACCCGCGTGGACCGCTTTGCGGTTACCCGGGACAACGACCGCTTCGCGGTCGCACGCCATAATGACCGCTTCGCGGTCACTCCTAGCGAGGACGGAATGATCGACGGTCCGATTACTGAAGGCCTTACCTTTGACGACGTGTTGCTCCTCCCCGGCAAGTCTTCGGTCTTGCCCACCGAGGTCGACACACGCACCTGCTTCACCCGCAAGCTCGCGCTGAACATTCCGCTGGCCTCCGCCGCCATGGACACGGTCACCGAAGCGCACTTGGCTATCGCCATCGCACGCCAAGGCGGCATCGGCATCGTGCACCGCAACATGGCCATCGACCGCCAAGCCGAAGAAGTCGACCGCGTAAAGCGTTCGGAAAGCGGCATGATCGTCGACCCGGTCACCATCTCTCCCGACATCACTCTGCGCCAGGCCCTGGAGATCATGACCAAGTACCGCATCTCCGGCCTGCCTGTCACTCGCGGTTCCCGCCTCACCGGGATCCTCACCAATCGCGACCTGCGCTTTGAGAAAAATCACAATCAGCTCGTCAACGCGGTAATGACCAAAGACAATCTGGTCACCGTTCCTGTTGGCACCACGCTGGAAGAAGCCGAGCGCATCCTGCAAAAACATCGCATCGAGAAACTCCTGGTCGTCGATCAAGACTTTAACCTCAAAGGCCTGATCACCGTAAAAGACATCCAGAAAAAACTCGAATACCCTCGCGCGGCCAAAGACGAGCAAGGACGCCTGCGCGTCGGCGCTGCTGTCGGCGCCACCGGCGACTTCATGGAGCGCGCCGTCGAAATGGCCAAGACCAAAGCCGACGTCCTGGCCATCGACACCGCGCACGGTCACTCCGACCGAGTCATGGAAGCGATTAAGGCGATCAAGCATCGCCTGCCCGACGTGCAGCTCATCGCCGGAAACGTGGCCACCTACGAAGGCGCAAAAGATTTGATCTCGCTGGGTATCGATGGCCTGAAGGTAGGCATTGGTCCCGGCTCGATTTGCACCACGCGCGTGGTTACTGGCGCCGGCGTGCCGCAACTCACTGCAATCATGGAAGCTGCTCGCGCCGCGCAAGGCACTGGGATTCCCATCATCGCCGATGGCGGAATCAAGTATTCCGGCGACGTCACCAAGGCCATCGCGGCCGGCGCTTCTTGCGTGATGATCGGCAGCTTGTTCGCCGGCACCGAAGAAGCTCCCGGCGAGACCATTCTCTACCAGGGTCGCACCTTCAAGTCTTACCGCGGCATGGGCTCTACGGCGGCGATGGACGCCGGCTCGGACCGTTACGCCGTGGTGCAGGACGACGCTGACCGCGAGCGCGGCAAATCCGTCCCAGAGGGCGTTGAAGGCCGCGTGCCGTACAAAGGTTCGCTCGGAGCGCTCACCGACCAACTCGTCGGCGGGCTAAAGAGCGGCATGGGCTACGTCGGCGCCGCTAACCTCAACGATCTCAAGGGCTCCAGCCGCTTCGTGCGCATCACCTCCGCCGGCCTGCGCGAAAGCCACGTCCATGACGTTATCATCACACGCGAAGCACCCAACTATCGGATGGAATAACGCAACGCGCTACACTAGAGGTCTCCGCCGCGCTTTGGCCCGGCGAACCACTCCGTAGAATCTTGCCGGAGAGCCACATTCCAGGAGTGATTTTTCGTGCCTGAACAGTCCTGGCGCAACCCGCGCCCCGCTCCGCAACTGCCTGAAATGCAACCGCGTCTCGGCGGCTTGCTGATTCCGGCTTGGCTCAGTGCCTGGTGGCCGGCGCTGGTGTGGGCCGGCGTGATTTTCACCATGTCCACGGACACGTTCTCGGCAGAGCACACCGCATCCATCTTCCAGCCGATCTTTCGCTGGCTCATTCCTACTCTCACCGAAGACCAGTTTGACGTGATCCATCATTACATTCGCAAGAGCGCCCACTTCACCGAGTATTTCGTGTTTTGCCTGTTCCTCTATCGTGGCGTGCGCGCCGGGCGTGCGGGCTGGCGCTGGACCTGGGGACTTACGGCGCTGTTCATCGCCGCCAGCTACTCGGCGCTCGATGAGATCCACCAAGCCTTCGTTGTGAGCCGCACCGCATCGCCCTACGATTCTCTGCTCGACTCCGCGGGCGCCTTCGTGGCTACCGCAGTCTTGTACCTGTGGTTTCGCCGCCGTAAGTCTTTGCGGCCGGCCCAGCCTGCTCCCGACGCTGCGCCCTCTTCCTGAAACCTGCCGACTTCATCAGGGCCATTCCGTTATTGCAGAATCGGGCCGGGACCTCATCATCCCGGCCCACTTGCTATCCTCCTCGGATGGCGAGAGGGACCCTTGATCGCGCCTGCTCCTTCCTGCACTCTTGGCTCCCGCAAGCGGATAGAAATCCTTGGCGTGCGACAGATTCCTCGACTCGCGTGCCTCGCTCGAGGCGACCTTCCTGAGACGCCCGGTTGACACTTTGCCGCCTCCTGTCCCTCCAAACCGCAGACCCGTCCTGCTGGACAGGGGTCGGCCCCGTCCCTGCGGTGGCGAGACGAACGGGCTCCATGGAACCTCTGTACCATTGCCGCGCAACGGCCCTCCCCCTAGGGTACTAGGCAGTAAGTCCCAGCGAAGCGCCGGCGGCGGAGGGAAATGAAAGCTGCGGACCCAAAGACGACAGCAGGTCGGGCGTTCGTAAGAAGCCTGAACATCCTGCTGAAGTTTGCCCGCTTGTATGGTTACGACCATGCCCGCACGATCGAACTCCTAAACGTGGCCTTCGGGGAACTGCGCGCCGCGATTCCCAGCGGAAGCGAGGCGGGCTTGCTGCTCGGCGCGACAGGCAGTCAGCTGCTTCTCGATGGCGTGCCGCTCGAGGGTTCCCCTGCTGAGAAACAATTTGCACAGCTATTGTCCGCGGCAGGGCTCGCCAGCTTGCAGTTCTTCCCGTCGATCACCTTAGACGAGTTAGGCCGCTTGGCTCGAGCCTTTCCTACCGGCAACGCCAAACCCATGGAGCTTGCGCAACAGCTGAAATCCACGTTGGCCGGAGCGCAAGGCCTGCGCATCAACGAGGTCTGTTTTGTTGCCACGGACTCGCGTCTGAAGGACGCCAGCATGGCGGCGCAACTGGCAGCCGCGACGCTCGGCGAAGACCACGATCAGTTCAAACAGTGGCTTAACGATCCACAAAAGCTGTTGGAGTTAATCGCCGCGGCGCAGGGCTCCAAGGGCGACGGCTCGGCGGGACCCGGCACGGGCATTGGCGGTCCAGGGGTCGGCTCGGAAGCAGGTGCGGGAGTTGGGGTGGCCGGGGCAGGCCCGGACACAAGCACTAGCGCCGGCGCGTTTACCGGCACCGGCACAGGCAGTGGCATTCTGACCGGAGGAATATTGCAGGCGGCGGGTTTTCCCGCGAGCCACGCGGGCGCGGGTTCGGTGGTAGGAGGATCCGGTAGCGGGTCGGGCGGCGGCAGGTTTTCCGCGGAGCCGACCGAAGACGAAATCTACGGAATTCTCAGCGCACTGACCAGCATTGGACAGGTAGGCGCTGGCGGCGGTGGCGGCATGGCCGCTGCGGGCGCATTTCACGAACAAATGTCGCAGCTGCCCGGCCGCGCGCAGGACACGCTGAAGGCCGCGCTTGCCGAATTGGCTTCCCATGCCCCGAAGGTCAAGCCGGATCAGTCCATGCTGGTGCAGCTCGCCGAGCACCTCGCCATCCGCTTTGCTCTGGAGCGCTACGAAAAAGGAGAAGTAAAGGTCAACGCGGTCCGGCAGATGCTCGACCGCATGAACCAGGAGATCGAAAACCTTCGCGGCATTCTGGGCGCGCACGAAGACAAAATGAGCGAAGCGGGCCTGATGGTCGAGGCGCACCGCGACATTCTGGACCGGCAGTTCTGGGCGGGCGTTCCGGAGAGTGGGAAGCGCACGGTTCTGCTTTCCGGCGAAGCGTGGTGCATTCCGCCGCGCAACGTGCAGTCCTACGTCGGCGAACTGATCGAGAAGGGAAACATCGCCGACGCGATCGGAATTCTGCAGAACTATGCCGCTTGCGCGGATAGCGAAGACACAGACGCGCGGAAAAAGACTGCCAATGGCTTGTCGGAGATGGCCGAGCTCTACGCCAAGACCGATCCGAAGCTTCTCGGCGAAGCGTTGCGCCATCTGGGCTTGCGCTTGAGTGTGGAGCAGGATGCGGAACTCCAAACGCTGGTCAGCGCCGCATTCGTGCGGCTGAGCCAGCAGGCCGCGACCAGCCGATGCTTCCCGGCCATGGAGCAGGCTCTCGATCTGATCTGCGGAGTCGAGACGCAGCGCCCCGGAATTGCCCGCAGTCTGCGCGGCAAGATGGGCATCGAGGAGCGCGTGCCGGAATTTGTCGAAGAAGCGCTGCGTGCGCGCCAAGCCGTCGCCGGGCTGACCGACGTCTTGAAGCTGATGCCACAGACGGCCATGGAGCAGCTCGCGGCCAGGTTCAACCGCTGCAGTTTGCGAGACGATGCCGAGCACGTTGCCAACCTGGCCAGCGATCTGGGCGAAGAAGGGCTGCAATATCTCCGAAGCACCGTGCGCGGGGGCCCCTTCGTCGAAGCGGTCGAGATGGTTGGCCTGCTCAGCAAGCTCGATCCGCAGGCTGTCCAAGTGTTTCTCCCCAGCCGCCTTAAAGACTTTCCTCGGACGTCGCAAGACCGCATCGTGCGGCTCATCTCCGCCAGCGGCGCTCCCGCGCGTTGCAGCATTTTTCTGGAACTGCTCGATCACCTTGATCCGTTGATCATGCCTCTGGCGATCGACGAAATTGGGGTCACCGCCGACCGCGGAGCTCTGGGGCGCCTGCTGACCATCGTCGATGGAGACTTACCGGCCGGCGCGGGAATTTATTTGAGAGTCAAGGCGATCGAGGCGCTCGGCCGAATCCATGCGCCTGAATCGGTGGCGACGCTCAAGCGCATCGTCGAAGCCAAAAAGATGTTGGGCTGGTCGCACCCGCAGGAGCTGCGGATCGCCGCGATGCAGGCTCTCGAGAGGCTCGACCCGACATGGGCACTGGCGTTCTTGCCGAAGAGCGGCCTGGACAAGGCCGACCTCACGCTCGCTCCGCTGGACGTCGCCGCGAACTGCAAGTTTGTGCGCCAGCGGCGGCACACCCGGGTGCGCTTGAACAAACCCGTAACCGCGGTGAGCACCAATCTAAAAGAAGCCTGCCGCCTGGAGATCAAGACCGCCAGCCTGACCGGCGGCGTGGCCACCATCAGCCGCCACTTGCCTCCCGGCACGCAGGTCCAACTCAGGATGCAGCTCGGTTTGCGGACCCTGCAGGCCACCGCGCTCATGCGGGATTACCGTGCGCAAGACATGGCCTTCGAAATTGTCGACATGAATCTCGACGAACGCGGCCGGTTCCGCCGCCTGCTATCGGACAGCCTTTCCCCGGCCGGTCCATCAGCCGATGACCGGCCGACGTCATCGACCGAGACACCTGTACCCGTCGGCGCCGCGACTTTGCGTTAGACCAACCGCCACATACCCACATTTTTGGCGCTCGCGCATCTAAACAGATAGAATAAAGTGTTTGCGTGGGCTGCATTGTCCCCGATCTCTCGGGCACGCCCAGGCGCGGTCGATACCGTCAGGAAACGGCGAAACCATTCATGGAAGCAGCACAAATACTCGACAGAGTTGTCGCGCGCTTTATCGGCACCAAGCACGAGCGCGACGTCAAGAAAATACAGCCGCTGGTTGCCGCCATCAACGCGCGCGAGGCGGAAGTAAAGTCGCTAAGCGATGAGGAGCTGAAGGCCCGCTTTGGCGCTCTACGTGAGCAAGTGCAAGAGCCGCTGAAAGACGCCGATCCCAGCGAATCCACGTTCCGCGAGCTGATGCAAAAGGCCTTCGAGCCGGCCATCGTTCCGGCGTTTGCGCTGGTGCGCGAAGCCGGCCGCCGCTTCCTGAACATGCGTCACTTCGACGTGCAGCTCATCGGTGGCATGGTCCTGCACGAAGGCAAAATCGCCGAAATGAAGACGGGCGAAGGCAAGACGCTCGTCGCCACGCTTCCCGCCGCGCTCAACGCTCTTGCAGGCCGTGGGGTCCACATCGTCACCGTCAACGATTACCTGGCGCGGCGCGACGCGGAATGGATGAGTTCGCTGTATCGCGGCTTGGGGCTTTCCGTCGGCGTGATCGTGCACGACCTGGACGACGATCAGCGCCGCGCCGCTTACGGCGCCGACATCACCTATGGCACCAACAACGAATTTGGCTTCGATTATCTGCGCGACAACATGAAGTACGACCTGGCGCAGTGCGTCCAGCGCGCGCATCACTTCGGCATCGTCGACGAAGTGGACTCCATCCTTATTGACGAAGCACGGACCCCACTGATCATTTCCGGCCCGGCGGAAGAGTCCACCGACAAGTACTACAAGATCGACAAAATCATCCCGAAGCTCATCAAAGACATCGATTACACCCTCGACGAAAAGCATCGCCAGGCCACGCTGACCGAAGAAGGCTTCAACAAGTGCGAACGCCTGCTGGGCCTCACCAACATGTCCGACCCGGCCAACATCGACGTGATGCACCACGTCTATCAGGCACTGCGCGCGCACACGCTGTACAAAGCCGATGTCGATTACGTCGTGAAAGAAGGCGGAGTCATCATCGTCGACGAATTCACCGGCCGCCAGATGCCGGGCCGCCGCTGGTCGGATGGCTTGCACCAGGCCGTCGAAGCCAAGGAAAACGTTAAGATCGAGCGCGAGAACCAGACTCTCGCGACCATCACCTTTCAGAATTATTTCCGCATGTACAAGAAACTTTCCGGCATGACCGGCACGGCGGAAACCGAGGCGGCGGAATTTCAGAAGATTTACAACCTCGACGTCGTCATGATTCCGACGAACCGCACGCTGATCCGCAGGGAATACCCCGACGTGGTGTACCGCACGGAAAGGGAAAAGTTTGAAGCGGTCGTGAACGGTATTCTGCAAGAAGACAATTCGCTGGCTAACGGCATCCGTCATTTCAATGAGCGCGGCCAGCCGGTGCTGGTCGGCACGATTTCGATCGAAAAATCCGAGGCTATCGCCGAGATTCTCAAGAAGTCTGGTATTCCGCATCAGGTGCTGAATGCCAAGCAGCACGAGCGCGAATCGCGCATCGTGGCGCAAGCGGGACGCAAGGGCGCCGTCACCGTAGCCACCAACATGGCCGGCCGTGGCACCGACATCCTGCTCGGTGGCAATCCCGAGCAAATGACTCGTGATCATTTCCTGAAAAATCGGCTGGCGATGCCGTACGCGGCGGCGCCCTCGGTGATTTCCGCGGACGGCGGCAGCGCCGAAGCCGCGCAACCCGTCGTTCCGATGACGCTCTTCCAGCACGAAGGCAAAATTTTTCAGGTCCCCACGGACCAATGGAAGCCGGTCTACGATCAATTCGCCGAGCAGTGCAGAGCGGAACACGATGAAGTCGTGGCTCTTGGCGGCCTGCACATTCTCGGCACCGAACGCCACGAAGCCCGCCGCATCGACAACCAGTTGCGCGGCCGCGCCGGCCGCCAGGGCGACCCCGGCTCCTCGCGTTTCTTCCTTTCCCTCGAAGACGATCTGATGCGCATTTTCGGCGGCGAACGCGTGAAAGCCCTGATGTTCCGCCTGGGCATGACCGAAGGCGTGCCTATCGAATCGAAGCTCATCTCGCGCCGCATTGAAACCGCTCAAAAGTCGGTTGAAGCCCAGAACTTCGACGCCCGCAAACATTTGCTCGAATACGACGACGTGATGAACAAGCAGCGCGAGACGATCTATGCCATCCGCCGCTCCGCGCTTGAGGGCAAAGACCAGCGCGACTACGTCCTGGGCATCGCAGAAGACGTCGCGCGCGAACTCGTGGACACTTATTGCCCGCGCGAGCAGCACCCCGATCAGTGGAATGCCGCACAGTTCCTCGCGGAAGTGAACAGCCAGTTTGGCGTCGACGCCAAAGCCGCCGGCGCCGATCCCGGAACGCTGGCCCACGACTTGCTTGCCGATAACATCGTTGAAGCCGTCACCAAACGCTACGAGGAAAAAGAAAAGCAATTCGGCGCCGAGCTGATGCGCTGGCTCGAGCGCCGCATCATTCTCGATGTCGTCGATTCACAGTGGAAAGACCACCTGCTTTCGCTCGATCACTTGAAAGAAGGCATCGGCCTACGCGGTTATGCGCAGAAAGACCCCATCGTCGAGTTTAAGAAAGAGGCCTTCGTCCTCTTCGAAGACATGATGGCGCGCATCGACAACGAGACTATTCGTTACCTGTTCCACATCCAGATTCAGCAGGCAGAAAAGCCCCCCGACGAGATGCAGCTCCGGCCCGAACCGCCGCGTGGACCGGTGCCCCCTCGCTCCGGCGGCGCGCAAGCTGCTGCGGCCAGCGCGGCCGCCCGCGCCGGCGAAGCGCCGCCGCAGCGTCTTCCGGAAGTCGCTCGCCAACTCGAACGCAAACAGCAGCGCCAGCAAAAAGAGTTGCTGTATCAGACCGGCCCTGCGCAGGCCGAAGCACCCAAGCCAGTGCGCACCGGAGCAAAGGTCGGCCGCAACGATCCCTGCCCCTGCGGCTCGGGCAAGAAATACAAAAAATGCCACGGCGCCGGAGCGTAGGAGCGGTGGCCGCACCTGTGGCCGCGGTCTTCAGACCCCGGAGTTTAGACGACACTTAGGCGCACTACGAAGGGTCGAGCAAGATCGACGACTAGAGCGAAA
>Ga0210403_10001072_pt1 | contig 26608 bp, 26 predicted proteins | sample IncBWC19MmetaG_FD_150863 | JGI IMG/M metagenome (GOLD analysis project Ga0210403, IMG submission 150863) | Forest soil microbial communities from Barre Woods Harvard Forest LTER site, Petersham, Massachusetts, United States - Inc-BW-C-19-M | ecosystem: Environmental > Terrestrial > Soil >... | reverse complement strand
AAAAAAGATCGTGGACTTGTCGATCTCACGACCGGACGTTCGACGTTAAAGTAGAGGCAGTTATCTTAAGCGAAAAAGGGGATGCAACGATGCGAGTCATGGTGATAGTCAAGGCCAGCAAACAGTCCGAGGCAGGTATTCTTCCGAAGCAAAACCTGCTTGCCGAGATGGGGAAGTTTAACGAGGAACTAGTGAAAGCCGGCGTGCTGCTCGCCGCCGACGGGCTGCAGCCGAGTTCGAAGGGGAAGCGCGTTCGGTTCTCGGGAGACAAGCGAACGGTGATTGACGGTCCCTTCGCCGAAACCAAGGAACTGATCGCGGGGTACTGGCTGTGGCAGGTAAGGTCCATGGAAGAGGCTGTCGAGTGGGTCAAGCGTTGCCCCTGTCCACATGAAGGGGAGAGCGAAGTTGAGATTCGCCAGGTCTTTGAGGCGGAGGACTTCGACTCCACTCCAGAGCTCAAGAAGCGCTTGGAACGAATGCGCGCCGAGGTGGCGGCGAAGAAGCATTAGTTTCCGGCGAAGAAAGTTTGTACACCGTGTCGATTTAGCTGACTGTTGTTCGACGCATAGATAGAGCCCAGATCCGGCTGGTCAACCCCGTCGGAACACTCGGCTCGACAACCAAGACTAATAAAGGAGATCTAACCATGCGGTTCATGATGATTGTCAAACACACAGAAAAGCAGGGCCCACCCCCGAAGTCGTTAATGGATGCGATTGCCAAGGCCGCCGAAGAGGAGACCAAAGCCGGCACGATGCTCGGGAGTGGCGGCCTCGCCCCGACTGCTCAGGGCGCCCGCGTCCGGCTTTCAGGAGGGAAGGTGAGTGTGATCGACGGGCCTTTCACCGAAGCTAAGGAAATTATCGGAGGCTATGCGCAGTTTGAGTTGAAGTCGAAGGAAGAGGCCATCGAATCGGCGGTCCAATTCATGGAACTGCACAAGAAACACTGGCCAGGCTGGGAAGGCGAAACCGAGGTTCGTCAGATGTTCGGGCCGGACGACTTTCCTTGCAAGCCTGCGTAACGCGCCTTTGAGCGCTCGCAACATCGAAATCAACGAACCGAATGTCAGTGGCCTTGCGCCGGCGGGCTAAAGATGTTGTGATCGGTAGCAGTGACAGCTACCGACATACATCGCACTATCGACGCGGTCTGGAGGATCGAGTCACCCAGGCTCATCGCTGGGCTCACCCGCATCGTGCGTGACATTGGCCTTGCCGAGGACCTGGCGCAGGATGCCCTCGTCGCCGCGCTTGAGCAATGGCCGGAGTCGGGCGTCCCGGACAACCCGGGCGCCTGGCTCATGGCCACCGCCAAGCATCGTGCCATTGATCACTTCCGCCGGAACACGAGGCTCGAGCGCAAGCACGAAGAGCTCGGTCGCGAGCTTGGTGCGAAAGAGATGGCCGTGCCAGATCTGGATTCAGCTCTTGACGACAACGTTGGCGACGACCTGCTACGTCTCGTCTTCATCTCATGTCATCCCGTGCTCTCAACCGAAGCTCAGGTTGCGCTGACACTGCGCTTGCTCGGGGGTTTGACCACCGAGGAAATCGCGCGTGCCTTCCTCGTCCCGGAGGCGACCGTTGCCCAGCGCATCGTGCGATCCAAACGTACGCTCTCCGAAAAGCGCGTTCCCTTTGAGGTTCCGCAGGGAGCAGAGCTGGCTGCCCGCTTGTCATCCGTGCTAGAGGTCGTCTACCTCATCTTCAACGAGGGTTACTCGGCGACCACCGGGGATGACTGGATGCGGCCTGCGCTCTGCGAAGAAGCGCTGCGGCTGGGACGCATTTTGGCCGAGCTCGCACCGCAAGAGCCTGAGGTTCACGGGTTGGTCGCGCTCATGGAGATCCAGGCGTCACGTTCCAGGGCGCGCGTGGGTCCATCGGGAGAGCCGATTCTGCTCTTCGAGCAAAACCGCGCGCACTGGGATCAACTCCTAATTCGCCGCGGTCTCACGGCGCTCGATCGCGCGGAAAAACTGCTCGCAAAAAAGCAGCTTGCAGAAAAGGTGGGCGACGCCCGAGGTTCATACGTTTTGCAGGCTGAGATCGCGGCTTGTCATGCGCAAGCACGCATCCCAGAGGAAACCGACTGGCCTCGTATTGTTACGCTCTACGCGGCACTGGCCGAGCTCGCGCCGTCTCCAGTTGTAGAGTTGAATCGAGCGGTCGCAGTCGGAATGGCATTCGGTCCAGAAGCCGGACTTGAACTCGTGGATGCTCTGACTGCCGAACGCTCACTGGCGAAGTACCACCTGTTGCCAAGCGTCCGCGGCGATCTGCTCAAGAAGCTAAGCCGCTTCGACGAAGCCCGAGCAGAGTTCGAGCGCGCAGCATCGCTAACCCGCAACGCGCGAGAGCGCGGTCTGCTCCTGGAGCGTGCCCGGGCGTGCGTGGACCGTTCAACCCAGCATGAGCCGCAGTGACGAACAGCAAATCTTTTAGTCCGGCGGATATACTGGACTCGCAATGGCTGTGATCGTGTCCATGCTTCGTGGCGTAAATGTTGGCGGCCACAACAAGATCAGGATGGAGGCGCTGCGTGCGCTTTGTGAATCGCTTGGATTGCGAGATGCGCAAACCTACGTGCAGAGCGGCAATGTGGTTTTCCGGACCAAAGAACCGAACCTCGCCGCCCTGGCCAAACGGATTGAGGACGCGATCGAGGAGAGTTTCGGTTTTCGTCCCGACGTCATCGTCCGCACCACTTCTGAACTCAGGGACGTGGTTGCCAAAAATCCGTTCGGTAGAAGACGCGGAATCAATCCGGGTAAACTGCTGGTTACTTTTCTCGCCGACGATCCTGGTGCGGAAGCTCGGGATCGAGTTCTAAAAATCAAAACCGAACCCGAGGAATTGCGGATCAACGGACGAGAAGTCTACATTTATTTTCCCAATGGGATGGGGCGCACAAAGCTGTCGTGGCCAACGATTGCAAAGATGCTAGGGACATCTGGGACGGGCAGAAACTGGAACAGCGTCGTCAAGTTGATGGAGATTGCTGAGAAACTCGAATCGGTAGAGACGTAGCTAGCTACGTCTCTACAGCCAATGCCTCGGCTTTTTGTTGAATTGCTGGATCGTCGCCAAAGCCCTCCAGCCACACCACCTCCGGTTCGCGACGGAACCAGGTCATCTGGCGCTTGGCGTAGTTCCGATGAGCCTGCTGCGCCGTTTGCAAAGCACTCTTAAGATCGATTTCGCCACGTAGCAGTTGCACCGCCTGCCTGTATCCCAGCGAACTCAGCGGTCCCGCCGTGTCTCCATATTTTGTAAGCAGATGTTTGGTTTCTTCGACCAGCCCCGAGCTGAACATTTGTTTCGCACGCTCGTTGATGCGGGCGTACAGCGCCTTGCGGTCGGGGTTCAGACCCAGACGGAGGATCCGGAAACCCGTCAACGGAGCTCGGCCTTGCTTCCACATTTCGGTCATCCTCTGCCGCGAAGCTAGACAGATCTCAATGGCCCGGATGAGCTTGGGAATATCGTTCGCGTGGATCTTTCGAGCGGCATCGGGATCAAGACGGAGCAACACGCGGTGGAGATAGTCCGCGCCATTTTGTTCTGCGCGCCGCCGCAGCCGTTCGCGCAGTTCCTCGGAACGCTTGGGACCGGGGAAGAGACCATCCAGCAGGGCGCGAAGATAGAGCCCCGTACCTCCAACCACAATCGGCAAGTTCCGCCGGGACTTAATTTCCGCAAGCACCTGCCGCGCTAACCGCGCGTACTCGCCGGCGGTGATGTAGCCTGTGGGGTCCACACAGTCGAGCAGATGGTGGGGAACACGCGCGCGCTCGTCGGCACTTGGCTTCGCGGTTCCAATCTCGAACTCGCGATACATGGCGACCGAATCGCAATTCACCACTTCGCCATGGAAACGTTCTGCGAGGGCGACAGAGAGCGCCGTCTTCCCGCTGGCGGTCGGGCCTAACACCACAACCAGCAACGGATCGGGAACCACTTTCAGCGTATGCCCCAGGCAAAGTGGTGCCAGTAGCGGACCAAGGTGAGGATCAGGATCAGCGTTGCAATCAGCAGCAGCCCGGTCGCTTCCAGGGTGTAAATTTGCGGCGTGCGATGGTGGCCTGCTGAGGGGCGTTGCGGCAGATGGGTGTCCGGCTGTCGTTTTGGGGCCGACGCAGGCATAGCACCATTGTAGCGCTGGAGAGGAAGGCGTTCCCCAAAAAGATTTGACGCCTCTCGAACACTTTTGCTTCTGAGTTTCATGGAACTGTGGTGACCGGGGCTGCGTATCAACGTCTAATGCCGTGGTGAGAGTGTGTCCACTCGGCCTCAGGAGAAAATCTTATGAAACGTTTTGCTTTGGTTGCGTTGGGGATCTCCTTGGCAGTCGCTCCCCTGGCCCGTGCGGATCAGTGGTCGAAGACTTACACGATTACGGGAACGCCCGACCTTCGCGTCGAAACGTCCGATGCCAACATTCACGTGGACACCTGGGACCAGAAGACTATTGAAGCTCGGGTGACGTCCGAGCATTACAAAATTGGCGAGCACGGCCTCAAGATTGAGGAACATCAATCTGGAGACTCGGTTGAACTCCAAGTCCATTTTCCGCACGATGTCCACATCATTACTTTCAACATGCACAACTACCGGGTCGAGGTTGAAATCCATATGCCGCGCGAAGGACGTGTGAACCTGCATACCGGAGACGGCACAATCCAGTTGGCAAATTTCAAAGGGGAGATGGACCTGCAAACTGGGGACGGCCATCAGGAGATCGACGCAGTCGATGGCACGTTGCGGGCGCACTCAGGAGACGGTCACATTACTGCGGCGGGACGATTCGACGCACTCCAACTGACGACCGGGGACGGGCGCATCGAGGCTCGGGCGCTCTCCGGTTCAACCATTGCTTCAAGCTGGACTCTGCATACCGGCGACGGAAGCGTCACGCTGGAATTGCCTGGCACTTTTGCCGCCGACGTAGATCTGCATACCAGCGATGGGCACATTACCGCAGACATTCCAGTGTCCGTCGACGGGCGGCTTAGCGAGAAAAACATCCATGGAAAGATCAACGGCGGCGGGAACTTGATCACGATTCATACAGGAGACGGTTCGATCCGGCTGCAGAAGTCTTGAGGATGACTACTGCAGGTCCGACCTGTCGGGATTGTAGTAAAAGGCGAATCGCAACCCGAGGTATTGACCGCCGAACTCGGTCGGCAAAGGTGGGAACGGATTGGAAGCTGTGATGCCGCCCCATGCGCCGCGGTCGAGGGCGACATCGCCCGAGGTCGAGACCAATCTCATTCCAGCGACTGTGCCATCTTTGAGAATGGCAAATTCGATTGTAACTTTGCCTTTCTTCATTAAGGGTGCACGCGCCGATTCAGGAATCAGGTTGTACCAGTTCATTCTCACGTCGTGCAGCACGCGTTGCAGATAAGGGCCGAAATCCACGCCCATGGTGTCGGATAGGACTTCGAGTGGCCCCATCGCAGCTGTCGGCTTCTTGCCCGTACCGAGTCCATAGTTTCCTCCGTCACCACCGTATCCTCCGCGATTTGCCGCCGCCGCACGCGCGGCCTGCTCGATGGCTGAACCCGCGGTCAAGGCGCTGCCGCCAAAGGCCTCCTTCGCCGATTCCGCAGGCGGTTGCGTCTGCAGTTTTGCGACCTGGGGCGGAGCGGGCGGGGGTGGCCCTGACGGCTGGGGCGTGGGATTCTGAGCGGCTGCCGGAGCCGGAGGCGCAGAATTTGGTTGCGGATTCGGCGGTCCGCTCGGACCCGGTCTGCCGGGGCGCGACGCGTCGAGAATCTTTTTGAGTTCCTGACGATCCAACTGCGGCGTACGCGATGTCGCTTTGCGGTCCTTGTCGGAAATAATGTTTGTGTCCGGGCGCTTAGCCACCTTCTGTTCGTCGGGAGGCAATTCGAGATAAGTCAGGTCCTTCTGGTTCGACTCGGGGCTTACCACCACTACCGCACGCCGAGGCATGAACCCTGCCAGTTTCTGCGAGTTCCACAGGAGCAGAACAACCACTAAGTGCACGCATACCGAAATCCAGAAAGCTTCGCGGCGGCGAGCCTGCGAAAGATCATCCTGAAGCCTTATGATCAGTGCGGGCGCTTCGACCATTTCGCGATAAGCGGATTCCCAGTAGCGCGCATCGTACAAATCGCCGCCCTCGGGAGGCCGCGCCGGAGGCGTCGAGGGAGCCGGATTGGCTGGCGGGATTTGCGTCGTCGACATCGAACTGCTTTACCTGCTGATTAGACACGAGCCGCAACAGATTCGTTGTAAGGACACAAGATGCTCCCCGTGCCTGATTGGTTCAAGCATGATGTCACGAGTTGCTGGCGTCCGCGGCCCAGTGTCTTCATTTTCGCATTTTCTGGCGAATCCGCGAAGGCTGAAAGTGAAAGTACCTGGGATTTGCATCCAGATCATCAATTTGCCGTTCTTCGTTTACAAAACTTGACATTCGGAAGGCGAAATCAGGCGTGCAGACGTTCCAAATCGACTTTTCGTCCGTGCTCGTTGATGGCCGCGACAATGTCGAGGGCGACGGCCAACGCGCGGCGTCCGTCGTCGAGAGTTACCATAGGTGGTGAGTGCCGTTGAACCGACTCCAGAAACGATTTCAGCTCGGCGTGCAGAGGCTCTTCTTCCGTGGTCGGAGGTTTTGTCATCTGGATTTGTGGATTCACCGAAGGAGTTCCCGAAGGATCATCCTGACCGACACTGAACACGAGCACGTCCTGCCGCCCGTAGTCCAGAGACACGTACTGTTTGGGTTGAAAAAAACGCAGCTTGCGCACCCGCTCGGTTGAGACGCGGCTGGCGGTAAAGTTAGCCACGCACCCGGACTCGAATTCGAGCCGTACATTTGCGATGTCCACCTTCCCGGAAAGAATGGGCAACCCCACCGCGCGGATTTCTGTGACCGGGGAATTCACGAACGAGAGCACGATGTCGAGGTCGTGAATCATCAGATCCAGCACAACATCCACGTCCAGCGAGCGCGGTGTGAAGACGCTAAGCCGATGAACCTCAAAAAACATCGGACGCGTGATCACGGGAAGAGTGGCCCGAACCGCGGGATTAAAGCGCTCCAGGTGTCCGACTTGAGCGATACGATCTAATCGCTTCGCCAGGCAGATGATTTCGTCGGCTTCCACCAGCGACGTGGCTAGCGGCTTTTCGATCAGCACGTCGATGCCTGCCTCCATCAACTGTTGGGCGGTGTTCAGGTGATGGCTGGTCGGCACCGCGACCGAGGCAGCCTGGACTTCGCTGTGCGTGGTAATCAGCTGGTCGATAGAACCAAAACTGCGGCAGCCGAATTCGCGGGCCACTTTATCAGCCTGCGCGGTGTCCGGATCTACGACTCCGACCAGCCGCACCGGCATGCCCTCCTGCGCAAGTTGGTGGTAGATGCGAGCGTGGTTGCGGCCAAATGTACCCACGCCGATTACGGCAACGTTGATGAGGTTGTCAGTCAGTTTTCAGCCTGAGTTGGCCGGTTGCCAGAAGACCTGTTGATTTAACCACAAAAAACTGCCGATTGGGCAGCGAGCGATTTGAACGGGCGATGCTGGGTCGCAAAAACCGCGTCATTGAGACTGCGCTTTTTTCAGTAACGCGATCTGGCCCGCGTGGTAAAGCTCGTGCTGGACGATTCCACTAAACGTATAGAAAAAGTCGTGATAGCTTTCGGTCTTGCCCGGAACTCGCTCCTGCAGCCGCGAATCGGGGAAGGCCGCAACTGCCTTCACCAGTTCGCTGTGAGTATGCTTCGCGTGCTCGATCGCCTTGCGCCAGGCAGCCTCGCTAGGGTCCTTCACCGGAGGGAAATTCTGTTCGTCGTGCAGTTCGACCGCTGCGCCACCAACGCGTTTGATAATTGCGCCATCCCAGGCAGCAATATGCAGCACCAGTTCCCAGATGCTGTGCGCGTTCTTGATCGGATGGGCGGCTGCCGCTTTGGCATCAACACCATCGAGGATTTCAAAAAGAGAGTCACCGTGCCAAGCTTCTCCATCAAATGCACGGCGTATTTGATCGGCAAGACGGCCAGTTTCAGACATGCGATATTCTCCAGTAGGCTATCAGAAGGGTACCGGAAAGTAGAGTTATGCTGCCATTTCACAGAGTTTCAACGCATTTTGGACAGATATTGCTTAAGGAATTTCTTGAACCGCTGGGGCTAACTCAAGTGAAGCTGGCGAGCGCGATTAACATTCCTCAGAATCGCGTCAACGAGCTAATTCGAGGCAAGCGTGGGATGACCCCGGAAACCGCCCTGCTTCTGGCGGAGTATTTTCAGAATTCCGCGGAGTTCTGGATGAATCTTCAGACCGCATATGATCTCACCCGGGTGCGCGCTGAGCTGCGAAAGCGACCTTCGACACTCTCCAGGAATCGTTCCCGGCCCGCGCGCGGAAGGATAGTTCGCGCACGCCCGGCTTAGTCTGCCACAATGGCGATCCCTGCGGCATCTGCTGCGACGATAATCGCGTTGCCGTCGAGCAGCAGGCATTTGCCCGCATCCAATCCCAGGCAGGTTGCACCTGCCCTTTGCATTATTTCGATGGTTTTCACACCGATGACGGGCACGTCGAAACGCATATCCTGATTCGGTTTTGCGATCTTGACCACCGTCAGCGCGCGACTCAACGTGGAAGGATCAGATTCGAGCGACGCCATGATCTGGCCCGCACGTTCGATGGTCGCATCGGTGCCTTCCATGGCTTCGACGGCGACGCAGGCAGTTTCCGCGACTACCACGGTTTGCCCGATATCGAATTGCGCCAACTGATGGGCCACAGCGCGTCCGTAGGCGACGTTCTTCTTTTCCTGCTCCGATAGCGCGCGCATGGTGAGCACGCCGGGTTTCGCCAGCAGAGGTTCAAGAAGAGAAGTAGAGTTCTCCAGAACGATGCCTTCGTCGGCCAGGACCTTCGCGACGGCTCCCAGCAGAGAATCAGTGTTCCGAGTCCCCAGCGAGAGAAGAAGCTTGGCCAACCGCCAGTCGGGCCGAATGCTAGAGAATATCTGCTTATGCTTTACTTGTCCTGCCATGACAGCGCGGTGCACGTCCTCGCGCTTGAAAGTCTCGATGAGCCGCGATAGTTCTCCGAGCGAAAGCCAATGGACGGCGGTCGCGCCATGGGATTCGATCTCGGGGAAAGCTTCTTCCTTGATTGCGGCGACGATGACTTCATAGCCCTGGGCAAGGGCCGCATCGAGCACAAGAAAAGGAAAGCGGCCGTTGCCCGCGATCAGACCGAGTTTCCCTTTCCCTTCGGGCATCGCCCGTCAGTGTAAACGAAAATCATCCTCAGCGAGGCAGAGCAGCTCCATTTACAGCGACGCGTAACTATCCTCGGCAGAACTCCCTGCAACACTAATCGCGAGGTTGAAATATAGGGATCCTTCGACTCCGCAGATCTCCGCTTCGCGGACAATCTGCTGCGCTCAGGATGACATCTAGCCTGGGTGCTGAATGCCAAGTGCAAGCGCGAAGTGCTGAATGCTACTTAATCACTCCCCGTTCCGACTCTTCGATGAACTTTATCAGCATCTCAACGTCTTCTCCACGGTCAGCCTCCGCTTTCAATTTCTCCAAAGCCTGCGAAGTGTTGAGCTTCGACGCCAGGAGGACTTTATAGGCGTGGTGAATTTTGCGAATACGTTCCTTGCTGAAACCGCGCCGCTCAAGCCCGATCGCATTCAGTCCATAGGCCTGAACATCGCGGGTAGCGGACGTCTTGGAAAAAGGAAGAACGTCGCGCGTAATAGTCGTCCCGCCGCCGATAAACGAGTGTGCGCCAATGCGGATAAAGTGGTGTACCGGACAGAGCGCACCTACCGTAGCCCACTCTTCGACCGTAACGTGGCCACCGAGAGTCGCGGCATTGGCCAGAATGACGTGGTCACCAATCAGGCAATCGTGGGCGATGTGAGTGTAAGCCATAACCAGGATGTGGTTGCCCACGCGCGTCAGTCCGCCGCCTTTTACCGTGCCGCGATTGATGGTAACGAACTCGCGAACGGTATTGTGATCGCCAATTTCAAGGCGCGTCGGTTCGCCGGCGTAAGTAAGATCCTGCGGCGCCATCCCAATCGAGCAAAACGGAAAGAAAACATTATCCGCGCCGATCTTCGTAGGTCCCTCGATGGCCACGTGCGAAACCAGATGGCACCGTTCTCCCAGTTCCACCTCTGGTCCAATTACACAGTAAGGACCGATATTGCAACTAGGATGAACCTTGGCGCCGGGATCAACGATGGCTGTGGGATGGGCTTTCATCTTCCGCCAACCATGGCTTCTAGGTCTCGAGAGCTCCTGGCGCGGGTCTCTTTTCAGCGCGCACCCGATCGATCAGCCTGCAAGTCACAAGGGCTTCAGCGGCGAGGGTGTCCCCCACGTAAGCGCTCCCTTCCATGCGCCCAGCATTGCCACGCCAGACCTTCACCACGACCTCGATGCGAAGTTGATCGCCTGGAACCACGGGGCGCCGAAACCTGGCGCGCTCGATCCCGGTGAAAAGTACCAGCTTGCTCTCGCGGTCCTCCACTTCGGTGAACAGCAGGACTCCGCCAGCCTGGGCCATCGCCTCCACGATCAGGACACCCGGCATCACTGGGAGGCCAGGAAAGTGTCCGGCAAAGAAAGGTTCATTGATGGTGATATTTTTGATCGCGACGATGCGCTCCCGGCGCGTAAGGTCAACCACGCGGTCGATCAGCAAGAAAGGAAAACGATGCGGGAGGATGCGCTGGATATCGTTGACGTCCAGCGTAGTCTTGGCCGCCGCGGAAGCTTCGCTTGCAGGTTGAACAGTGTCAGTCATTCTGTTTCTCGTCAACGTAAAAGGCGAAAGATGAAGAGCGAAGATTATACTGTACCGCGCGCCATCAAACCCTTCCAGAAAAGGATTGCATGCCGAAGAAAGCTTTGAAAACCGTCCCGAACGAAAGCCATAGGGAGATCACGAAGCGGCTGGCCTATTTCCAGGAACGCAAAGATCAGATGGTTCAGACCATTCGGCAACTGGTTGAGATCGAGTCGCCCAGCGACAACAAAGAGGCGGTGGACAATTTGGGGGCCCTGCTGGCCAGCCGGTTCGAGGGACTCGGCGGCCACGCGAAGTTTCACCGCGTGCCCAATTTCGGCGATCACTTGCAGGTGGATTTCGCGGGCGCCCGTGCCGGCAAGCCGGTGCTGTTGTTGGGGCACCTGGATACGGTCTATCCCATGGGCACTTTGGCGACCATGCCTTGCCGCGTGGGCGATGGACGTTTATGGGGGCCAGGTGCCTTTGACATGAAGTCGGGGATCGCATTGATGCTTCACGCGATTGAGGCCCTGCGAGCCTGGCACGAGGACACTCTGCCGCGGCCGGTGACCATATTGCTGGTTTCGGATGAAGAAGTAGGCAGTGAAACCTCACGGCCGATTACGGAGAGTCTGGCGAAGAGATCCGCGGCAGTGCTGGTGCTAGAGCCATCTCATGGACCGAAAGGCGCAGTGAAAACCGCGCGCAAGGGAATTGGGGAATATGTGCTGAAAGTCACCGGGAAAGCGGCACACTCGGGACTGGATTTCGAAAAAGGACAGAGTGCGATTCTCGAATTGGCCCGGCAGATCATTGCGATCTCGAAGCTGATCGACCTTAAACGAGGCCTGACGCTCAATGTAGGAATGGTGCAAGGTGGAACTCGAGTAAACGTCATCCCCGCTGAGGCGACTGCGGTGCTTGACTTGAGGGTTGCCCGCAAACAAGATGCCGCCGGCATCGACCGTAGACTTCGCTCCCTGAGGCCCTTCAATCGCAAGTGCAAGCTCGAGATCAGCGGTGGAATAAATCGGCCGCCCATGGAGCGGACTCAAATCGTGCTTGCGCTCTACAAGAAAGCCGCCGAGATTGCCAAGCAACTGGGCTGGAAATTGGAGGAAGCAGCTGTTGGCGGCGGTTCTGACGGAAACTTCACGGCCGGGCTCGGCATTCCGACACTGGATGGATTGGGGGGAGTCGGCGAAGGCGCGCACGCACCTCACGAATCAATTGTGATCTCCGAGTTGCCCCGGCGCGCTGCACTGCTGGCGGAATTGATCGCAAGTATTTAGATCCCTGACGTGCTAAAATCCTCACCCGGCGCGGTTTTCCAGCCCAGAGGATTTCCCAAACATGAACACTTCCAGTCTGTCTCATCTCCTGATCACCGCCATTGCACTGGCAGCCTGCTTAACTCCGGTTACAGCGTCTGCCCAGGAGGACACGACTGTCCGGCACATTGCCGGGCGAATCCCTGTCCAGGGTGTCGGCCGCGAGATGTCCGCAGATCGGCCGACGAACACGAATAGCCAGCCCAGAATCAGCCGCGTCAATCCCAAGGCTAATCCTTGGAAGCTGCAGGCCAGTCTGCCTGGAGCAGTCATCCATGACATTTCTTTTCCAACAACTTTGATCGGCTATGCTGCTGCCGAACTTGGCCAGGTATGGAAGACGACTGATGGCGGCTCGAAGTGGACCGAAATCGTGAATCTGGGCTTCCCCTATTACTGGTTTGGCGTGAAAGCTTTGAGTGCCAAAGACGTGGTCATTTCCGGCTTCAACGATTCCACCCAAGAGGGCTTGATTCGCTGGAGCCACGATGGAGGCAAGACCTGGACCTCTGACATTGTCCTGACCACGACCGGCTGGTCGTACCGGGTTCGCTTTGTCAACCGCAAAGACGGGTTGGTGCTGGATGGCCTGGCTACCAAGAGTGCGAATGCCGCGCACTACACTACGAACGGCGGCGCGCAGGCGTCCGATTGGACTTCGGTCGTGCCCGACCCGAACGGCGGCTGGTTCGGCAACCAATTCAGTCTGCTCAGCAACCTTCACGCCCGCGCTTCGGGAATCACTTATTGCGATAGTTCTAACGGCGGCGCGAACTGGGCATGCCGTGCATCCATCGACTCCGTGTTCGATGGCCCGGTCTTCTTTGTCAACGATAAGGTCGGATGGGTAGGCGGCGGTGAGATTTCACCGAAGGTCGAAGGTTGGCTCCATCGCACTACCGACGGTGGGAAGACCTGGAGCGGCCGTACGCTCGATGATCCTTGGCCCATCCGTGAGATTCGTTTCGTTACGCCGAATATCGGCTGGGCGGCGGGCGGAAATATTTATTCCAAAGTGGGTGGCATGTACTTCAGCCGCAATGGTGGTAAGGCCTGGTCGCTCGATGCGAACACCGGCGCGGAAATGGATGCCTGTGACAGCAAGCCCGTGGGCACCAAATTCCAGGTCTGGTGCGCGGGATACAACAGTTCACTAACGGGCGTTGTCTACACGTTGAAGGGTATCGGAGCCGAGTAGTTTGTCGTATTGAACCGTTTCTTTGACTCCATGGGTTGGGAAGCCTAGACTTTCCATAGGGGTGTTGGTGTACCTTATCGAGCAGAACCGGCAAACCCCAAGGAGGACTTCACCATGGGCGGCAAATTGGGTTTGCCTGAGATACTGCTGATCCTGGCTATTGCGCTCTTGATCTTCGGTCCAAGCAAGCTAGCGGATCTGGGCAAGGGGCTAGGCGAAGGCATCAAGAATTTCAAATCAGCCGTGAAAGACGGCGAAGAGGAAAAAGACAAAAAACCGTAAAATCCACCAACGCTGTAGAAGCGTAGCTTGCTACGTTTCGATTTCAATCGCGCCGTGCTCCCGCAGCATTTTGTAGACCAGTGATACTGGTAATCCCACCACGTTGAAATAATCTCCCTCAATGCGGGAAACCCAGCGCGAAGCTCTGCCCTGAATGGCATACGCTCCAGCCTTGTCCGTGGGCTCGCCGGTTGAAACGTAGGAGTGAATATCGTCATCGCCGAGAGGGTCCATAGTGACGAGTGTGGTTTCCGATCTGATGTCCTCAAAACCAGCTTCCTGCCGCCGGTCCTCGGTTCTCAATCGCGGACTGACGAGACAAACTCCAGTGAGCACTTGATGTATGCGCCCCGAAAGCACGCGCAACATGCGAACGGCATCGGCGCTGTCGCGGGGCTTGCCCAGAATTTCTCCATCTACAATTACGATAGTGTCAGCGCCGAGAACAAAGTCATTCGGCCGCCGGCGAAATACGGTCAATGCTTTTTCCCGCGCCATGCGTTCGGCAAACGCGCGCGGCGCTTCTCCCGGTTGCGGCACTTCAGGAATATTAGTCGGCTGCACGACGAACCGAACGCCCGCATTACGCAAAAGTTCCTGGCGACGCGGCGAGGCGGAGGCGAGGACGAGCATGCAAGTTTGATTTTATCCGAGTTGCATGCGATGTCGTGAAGGCAGCAATGAGCGCGAAAAGGTTCAGTCCTTACGCGTAGCTCCGGCCGAGGACAAGTTAATTACCGCCTGGCGAAGTGATTCCAGAAATGGCTCTCCCGACGCTTCCAGCTTCCGCTCCAGACGCTCTGTGCAATCACAATCACCACAAGCCCAGGGCTCAGAACCGTTCTGGTCCCGGCAATTACGGCGATCATGGGCGTCCTGCACACGAGTCAGCTCAAAGTACCGCTCCCAATAGTCGCGCTCTTCCTGGAGAGGAGTCGGGCAATAGCAAACCTCGACCCAGCGGGCCGTGTCGTCCTGGCAAAGTCTGGCCTGCTGCATGTTTCGCAAGTACTCGCCTTCGGCAACCGAACCTCGCCCCAGGGTTCCATCCTGGATTGCTTTTAGGAGGCTCTGTTCGCAACCGGGTTTCACTCGCGCCCTGACCAAATAACGCATAAGGTGAATTTTACTCTGCCCTAGTGGAAGCTGCTTATCGCTTAAGCGAATCACCCGGTACCTGAAGCGCGTCGGCAACGCCTGCTAAAATCAAAGCTTGACCCCCGTAGCTATGGACGCCGCTTTTATCCGCAATTTTGCCATTATTGCGCACATTGACCATGGAAAATCCACACTGGCCGACCGCCTGTTAGAGTTGACTGGATCACTCACCGCTCGCGAGATGCAGGCCCAGGTGCTCGACTCCATGGATCTCGAACGGGAGCGCGGCATCACCATCAAGGCCCACGCCGTACGCATGATGTATACCGCGCAGGATGGCCAGACCTATCAACTCAATCTGATCGACACTCCCGGCCACGTCGATTTTTCCTACGAAGTCTCGCGCGCGTTGGCGTCCGGCGAAGGCGCACTGCTGGTGGTGGACGCTTCTCAGGGAGTCGAAGCCCAGACCTTGGCGAATGCTTATCTCGCCATCAATCACGGTCTCGAAATTATTCCCGTCATCAACAAAATAGACTTGCCCAGCGCTGATATCGCCCGCACCAAAGAAATGATTGAAGGCGCCGTCGGCCTGGATGCATCGGACGCGGTTCTCATCAGCGCCAAGACCGGCCAAGGCGTTCCCGACGTGTTGGAGGCCGTCGTCAAACGCATTCCGCCGCCCAAGGGAGATCCCGAAAAGCGCCTGCAGGCGCTGATCTTCGACTCCTGGTTCGATCCCTACCGCGGAGTGATCGTGCTCACGCGCGTATTCCAGGGAACCCTCCGCAAAGGACAAAAAATCCGTCTGATGTGGAACGGTCGCGTCCTCGACGTAGAAACGCTGGGCGTGTTGACTCCCAAGCCGGTCGAGATCGAGGAACTGCGGGCCGGTGAGGTCGGTTTCCTGATCGCCAATATCAAGAACGTCGCCGACACAAAGATCGGCGACACCATCACAGAAGAAAACAATCCCGCCATCGAGCCTCTGCCCGGGTTCGAAGAAATCAAGCCCATGGTCTTCGCCGGGCTCTATACCGTCGATGCCCATGAGCACACGCAACTACGCGAAGCGCTCGAGAAACTGCGCCTGAACGACTCGTCATTTTTTTTCGAGCCGGAAAGTTCGGTCGCCCTCGGATTCGGGTTCCGTTGTGGTTTCCTGGGCCTGCTCCACATGGAAATCATCCAGGAGAGGCTGGAGCGTGAATTCAATCTGGAACTGATTACGACCGCCCCGGGCGTCCGCTACAAGATCTACAAGACCAATGGAGAAATGGTCGAAGTCGACAATCCCTCGCGCTGGTTGCCCCCGAGTGAGATCGCCAAAATCGAAGAGCCGGTGATTCTAGCCACGATTTTGACCAACGAAGAATATGTCGGCGGCATTCTTGCCCTGGTGGAAGAGAAGCGGGGCAGACAGAAGACCTTCGAGTATGTCAGTTCGTCGCGCGTCATGTTGCATTACGAACTGCCTCTCAACGAAATCGTTCTTGATTTCTACGATCGTCTCAAGTCTGTGTCGCGCGGCTACGCATCGCTCGATTACCATCTGGCCGATTATTGGGAATCGCCCATGGTCAAAATGGATATTCTGGTCGCCGGTGAACCGGTGGATGCGCTTTCCATAATCGTGCACCGCGACTTCGCTTACGAACGCGGCAAGGCTCTGGTTTCCAAAATGCGGGAACTGATTCCGCGGCAGATGTTCGAAGTGGCGATCCAGGCCTCAATCGGAGCCAAGATCATTGCCCGCGAAACCGTGCATGCCATTCGCAAAAACGTCCTCGCCAAATGCTATGGCGGCGACATCACCCGCAAACGCAAACTGCTCGAAAAACAAAAAGAAGGCAAAAAGCGCATGAAGCGCATCGGACGGGTAGACATCCCACAGGAAGCATTCCTGGCGGTTCTAAAGGTAGGCGAGGACAGCTAAAACGAATGTAGGCGCGGGCGTCCTCGCCCGTGCGGCCACCAGATGAAATTCTTATATGTCTGTCAATCCGTGAACGGCAGCAAAATAGTACAGCACCGCGAGGAGGCTCGCGCCTACATTTGAGCGACCGAACATGACACTCCACAAACTTCTCTCATATCTTTTTCTAATCGCCGGCACCGCTTCGGTCTTGCCCGGCCAGACGCAACCGGTAGAGCTGACAACACAAATTAGTCTGCCGTTCCGCTTCGTCGCCTATGGCGACACCCGGTTTACCGATCCCAAAAACACCGACGCCTCCAATCCTGTCGTTCGCCAGATGCTTGTGCAAGCCATTGCGGACGCGCGTCCCGCGTTCATTTCCATCGGCGGCGATATTGCCTATCGAGGCGACGACGTAAATGACTGGAAGATCTGGGACAGGGAAACGGCGGTCTGGCACGACAACAAGATTCCCGTCTATCCGGCGTTGGGAAACCATGATCTCTATGGCGATCAGACGGTCGCGCTCGCAAACTACTTTCGGCGCTTCCCGGACATACAAACCAATCGTTATTACTCGGTGCGCGCCGCCAACACGCTTCTGCTGATTCTCGACAGCTCACTTGATGAGACTTCAGGACCCCAAGGTGGATGGCTGGCTCACGAACTGGATAAGCTGCCAGCCGACGTCGACTTCGTCTGCCTCGTTCTCCATCACCCGCCCTACACCGATTCTACCGACCAGACTGTCGGCGGTGGGCACTCGGCGCGGACTCCCGAGCAGACGCTGGCCAAGATGCTGGAGGAGCGGCAGCCGCGCACCCGCGCGCGTTTTGTCGTCATTGCCGGACACGTTCACAACTATGAGAGGCACGAGCATGGCGGGGTCACATATTTCGTCACCGGAGGCGGCGGAGCGCATCAGTACCTCATCACGCGGCAGCCCCGAGATCCCTTGTTTGGCAAAGCCGTGAACTATCACTACCTGCTGATCGAGGTTGATCGTGGCAAGATGAAAATCACGATGGAGCGCTTGGAGCTGGCAGACGGGAAGGCCAGTTGGAGCACGCCGGACGTGGTGGAAATTACAGCACCCATAGCGATGCCCGCCAAGGCCGGCAAATGAAGGGACTGGTCTCCTTTGTGTACCTTCGTGTCCTTGGGGGTGACTGCTCTTTCTGCACAAACCAATAACCACAAAGGACACGAAGGTCCACAAAGGAAACCAACAAAGTCAGCGCGAGGAGGCGCTTGCCGCTGCAAGGCGCGGGACCACGGGAAGAGCCCGAATCAGTTGACGAGTGTATGGATGTTTCGGCTCCTGAAACAGCTCGGCCGTTCTGCGGCACTCGACGATTTCGCCCTGATGCATCACCGCCACGCGATTTGCGATGGTCGCTACCGACAGCAGGTCGTGAGAAATGTAAAGAATGCTGATCCCGAACTTGGTGCTGAGCGTCGCAAACAACTGCAGAATCTCAGCTTGCGTGATCAAGTCGAGAGCGCTGGTCGGCTCGTCCGCAATCAGCAGCGCGGGACGATGCAAGACAGCCATCGCAATCAAGACTCGCTGCGCCTGACCCACGCTCAATTGCGACGGATATCGTCGCAAGAAATCCGGCTCTCCGGGCAGGCTGACATTCTCAAGGGCTTGACACAAAGCCGCGCGGCACTCTTCTCGCGAGCTGCGCCGGTGTACTTTCCAGGCTTCTTCCAGTTGCGTACCGATACGCAGCGCGGGGTTCAGGGAAGACATGGGGCTCTGCAGGATGAGGCCAATTTCTTTGCCGCGAAGCGACCGAACTTCTCGCTCACTCAAAGCCATCAGATCGCGGCCGTTGACGTGAATCGAACCCCGAGCCGCGGCTTTTTTGAGATAAAGAAGTTTCAGAATAGCCAAAGCCAGCGTGCTCTTGCCGCATCCACTTTGCCCGACCAGCCCAAGGATTTCCTGCTTGCCAATGTCCAGCGAAAGGTTGCGCAACACCCCAGGTTTGCCAGGGTAATCGACCGAGAGTCGCAGTGACAGCAACGGCTGCGCGTCCATCAGCGATTCCTGGCGACCTCACTGGTTAATGAAAGCTGATCGATGTTCCAGTAAACCTGTGGCCGCAGCACCACCGGATGCGCATTGTGCACCGCTGGCGATACCGCCGACAGCGCGTTCTTATTCACCAGATAAATAAACGGCTCCTGCTGCCACGCAATTTCCTGAACCTTGTCAAAATCTGCCTTACGCTTTTTCGGGTCCAAAGTGGAGGCTTGCGCGCGCATCAACTTGTCGATCTCCGCTTCCCACGAAGTCGCTGGCGTCTTCTGGCTTGGATTCCACTGGTGACTGTCAGCGGAACTGAGCCAAACAGTCATTTGTGCGTTGGGATCGAGTTCGTCGTTCACGAGACCGAGCAGGCAAGCCTCGTAATCGAAAGTATGGGTGATGCGCTCGATGAGCGAGGGGAAATCCAGAGTCACCACGTTCAATTTGATTCCGATGCCGGCCAGATCCTGCTGGATCATGGTCGCCATGCGCTCGCGATACTTGTTCCCGGCATTGGTGATGACGGAGAACTCGACAGCGTGTCCGTCGCGATCTTTCAGGACGCCGTCTTGAAGATGGAATCCATCCTGGGTGAGGCGCTGTAGCGCGGATTTCTGGTTAAAGAGATGCGCTTGCAGCTTGGCGTTGAACCAGAATTTGTTGGCTGGAGAAACCGGCCCGACCGCCGGACGCGCATGTCCGCGGAATACGATCCGGGACAAATCTTCTCGGTTGATGGATTCCGAAATCGCTCGCCGGAAGTTCGTCGAAGTGAACCACGCTTTCTTATAAGAAGGCAGCGGAGAACTGGCAACCTGATTGAACCACATCTCCTCGGAGTCGAGCGAGGCGCCGGCATCGTGCGCCATCGCTGGATCCTGAGCAGCTACTTTGTCGAAATATTCGGCATCGAGCGAGTTGATGAAATGGATTTCTCCGCGGGTGAGACGCAGCATTTCGATGTCGCGGTTTTGCTGAACATCGAGCCGCACCGATTCGATGTAAGGCAGCGGGCGACCGGAAGGATCTTTTTCCCAGTAGTTCGGGTTCCGCTTCAGGATCAAATACGACCCGGCTTTGTTCTCGCCGACGAAGTAGGGCCCCAGCACTGCCAGCTCTTTTTGCGGAGACTTGGCAGACATAATCGCCACTTGATCAAACAGCCGGTCGAGGCCTGCGATCGGCGCCGGGAAGGTGATGCGGACACGGTTCTTCGGCAGAACTTCAGTTTCGACTTTCCCGTCCGACGAACGGAACGCATCCCCGGTCGGCGAGTGCAAGGCAGGATCCATGAGCTGTTGCATGGTGTAAGCCACGTCGTCCGCCGAAAAAGGAGTTCCATCGGAGAAGCGCAGCCCGTCGCGTACCTGGAAGGTGATTGTCTTTCCGCCGTTCGTCACCTTCCACGAGGTAGCAAGCTCCGGCTCGAGTTCCTGCGTCAGCCGGTTCACGCGGACCAGAACGCCGCCCGTAAGGTAACGAATAGTCTCAGAGGCATCGTCCGCGGCGAGCAACGGGTTCAGTGTCTTGGGCTCGGACCGTAAGCAGAAATGTAACTCGCCGCCAGACTGCGCGAACACATGATTGGAACCGAGTGCGATCAGCGCCAAAAGAACATAACTTGCTAAAGCCTTTTTCATGCCGGCAACTCCTCTTTAGTCAGGACAAGATGAAAGCTGCTCACCACGAGGATGAACAGAATGAGTGGAACCAGCTGCCACGGCTGGCCAGAGAGACTCGAAAAGCTTTCCAGTTCACGCAGCAGACTGCCCCACGAAGGCAGTGGCTCTGCGACTCCCAAACCGAGAATCCCCAAATTGGCCTCGGTCAAAATAAAAACCGGAACCGAAATCCAGAACTGCGCAAATAGCACCGGTTTTAGATTGGGCACAAGATGACGCCACAACAGCCGAAAGCCGGAGCTACCCGAAGCCCGCGCCAGAAGGATGAAATCCGATTGCGCCAGCGCCCGAGCGTCGGCGCAGATGATGCGAGCTGCGCCTGCCCAGCCCAGGCATCCCAGCATCGCAAATGTGATCAGCACGGAAACGAGTGGAGATACGTTCAGAGGCAAGAGCGCGCGCACCGTGATCAGCAAGAAAAGCCAGGGGAGGGAAAGGAAAAGATCCGTGCCCGCCATGACAAACCGTTCCACGCGGCCCCCCGCAAATCCCGCGATGCCGCCAACGAAAGCTGCCAACAGACCGGTCAGCAAGGCGGCCGCCGGTGCCAGCAGCAGCGACACGCGGGTTCCATACAGCAGACGCGAAAAGCGGTCCCGGCCTAAGTCGTCAGTACCCAACAGATGTTGCTGCGAAGGCGAAGCGTTAGGCTCCTCCCGGAATTGGTGCGCGTATGACGCTGGCGCTATAAGGTTCGCCAGCAGACATGCGGCGGAAATCCCTAGCAGAAAAACGATCGCCGTTGTGCGTGTCCACTTCATGCTTCACTCGCGCGAAAGGTTTTGCCCATCATGTCGGAAGCAGAATTGGCGACGAGCGTCACCAAAGTGACGACCATGGTTAGATTCACCAGCAACGCGACGTCGCGGCCGAGAGCAGCCTTCCACGCCAGTTGACCGATCCCAGGAATGTCACACAGCGCCTCCATGGGGATGGCGGCAGTAAACAGGACGCTGACCGTGACTCCAAGCAAGGCCAGAAGTTGCGGCGCGGCCGTCGGCAGAATGTGCCAAACCAGCACGCGCACGTTGCCCAAGCCTTTGGCTCTCGCAGTCAGGACGTGTGGCAACGCTGAACTCCATGCCAGCAAGTTCCGCGAATAGCGAAAGATTTTCGGGAAGACAACCAAACCCAGCAACAAGCGCGCGGGCGCTTGCGCTAACACAAACAACAATGCCAGCACGGCCGCGGGCAGGCAAAGCAACACTCCTACCAACAAACTGCTCACCAGGTCGAGGAGCCAAGCTCTCGACGTCACGATTGCGACTGCCAGCAGGAAACCGGCGCTCCAGCCCAGAGCGAGGCCCAGAGCGACCGACTTCAACGTCTCGGGTAAGCGTTCAGCGATCAGTTGCAGCACTGGCCGCTGCAAAGTTCGCGAAGTTCCAAGGTCGCCATGCACCAGTCGGTTCAAATAGCGAAAATAGAAAACGAAGAGATTGGGTTCGTTAGCTCTGGTTTCTCGGAGGGCCTGAATACTGCGGTCGCTGAGTCGCGCATCCAACTCCTCTTCGTCCACGCCGAATCCAGGTGCAAGGCGAACCAGGGTCGCGCCGAGAAAACCGCCAATCAGCACGGTGACCAGAATCTTGGCCGCGAGTTTTGGCAATACGGATAGCGTGTCGATATCCTCAGCGGGCAATTTCCAAACGATCGTGGGCTGGGCCAAACCCTTCTGCACACCACTTCCCCGGGCGGGGATTTTAAACTGAGTTGAGACTAGAGATATCAGCTAACTTGCGCGAGGGCAATCACTTGCGGTGAAAGTCGCAAACTTAAGTAACGCGCATGAACGAAACCGGGATGGGCGAAAGATCTCAACCGAAGGCACGCAAACTTCTACTTTTCGCCTTCAAGCTCGATCGGAATGGCTTCGTTCTCGTTTTCGTTCGATGTACCCCAGATGATCGATGTCCCCCAGAGCACGCTGTAGCCGTTGTCAGCGCTCGAGCCCCACGGAGCCGACGATCCCCACAGGACCGACTCGCCTTTCGTGCTCGTCCCCCACAGCACCGACGTGCCCCAGACCACGGAAGTTCCCCACATGATCGAGCCACCCCAGAGAACTGAAGAGCCAGTCACCAGATAGATGTTTCCACTCCTGTCGCGCGCGACGGCTGGGGACTTCGCAATCCCATAAGTCAATGGCGCCAGATCCGTGCTCGATAGCGCTGCCTGGATGTCTAGATACCCTGCGCCTACGGTGAAAATATCGTACTGGCTGGTGTAGCTCTTGCCCGTGGTCGGATATTTCGCAGTGCTCGATCGCGGGAAGGTTTTGTACGCGCTCTTCATCAGTCGCGCCTTCACCTGGTCCGGAGTCAGCGATCCATTTTTCTGAAGCAGCAGCGCGACGGCTCCGCTCACAACCGGCGTGGCCATGCTGGTGCCGCTAAGCGTGAAGTAAGAAACGGTGCCCTTACCGCTGGCGGCATAGGAACTCAGAGCAACGACGTTCTTAGGCGAGGCTTTCACCAAAGTCGCGCTCGAAGAAGCCAACACGGAAATCGTCAGGTTGCCCGGCGCAACAATATCTGGCTTCACAACGTGGTCGAGCAAGGTCGGTCCCTTTGAGCTGTAACTGGCAATCAAATCGTCGGCGCGCGTCGAAGTGCCCATCGGTTTCATTGCGCCCACAGTGATCGCATAAGGATCGTTCCCCGGCGCTGCGATGGTTCCGTATCCGTCGGTATGAGCCGAATCGTTGCGCCCTTCATTCCCCGCCGCCACCACCACGACAATCCCTGCTTTCCACGCCGCTTCGACCGCCTGGCAAAGCGGATCAAGCTTATAGCTTTCGTAAACCCCGCGGCCAAGCGAGAGATTGATGACGCGGATGTTGTACTTGCTCTTCAAGCTGATCGCCTTCTCGATCGCCGCGATCACTGCACTGTCCCGGCCCGCTCCGTTCTGATCGAGAACTCGCAGATTGATCAGACTCGCATTGTCCGCAATCCCCATGAATGTCTTGCGAAAATTCGTGCCCCGCGAGTTCATGCCGTTGCCCGCCAGGATGCCGGCCACGTGCGTGCCGTGTCCGTACAAATCGGCAGCAGTATTCGGACCACTGGCAAAATTCTGGTTGTACACAATGCGCGAACCCGTACCGTTCGCAAGCGTGAAATCCCGGCCTGCTGTGATTCCGCTATCGATGACCGCGACCCCGATCCCTCTTCCAGTAAAGTTTTTCGACCACGCGTACGGGGCCAGCACTGCCTGGTCGTAGGAGTCGGTAACAGTTGCTGTTGCCCATACCGTACGGTCGAGCGAAATGTACGCCACGTTGGAATCTTTCGCCAGCGCAGCCAAGGAACTGCCTTTTACTGTAAAGGCGGCACCGTTGATCAAGGGCAAGTTCTGCTGGAGCATCCCGCCCTTGGCCGCAACTTTGGCGAAACGCTTCTGGCTGGGCGGAACCCGGTATTGCACAATGACGTTCACCCATTGCTGCGAGGATTGCTTCTGCAGTTCTTTGGAAATCTTCTGCGGCGCGGCAAAGGCGAAGGTAGCACTTAGGATCACGCACCAGAATGCCAGGTGACGAACTTTCGAAGTGACCTTGGTAACTTCCGCCATAAACCTTCACAGCTCCCCACGCCCATATAACTCGGGCGTCCGAGTCATTGCTGCACGCCCCTAACCACGGGAAGATAAGCGTGAAAGGTTGTCCGGCAAGGACTTAGGCAAATCCGGTCAGCGACACGGCGGGACAAATTGTCCCCAAGCCCAAGGGTGGGCCAGTCTGTCCCAGCCACCAGCACGTAGCCCCGGACGCCCCGTCCTAGGACCGAGCAGCGCTGGGAAGGGTTTTCAATACACAATTGTCGGGCTTCAGAGCAGCGGGGATCGAGAGGTTATTCCGAAGTGACTTACTTACAAAGGCAGTTCCCAACCTTCCTCTTTCATCCGCTGATTGGTCCACTCCTGCAGCTCTTTGTAAACCGCCGGTTCAATGACCACGAATGTCGCCCCCGCACGGCCTTCCAAGTCCGCCCAAACCACCTGCACCTTCGCCTCGATGCGAGTTTCGCTGTCGGGCAGGACGAAGCTAATATCCATGAGCCCTTCCGATCGTCGCGGATCCGGCAATCCTTCCAGACCCATACCACCGACACTCAGATTTACCGCGGTGACCTGTGTCTCTTGACCCTGGCTGTTTTTGAGCACGACAGGAAGTTTCACCTTCGCCCGGAAAAACTTCTTTTGCTTCAAGCTGAGAGCGCCCAGAGCCCGGCTCTTGTCGCTGGGCGCCGCCGTGATCTTGTATTCGCCCAGCTTCCGGCTCAAAGTTCTGCGCGAAATTCCCAGTTGCTCAGCTGCCTTCGCCCGATGGCCTCCGGTATTTTCGAGCGCCTTCATCACCATCTGTCTCTCCATATCCTGGAGGTCACCGGATGGTACGGGGATCGCGGTCTTTTGCTGTTCCGCGGAAAGTTCAGCCAGCACGTCAGCCGCGCCGATTTCCGTGCCCGTGGCCGCCATCGCGACTTTGGCAATGATGTTCCGAAGCTCGCGAACATTGCCCGGCCAGGAGTGCGACTGAAGCGTACGCAAAGCCTCTGCAGTGAAGTGGGTTTCCGCCGACTTTAGACGCAGGAAGTGTTCAGCCAGCGCGACCACATCCTCCGGCCGCTCGCGCAACGGCGGAACCCGCAGCTCAAACTGGCTCAGGCGATGGAAAAGATCTTTGCGGAAGCGCCCTTCACGCACGGCTGCTTCCAGATCCTGGTTCGTGGCCGCGACGATTCGCACATCCACCGTGATCTTGCGATGCCCGCCCAAGCGGTAATACGCAGCTCCGTCCAGCACCCGCAGCAACTTTACTTGAATATGAGATGGAAGCTCGCCGATTTCATCCAGGAAGAGCGTTCCCTTGTCAGCCAGTTCGAAGAGTCCCGGCTTGGACGTATCGGCGCCGCTGAAGGCTCCTTTTTCATACCCAAAGAGTTCGCTCTCGACCAGGTGCTCCGGCAGAGCCGCGCAGTTGATGTCGATCCAGGGTTTGCCATTCCGGTAGGAGAATTCGTGAACGCTGCAAGCGATGAGTTCCTTGCCCGTGCCGGTTTCACCAGTAATTAGGACAGTCTCGGTATGCCCCGCCACACGCTCGACCATGGCCATGAAGCGCTGCATCGAGCCACTGGCAACGATGAATTTAGTGCCGTGAATCTCGCGCTGAATCGCCGCCCCTGCTTCCAATGCATCCCCCACCGGCTCCCTGCATACACTTCCAGCGCCAGCACCCTGCTGCCGCGCTTGATTCCGAGTCGGGCCAAAGAAAAAGCTAGCACAGCCTCGAGAGAACTCATTCGTGACGCCGGGTTCCGCCGGTGACGAAGGTAACGCAAGGCAGTATCAAATACGTCACGTCGTGCTCGTAACGTCCGAGCCGCTGTGACTCGCGGAAAGTCGCGGCGCAATATCTGGAACACCACAATCCCGCTCTCTTCAGAGCTTGACCGAAGCAAATACTGTTTTCGCATTATTGACCTGTCGCTGAGCATCCCTATAATCGCCCACACTCTGGGGGTGAGATTTCCGGTCGTACTGGATATTCGCTTACGAGGGATGTCTTCATCTCAAAATCAACGACGATTCGTGAGGACAAATGGGGAAATACGTGATCGGCCTGAGAAAGCTGGCGTTCGTGCTGCTGGCGTTCGTTGCAGGTTTGAACCTCGTAAGTTTGAATGTTGCGGCACAACAAATTACAGGAAGCATTCGTGGAACGGTCCTGGATCCGAGCGGCGCGGTTGTCCAGACCGCTACTGTCACTGCGAAGCACATCGAAACTGGTTTAACTCGTGCTGCGGCTACGGATCGTCAGGGAGCGCACGTGCTGGCAGAACTCCCGATCGGACATTATCAGGTAGAGGTCCATGCGCGAGGTTTCCAGAAGTACCGGCAGCAAGGAATCTCATTGGATGTCAACGAGACTGCGACCGTCAGCATTCACCTCAAAGTCGGGGCGGAGACGCAGCAAGTTGAAGTGAGAGCGGACGCGGCCTTGGTGCAGAGCACAGTCAGTAGTCTTGGGGAAGCCGTAATGGAGCAGGGCCAGCGCGATATCACCTACAACGAGGTGGCCACGATTAAACCGAGCCATCCCGCCTTTATCTCGCCCACCAGCCGAGGCCGACAAATCCCCAACCTCCGCCGAAGCAAACAAATCCCCAACCAAAACGCCCAAGCTCATAACCATTCACTCCTTTTCCGTGATTCACGAAAACTTTGTCGTCCAACAA
>Ga0210403_10001071_pt1 | contig 26608 bp, 23 predicted proteins | sample IncBWC19MmetaG_FD_150863 | JGI IMG/M metagenome (GOLD analysis project Ga0210403, IMG submission 150863) | Forest soil microbial communities from Barre Woods Harvard Forest LTER site, Petersham, Massachusetts, United States - Inc-BW-C-19-M | ecosystem: Environmental > Terrestrial > Soil >... | reverse complement strand
CGAAAGAGGTTGTGGTGGAAATAGCCGTTATCCGGGTCACCCTTAAGCATCATGAGAATCCACGCAATGGAACGGTCGTACTCGCGCCGGGAATCCAGAGCGAACATCAGATGGTCTTGGTTCGGGTCGAGTTCTTGGGCAATTTGACTCTCCCTCAAACCTTCGTCGAGGCGTCCGAGGTCGTTGAGAAAATCGCCTAAAATCTCGTGGCCGCTGGCATTGTTAGGGTTGAGCGCGACGGCTCTCCGTAATTCGTCTTCGGCCGTCCGGAAATCCCAGGAGCATAATCTTAAGTGGCCCAAGGTCACTCGTGCGTCAGAGAAGGTGGGATCGAGTTCCACGGCCCGCCCCGCCGCCATTCTCACAATTTTTGCATCCTCGCTTGAAGGCCATAGGAGATTGAAATGCGCGTTGGCCAGCCCATTGTAAGCGAGCGCAAAACTGGGGTCGGCATCAATAGCTTGCTGGAAGTATTCCGCGGCTTTCTTTTTCTCTTCATCACCCCCGCCCCTGCCTTGTCGATTCAAGTGATAATTGCCTTGAAGGTAGGCGTCCAGGGCCTTCGGATTTACCGGCCGAGACTGCTGAAGTGACGCTGCGTACTGTGTCGTAACCTGCGCCTGGATTTGACGGGCGATCTCCTGTGTAACGTCCCGTTCAATGGCCAGCACGTCACTCACATTCCGTTCGTAACTGCTGGCCCAGACGTGCTTGTCCGAGGGACCGTGGATGAGCTGCGCAGTGATCCGCACGTGATCCCCAGCGCGTTGCACTGTTCCTTCCACAATTCCATCCACGTTTAATTCACGCGCGATTTCCGGCAGAGTCTTCTTGGTTTGCTTGTACTGCAAGGTAGAGGTGCGCGAAATCACCTTCAGTGATCCTATCTGCGCGAGATCGGTAATCAGCGCGTCGGTCATCCCATCGGAGAAGTACTCTTGAGCAGGATCGCCGGAAAGATTCGCGAGCGGCAGAACGGCCAGCGATTGGATTTTCGGGTGGGGACCGCCCATCGCCAGACGAGCGCGGGACCCGAGAGGATTGAAGGCAAAAGCGGCTGCTGCGGCGATTACAACAAGGATCACGAGGGCCGCACTGACCTCAGCCTTGTGCCTTTGGACGAACTTCGAAGCACGATAAGCGAATGTGCTCGGTCGCGCCCTTACCGGCAGGTGCTGCAGGTGACGGCCAATGTCCTCCGAAAAATCTCCCACTGATTCATACCGACGCTGCGGCTCCTTTTGCAACGCCTTTAGAACAATGTTGTCCAGGTCTCCTCGCAACCGGCGACGTAGTTGGTCTGGTTGACCTTCGCGGACTAGGCTTACCAACTCGGGAGTCCTGGTAATGGGCCTGCCATCCGAAGAAGTATCATTTTCCATGCGACTTACGGCCGTGCTCGGGTTCTCCGGCTCCTGCTCACAAATCGCGCGCTCGATTTCAGCCGGAGTATGCTGCGTCAGCCGGTAGGGTCGATGGCCACTCAAGAGCTCGTATAGCACCACCCCAAGCGAGTAAATATCCGTCGAGGGCGTGACCTGCTTGGCGCGCATTTGCTCCGGGCTGGCATACGCCGGTGTCATGCACCGTGTACTCGTTTGCGTAAGCTGCAACCCCTGGGCGGAGTGCTCTGGACTTAGGACCTTTGCGATTCCGAAATCGAGCAACTTCGGCGTACCGTCGCCAACAACCAGAATGTTGCTCGGCTTCAGGTCGCGATGAATCACTAGGTTCTGGTGGGCATACTGTACGGCATCACACACTTTGCCGAACAAATGCAGGCGTGCGTCAACCGAGAGTTTGCGCTGGTCACAATACTCATCGATTGGTTTGCCATCCACATAATCCATTACCAGGAAGGGCAACCCATCGGGCGTGCTACCGCCATCGAGCAGCTTCACAATGTTGGGATGGTCCAGCCCAGCCAGAGTTTGGCGTTCCGTGCGAAAGCGGTCCAAGAGGTCACGGCTGTCCAATCCCGGTTGTACCAGCTTGACCGCCACCTGCTTGTGGTATTCGTCATCGGCCCGCGCCGCCAGAAAAACAGCTGCCATGCCGCCTTGCCCCACACGCCTCATCAGCTTGTAAGCTCCGAGCTGGCGCCCGACCATGGGATTTTCTAATTCCGCGCTTGTGGCTGTGACAGGGCGCGAGTTCAAGAGGGATGCGTCTTCTCTTTGAATCTGCTCAAGGGCGTTTGATGCCGGAGCGTTTAGAAAGCTGCCAGCTTCCTGGTAGTCGTTAAGCAGCCTTTCGACTTGCTGTCGAACGCTCTCCTCGCGACAGTTTTCGGCCAGAAACGCGGATCGTTGCGAAGAGTCCAACTCCAGAGCGGCCTCAAACAGTTCTTTTGCCGCGTTCCAGTTGTCTGGAGTCATCTGCATGGCGTTCACTGGAAAACACGCTTTCCTAATAGTTAACGCGACGTTTATGCGAAAAAACGGACAAAAGTTTTGCGCATGAGGGGTCAGGCTTGAGGATATAGTCGAGGCAGCCTAGCCAGGTCCCTCACCCTTTTTCCGCGGTTCGGCTTCTGCACTGCGTTCTTTCAGGTTCCCATAGAGCCAAGCTTTCGCAACATTCAATTCACGCATCACGGTCTTTGTCGAGACGCCAACGATTTCGGCAATTTCCTCAACTTTTAATCCACCGAAATAACGTAATTCGACGATTCGAGCTTGGCGACCATCAAGCTTCTCCAGCCGTGATAGAGATTCATGCAAGGCCAGTACCTCTTCGCTTCGATCCGGTGAAACCAGCAAGACGTTATCCAACGACACTTTTTGCTGCTTGCCTCCCCTCCGAATTCTTTGTTGTCCGCGTGCGTAATCGACCAGAATTCGGCGCATTGCTTGTGAAGCCACGCCGAAAAACTGTGCGCGATTCTGCCATTTTGCATCTCGCTGCGCCGAGAGTTTCACATACGCTTCATGCACCAGCGCGGTCGCTTGCAGGGTATGGTTGGGACGCTCGTGACGGAGGCGACGAACTGCTAATCGCCGCAGCTCCGCATAGACAAGAGGGACAAGCCGGGCAGCAGCCTCCTGGTCGCCATCCGCCAGTTTGTTGAGCAAGGACGTTACATCTGCAGGTGAGGGCTCCACCTTAGTCTCCTGTACCCACCAGACAATTAAAAGAATTCTACGCCGGTTTTCACATGTTTCGGCCAATTTTGCATTCGCAATGTCCGGTTCTCATCAGAAACGTCGCGTTAACCAGTGAAGGCAGAAACGCGGCCAGAGAAAGACAGGGTCACGCCCGATGTTCACCCTGACCATGCGTTGCCAAGAAGAGGAACCAGTTATGACCAACCGACTCGCTTTTTTGCATTTCTGTTCGTCAGTTCGACGAGAAGGAGCACTCGCCATTTGTCTTGCCCTGTGCACGCTGGTGCTTGGCACTTCCGCACGCGCTCAGGGGCCTACCTTCACCACGTTCGACGCCCCGGGCGCGGGCACAGCCGCTGGCCAGGGTACTTTCGGCCTCGGCATCAATCCGCACGGGACAATTGCGGGAATCTACATTGACGCGAATTATGCGTACCACGGCTTCTTGCGCGTTAAAAGCGGCAACGTTACGACGTTCGATGCTCCGGGGGCGGGCGCCGGCCCGTTCCAGGGCACCTTCGCCGTCGGCCTCAACCTGTCGGGCTCGGTCGCGGGATACTACGCTGACGCGAACAATGTGAATCACGGCTTCGTGCGCACTCCCGACGGCACCATTACGACGTTTGATGCTCCGGACGCAGGCGCTGCCAGCGGCCCTGGAGGCGTTGCCATAGGCGACTTGAACCAGGGCACCTTCGCCGTGAACATCGGCCCGTCGGGCGCAATCGCGGGATACTACCGTGACGCGAGCAATGTAACTCACGGCTTCCTGCGCACTTCTGACGGAATCTTTACAACGTTTGATGTTCCCGGCGCGGGCAATGGGTCCTTTCAGGGCACGCAAACCGCATTCTTCTCAGGCCTCAACCAGGCGGGGGTCATCGCGGGGTACTACACTGACGCGAACAATGTAGTTCACGGCCTCTTGCGTACTCTGGACGGCACCATCACAACGTCCGACGCTCCGCGTGCGGGCACTGGCGCCGGCCAGGGCACTTTGTTCGGAAGCATCAACCCGGCGGGAGCGACCACAGGTTGCTACCTTGATGCGGACAATATATCTCACGGCCTCCTACGCACTCCCGATGGCACCATTACGACGTTCGATGCTCCGGGCGCGGGTAGGGCCCCCTACCAGGGCACCCTCTGCGGGAACATCAACCCAGCGGCAGCCATCACAGCAAACTACATAGACACGAACAGTGTGTCGCACGGATTCGTGCGGATTGCCGACGGAACCATTACGACGTTCGACGTTCCGGGCGCGGGCACTGGCTCCGGCCAGGGCACCTTCCCCTTTAGCAACAACCCAGCCGCAGGGATCTCAGGAAACTATACTGACGCGAACGGTGTGAACCACGGCTTCCTGCGGACGCCATAATCGGCATTCGGCGGAGGAAAAAGCAAAACGCGCCTGAGGCAAGGAAGCTCGTGCGGATGAAATGAGGAGTTGGTTATGACATCAAGGAATTGCGTATCGGTTCCCGGATTTTTCAGTCTAGCTGTAGGCCTGCTGTGGTTCCTCTCGCAGGCGCCGGTAAAGGCGCAGACGGTGACAGCCACGATCCCGGTGGGCACGAGTCCGGTTGCTGTAGCCTTCAATCAAGCGGCCAATAAGGTCTATGTGGCGAACTCCGCCAGCAAAAACGTCACCGTGATTGATGGCAGCACGAACTCCACAACCACGGTGCCTGTCGGACTAACACCTATTGCTGTCGCGGTGAATCCGGTGACGAACAAAATTTATGTAGCGAACCGCGGCAACGCGTTGATGAACATCAGGGGCAACATCACCGTGATTGACGGAGCCACCAATTCCACGACCACAGTCACTGACCCCAACGCGACGTTCCCGTCGGCCGTCGCGGTGAATCCGCTGACGAACCAGGTCTATGTGACCAACTCCAGCCACAATGTGACCGTAATTAATGGCAACACAAACTCCACCACTACCGTCACTGATCCCAATGCCGCTTTTCCAGTTGCCGTGGCCGTGAATTCCGTGACCAACAAGATTTACGTGGCAAACGCAAACAGCGGCAACGTTACGGTGATTGACGGCGCCACGAATTCCACGACTTCCGTTCCGGTTACCAGTACGAGCTCGCTTGGTCCGGTTGCTGTCGCGGTGAATACAGTGACCAACCAAATCTACGTTGCCAATAACGGAATAATCCGGCTCAGCAATAACGTAGGCAATGTCACAGTGATCGATGGCGCGACCAACGCCACCACGACGGTCAGCGATCCCAACGCAATTACTCCGGTTGCCCTGGCCGTGAACACAAGAACCGACAAAATCTATGTCGCCAATGAGGGCAACTATCCGGGAGCCAACCACGGCAACGTAACTGTGATTGACGGCGCCACGAATTCCATAACGACGGTCACTGATCCCAACGCTCTTGCGCCGCTTGACGTGGCGGTGGACTCCGGAAGCAATCAGATTTGGGTGACGAACGGCAACAGTTCTACGCTGAGCGGCAACGGCGGCGTAACCCTCATCAACGGAGCTACTAACTCCACGACTACAATCACTGATCCCAATGCGAAAACTGGCGCACCGGCTGCGGTGACAGACGATCCGCTTACGGGAAACATCTACGTGGCAAACGTCATAAGCAGCAATGTGACCGTGATTCACGGAGCTACCCCTGTAGATCCGCCGGTCAGTGTCGCCATTTCACCTGCGAGCGTCAATGTTACGGTGGGCGGGAGCCAAGTATTCACAGCGACGGTGATAAATGACCCGACTAATCAGGGCGTTTCGTTCAAGAAATCCAGTTGCGATTTTGGACCAGCGTGCAGTGGAATATTGACCCAGACTTCTTCAACCTCTGCCACGTACGGAGCCCCCATTGGTGGCGGGGGTCTGCTTGTGACAATCACCGCGACAAGCGTCACTGATCCGACCAAGTCGGCTCAGGCGAGTATCACCATAATCGCGTCCACTCCGCCTGACTTCTCGTTAAGCCCCGCATCAGCGAGCTTGACGGCGCAGCGCGGACGACAAGTTACCGACGTCATCACCATTGCTTCTCAGAATGGGTCCTTTGGAAGCGCTGTTCAACTGGCTTGTACAGTCAGCGGATCGACACCAACGGCAACTTGTGTTCTATCTCCAAATTCCGTTACGCCTGGCGCAAATTCCGCGACGTCGACCCTCACGGTCACCCCACCAACACAGTCAGCAGAGCTTATACCCTCGGGCGAAGCCAAGCTCTCGCGGCCTCTCTATGCTATTTTTCTTCCGTTCTCCCTTGCTCTAACTGGGCTAGGTCTGGCCAATAGCAAGTCGAGAAATGGGAGGAGCAGCGTCTGGCTGCTGTGCACCGTTTTCCTCGCTCTTGTTGCTTTGCAAACCGGATGCGGAGGGGGGATCAACCCTCCGCCTCCGCCACCAGCACTGAATTACACCGTCACGGTTACAGCCACCTCGGGCGCAATCCAGCATTCGACTCAGGTGACCGTCACAGTTCCTTAGCTCACTCCGAGACGGTCTTTCACGGTACGGGGGGATAAAGTGAGAATCACGGTTTCACAACCCACCTCATTCGTCTTCGAATTGTGGAGGAAATCAATGAGGGCAGAGTCCAATCTCTCTATTGCAAGCTTTGCGTATTGCTCACTAATTCTTCTCGGGGGCTGCGGTGGAAATAGCACGGGACCACCACAGTTCTCCATAACCGTTTCCCCGTCGTCCGTCAATGTTGCAGCGGAAGCGTCTCAACAGTTCAGCGCCACTGTGACAGGAAGCTCGAACACAGCAGTGACATGGCAGGTGAACGGCGTAAGCGGCGGGAATGCGACAGTAGGCACGGTTACAGACACTGGTCTTTACACGGCTCCTGGTGCGGCGACGACCACGACAGTTTCCGCCGCACTAGAGACGGACAGTTCCAAATCGGCGTCGGCTAACGTGACCGTGCTACCACCGCACAGAATCGGCACGCGCCCAACCCCGACAATTTCCGAGTTTTTCGATCGAACGACCGGCAACACCTTTATCCCCCGAGGCAGCAATTACGTTCGACTTGCGGCGCTAAATTGTCCTGATGCTCCGCCCGCCTATCATTCCGCTCTTGACGTTGGACTTTATGACGCGAGTGGAGTTCAGGCGGTACTCATGCTTATGCAAACGAATGGGTATAACCTCGTTCGGATATGGCTGAACGGCTGGTGTCAAGACAATACCATTGGAAATCCTTTGGGCGGACTATCGACTGCCTACCTGGCCAACTTGGTAGATTTCCTACAAAAGGCGAAGAGCCATGGTATCTATGTGATACTCACCATCGATTGGGTGCCGTTGTTCGGTGGATATGAAAATGATTATTCCGGGTGCACGCAGTTCAACAATTACAACACCCTGAATCTGTGCGCAGGCGGAGTGGAGGCCAACACCAGTTTTTTCCATGACCTCGTGCAGGGCCTGATCGCGCAACAGGCACCCTTGGACGGCATCTTCGCTTACGAACTGCGAAACGAGTATTACTACAACTCAGACCTCCCGCCGTTGAGCTGGACGAGCGGAACGGTGACGGACGCCGACGCCCAGACATACGACATGAGCAGTGAGACTTCGCGACAGCAAATGATGGATAACGGGCTGATTTATTTCACGAAGCAGGGGCGGGCGGCGATTCTGGGTCTCGACCCGACCGCGCTGGTCACAGTGGGATTCTTTGTTCCGCAGAGACCCAACATCACTCGCGTTGGAGACCCACGAGTGATTCAGGTGTACCCCGCCGTTGCCAACTCGGTTGCAGACTTTGTGGATCTACATCCATATGCGTTGTCAGGGGGATTGACGCTCCAGCAATATGTGCAGAATTTTGGTTTTACCCAAGCGCAACAACAGACTCAGCCAGTGATCATGGCGGAATTCGGCGACTTGCAGTCGGATTATCCTGTGGAAAGTACGGCTGCGAAGATCGCGCATGATTGGCAAGTCCAATCGTGCACCTACGGATTCAAAGGCTGGGCCTGGTTCACTTGGGATACAACGAATGCCGAATATGACCTAGTAGGTGGTCCACGCTATTGGTCCGCGACAATGGGGAGCGGTCTCATCAACCAAGCTCTTGCGCCCGCAGTACGTCCGGATCCATGCGTCTATTAGGTCGCGTCAATCACCGCTGGGGCTTCATTTTTCTGGCTGTCTGGGGAAGTCAATGCGAGCAAGATTCAATCTCTTAGTCGTCGGCCTCACGTATTTCGCGGCTAATTTTTTTGCGGGATGCGGTGGCGGCTCTTCAGGTCCTCCGCCCCCGTCCATCAGCGTGTCGCTTTCCCAAACCTCGGCCACTGTGCAGGCGGGAGCTACTGCAGACTTCACCGCCAACGTGAGCAACGATCCGAGCAACAGCGGAGTCAAGTGGTCTGTGTCATGCCCCACTGCACCGTGCGGCACCGTGTCACCAGCTTCAACGTCAAGCGGTGTGCCTACAACATACACCGCACCTCCTGTGCCTAGAGAGCGAATGCACGTCTCTTTTATCCCAATTTTACTCCAACGGTGTCGAAAACCGGCGCCTCCGCACCAAGTGCCGTGATCATTGGACTGCGCTTTTGCTGGATCAGTCAAAGCGATAACGGAGAGCCTCGGCTACGGCCAGCACTAACGTGAACAGCAGCGTGGTCATCAGTACAGTCAAGGTGCGGCGATCCGGGAAACGCCATATTCATGACCTGGGGCGATTCGACTATTGCGACTGGGACTCTAGTTTCTGCTTGATGGAAGCCAGGGCCTTTTCCAGCGAAGACCGGGTCTTGTCAACCGCGACTTTTCGCACGATGCTACCCTTCAAGCCGGTCAGGCCCGCCTGCTGCGATCCCTTCAAACTGATCAGGTAAAAGCCTGGATGATTCGGGTGTTGCGTGTCCTTGACGCACACGGTCAAGTCCAGTGCACTTTCGAAGTAGTGGCTTGCGTATAGCTGCTTTACCGCTACTGCATACGCAGGTTCCGTAGGAGACTTGCCCTGATAGATGACTGCTTGAACCATGCGGATCGTGGGCTTGAGTCCAAAATTCACCTTTTCCCAATAGAATTCGGATTCGATCCCGCTGGAGTCCGCCTGGGGATAATTGAGCAAGTATTCCCGCAATCGGGGCAAGTAGACAGGAAGCGCTTTCGATCGGCTCAGCAATGAGGCAAACGTCTCTGCGACCACCGCCGGATGATTCTTGTCTCGATAGGTTCCCAGAGCGGCGTTGCCTCCTTGCTTGTAATTCAGGAGGGCCTGCAAGGCCATCTGCTGCGCCAGGTGATTCCCCTGGTCTGTGGCGTCGGGTGCGGACCAGTTCACCGAGCGCTGGAACTCTTCCATAGCTTCGGTGGGTAATTGCACTTCGCAGTGACCCGCTTTGCAATTTTTCAGGTGCTTGAAATCTTCCTCGTCGAGGGTGAATTCCGCGAGATCCGCAAGCTGCGGCGGGTCGCTGAACTTTCGAAGCGCGAGATAGCTCGGAAGCTTGCGCAGCGCGTCGACATCCGATGCGAACTTGAGGTATTGCTCCGGAGTTGAATTGATGTAGACCGAGCCAAAAACAAATACCTGATCTGCGGTCGGGGAATCCAATATCTTCGCGACCGCTTTTCCCTCGCGAATTTCACGAATCTGATCATCATTCAGGCCGACGAACTCGCGAAAAAACTTATTCGGCTCGACAGAATTGTCCGTCGCCTGTATCCCACCTTTGCCGAGCGGAAAGAGAAGTAGGAGAAGCAGGGCCAGACCCGGAATTCTTCTGCGCATGGAATATCCTCCGCTAATGAGTACCGCTCCCTTGCTACCCCAAGCGGGGCCCGTATTCGAACTTGGTTACAGTCTCGTGCGCTTGCGCGCTGGCTCGTGGCATTGCGCTCCAGTTCTTCGGCAAGGATAGTGACGCCAAGGCTGCAAGCTTGTACCCCCTGCACCACGCCGAGCTTCAGAACTTCCATGATTTCGTCTACCGAAGCGCCGGCCTTGAATGCGTTCTTGATGTGACGGCGTGTGCCGGGACCATAGATGTGCACGTAAGCCGCGTCGAATGCGATGAGCAGGAGTTCCAGCTGCTTGGGAGGCAAGACGATTTCGGCGTACAGCTCACTACACATGGCCATGTACTGGTCCGTCCAAACCGGGTCGAGGAAAAGAAGGGAATCCCATTCTTCATTCCAGTGCCCGAGTGCCTTCATCTTTTCCACGCCAGGAGTAGCTTGTTCAACCTTATCCAGACGCTTCTTCCGCGGCGCCGAAGTCTTCTAGGCTGCCCACGCTAGCTTCCTGTATAAGGAGAGGAGCGTTAAAGCTGCCAAAATTAATGGACATAACAGACGCGGCCTTGAGAACAAACAGGATCTCCTGGCGGTTCGCGCCCGCCGCGAGGGCCGCCCGAATGTGGCGGCGCGTTTCTTCCGGATTCAGGTTTGTGCGGGATGCATTCAAGCCGACGCTGACCAATTCGATGAACTTCCTCGGCAAACCCCGTCGGTCCAAGGATTCGTCGTTATTTTCACAGCCAGCTCCGCCCAAGCGGGATCCCATTCACGCAGTTCGCCCAGTGCCGCCACCCAGGGACTTGCCGGCTGGTCGGCGGGCGAGGCTTTAGCAGTCTCTTCCCCGGTTGCCATATTCTTTCCTCCTTTTCGCGCGCTTTTGCCAACCAGAAGTGTTCTGTTGCATTCGATGAACAGCGGTCGGCAAGTGATGCAATCTTGTTCGAGTTATTTCGGCGCTCCGCTCGGTCTGCCAAAACTTCATCCTTTTGGTATGCTCGAGCATCGAATGCCCAAGACTATCAGCGCCTTGAAGGTCTTTAGGAGACATGTCAAAAACGATTGCCAGAAGTGTCGGCCTGCTTTTGCGTGGCACAAGGGTTACAGTGGCCGCGACTTTTTTCACGTCGTTTTAAGCAACGGATGCGACAATTGGCGCCTTTGCGGCGCAGAGAAGGAGTACTAACTATGGCAGCCGCTAGCGCCCCCGCTCCCACCGCAAGCTCAAACCAACCCCCAGCTACACATCCGGAACCTGTTCCACCCAGGGCCCAGCCCCGCTGGCCGTGGATGAAGTACGCCACTCCGCTGTTTGTGTTGTTGCTCGCTGCTGCTGTGCTGATAACCCTCACGCGAAATTGGAATGCCTGGGAGGGTGGCAAAGTCGAACAAGCGACGGACGATGCATTTGTACGCGGCGATCTCACCCCTCTCAGCACCAAAGTTGCTGGAATTGTGAGAAACGTAAAAGTGTCAGACTTCCAGCGCGTGCGCGCCGGCGATCTGCTCGTTGAACTTCAGGATGACGACTATCAGGCACAGTTGGCTCAGGCCACCGCGGCGGTGGAAGCCGCCAAAGCGGCAATCGAAAACAACCGCAGACAGCGCGAACTGCAAGATTCTCGAATTCAACGGGCGCTCGCAGGGATAGACCAAGCCAAAGCACAAATCACTGCGGCAGAAGCAGGCGTAAAAGCTGTGCAGGCGGACGTTGTTCGAACGCAGTCGGAACGTTCACGTCAGGAGTCGCTCCTCGCGACGCAAGCCGCCACAAAGCAGAAGGTGGAGTCGGCAGTCGCCGATGAACAGCGGTTCGCGGCGCAGGAGGCTAGCCGCACGGCGGATCTTGAGCAGGCGAAGACGGCGTTGCGCAGCAACGAAATCGCGGTGGAATCAGAACGACGCAGTAAAGCAGTTCTGGAATCGCAAGAGCAACAGCTGATCGCAGATCTTCACGCCAAAGAAGCGTCACTCACGGCGGCAAAAATCACCTTGGGATACACGAAAATTTCCGCTCCCGCCGATGGAACCGTGGGCGAACGGCAAGTGCGGCCCGGACAACTGGTTTCTCCCGGAACGCAGGTGTTGACCTTTGTTGCCGAGACGAAATGGGTGCAGGCCAACTATCGCGAGACTCAGCTCACCAACATGAAAGTCGGCGACCCAGCGGAGATTCGCATCGACCAGTACCCGGGGAAAGTCTTCCGCGGCAAAGTGCTGGAGATTGCGCCCGCCAGCGGCTCGCAATTCGCGCTCCTCCCGCCCGACAATGCCACTGGCAACTTTACGAAAGTTGTGCAGAGAATCCCGGTGAAGATCGCCTTCGACGATTCGAACCAGGCGAGTAGTTTGCGCCCCGGCCTATCCGTCATCGCCACTGTACGCACCAAGGAATAACCGGAGCGGACGATGGCTTCCCAGGCAGCGATTCTTCACCCACCTTCAAAGCAACAAATTGCGCATGCCATCGCTGGGGCGTTGCCTTCGGATCTTTCCCGAAGTCCGCTGTTGGGCATTCTGGGGGTTGTGCTTGGTGCGGGAATCGTCACGTTGACTGGCCGCATGCTCACCCTGGGCGCTGCAGATCTCAAAGGCAGTCTCGGCATCGGTGTTGACGATGGCGCTTGGATCGGCAGCGCCTTCAATGTGGCGCTCATGTTCATCGGTCCGTTCACCGTGTATTTCGGCGGCTTGTTGGGAGCGCGGCGCGTGCTGCTTGTTGCCGCGAGCCTTTTCACGGTCATCTGCCTTTTCCTGCCGCTGATTCATAATTACAGCCTGCTTCTCACAGCGCTGGCCCTTGCAGGCTTAACTTCAGGAACTTTCTACCCGTTGACCCTCACATTCGCGCTAAGGAACATTCCGCCGCGCTTTCTGCCGTTCACCTTGGCCCTATATGCAACTTCAGTGGACGGAGCGGTCAATATCGCGCCGACGCTCTACGGCTGGTATCGCGATCATCTCTCGTTTCATTGGATGTTCTGGAATTCGGCCCTCATCACGCCCTTCATGATTTTGTGCATTTACCGGGGAATCCCCCCGGAGACTCCGCGAAAAAGCACGAGCCCTCCTCCCAGTTTTGCCGGATTCCTCTACGCCAGCGCCGGATTCGCGCTGTTGTTTGCCGCTCTTGACCAAGGACAGCGTCTGGACTGGTGGCGATCCGGCCTCTTCAACGGTTTGTTTTTCAGCGCCATGATTTTCCTGCTGGCTTCGCTCATCCGACGCCTGCGCAGCCCCAACCCGCTGGTCGATCTGCCCTATCTTCGGCAATGGAACACAATCGTGCTTGGAGTTGGATTGGGATTCTTCCGGTTTTGTTTGCTTGCAACAATCATCCTCATTCCGCAGGCACTGGCGATTCATGGTTTCGAGGCAGACCAGATTGGCCCGGCGATTATCTGGACTGCATTGCCGCAGTTTCTGATTGCCTTTATCGCCGCATTGCTTCTCGTGCACGGCTTGGATTCGCGTCTTTTGATGGCCGCGGGATTCCTATGCATGGCGGCGGCGTGCATTCTAAACGCGCAGTACACTTCCGCCTGGTCCGCTGCGAATTTCTACAGCACAGAATTGCTCACGGGCGTTGGCCAGTCGTTTGCGTTTATCGGCTTGGTGTCCACAATCGTGCTGCAAGCTATTTTTTCCGGCGGTCTCACAAAACCGCAGGACGCGCTCACCTTTTCCGCTTTCTTTCACATTATTCGGTTGCTAGGCGGACAAATAGGAGTGGCCTTCATGGGGCACTACATCGCCGTGCGCGAGCGAGTCCACTCGAACCTGCTCGGTCTACACGTGCAAAGCGGCAACTCGGTTGATGAGGCCTCCATCCGCCAACTGACCGCGGGACTCTACGCGAAATCATCCAGCCTGGCTGCGGCCACCGGCCGGGCTGTTGGCTTGACCAGCGCCCGCGTGCGGTTGCAAGCCTACACCCTCAGCTTCATCGATGGATTCCACCTGATCGCTTGGGCCTGCGTTGTGGCGCTGCTCCTTGTTGCCTTGCTGAAGAAATCACCTTTGAACTATGGCGAACTCGGTTTCCTTGACGGGGAGCCCGCTGCGAAAGAGAGGACCAAGTCATGATGAAACGTGCCGCCCTTTTTTGCGGTTTTTTCTCGCTCATTTGCGCTGTGCAGTTGAGTGCGCAGGAAGCTAAACAAGCCGCGCCGCGCCACATTACGCTGGTGGAGGCTGTTCAGCTCGCGCTCAAGCACAATCATGTCGTGCGAATCGCCGGCTACGGCGTTCAGGAAAAAGAGCGCAGCAAAGACATCGCACGAAGCTCCTATTTCCCGGTTCTTCGCAACGACAGCAATGTAGCGCACGTTACGGACACACAATTCATTGGCATTTCAGCGGGCGCCTTGGGGACGGTTAGCGGAACGCCGCTTCCTGAACGCTCCATCATCCTGAACCAGGGCGGCCATACGTTTGTCACCAGCGGCACTTCTTTGACCCAACCGCTTGCTGAGCTTTGGAAAATCAAGTCCGCGAATGACGTGGCCGCCGCCGAACTGAGCGAAACGCGCAGCAAAGCCCATCAAACGGAGAACCAGGTGGCGCTCCGGGTTCATCAACTCTATTACCGCATTCTTGTTGTGCAATCCCACAAAGACGCGGCGACAGCCAAAATCGAGGCCAATGAAGCCCTGCAGACCGAGCGCCTGCAACAAGTGAAATTTGGCAGCGTACTTGAGGAAGAAGCTATCGAAAGCCGCGCGCAGTCGCTGGAGGCGAAGCAGGATTTGCTGACTACGGACCTCCAGCTTTCCGATCTCACGATGCAACTCAACGATGCCATCGGCCTGCCTTTGAACACTTCACTCACCCTCGATCCGGCGGTGAAGCAGGTCGCGAACACCTGTGATCTGGATCAATGCCTGCGCGTGGCGTTCGAGTCTCACCCGGAGATTGCGGAAGCCAAGGCTACAGTAGAAAAAGCGTCCTCCGCCGGGCGCTTAGCCAAGCGCGAATACATTCCGAACGTCGACGTCTTCGCTCGCTACAGCTATCAAAATCAGGTTCCATTCCTGGTTCACAATTTCGGGACCTTTGGCGTACATCTGGGCTACGACCTGTTTGACGGCGGCAAAAGAAATGCCGCCATCGCGGAGCGCAAAGCCCAATTAGCTCAAGCCGAGGAAAATTTGGCCCGTGTGAAGGAAGAGGTCGAACTTCGTGTGCATACCGCTTATAACAAACTGGAACGCACGCGCCAGATGATGAAGGTGTCAGAAGAGCTTCTGTCGCTGCGGACGGAATCGCACCGCGTTTCCGTGCAGCAACTTCAAGAAGGCAGCGCGCTTCGCTCGCAAGCCACCTTGGCTGCAGCCCGCGAACTGGAGGCCAAGACGCTATTCTTGCAGTCGCAGCTGGAATATACCCAGGCGAATGACGAAATGTCTGAAGCGATGGGGCAAACACCAGAATAGTAATTCCAGCCAGAAAGTTGCTACCCTGCTTTTGAGTTTCCGGCGCACTGTGTCCTACGAGCTGACAACCTTTATCCCAATTTATCCCCATAAGCTGCCAACCGTGCCCAAACCGTCCAGAGCGAGACGAAGGGCGCCTTTAGTTTTCAGCAACTTATCAGCGAGCCAGAGCGCAATCGCCCGTCTTGAAAACCGTTAGACCCGAAAGGGTCTCGGGGGTTCGAATCCCTCCTCCGCCAGAAAACAAATGCTACGTTGAAGCTACGGAGATATTGCCCTCGCGAAACTCGCTGCCAAAGAAGATTCTTCCTAGGAAATTGAGCGCTACATCGGGTAATGGTTAGGCCAAACCAAGCGATTGCAGGGTTGCGCGGAGGTCCTTCATAAGCAGCATTAGCAGTTTGGAATCGAGCGGTGATTGTTCAAATCCAAATCTTCTGTAGAATGCCACAGCATCTTCATCGATGGCATGAACCAACATCGCCCTGGCTCCGATCGCTTCGGCTGCCGTCAAAGCGCGTGACAAAGCGTCAACCAGCATGGTCCTGCCAATTCCCGCTCCGTGTTCAGTTCGGTGAACCGCGAGACGCGCAAGCAAAATGACGCCAATCGGGTGCTTAGCAAGTCCTTTTGCGATGCGAGCCGGCGACTCTTCTCTCCGAACCGACCCTGCAGAAAGAGCGTAATAGCCGACGACCTTGCCTGCGCGATGAAGGACGTAGGTACGAGCTGAATCATTCTGCTGGTTAGTAAGAGCGAAGCGGCGGAGCCAATCATCAAGAGACGATTTTCCGCAGTCGAAAGATGAAAGGTCATGATCCTTAGTCAGCTTTTCAATGACCGAAAGAGGTTCCTTTTTATCATTCGAGGAACCGCTCGTCACTTCCGAGACCCGCGATCAAGAACGGCAGTGTCGGAAAAAAGGCGAGCTAGCTCTGGCTTGATCTTTGCCGGTCGATCGAGTGCCGCCACGAACACCCTCCACTGTTTGGGAGAGGCGATGAACTCGCGTTTGTCGGCGAGGACGTGCTCTGCCTGCAAGCAGGCGCTATCCAGAATGAAGTCAGTCACGCTAAGACCGGCCGTCTCGGCACCGGTACGAATGAGTTTTTCTTGACGGTCTGTGGCGCGGAGATTAATGCGCCTAGTTCTGATTGTTCTAGAATGCGATACTCTCACAGGAACCTCGCACTTGCAATGTACGTACATTGTATGTCATGCGTTTGGTTCTGTCAAGATTCCGCGAAAACGCGGGCAAGACGTGAGTGCCTAGGGGATGTCACCGTCTTTATCCCAATTTATCCCAATGGGCCGCCAACCGTGCCCAAACCGCCCAGATCGAGCCGAGCGCCATCGTTAGTTGTCAACAAGTTAGAGGAGTGCCAGAGCGCAATCACCCGCCTTGAAAACCGTTAGACTCGAAAGGGTCTCGAGGGTTCGAATTCTTCCTCCTCCGCCAATGTACAGTAAGACTAAAACTACTAAGCTTGCTGCTGTTTCCCCTGCAGGCTTAGTTATTTGAGACTCGCCCTGCTCCGCGTTGCTGCCGTTTACACCAACATTTGTTCGTGCCGGTGCCGTAAGCCTTCTCACCCAGTAGGCCTCTCCGGCAGTCTTCCGTCAAACCAGCTCATGAGCTTGTCAAAGGTATCTTGACACTGGTCAAACCGCGCGGTATTACATATGTACAAAAGTAATGGAGATCACCATGGAGTCTGCGATCACCGTCAAGGGTCAGGCGACAATCCCGAAGGCTATTCGCGAGCATCTCCGGTTGAAACCGGGGGATCGGGTCAAGTTCTTTGTGCATCCCGATGGCAGCGTGGTTCTCTTGCCGAAACTCCCTGCGGCGGCTTTACGAGGTCTGATCAAATCCAGACGTCGGCGGCCTGTGACAATCGGGGAAATGACCGAGACCGCTGCTGAAGGCGCTGCTGGCGTCCCGCCACGCGCTAGACATCGATGATCGGGCTCGACACGAACATTCTCGTCCGCTATCTCACCCAAGACGACCGAATACAGTCGCCGAAGGCAAGGAAGATAATCGAACGTCGGCTAACTGAGGAAAGGCCAGGCTTCGTCAGCATTGTGGCGATGGTCGAGACCGTGTGGGTCCTCGAGCGTGCCTATGGACTGACACCCCGTGAAATCGTGGCTGCCGTCGAACGCATGTTGCAAACCGATGTGCTCGTTGTGGAGAACGAGCAGGAGGTTTTTACCGCCATGATTGCACTGAAGGATGGACAGGGCTCATTTGCCGACGCCGTGATCGCAGCCCTGGGTGCGAGAATGGGCTGTTCCTGCACGCTCACATTCGACCGGAAAGCACTGCGGCTTCCGGGTTTCGAGCTTCCCTAATGTACGACGAACCCAGCTTAGCTTAATGCGGCCAAATCAATCATTTCTCGGCATCCGCAACTATGCCTCCCGTGCTACTTTTGTTATACTGACCTAATTGGGAACCGACCCAAAGCCCGAGAGTCATTGCGCTATTCATCGCCGCTTAGGCCATCGATGGAGCTGACATCATAATCCTCGCAATTTACCACTGCGTACAGCAATGGCCGGAGAGCTTCTAACTTGAGAGATGGGTGCGACGCTCACCTGTCGGTCCGAAAGACTCATTCCCGTTTGTCGGTTACCCAGAAATTGCCGAAGGGCGCGACTCCGGTGCTACGCCGTGCTACAGAAATCAAGGAAATTAGGATCGTAGGAAAGCATGGTTTATGCGGGAAGATCGTAAATCCTTCGGTTTTAATATTTCGCGTGTAGCAAGCCCACGCACGCCAACGAGTGCCGCCCTCATCGTGCGTAAAGTCGAATCCCTCCTCCTCCGCCATTAAACCAATGCAGTTACAGAGATTGCGCTTTCGGCTAAAGAGAGCGGTTGTGCCGCTTTTCTATCCCAGTTTTATCCCAACGGTGTCGAGAACCGTTAGGCTCGAAGGGTCTCGAGAGTTCGAATCCCTCCCTGTGCGTTATGAGTTGAGTTCGATCAGAATCAGAATTTACAGGCTATTTCCCTTGGATAAGTGCGTCGTATGGAAAGAGTCGGCCATAGTCGCACCGTTGCGACCGTCTCCAACTCTCATCAACACTGCAGGAATCCGTCGTTTCCTCGTAAACAGAGATTCGCATATTCTGTGCGGGCGGGATCTTTGCCCTCCTGGCGGATTGGAGATGACGTGAGGAAGCCTGTCGGCCGTTCATGGCGGAGTGCAGTTCTAGTTTCGTGTTGGCTGTTGCTGATTGTCAGCTTTTCCTATGCGCGGCAGGACGATGAGCCTGGCCATTCTATCGGTAAGGTCTCGACCAAAGGAGACCTGATCCTAATGGAGTTGGATGGGGGTGCGCCAGGGAAAGCTAACCTATTCGACCTCACTGGTCACTCGCTTCGCTTCACGCCCGACGGTTTCCGATACCGGGTAGAAAGCGGGCCCCTGCACTGGGATTCGGACTACGGTCCTGAACTCACTGGCGCTGAAGCTAGTCTGCACAAATTCGCCTTTCCTTTTTCCGGCAGGCTCTGGAAATCCTTCCTTGTCGGAACGACCGGGTCGATCCGCTTCGACGCCTCAGAAAAAGACATCAGCCTTGACCCTTACGGTCATCGCGACGCAGGAATACTTCTTGACCGGTTCGACCAGTTGGCAGAGGTGGCTAGCAAACTGATCGACAAAGGCCCGGCCATTTGTGTGTTCCTGAAGCCCCGGATGTCTGGTCCGCATTATGAGAAGGAACTTTCCGACCGTGTGGTCATCACCTGGGATCTCACGGAACCGTTTGGCGGTCTTCTTGATTTCACGTGGTTCAAGACCATCAATCGCTTTCAGGCTGTGCTCAATCGCGACGGCTCGCTGGAGATGTCGTACAAGGAATTGGCAGCGAAGGACGCCATTGTTGGAATTTACCCAGCGCCGTCGGAGGCGGTGAAACCGGCGGCGGTTCACTTTTCTTCTCTCTCGTACAGGGATGGCCCTTTTGGAGCCGTGTACGAATCGTTTCACTACCTTGGGGTGCCAAGACCGCAGGATCTCTCTTGCACAATCATTAGGGCTCTCGGCGACAAGTTCGATTTTCTGGCCTACTACTCCAATTTTCGGATGGATACTCAGGAGGCGAGTACTCCAAGCGACGGCCCGGTGGGAGGTAACGTCACGGGAATCGGGCAAACGCAGCACGAGCAAACGCAACGGGTACTGGAGAGCCGCTGCACCCAGGGTAGATTCCAATTGGGATTCGCGCAGCCTGTGTATGTTGACTCGAACGAAGCGCAGGAAGGGCCTCCCGAAGGAGCGCCCATCGGCAGCAGTCACGACATAACTTTCTACTCGCGCCAACTCGCGGAAGGCTCACCGGACGGAAAGCCCTTCCGCTACAACTACGCGATTGGGCACCTCGGGCATGAAGTGGGCCACCGCTGGTCCGCATACGTCTCCGCGAAGGTCAAAGGTGAAATTATTTCCCTTGGCTCCTGGCCTCATTGGGCGCCAGGATTGCAAGCCCGAGTGGCATTCCCCTATTCGCTGCCCACGGAGGCGTCAACTCTGGGAGGCGGGGTCTGGCAGGACAACTTCGATGGAACGTACACACAGCTCCGGGACGGTTACTTCGTGCCCGCGACAGGTTATTCCTATCTCGACCTGTATTTGATGGGATTGATCTCTGCCGCAGAGGTGCCGGACTTCTTTATCCTCAAGAACCTCGTGCGAGCCGGGAAGGACACAAATGGGCACCCGGTATTCAGGGCCGAACGAACGAAAGTGACGGTCCAGGACGTGATTGCCGCGGAGGGGCCGCGTTTACCCGATGTTGATCACTCCCAAAGAGAATTCAACACCGGGGTTGTCGTTGTAGTTGAGCCTGGGCAAAGCCCGAGCCCCGAACTCATCGAACGGGCCAACGGCATTCGCAAGCAGTGGATTGAGTATTGGAAAAGGGCAACGGGTCATCGCGCATCGATGACCGCAACTCCACGCTGAGCGTCTGGCACTAAGAGCCGGCTCTAAGCACTATCGAGCGTGGAATGGGTCCTTAGTTAGTTCGCGAGTCGTCGGCAAACCTTACCTTACGGGATTATGGAAGAGTTGCCCGAGATCCGACCAGAATCCCGGACCCGCCCAGTCGTTGCAAGCAAACGTTATCCGCGCACTCAACTGTTCGCCTTCCACTGGAAACAGAGGCCGAAACCATCTGGGTCACGGAGGTAGAGCTGCTTCATGCCGTACGGCGCAACTGTCGGCTCTTTCACGTTGATTCCCTTGGCGCGCAGGTGGGCGTACACAGCATCAACGTCGGGAGCTCCGAAGAAGAGCCCGGTGTCGCCGTGCGTGGCGATGCGGCGCGGGTCGACAGCTGACGGTCGCTTGTCGTATTCGTAGGCGGTATTCAGCATGAGATCTATATCATTCAACCTAAGCCAGACCCAGTTGTGGTTCGGCGCTGTGGTATTCGTGTCCGTTTGCACGATCTCAAACCCGAGAACATCGCGGTAGAACTTGAGTGACCTCGCCATGTCGAAGACTTGGAGCAGCGGCGTCATTCCCCGAATATCCATGGTAATCTCCAACCTCCAGCCGGAAACGTGCAACCCGGCTCGAATTGTAATCCGCGCACACTAATTTGTGAGTCTAAGATAAGTCAAGAACGGGAATCGGCCTGGTCGCTTTTCGACTCGTCGGCGACTCTGAAATTGAACTCCTGCTGGACCCCAGCTTTCAAATGTTAACGATCCCTTTAGTCCTCCTGCTCGCTCCGTGCGAATTGCGCACGAAGATATGCTTCAATTTCTGTCCTGCCGCCGTGTCGTGCCCAATCAGCGGGTGTCGCCTTCCAGAGAATATCTTTCAAATCCAATCTTGCACCTCGTTCGACGAGGAGCCGGACTACTTCACCATGGCCGCCCCCGGCGGCTTGGTGCAGCGGTGTCGTATGGGAATGGCCCCCCACCGGGTTGTATCGGTTTGGATCTTCGCCTGCGTCAAGCAGCAACCGAACGATCTCGACATGACCGAAATCCGCTGCCAAAGTGAGTGCCAGATGGCGGTCCTCACTGCTGGCGCACGCAAGGAACCGACGGGCATCCTCGATGCGTCCCAGGGCCACTGCCACCGGCAAATCGAATCGAGCGCCGCGCCCGATCAAGGCATTCACCGCCTCAAGCTCGCCGTGCAAAGCGGCTGCGTGTACAGCGCTGTTAGGATCCGCTCCGTAATCGCAGAGGAGATCGATTAACGGAAGTTGCAGGCGACATTCACGCGATACGCTCCCGGTCGAGACGAGCATGATCGTCTCATTCTGTGCGGATCGCCCCGGGCCAGCATCGAGAATGACATTGGTCACCTCGACGATGTTCGCCGGCAGAGTGCCATGCCGAACGGGATTCTCAGCGACGAATTCCAGCAGCGTTGGATTCCGAAAGTAGTTCCCGCCTTCGAAAACGACTTGCTGATTCACAAGAGTGGGATGTTGATTCAAGTGTGCACGCAAACCAGACACGTCACCTGCATCGAGGAGCTCCACGGCACGGCGAAATGTCGCATTTTCAATTCGCTGCTGGTGCGGCAAATCCAATCGATCGGAGAGCGTTGGTTTTTCAATGTGCCGTTTCAGCCTCGCCCAGCTGGGAAATCCATATTCGCGGGCGATTGTAAGCTGTGCATCGCCGAGGCTGAGCTGTGCGTCGAAGATTTCAGCGTCCGTGGCCCTTTTGAAACGAGGATGGAATTCCCGGATCCGCTGGGCCGCTGCTTGGTTGCGGGCATCATGATCCTTGAGCAAGTCTTTCGCTTGATATCTGAGGTGATCGAGGTTGGGATTCGATGGGAGGCGTCTTACCGGCATGACGAACTTCCTTTCGTATGCCCGAGGTCCGCAATTTATGGGCAGAAAGTCAGTTCGTAAAAACGAATTGTTTCGATCAGGTGGACTTCTGTCCTTTCCGCGGACCGGATGCGCCCTTCGCGCTTCGGTGATCTTATCACGAGGGCAGAAAAGTCACGACATAGGCCTTCAATTGCTAGCGACTTCCGGATGGTCGCAATCCTTACCTAATCGCATTACGTCAGAGTTGCCGTGATACTTCCGCAGTGGGCAGCGGCAAACAGAGAAAGGCAAGGAGCGCTGACAGAGAGCCGCACGACTATTGCGGGAGACCCGTTTTATAGAGAATGGCTTTGTGGCGCGGGTCAGGGCTGTAGGGGTCGTATACTGGAGCGCCTTTACATCGATCACTGCTTGCCTTTAACAGTGGAATTATTTCGTCAGCTGGCCTTTTTCATTGTGAGCTGCAAGCCCATATCGTATTGCCGCTTCAAGCGTATCGATGTTTATATCCTTTAGAGCTTTGAACCGAATGCAATATCCGGTCACGCTCGCCTTGCCTAGTTTTTTTCCATACGTTTTGGCTAAGTACTTCTTATCTTTGAGACCAAGAATATAGACAGAGATTCCGGTTTTGTTTCCGCTCACACCAATTTGAAAAAACTCTCTACTTTTTCCATTGGCATATTTTATTGTGTGAAATCCATATCCAATCGTAGGGTTGGAAACAGTATGATTTTTGCTGTCTTTACCATCGAAGAACCATAATTTGCATTCTGGTGACACTTGAAGTGTGAGCCGATGCAACTCTCGCATGTCACTGCGTTTTGGCTCCGGTTGGCTGGTAATATACTTCTTGATTTGTTCTTGTACGTTCATATGTTCTGCTCCCCCGTTGCGCGCACGAGATTATACGACGTTTAATCCTTCTCCCCCTTGCAAGGGCGGGCGGCCCTGACCGTTGAGGTCACTCGACCGCGAGGGCGCCCCGCAAGCCGTTGTTGCGTGGGGGCTTTTCAGAATTCCCCAAGGCTTGAAATGTGTGGAGCGCCGAGAAGCGGGCAGAGGGGCTGAAGTACATGCACCCCAAGCCGAGTTCACATTCCGGACGTATTGTCTTGTCGGCAGCTCGGAAGCTATCCAGAAACAGGGTTCGGGGGGATCGACGGGAGTTGCGGGGCCACTGAGGACGGGAGCATCATCGTCCTCCTTCGTCTTTCTTCATCCCAAATCCTGTGGCCCGAAGCGGAACTCGTTCACGACCGCGTCTTCTGCGTCCGTTAATTGGCGAGGCATACCGGCGCAAACCGCGAAGACATACGATCCTGCGCCATGAGGCATGGCGGACTTGGCCGCTTCCATGAGTGTCTGGTGTCGATGACGGCAGCGACGTTGACTCCAACTATCTGGCCGAGATTCTCAACACTCGACAGAACGTTCAAACCCGAGCCTAAGGAAGCGGCGACCCGCAAATTTCACCTCTCCGGTTGGCGCGGCAATCAGGCATGTGGATTGCTTCCGAGTGGCCCGTCACTCGACCGGTATCCTGACTTGCCAGTTCAGATGGTGAGCGCAATCGCTTAATTGCAACAGTTGGCGGCAGTCTGACCACGTCCTGAAGTAAACTGCGCGTATGTCGCATGGCCTGATGACCAGTGAGATGATCGTGTCGAAGCTGTACGAAACAGTCGATTCCACGGGCCGGCTCGATGCGCAGCGGCTTGAGCAGTGGCTCGGCGTTCTTCGACGCCGCCCAGCAGTTGAAGCGTTTGAGGCCCTCATCGGGGTGTTTTGTAACGCGAACCGACCCGATAGCCGTTACCTTGACCAAGAGTACGCTGGTCGGTTGCTCTTGTCTCTCAATCCGCCAAGTCCGCCCGATATACAAGCGGTAATCAAGCGCACTTTACCGACATGGGACCTCAGTGTTGAGCAGCTGCCTATGTATTTTGAGGCAGCCATCGGTCGTGAGGCTGTCCTGAAGGCGCTGGATATGCTGAGCTCGCAAGGCTCTTCCGAACAAGAGCAGAGGGCAATCGAGACTTTTCGTTTTTGGCTTCGTGCTCGACGCGACACATAGTTGGCGAAATATCGCCATTGCACTCACAATCCCAGAATCGGCCAATTGGCGAGTCGTCGGCTACACGGAAGTTATCCTGCAACCGCGTTCGAGAAGCAATCGAAGCGAACCGTCGCGGCACTTGGACGATTAACGCCGAAACCGGACAAGTAGAATCGACCGAAAACCAGATGTCCGGTGACCCTACCACACAGCCAAGTGAACGCCGCTTTCGGGGCATTGCCCTTGAAAATCCGCTCGTGCGCGGCGCAAACGTTCAGCGGTCGGGGGCTTCTCGGTTTGGAAATAATATAGGACTGAGTTAGTCTTATATCCAGTTGCAAATCACTTTCAAGAGGGATTCTTGCGTATTAGCTCGCTCAAATGCCTTACTGGAATTTTCTTTCTTGCTTTACTCACTGTTGTGACTCCGGGAGCCCGGGGCCAAGAGAGCCCATACGTGGTCACGTACGACCACTATCTCGAAGAACCCGGAAATCTCGATATTGAGTACTTTTCGACCTTCGGGACCCAGCGTGGCGGCAACGACTTTCACGCCTTCTGGGCGGAGTTTGAGTACGGGGCCACGGCCTGGTGGACTACGGAGCTCTACCTCGAAGGCCAAACCACATTCAACGAAAGCACGGTTTTCACCGGCTATCGCTGGGAGAATCGAATCCGCCCGCTCAAGCGCGAGCACTTCATTAATCCCATCCTTTACTTTGAATATGAAAGCAAGAATGGCGCTGACAAGATTCTGAAGGAAGTGGAAGGCCACGACGTGCAGGCTGATTTCCTCATTCCCAATGCCGAAGCGCGCAAGGAACACATCCACGAAGTGGAGTTGAAGCTCATTCTTTCCAGTGCCGTCAAGGGATGGAATTTCAGCGAAAATGTTTTGGCGGCGAAGGACCTTTCAAATCATCCCTGGGAATTCGGATACGCCCTCGGAGCGAGCCGCCCCCTGGCGATGAAAGCATCCGCCACGCGATGCAGTTTCTGTCCCCAAAATTTTGTTGCAGGAGTCGAAATGTATGGAGGTCTCGGCGACCGTTACAGCTTCGGCCTCAAGGATACGTCGCACTACCTTGCGCCCGTCATCGCATGGAACCTGCCCTCGGGCTGGACGCTGCGTCTCTCCCCAGGATTCGGATTGAATGACAATAGCCATCGCTTCCTCCTTCGATGGGGAATTTCCCGGGAAATTTCGGGCTTCGGTGAGATGGTCACCCGTGTGTTCGGAGGCCGCTGATGGAGGAATGCATCGGGGCGCTCGCTGCGACGGCCGCTCTGTTGATCGCCTCAGTCGCTTTCGCCCAACAGGAGAAATCTGCCCCCAACAAATACCAAGGGGGCGCTTCTGTTTACACAGACCTTGCCAAAGCCCCTGAAAAGGCCCGCGCCAAACACAATCCTCTGGAGAAAGATCCGGATGCAATCCGCGCTGGACAGAATCTGTTCGAGCAGCATTGTTCCGAATGCCACGGCAACACAGGAGAAGGATCAAAGAAGGCCCCCAGTCTCCGCGCTGAGGAAGTTCAGAACGCCACGCCGGGAGCCATTTTCTGGATTCTGACAAACGGTGTGGTCCGCCGCGGAATGCCGGTCTGGTCCAAACTGCCCGAACCACAGCGCTGGCAGCTTGTGAGCTTCATCAAGTCACTTGGCCTTGCTCACCCACTTCACCTGATAAGAAATCACTTTGAACCTAGGCCCTGCAGCCACCTCGACTGCTCCTTGCGATTGACTGGCAACCTGGCTGACCGGACATGTGGTCCCTTGCGTCGCACGGCCAACCGGACGGAGGGCGGCTGTACCGGGTCGTCCTTTTTGTCACTCCAGGAGTCCGACAGAAGATCAGAGAAGTAGCCAGCAAATAGCTATGACCGCAGCCACAAAAATAGCACCGAAAATCCATTTCTCATTTCTTCTGTGCTGCTCAGAGCGCAGCGTCATGTTTTTGCGGAGTTCCATGCGGAAGCGGACAAACTTACTCCGAGGTTAAGTCAGGAGGGCCGCTTTCGCAATCCGTGCCCCGATTGAAACGTACCTTGATGTGAAATCGGACTTGAAGGTGTCCGCTGTCGGGACCATTCCGTACGTGTTGTCGGCAACTCGGAAGCTATCCAGAAACAGGGTTCGGGGGGATCGACGGGAGTTGCGGAGCTACTGAGTACGGGAGAATCATCGTCCTTCTTCGTCTTTCTTCATCCCAAATCCTGCGTCCCGAACCGGAACGCGTTCACGATCGCATCTTCTGCGTCCGTTAACTGTCGGGGTGTTCCCCCGTTAACCGCGAACACATACCATCCCGCACCATTGGGCATTGCGCATTTGGCTGCTTCTATGAGCGTCTGATGTTGATGACGGCAGCGGCGGTGACTCCAACTGTCTGTCCACGCGGCCTCGTAATACAAGT
>Ga0210403_10001070_pt1 | contig 26637 bp, 24 predicted proteins | sample IncBWC19MmetaG_FD_150863 | JGI IMG/M metagenome (GOLD analysis project Ga0210403, IMG submission 150863) | Forest soil microbial communities from Barre Woods Harvard Forest LTER site, Petersham, Massachusetts, United States - Inc-BW-C-19-M | ecosystem: Environmental > Terrestrial > Soil >... | reverse complement strand
GGCTAAAGGCTAAAGGCTAAAGGCTAAAGGCTAAAGGCTAAAGGCTAAAGGCTAATTGCTATTTGCCAATTGCCAAACGCGACAAATCCCGCTCGCCAAATGTAGCATAAGAGTTATGGACACCACAGAGACAATCCAGACCGCAGCCGACAAACGGCTTCAACAGGAATTCAACCAATGGGCCGCCGCCGGTCGCGGCGACGAGATGGAGGACCACCACTCCGACATCACCAGCCAGACCCTGGCCCTGATGGATCTCCAGCCGGGCGACCGCGTCCTCGATCTCGGCTGCGGCACGGGGTGGGCTTCGCGCCGCATGGCCTGCATCGTGACCTCCGGGGAAGTCGTAGGGCTCGATGTCGCCGACGAGATGCTCAATCGAGCCCAGCAGTCTTCGGAAGGCGTCGCCAATGTCCGCTACGTCTGGGGATCAGCCGAAAAAATTCCCGCGCCCGATAACGCCTTCACCAAGGTGCTGTCGGTTGAGTCCTTCTATTATTACGCCGACCAGGGCAAAGCCCTCAACGAGCTTCACCGCGTCATGGCCCCCGGAGGCCGGTTGTTCATCCTGATCAATCTCTACAAAGACAATCACTATTCACTGCGCTGGGTCACCGAGCTGAAGGTGCCGGTGCAGGCGCTTTCCGAAGCTGAATATGTCGCCCTGTTGCAGCGCCACGGCTTCGAATCCGTCGAAGCCCGCCGCATTCCCGACCGCAGCCCCACCCCGGAAACCTATTCGGGAAAATGGTTCAAGAACGCCGAAGAGCTGCGCGACTTCAAGCGCATCGGGGCGCTGTTGCTGCTGGCAACGAAAACAAGATGACCTACTTTGAAACAATGACAACCCAACTGAATTCGCGTTTATTCGTGTTGATTCGCGGCTAAACGCCTTTTGGTGGCGGTGACGTCGTTCTGTATTTCGAAGGTCTTGTCTTTCTTCGTGACTCCGTGCCTCCGTGGTGGGTTTTGTTTTCGGCCGTCACAGACCCAGCCAATCCGGTCCGCACGAACGCCACCAGTGCCTTCTTTTCCGCATCAGAGAGATGAAGCGGAACAATGTTCTCATCCAGGTGGGGGTTCGGGTTGCCCCCACGATCATAAAACTCGATTACGTCTTCCAGTGTGGCCAGGCTTCCGTCGTGCATGTAGGGTCCGCGCCGGACGGCCTCACGCAGCGTCGGAGTCTTGAATGCCCCTTGGTGATAGAGCTTCCCGGTGATGGCCGCCCGGCCTTCATCTTGTAGAGCGCTCTCATGCCAAGCTACGCCCGTGTTATGAAAACCTTCGTCGGTGAATTGCGGACCGGAATGACACAGATAGCATTGAGCTTTGTCCTGGAACAGGCGCAAGCCCTCAAGTTCAAGATCGCTGAGTCCGTCCGGCTGTCCGGAAAGAAAACGATCAAACCGGCTGTCTTCGGAATGTAGCGTACGCACATAGCTGGCCAACGCATCGGCCAGGGATTCCCGTGTGAGGCCGCGATAGGCGGCATCCTGATGGAGCCGCTGCAACACGTCCTCCATTGTCATCCCCATCTCGTCAGGGGCAATGATCGGCTGCAGCACCTGCTCTTCGAGGGTCGCTGTGCGTCCATCCCAGAACTGTGATTTCCCGAACGTGCGGCCCAAAAGCGTTGGCGTATGGCGTTTCCCCTGTCGGCCAAGCACCCCGACGCTCACCCTGCGGGCCTCTGAAAATCCATGCGCAGGATCATGGCAGGTTGAGCAGGAAAACCGTTCATCCAGCGACAAGCGAGTATCAAAGAACAGCCGTCTCCCCAGGGCCACCTTTGCCGGATCCAGAGGATTCGAGACAGGTGCTTTCATGCTCGTGTCCCGATCGGGCGCGGGATACCGTTGCCCGTGCATTGCCACAACGCTCAAAAGCGTCGTGACCAGCAGCCGCTTGGCCCACCATACACTTATGTTTGAATGCCTCATCGCTTCATGCCGGGTGTATTGCGGCCCGAATGCAGTCGTGAACACTCTAATTGGAATGAGGAGAATTGGCCAAGGTAACCATCCCCAAGTTTTTGGTTTTTCTCTGCGCCCCTACGATCTCTGCGCACTCTGCGGTTCAATCTTTTGATCTTCCTTTGCGTCCTTGGCGTCCTTAGCGGTGGATTGTTTTTGTTTGCAGCCACCTCATGCTGATAATGTAACTAACACCGATGCCGGAACGCTTCCAATTCGCCGACCTGCGCGAGCTGTTCGCGAAAGCCAACGAAGAGAAGTCCGGCGACCAGTTGGCCGGTCTGGCGGCGTGCTCGGAGCAGGAACGGGTAGCAGCCAAGTTCGCGCTCGCCGATCTTACGCTGACGGAGATCGTCGCTACCCCCTTGATCGATCCGCAGACGGACGATGTAAGCCGGCTGATTCTTGAGACACACGATCAAGAGACTTTTGCGGAAATCAAAGGCATGACCGCTGGTGAGTTCCGCGAGTTCATCTTGGGCGACGAAACCGGTGAAGCGGAATTGCGGCGGTTGCAGTGGGCCATCACCCCGGAAATCGCCGCTGCGGTGGCCAAGCTGATGAGCAACAAAGACCTGGTCCTGGCGGCGGCCAAGATGCGGGTCGTCACCCGTTGCCGCAATACTATGGGGGAGCGCGGCGTGCTGGGCATTCGCCTGCAGCCGAACCATCCGGCCGATGATCCTGGGGGAATTCTTCTCTCCTGTCTTGACGGCCTGACCTACGGTTGTGGAGATGCCGTGATCGGCGTCAACCCCGCCAACGATTCGGTGGAGACCGTCGCCGGGATTCTGCGCGCCCTCGACCGTCTCATCAGCGCTTTCGGTATTCCTACCCAAGCCTGCTGCCTCGCTCACATCTCCACACAGTTGGCCGCTCTCGACCGCGGCGCGCCTGTGGACCTGCTGTTTCAATCCATCGCCGGGACGCAAGCGGCCAATCGCAGCTTTGGCGTTACCTTGTCGATGTTGCGCGAAGGCCAGGAACGTGTGCGGGCCCATCATGGCCAACGGGATGTAAGCTGGGCAGGTAGCAACGTGATGTACTTCGAGACCGGCCAGGGCAGCGCGCTTTCCGCCGAGGCCCACCACGGTGTCGATCAACTGACACTGGAGGCGCGCGCCTACGGAGTAGCGCGCGTGTTTGAGCCGTTCCTGGTAAACAGCGTGGTCGGCTTTATCGGACCGGAGTATCTTTACGACGAGCGCCAGATCGTTCGCGCGGGACTTGAAGACCACTTCATGGGCAAGTTGCTGGGACTGCCGATGGGCGTCGATGTTTGCTATACCAATCATGCAGCCGCCGACCAGAACTCGGCGGACAATTTGCTTCTGCTGCTGACCGCCGCCGGCTGCAACTACTTCATGGGTGTGCCCTGCGCGGATGACGTGATGCTGAATTACCAGTCCACCAGCTTTCACGATGCCCTGGCGGCCCGCAGGCTCTTCAACTTGCGTCCGGCGCCGGAATTTCTTCGATGGTTGAACGAGATGAATATCTTCCAAGGCAGCGAACCGCTAAGGTTGACAGCCGAAACCCGTAGACATTTGCTGGCCGAAATGGATTCGGCCATCCAAGAGGCATGACCCTGCATGTCTGACGAAGAAGCCCTCCAACCCGCGACAACGCCAGCAACCTGGCCGGATTTGGTCCAGAGAATCCGCCAGCGCACGCCCGCGCGTGTGCTGGTGGAAAGGGCCGGAGCGGCCTACAGCACGGCGACGCAACTGGGCCTGCGCCGCGACCATGCCGCCGCCCGCGATGCGGTCCGCAATGAACTCGACATGACCAGAGATCTAGGGGAGCAGTTGGTGGCGGAGTGGAAGCTCTTTGAAGTTTCCACGCTGGCCCAGGACAAAGACGACTACCTGTTGCGGCCAGATCGTGGAAGGCGATTGGATGAGAGTGCGCGCCAATTAGTGGAAATGCGCTGCGCCCCAGGATGCGACCTGCAGCTTGTGATTGGCGATGGCCTCTCGGTAACCGCGGTTGCCGCCCAGGCGCCGCAATTGCTGCCCATGATTGCCGCACAGTCGTTGGCACGGGGCTGGAAGCTGGGACAGCCGTTCGTCGTGCGCTACTGCAGGGTAGGAGTCATGAATGAAATTGGCGAACTACTGGCGCCCGGCGTGGTGGTGCTGCTGATCGGCGAGCGTCCGGGACTGGCCACCGCTGAGAGTCTTTCGGCCTACATGGCCTATCGTCCGCGGCCGGGCGACACCGATGCCGATCGCAACCTGATCTCGAACATCCATGTGCGCGGCGTTCCTCCACCTGTGGCCGCCGCGAGAATCGTGAGCTTGGCGGCGCAGATGATGGAACGGCAAATCAGCGGGGTGAGTTTGAAAGAGCAGCTCTTGTGAATGCAAAAGAAACGCAGTTAAGATGCAAGCGTGACGTGCCTGCAAGCAACATATGGCCGCTGATTTTCGCAGATGAGCGCTGATAAAAACCTTGTATGAATACTTTCAAAATCAATTCTCCACAGCCAAAGCAACCTCTTGAGGGACGATCAACCCCTGTCTGGCTCAAGTGCTTAATATTCGTGGCTGCATTGACCGCAGCGCAGGCGGCAGCCGGCGAACCAGCCTCCGCGAAGCTCCCGGTGGTGTATGCGGAACCCGCGCGCATCGTGAATGGTTCCGCCTGTGTTTTCTGGGTCCGCCAGCCGGGCACGCTGCGCTCTCTCACTGCTGCCTGGATGGGACACAAGGTGTTCTTCGCTTTTGATCCTGGGCGCAAAGCCTGGTTTGGGCTGGCGGGTGTTGGTGTTGAAACCAAAGCCGGCAGGTATCCGTTGATCGTGGAGGGCGAAACCAGCCAGGGGACGCCCGTCAAACTGAGCGCGCAGGTGGCCGTGGGCCATATCAAGTATCCTTCCATTGCTTTGAAAGTGCCGGAAAGATTCACCGCTCCCGATCCGGAGATTCTTGCTCGGGTGGAGAAGGAAAGGGAAGTCAAAGACCGGGTTTTTGCCACCATTTCTCCAGAGCGGCAGTGGACCAGCGGTTTTACTGTGCCGGTCCCTTCCACCGCGTCCGACGGGTTTGGCACGCAACGCAAGTTCAATGGCGTGCTTAAGAGCACTCACCACGGCCTTGATTATCACGCGCATACCGGCACGCCGGTTTCAAGTATTGCCACAGGCAAGGTCCTTCTGGCGCGGGAGCTGTTTGGTGAAGGGGGATGCGTCATTATCGACCACGGCCAGGGCCTGCTCACCCTTTATATGCACCTCTCGGAATTCAAAGCGAAAGAAGGTGATGCCGTCACTCGTGGGCAACTGATTGCGTTGAGCGGCGCCAGTGGACGGGCGACCGGGCCGCACCTGCATCTGGGGGTGCGCTGGCAGGGCGTTTATGTCGACCCGCGGACCTTGTTCAAGTTGCGCCTGCCTTCGTGAATCGATCGGTCCTATACGCTGTAGAACAGTACTCGCCCGCTAGGATCCAACTGCTGCAGCAGGTCAAAATCATTGATATTGCGGGTCAAAACTGTCAGCCTATATTTGCGCGCGGTCGAAAACAGCAGGGCATCGTTCAATGCGCGGCGGTGGTCAGCTTTACTGTACTTTTGCAGACGCGCAAGGAGGCCGGTAAGGATGCCGGCCTCACGCCAAATATGGCGATCAGGGGCCAGCGTTCTGTGATGAGGGCGCTTTTCAACTACGGCAGATATCTGCCGAACCACCGTCTGCGTTTGTGGATGACTGGGATCGAGAAGGCCGCAAACCGCCGCCAATTCTGCTTCGGTGACGGTCGAGTGCCAGGCATCGGAAGCGCGCAGGACCAGTTCGTCGTTATGAGGAAACCTTCCTTGCAGGCAGTCGATGTAGACCGTCGTGTCATAAAGCAGCTTCGACGGAAGTTCTGCGACGGTGTCGATAAAAGCAAGTGACGCCCGAGGGCGGGGATTGAGCTGCTGATGCCGCCGTTCCGGCTTCAAGCGTCTTAAAATGGCCTGAAACTCAGAAGTCAAGATCGATTTCCCGGCCCACGCTGGCACGCTGCGAGAGAAGCCATTCCGGATAATCATCGGCCACGGCCAAGCTGACCAGCGCCAGCTCAAGTAACGCGGTATCGCTTTTCACTCCAGAGCGCGCTTTGGCCCGGGCAACCAGCGCTTCGGGCATGCGTCCCCGCATCACCCTGGTGCGGGTGCCCCGCAAGAGGCCGCGTTGCTCCGCGATGGCGAGCATGTCATGGATCTTGCCGGTGCCTGGGGCCGGGGCAGCGTCCTTCTTTTTATGAGTATTGCGCATGGCAACAAGTGTAGCACAATAATGTAAGTTATGTAGTACATGCCGGCTGGCGTCGGCCGGTGTCATTTCGAATATGTCCTGGCCACATTGCCCTGGCCGCGTATCTGCTTCCTGGCTTTCTTCAGTGAACTGGTATTGCGCTTGCCGCGGCATGTTATCCTACTAACGTTAGCTGCGTTTCCCGCCAGGCCGGAAAATTTCCTCGCAGTTCCTGAAAAAGCCAATGATCTCAGTCAGCAATGTTTCCATGCGCTACGGCGCCAAAGTTCTGTTCGAAGATGTGGCCACGGCCTTTACGCCGGGGAAACGCTATGGCCTCACCGGCCCCAACGGGGCGGGGAAGACCACTTTCATGAATCTGCTGAGCGGTGAAATCGAGCCGCAAAAAGGCAATGTAGTCCGGCCGCGCAAACTTAGCGTTCTGAGCCAGGACCAGTTCGCCTTTGACGCTTATCGCGTGACCGATACGGTCATCATGGGCAATAAACGTCTGTGGGCGGCCATGGAAGAGCGTGACCGGATTTACGAAAAGCCCGATATGTCGAACGAAGACGGCATGAGGCTGGGAGAGCTGGAAGGCATCGTGGGCGAGGAAGACGGGTACACGGCCGAGAGCGATGCGGCCATCCTGCTGCAGGGGCTTGATATTCCCGATGAGCTGCACCAGCGCCGGATGAGCGAGTTGCAGGGCGGCCAGAAAGTCCGCGTGCTGCTGGCCCAGGCGCTCTTCGGACACCCGCAGGCCCTGCTGCTCGACGAACCCACCAACCACCTCGATCTCGACTCCATCCACTGGTTGCAGGAGTTCCTCAACCATTACGACGGCGTGCTGATCACCATTTCCCACGACCGTCATTTCCTGAACAGCATTTGCACGCACATTGCCGATATCGATTACGAGACCATCATTACTTATACGGGCGGCTATGACGACATGGTGATGACCAAGACGCAGGTGCGCTCGCAAATCGAGTCGCAGAACGCCCAGCGGGAAAAGAAGATCGCGCAGCTCACGGAGTTCATTGCCCGCTTCTCTGCCGGCACGCGTTCCAGCCAGGTGCAGTCCCGCCGTAAGGAAGTCGAGCGGTTGCAGGTGAACGACCTGGCCCGGTCGAACATCCAGCGTCCATTCCTGAAGTTTGAGATGAAGCGGCCCTCGGGGAAACATATTCTGGAATTGGAAGGCGTCACCAAATCCTACGGCGAAAAAGATGTAGTCGCCGGATTCACCGCTAGCGTTACCCGTGGTGAAAAGATCGCCATCATGGGACGCAACGGCGCCGGCAAGACCACGCTGCTGAACGCCCTGCTGGCCAACTCACCCACCACGCCCGAAGCCGAATTGCGCAAGACCAGTGGATACACCGGAGCATTCATCGATGGCGGGAAGGTCGTCTGGGGGCATGAAGCCTCGGTCGGCTATTTTCCCCAGGACCATCGCAGCCTGATCGAAAATGGCAAGACGGTCATCGAATGGCTGTGGCAGTGGGACCCCTCCGTCCACAACGAAGACGTGCGCGGTTTGCTGGGCCAGATGCTCTTTGCCCGCGACGAAGCCAACAAGAAGACCGAGGTGCTTTCCGGTGGAGAAGCCTCGCGCCTGCTCTTCTGCAAGCTGATGTTGCAGCAGCCCAACGTCCTGATTTTCGACGAACCCACAAACCATCTCGACCTGGAATCCATCAACGCCCTGAATATCGCCCTGCAGCGTTATCAGGGAACGGTGCTTCTCGTGACCCATGACCATGACCTGATCGATGAAGTCGCAACTCGAATCTGGCATTTTGACAACCACCAGGTCGAAGATTTCAAAGGGTCGTATGATGACTATCAGGGTGTTCACGCGTAGGGCAGCGTAATGCGGCTTCAACCAGAACCTTTGAAACACTGCGCAACGAGTTGCAACGAAAACCTTTGAAACACAGAGGAACAGAGGAAGCAGAGGATTTTGGGGTTTGTGAGGCGGGCACAGAAATCGCAGCGAACTGCGAAACCTCTCATGGTAGTACAGATGAAGGATTGGCGCCCCTGGATTTGGGGCCTTCTTACTCAACGGAATCCAGTTCTTGGTTCGTCCCTTACTACGCACCAAAATGTTTGTGGTTCACGAGGAACATGGAGCCGCGTCACAACCCTAAAAATCCTCTGTTGCCTCTGTTCCTCTGTGTTTCAAAGGTTTTCGTTGCAACTCGTTGCGCTGTGTTTCAAAGGTTTTGGCTGGAAGCTCGTTACGCTGTCCTTCCGTGGAGGGATCCTGTACTGCCCGTCCGGTGTAACTTTGGCTGATCCTGGGCATCCAACGTTCCAGGAGTACCAGCATGTTTGACACCCATCAATCTGAAGACCCGGCCTCACGCAAGACCACGCGCCGCTCATTTTTCGGAACAGCGGTTTTGATGGCTGCCGGCATCTATTGGTGGTCCATGAACAAGAATCGGCCTGTCGAAGCCCCGAAGCCCAGTGGGCCACCGGAAGAAGTTACCATCGTCGAATTCTCCGATTCCGGCGCGCGCCAGGGTGCAGTGAAGGAACTGAAAGTTGTGAAGAGTGAAGGCCAGTGGCGCCAGCAGCTTTCCGGCAACGCTTTTGACATTACCCGCCATGAAGACACTGAAATGGCGTTTACCGGGCAGTATTGGAATGAACATCGCCCAGGTCTCTATCGCTGCATCTGCTGCAATACGGCGCTCTTCAGCTCTGAGACGAAGTTTGAGTCAGGGACGGGCTGGCCCAGTTTCTATCAGCCGGTTGCGCCGGAAAATATTGTGTCCATCCGTGACAGCTCTTTCGGCATGGTCCGGACGGCCGTGGCCTGCCGCCTGTGCGATGCCCATCTGGGCCACGTCTTCAACGATGGGCCCCCGCCTACCGGTCTGCGGTATTGCATCAACTCAGCCTCGTTACGTTTTGTAAAATCGTCGTGATCCATGAGGGGAACCATCATGCCAGCTTCTATCATGCGTTTTCTTGCCGTATTGTGTCTTGCCGGCTCCGTGGCCTGCAATGCTTCCAGTGAAGTGGTGGCATTGCCCGATCCCGTGGTCGATGCTCCGCTTGCGAAGGCCCGCTCATCGGAAACCGTCGTGCTGGCAGGAGGCTGCTTTTGGGGCATTCAGGCGGTGTATCAACATGTGAAGGGCGTGACCAGCGCAGTTTCCGGATACTCAGGCGGTACCGCCGCGACTGCCGACTATGAGACCGTAAGTTCCGGCTCCACGACCCACGCTGAATCGGTGAAGGTCACGTTTGATCCGGCGCAGGTTTCTCTGGGTCAGATTTTGAAGATCTTCTTCTCCGTGGCCCACAACCCCACGGAACTGAACCGCCAGGGGCCGGATACCGGGACCCAGTATCGCTCCGTGATTTTCTTTATCGGAGAAGAACAAAAACGCATCACCCGCGCGTATATCGATCAGCTCAACCGGGCCAAGGTCTTTCCGCGCGCTATCGTCACCGAAGTGGCCGCGATGCAGGCGTTCTATCCCGCCGAAGCCTATCACCAGAATTATGCCACCCTGCATCCTAACCAGCCGTACATCGCCATCAACGATCTGCCCAAAGTCGAGCATCTTCGCCAGATGTTTCCGGCGCAATACCGGGAGAAATGAGAGTGTGCTCATGATCGGTGAGTTATAGTATTTACCAGCCGCATTCTGGAGAATTACGTGACCGATCAGCCCACATCTGACATAGCAGATAAGCGAGAGCAGCAAGAGCGCGAGTATGTTCCGGTTGGCCGCAGTTGGGGTGCGTTGGCCTTGGCAGTGGTGGAAGCCGTCTGTGTTTTTGCCGTGGGTGCAGCGCAGACCGGGATACTGGCGGGTTCTTTGGCCGTCGGCACTTCGGGCATCGCCAATTTCATTCACCGTGAAATCTTCCGCGTACCAATTCTGCTGGCGGCTATGGCAATGGCCGCACTGAATCTTTATTTGCTTTGGAACTCCCGGATGTTGAGAAACGCTCCGGCTGCGGCTTGGCGCAAGCGCCCGTTGACCTCCCGCGAACGCTTCAGGATCGGCCTGGTGCTAGGGCTCTCCCTGGCGACATTCGCCATTGCGGCCTGTGAGATTGTGCTGCACCGGCGGCTCCACCATACGATCATGTAGATACGGGGCTGGTTCTTTGTTGCGGGTTTTGATACAGGGTTTTCTGGTTCTGCTTACGACGCGGCTTTTGGCAGGGCTGTCTCCCAAGTTCGCGGGACCGGGCATTTAATCGGATTGAGTTGGCGTGTCGATGCTCTCGGGCAAAATTCGATCTGCTAAAGGCTCTCCTGCTGAAGCTCGTATTTTAGCCGCTCTCTCAGCCGTTCGCTGAAGCCGGTAGGCAGTTCAAAGGTGCGGCCGTCGGCCACCAGCACCACCACGTTGTGAACGCCATCGATCAGGGCCGTGCAGTGGCGGCATTGCGCCAGGTGCCTTTCGATCTCGGCGCGCATTTCCGCGGAGACGGAACCGTCAATGTAATTCGACACTTCGCTCCACAGTTGCTTGCAGGTCAACGCCATGGATTCGCTCCTTTCCTGAAGAGCAGGCGGCTGAAAACATTGCTCTGTTTGAGCAGAGGGGCTATCAAGTCGCGCATTTGAAGTCTGGCCCGTAACAGGCGCGTCTTGACCACCATCTCGGTTACATCCAGAATCTGGGCAGTGGTGGCAATGTCATGGTTTTGCACATCACGCAAGGCAAAAACTTCGCGATAGATCTTCGGCAGGCGCTTCATCGCGTTGTGCAGCAGCTCGCGGACTTCCTTGCGCTCCAGCGCCTCCGAAGGAATCTCACGCCAGTCGCTCAGGATGCGGGGCACATACTCGCCGTCTTCGGAATCAGGGCCTTCGTCGAGAGACTCATACTGCCCAGGCCGCAACTTGCGCAGCTTCATCTTGGCTTCGTTTAATGTGATGCGCACCAGCCAGCTTCCAATTTTGCTCTCGCCCCGGAAGTCCTTCAGGTGGCGAAGCCCCTTGAGCAGGGCTTCCTGGGCGCAATCCTCTGCGTCCGCTTCATTGCGCAGCACCGCCAGCGCACTCAGGTACGTCATCCGCTGGTAGGGCGCAATCAAGTCATAATAGAGTTCCCGCTCACCTGCCAGAATGCGGCGAATCAGGTCCTGCTCATCCAGTCCTGGCTGTCCGGGCGCCGTTTCGATAGTGGCGATCTTCGCCAATCCTGCTCCTCGTATGCTGCTGACGAATTTAAGATGATCTTCAACAGGAAAAGTGACAAGTCCAAGGGCCGTCTTTCCAGGCTTCTCGGGAGTACCGCGTGACCTTAGTCACTTATACAATTCTAAATGTTAGAAACCTCCAGCAACTTACTAAACTACAGAATTCCCGGTTGGCGCCATTCGCGGCCAAAGGCCCCTGTCTCCGGCCACTGGAACTTCCTGCTATCCTTAAATGAACACTGCGTAAAAAGGAAGACTCAAAGCCATTGCCACCCATTCTGAATGCACAAGGTCTCGTGAAGGCCTACGGTGCCGTCCCGCTCTTGCAAGGGGTTGGATTCACGGTTTCCGAGGGCGACCGCATTGGATTGATCGGCCCGAATGGGTCAGGAAAGTCGACCCTGCTGGGTATCCTCGCCGGAGAGATTGGACCCGATAGCGGCGATGTGGCCCGGCGCAAACATGCCAGATTCAGTTATGTGAAGCAGGAATCGCAGTTCGCCTCTGGCGAAACCGTGCGCACGGTCGTCACACGGGCCCTGGAACGGGCGGCCATTCCCCCGGATGAAGGCGCCGGACGCACGGTCGAGACCCTGGGGCGGGCAGGTTTTCCGGACTTTGATGCTGAAGCCGCCGCGCTTTCCGGCGGCTGGCGCAAGCGCCTTGCCATTGCCGAAGCCCTGGTGCAGCAGCCGGACGTCCTGCTGCTCGACGAGCCCACCAATCACCTTGACCTCGAAGGCATCGAATGGCTGGAAGATCTGCTGCAGCAGGGCCGCTTCGCCTGCGTGGTGGTCAGCCACGACCGCTATTTTCTGGAAAACACCGCGACCGAAATGGTGGAGCTGGACCGCGTTTATCCCAACGGGTCGCTGCGGGTGCGCGGCAATTACAGCGCGTTTCTGCTGGAAAAGGAAGAGTTCCTTCACGCCCAGGCCCGGCATCAGGAATCTCTGGAAAACCGTGTGCGCAGCGAGATTGAATGGTTGCGGCGCGGCCCCAAGGCGCGCGCCACCAAGGCCAAAGCCAGAATCCAGACGGCCCATCAGTTGATTGCAGAGCTGGGTGATCTCAACACACGTACCCGCGCGGCCAGCGCCGAGATTGATTTCTCTTCCACAGGACGCAAGAGCAAGCGGCTGGTGGAGGTCGATCACCTGGGTTTCGCCATCGCCGGGCGGACGCTCTTCAATGCTCTCGATTTCACCGTGACCGCCGGCATGCGTGTGGGGCTGGTAGGGCCCAACGGCAGCGGTAAGACCACGTTGCTGCGTCTGCTGCGCGGACAGGCCGAACCATCGGCCGGCAGCATCCGGAAAGCTGAGTTTCTCAGGATCGTTACCTTTGATCAGGAGCGGGTGCTCGACCCCCAGGTCACGCTTCGCCGCGCCCTGGCGCCCGATAGCGACGCCGTGGTTTACCAGGACCGCATCGTTCATGTGGCCTCCTGGGCGGCACGGTTCCTGTTCACCGGAGAACAACTCAATCAGCCGGTCGAGCGACTTTCCGGAGGTGAACGCGCGCGTGTGCTCATCGCGCAACTTATGTTGCAGCCTGCCGATCTACTGCTGCTCGACGAACCCACCAACGATCTCGACATCCCCACCCTTGAAATTCTGGAAGAGAGCCTGTTGGAATATCGCGGCGCTCTGGTGCTGGTGACCCATGATCGCTATATGCTCGACCGCATTTCCACCATCGTGCTGGGTCTCGACGGCCGGGGAGGCGCCCAGGCCTTCGCCGACTATGGGCAATGGGAAGCCTGGCAGATAGAGAGCAGACAGGCTGAACAGGCGGAAAAGAGCGCTTCGAAAACCGCCGGGCCGGCGCGAGTAGCTTCTTCTTCCGCGGCGCCGCCCAAGAAGAAACTGTCGTATCTTGAGGCCCGCGAGTACGCAACCATCGAGCAGCGTATCGGCCAAGCCGAGCAGGCGCTGGTGGACAGGAGGCGTACGATGGAAGATCCTGCCATCATGAGTGACTCCGCCCGCCTGGTTGTGGCCCATGCCGAACTGCAGCAGGCACAAGAAACGGTCGATGAACTGATTGCGCGCTGGGCGGAACTCGAAGAAAAGCAGGGCTAGCGCTGTAGCCGGCAAGACTGTTCATGTTGGCAACAAATGCAGACTCGCGGTTCCGATCACCCGATCCGCGGATGACTTAATCTCCCGGTCGCCGTACAGTCGTGGTACACTCATGCGCGCCTATGCTGAAGAAGATTCTTCTCCTGCTATTCCTGGCGGCGCTTCCTGCTTATGCCGCCGGCGAATTTACGCTGTACGAACTGCTGCCGCCGGAAACCCACCAGTTCGCCATCACCTACGACGTTTCCGCTACCCGTGAGGGCGCGCAGTTTTTCTTCAATCCCATCCGTCCCGGCTCGGTCGCAACCCGGGAACGAGTGGTGGACCGCTCCACCGGCAAGGAACTCAAGTTCGAGACGGTCAGCGGCAAAGATGCTCGGGGCACTGGCCTGATTCCGCCGGACACGAAAGACTCGGCCGAGTTCATCAAGGTCCATCTGCCCCACCCTGTCCCCAGTGGAGGCGAAGTCCGTATCCGCATCTACAAGACTTACACTGACGCCGACTCCTACTTCCTCAAAGATGGCCAGCTCGTTTTTGCGCGCCCGCTGGGCATCAAGCGCAATGAGGTAGTGCTGCCTCCGGGCTGGGAGATCATTGGTAGCGCCTCCCCGGCGATCGTCTCCACCGATGCCGATGGCAAGACCCGGCTCAGCTTTGTGAACGACCGCGATGACCAGTTGCCGGTCAAGATCACCGCCAGGAGGCTTCCATGAACCGTCGTTTCCTTTTACTCTTGGTGCTAGCGCCAGTGGCCCTGCCTGCCCAGTTCCATCGCGCCGAACAGGACCGCGATATCCGTTACTGGCTGCTCGATCCGGCTGGTCACCAGTTCCGTATCTCCCACGATTTTACGGTCATCAGGCCCGGCCAGAAATCTGTCCACAGCTTTGTCCGCAAAGGCAGCGTGGTTGCTCCAGATTCAAAGATGATCGACATCGATTCCGGAAGGCCGCTGAAAACGTATACGGTCACCGGCAAGGAAGTGAATGCTCTCGGCTACTACCCTGAGCCCACCGATCCGGAGTCTGTCGTAGTCCAGGGAGATCTGGAGCATCCCGTCGTAGAAGGTCAATCGGCGCGCATCCGCGTCGAAGAGACGTATACCGACCCGGTCGGCTACACCACGGAAAACGGCGAACTGCTGTGGAAGAGGACGCTCGGGCGTTCCGTAAATTATGTCACTTTGCCGTCCGGCTGGATGCTGACCTCGGTCAACACCCCGGTGGTCATCACCCTCGACGCCGAAGGGCGCGTGACCATGCGCTTCACCAATATTCGCAACGACGAACTATCGATCGTCATTAGGGCGAAAAAGCGGCCTTCACCGCGCGACGGCACCGCAACCAAAAGCAAAGGCAATTAGCCGCGAATGAACGCGAATAAACGCGAATCGGAACAAGAGTGTCCCACTGCTCTTGTATTCCGCCAGGTGGTTTGTTCTTGTCAGCGTTGATCAGCGCAAATCAGCAGCGAATTCTCACCGGGGCTTAAAGCTTTCCAGCATCTTCTGGAACACCGGATGCAACTGGTTGAAGTCCCGGTCGGGTGCGACGAAAACAAGATACGTCATGGCGCCCTGTGAGTTCTGCACCGTGACCACCCAATCGCGTTCCGGAATTGGCTGTCCGTTGAGCTGAATCGGCGAGTTGCCCGTCAGATACGCCGATCGCCCATGCGCTCCGCCGACCTGAATGCTAGTGGTCGCTCCGGTGGTCTTCATACCTGGGTTGGACTGCACCAATCCGTTAATCAGCTCTTCCGTGCTCTGGTCGAGCGAGCTGCCATTTCCCATCGGCGTATCCGCCACGATCACTCCATAGGAAATCGCCGATGACGAGATGCCCGCAGGCGGCGCAATGGTGGTGCCGCCGAAGCCTTCGCCGGGCCGCCAGTTGTCAGGATGGGAGATGGAGAAGCCGTTCTGCAATTGCTGGAAATGGCTGCTGGGTTTTACTTCGCCGGAAATGTTCTCAGAGCTACTGCCGCCGCCGTTTCCGTTTTCCGGCGGGGGCAGATTGGTAGGGACCACGCCATCTGCCTGGTTCTGCTGTGCCCATTGGCCGCTCTTGGCGCCTGCTGCGATTTCCTGCGCGGTGTATGCCTTGATTTTGCCGGCCTCTTGATGGGCGCGGTAAAACCCGTCGCTTGAACCGAGATACTTCTTCTGCGCCCATGGACGGATCTGTTTGGCGATGGCTGCCTGGCGGTTGCCGGGGTTGGGATGGTCACTCAGGAATTGCGGGCTGCGCGCGGCTGCACCGGTCTCCTGTTCCAGCTTTTGAAAAAAGTCAGCCAGCGATTTGGGGTTATAACCGGCCTTGTACATGATGACCGCGCCCACGGCATCGGCCTGGGCCTCATCGGCGCGCGAGTATTTCATAAAGATACCGCTGGCCCCGATCTGGATTCCGAGCCGCGCCAGGTTCCCGGCGGCGCCGCCTGGCATTACAGCGCCCGCAATGCCGACCAGCACGTTGGCCAGAGAGGCCTTCGATGCCTGCTTGGCCGAGTGCTGCATATAGACGTGGGACATCTCGTGGGCCATCACGCCGGCCAGTTCCGCTTCGTTGTCCGCCGCCTGAATGGTGCCGATGTTGATGAAGATCGGCCCGCCGGGAAGTGCGAAGGCGTTGATCTCCTTTTGTGGGATGACGTGGAACTGATACGGCCAGGAATTTTCCGCCGGTATGACAGTGCCCAGCTTGCGCCCCAGTTGGCGAACGTATTGCGTGATCGGACTGGAATCGGGAAGCACCGGCATCTGTTTGTAGACTTCGGCGGAAGCCTTGAGGCCCAGTTGCTCCTGGTCTTGTTTGCTAACGCCCGCGGGCGACCCGGGGTTGGGCAGTTGTGGCGTGCTTTGTGCTCCAAGGGGTGCAGGTACTGCAATCAACAGTGCCAGAAAAAGCGTCAGGGCCTTTACCGGAAAATTGCGCTGCATAGGCAATCCTTTCTTTTTGCGGATGAAGGATGAGTATAAGGATAAATGATTGGGCCACTTCTTTTGAAAACCGAAGATAGTGTCGGGGCGGCAGAGCACGAATGCGCAGGCGCAGGGAATCGCAACGGATTCAACGTGCATGGTCTGCGCGGTCAGACAAACCTTCTAAGAGCGCGGCTTCAGAGCCTGCGGAAAAAATGCCGGTGCAACTGTCAAAGAGGACGGCTTCAGCCGTCCGTAAAGTGTGGGACAGCGATCGGCTTCAGCCGCCGCTTATCTCTGGGCCCGTCGAGAAGCACGGGCTTCCTTACAGACTGATGAGAGGCCACGCCGCTAAACCGCGGCTAAAGCCGGACCCTTGATAGATTCACGGGCGGCTGAAGCCGCCCTCTTTGACAGTTACTCAAACGTTTTTTCGCAAGCCCCGAAGCCCTGCTGCCCGGCGGGTCTGTGAAGCCTTCAGACGGAGAGTCGCCGTTCCGCTCTTGCCGTTACGAATCCAAAGGCGCAGAAATGTGTTCGTGCATGATCTTCAGGCTGCCGTCACTGTGGCGGACAAACAGTTGCGTCACGCGGGCGTTGGTGAGTTGTTCATAGCCGGTCTGGCCGATGGCCCCACTGATAATATTTTTGTGCCGCGCTTCAAAACTCATGTTGTAGGCCGCCAGGGCCGCATCGCTGCCGACCGATTCAACCTCGATATTGCTGACGCCTACCTTCATTCTTGCCGGGCTGGACATATATTCACGGTCGCGCCGCACCCAAGTCAGGCGCGCCGGTTCCAGACGCTTCGACGTCGATCCAAAGATCGAGGCGTTTTCGGCATATAGCCCGCGCATTTCCTCACGGGCCTTGGCCGCGAAGGCCTCCCAATAATGATGGATCGCGGCCTCCACTTCGGCCCTGTTGATCATAATCATCAGCTACCCTCCTCCACGCCGAATGACAGCGATATAGAGACGCGCCCGTTGGCACCCTCTGCCGCAGGCTGTTTTTTATTCAAATTTCAGTTACTTGCGTGGTGTGCTCATGCAGCACACTTGGGCTCATTCTGTCTGAGTGCGGCGACTGTGGGGCGGCTGGCCGCCGGTTATAGCTGTTACTGTTACTAGAATTGTATCTAAGTTGGGCGCTGTAATGTGAGTATTTCTTAATGTTTAAGGATGGGTCGCCGGAGGGCGTTGCGGTGCGGGGCAGCAGCCTTCCGGACACACATCGTGGCTGGCGCCCAAACGTCCCAGCGCCGTGCGCACCGCGCGCTCTTCCGTGCGTTCCACGACCAGTTCGCGAATCATCCTGATAAACGCCGGGTGGGTTCCGGCGGTGCCGGCGCGTTCCATGGGGAGTTTGATTTGCTCACAGACCGCCCGCGCTTCGGTATCGAGGTCGTACAGAACTTCCATGTGGTCGGAAACGAAGCCAATCGGCACGATGATGGCCGCCGGATGAGAGCCGGTCTCTTTGATCTCGCGCAGACAGGCGAGGATATCGGGCTCAAGCCACGGCTGCGACGGAGGACCACTGCGGCTCTGGAACACCAGCCGGCCGTCGCTGCAGCCCAGGGCTTCTGAAACCAGGCGGCAACTTTCTTCGAGCTGCAATAGGTAATTGCTGTTCTGCGCCATGGCTACCGGAATGCTGTGCGCTGTATACAGCACCTGGGCGCGGTCGCGCACATCGGCAGGCAGCCGCAGCCGCGCGGCTTGCACCTGCTCGGCCATGGCTTGAATGAATCCGGGATGGTTGTAGAACACCCGCAGTTTGTCGACCTGCGGCGCGCCTTCACCTGCCACGGCCTGGGCGGCGGCGATGTTCTCACGGTACTGGCGGCAGCCGGAATAGGAGCTGAACGCCGATGTGACGAAAGCCAGGGCGCGCTGCACTCCCTCGGCCTTCATCTTCCGCAGCGTATCGGGCAGCATTGGATGCCAGTTGCGGTTGCCCCAATAAATAGGGACCTGTGGGCCGTGCTCATCGAATTCCCGCTGGAGCGCCGCGATCAACTCCCGGTTCTGCCGGTTGATAGGGCTGCCTCCGCCAAAGTGGTGGTAGTGTTCTGCCACTTCCAGCATCCGCTCTTCCGGAACGTTCTTGCCGCGCAGCACGTTCTGCAGGAAGGGCATCACCTCTTCGGGAGATTCAGGCCCGCCAAATGACACCAGCAGGAGTGCGTCATATTTCATTGTTAAAATGTCTCCTGTTGGGGAATGTAAAAGATTAACAGACGCAGCTCCAATTCTCAGTGATGGCCCAGCACCGGATGCGGTTCATAAGCAGCTTCCAGCTTCTTGGTCTCTTCCGCCGACAATTTCACATTGAGCGCCGCGACGGCATCATCGAGATGATGGGGTTTGGAAGCGCCGATAATCGGCGCAGTCACCCCTGGTTTGTGCAGCACCCAAGCCAGGGCGAGTTGCGCGGGCGGAATTCCGCGGGCGGCCGCCATCTGCTCGACGCAATCCACTACCCGGTCATCGGCGGGAACGTCGTACATCTTCTGGCCGAAGTCGTCGGTCTTGGCGCGCAGGGTTGCGGCCTTGCGGTTGCCGGCCAGCATGCCGCGCGCGATGGGGCTCCAGGGCAGCAATCCAATGCCTTCCGCTTGGCACAGAGGAATCATCTCCCGCTCTTCTTCCCGGTAGATCAGGTTGTAGTGGTTCTGCATGGTGACAAAGCGGCGCAGGCCCAGCCGGTCGGCGGTGTAGAGCATCTTCGCGAACTGCCACGCATACATGGAAGAAGCGCCCAGATACAGCGCCTTGCCCGCCCGCACCACGTCGTTCAACGCCTCCAGCGTCTCTTCGATGGGCGTTTCCGAATCGAAGCGGTGGATCTGGTAGAGGTCCACATAGTCGGTGCCCAGACGCCGCAGGCTAGCGTCAATGGAATGCATAATGTGCTTGCGCGAAAGGCCCTTATCGTTGTGCCCCTCGCCCATGGGATAGAACACCTTGGTGGCGATCACAAGCTTGTCTCGCGTAGGGCCAAAGTCTTTGAGGGCGCGCCCCAGTATCTCTTCGCTGACGCCCTGGGAATAGACATCGGCGGTGTCAAAGAAGTTGATCCCCAACGCCAGCGCACGCTCGATAAACGGACGGCCCTCAGCCTCTTCCAGTATCCATGGCCGCCACTTCTTCGAGCCATAAGTCATGACGCCCAGGCAGATCTTCGAGACCTTAACGCCGGTATTGCCGAGATTTACATGTTCCATGCTTTTTCTCCGTGGTAACCAATTCGTGCAACAAACAAAATCTTTGAAACACAGAGGAACAGAGAAAGCAGAGGTGGCGTCAGGATTTTCAAGTAGAATCTCTCGCGGTCCGGGGCGATTTATGGAGCCGCTACACAACCCCCCAAAGTCCTCTGCTTCCCGTTCCTCCGTATTGCTATCCATCAGAATCTCGCGGCTTGCGACGATTTTTCCTCCGCCTCACAACCCCAAAATCCTCTGCTTCCTCTGTTCCTCTGTGTTTCAAAGGTTTTCGTTGCAACTCGTCGCGCTGTGTTTCAAGGTTTAGTCCCTCTCCACCAGGCTCTTAATGAACAGATAATAGAAATCGACACCCTCATAAAAGTCCTTTACGCCCAGGCGCTCGTCTTTGCCATGGGCGCGGTCGTCATCGATGTCGGTAAATACGCCGGGAACGCCGAAGGTGGGAATGCCGGCGATGCGCAGGTACTTGCCGTCGCTGGCGCCGGCATCCATGACCGGGACGATCGGCAGCCCTCCATACAGTCTGGCGCTCAGCTCTTCCAGCTTGTGCAACACCACCGGGTTGATGGCGGAAGCCGGCGCGGGAATGGCCTCGCCCACGACTTCCACCGAGATGCGGTCATCAGCCAGCACACGCTTCAAGGTGTTCTGGACGTTCTGCAAGGAGTCGGTGGGCAGCATGCGGCAGTTCACATTCGCGCGTGCGCTCTGCGGAAGCGCGTTGTTGGCGTGACCGCCTTCCAGGCGCGTGGCCACGCACGTGGTGCGCAACAGGGCATTCAAATACGGCGACTGCGTGAGCCGGGCCAGGGCCTGCTCGTCTTTCGGATTAGCAGCGATGGCGCGGAAGGCCGCGGCCAGCGATGGCTCCTGTAGCGGGGCAGAGCGCTCGAAGTAGCCCTGCGTGGTCTCGTTGAGTTGCACCGGAAAATCAAACTGCTGGAGTCGCGCCAAGCCCTGGGCCAGATGATAGATGGCGTTGTCCCTCACCGGACGCGAGCTGTGGCCGCCCTTGTTCTTCACTTCCAGGCGGAAATCCACGTAGTTCTTTTCGCTGGTCTGCATGCCCAGTTGCTGCCGCTTGCCGGCCTTGATGGCGAAGGTCCCGCCGTCGGTGTTGATGCAGTATTCAGCGTCAATAAGGTTGCGGTGATTGGCGATCAACCACTGCACGCCGTTATGGTCGCCGCCTTCTTCATCGGCGGTGAGCGCCATGATCAGGTCGCGCGCCGGAATCCAGCCTTCCTGCTTCAATCGGATAAAGTTGGCCACCAGCAGCGCGTCGCCTTCCTTGATGTCGGTGGTGCCGCGTCCGTAAAAGAAACCGTCTTTTTCGATCAGCTTGAAGGGGTCCGTGGTCCAGTCCTGGGGAAGGGCTTCGACGACATCAAGATGGGCCAGGAACAGGATCGGCTTGCCTCGGCCGCGCCCGTGGATGCGGGCCACCAGGTTGTACTTGGTGGCGGTAGGCCCGGACAACTCAATATCCTGTTCGGGGAAGCCGGCCGCGCGCAGCCGCCTGGCCACCGCTTCCGCCGCTTTGCTGACATTGCCCTTTGGCGTGTCAGTGGTGTTGATCTCGATCAACTCCTTGAAGATATCGTGCGCCAGTTGCTGGTTGGGGGTGAGAGCGGATTGGCCCAGGGCGGCCGAAACCAGAATCAGGGTGATTGCCAGTGTTTTGAGACTTTTCATTGAATCAGGGGTGTCCTCGGGATTCGGTCCAATGGCGGATTATATCGGAGAATATGCGCGCCGGGTGTGGGTCGCGCCTCTATAATCGTCCTATGTCCAAGGGATGGGAAAGTAAATCCGTAGAATCGCAAATGGCCGCCGCCCAGGAATGGCGCGAGCCCGGCCCCAGAAGCGACCTCACCGAGGAACAGAAGAGAAAAAAACACGAACGCGATGGCCTGCTTCTGGCCCGCACCAACCTGCTGAACCAACGCGAAGCCTCGACCAACGAGCGCTACCGCCAGACCTTGCAGAGCGCGCTCGATGAACTCGACCGCAGGATTGAGGGGCTGAAGTAAGCTGGTAGCACTTGGTACTGAGCGGTCAAATCAGAGAGATGTCATCCCGAAGCCCGTCAGGGGCGCGCGCTTTCTTCAGCACGCGAGTAGGGCTGAGGGACCTTGCGGGTTGGGATGAATTCTCTGCTCGACACCAGCAGGTGCATATAAAAAGGGCCTCAATCCGCTACAGCGCTACGAGCCCCATAAATCCTGTCGATTTCGAATATTGAATCTGTCACAAACGGAAGTCTGTAGCACTACAAGGCGACCAGGCTGCAACTGAAGAACTAAAAGCACGGCAGGAAGCAAGGACCCCGCCGGTGGTATTCCGAAGCCAATGCATAGGTTCTTCGGCTCGCGCGCGGTGCGCGCTCACCTCAGAATGACAATCGCGATAGCCCCCGATGCCAGGCGGAGGCGCAGGTTTCGCCAGAGCACGGCTGGCGCTGGCCGGATACGCTCCGGTCGATCAGTTGTCAAAGAGCCTGTACTGCAAGCTGGGGTCCCTGGGGACACAGCGATCACGTTATCAGTGTTACCACGCGAATGGCCGGTCATCAAGAGTGTGCTGTCGAGGTGATGTCAGAATGACGGAGCACGAATCGATTACACCTCACCACGTCGAGTTTCGGACGCCATAAGATTCCTGGTTGCAAGTGCGCTAGCGCACAGACCGTGAAGGAGCACGAGCGGGCGATACCCTCGAACTGTCGTGGCTCCAGTCCCGCTTCAGCGGGACGGCAGAGAATAGCCCAGCACGTGCCATTCCACCACGCGTTTTTTGCGTGGTGGAATGGCTAAGTGCTGGGTAAGGTGCGGAGCATTTCTCTTCCTTGCCGCCCGCGGGCTGGCGCGCATGCCGCGAAGCGGCAGACTGGGCTTGAACCGCTTTGCACCGCGTTGAACGGCCCTTAAACAGTATTGAACGACTCAACCAGCCCCCTATAGCTCCCCATGGAGGCAGCAAGAAATAACCGCCTCATTTTCCACAACGCCTGCCATTGTTTTTTCCGGCTTCTCCGTATACCGTCTGGAAATCATGCTTGTCTCTCCTGTGAAAGTTGGCAGAAATGATCCGTGCCCATGCGGGAGCGGAAAAAAGTACAAGCGGTGCTGCCTGGAGGCATCGCACGCCGAGCATGATCTTTGGAGTCGTGTACACGAGGCGCACAAGACCGTCATCGCCAAGCTGGAGAAGTTCGCCTTTGACGAGTTTCGTAAGGATGTGGAAGCCGCTTGGGACGAGTTTTACCTCGGCGATGTAGAGGGGCCGTATTCTTCTGAGTCTCCCAATGACGGGATTTTCGTCCCCTATTTTTTGTTCCGCTGGACCGGTAAATGGAAAGGCGGCCGGCCATCAGCGGGGATCGTGGCCCGTACCTTCCTGCGCCAGCAGTCCACGCAGCTCAGTGAGATGGAGCGTCTTATCATCGAACTCTCGTTGCAGGAGCCATTCTCTTTCTTTGAGGTGCGCTCTTGCCATCCGGGAGAAGGGTTCGTGCTTCGGGATGTGCTCACTGGCCGGGAAGTGAACGTGAAGGAACGATCGGCATCGCAGAACCTGCGCTCGGGCGACATGCTTTACGCACAGCTATCGCCCATGGAACACATCACCACCATGGCCTTCTGCGGGCCTCTGATCATTCCGCCCGGGATGAAAGCATTCATTATTGGCTTGCGCAATCGCCTGCAGCGTGTCACCGGCAAGAAAGACGGGCTCACTCTTGCGGACTTGGTCCGGTTCGAGAGTGACTTACGGATAACCTACCTCGAACTCAGTAATCGTCTGACTAAGCCTCCCATGTTGAGCAACACCGATGGGGACGATCTGCTGTATCACACCATCACCTATGAGGTGGGCTCGGCGCAGGTGGCCTTTGACGCGTTGGCCTCCCTTTGCCATCTATTGACACCGGAAGAGCTGCTCGAAGAGGCCGAGTTTGGTCCTGACGGCGTGCTGCGGAAGGTCGAAGTGGATTGGACCAAACGAGGAAATCGCCAGATGAAGAGTTGGGACAACACTCGACTGGGCAATCTCCGCATCGAGGGCCGTTCGCTGGTGGCCACGGTAAACTCGGCGAAGCGCGCCTCTCGACTGCGCCGGGAGGTCGAAACCCGCCTGGGTCTGGCCGCAGTCTATAAGAGCACCGAGACCACGTCCCAGGAAGAACTATGGAAGAAAGCGCGCAACGCACCGGCCCACCGTCCTGCGCCCGAAAAGACCCCGGAGATGCAGCAGGTGGCGCGGGACTTTGTGCAAAGAGACCTGGAAGCCTGGCCCCGCAAGAAACTTCCCATCCTCGGTGGTCTAACGCCACTGCAGGCCGTGAAAGATGCTGCAGGCCGCGAGATTGTCGAATCCTTGCTCCTGGATATGGAACGCAACATGGAGCGTATGTTCCCCGGTGACATCCATCCGGATGTCGGGGTGGTGCGGGGAAAGCTTAAGCTGCCGGCCCGCTCTTGATCCCAAGTAAGAACCCGGCGGCCCCTGTGGGAGCCGCCGGTGGTCAAACGGTCTAACAAGACGCATCCATTCATCCCAGTCAAGGCAGAATGGTGATGGACTTGGTGTATTCGGCGGGGGAGTGGGCGGATCCCCAACCGTTGATGACCCGGTCCCATACGGTGAGCACAAAGGTGTGCGCACAGTTGGCCGAAGAGGGATCGGTGGGCGAGAAGGCGTGCCAGTGGCCGGGAAGGGATGGAACTGTGCCCTTTTCAAGGCCCAACCACTCTTTCATGAGTGGATCGTTTTGGGGCGGCGCCGGCCAGGATTCTGACGCTACCGGACCCGATTTGTTATCTCCCCATATTGCCCCCAAACTCCACCCGGCGAGGTGCTTGCCGAACTGTTCAGCGGTAATCACAAACTGGAAATTGTCATTCGTTGGGCCGGCGAGAGGCTGCCCCGGCTTGAGAATGGGCTTTCCAATATTGGCAAACCCGCAGGCCGCCACTGGTGTTCCATTGAGCAAAATCTCATCGATGGAGGCCATGGGAGAAGTATTATCGACCAGTATCTGGATGGAGTTTGGCACGTATTTGGTGCTGGGCACTTCCATTTTGGGATCGTCCGCGGTGTAGAGGCGGACGACGATATTGCGGGGCCCGTCCGAGAGCGTGGTCGTATCGATCAGCCCGCCGATCAACCCTTCGTGTTCAAAGGACTGCTGCTGCAGCGGGGTACGCACCGGGAAGAGGCTGTTCGCGGTGGGCGAGGTCCAGACTACCTCAGGTTCGAATTTGGGTGGAAGGCGGCGAATGTCGGCGAAGGGTGTGGCCTGGAGCTTTCCATCAACCTCGATGCTGTAAAACCCTGCCTCGATGGCCGGCGCTTGCGCATGGTTGATGGCCGCTGCCTGTGCATGGTTGATCATCACCGAAATGTAGCCACCGAAGGGCGCTGCCACAACCTTGAACACTTGAGCAGCCTTAGGATGTTGAGTGGTGTCGGCATAGCCCTCCGCGATGCAATCCACCGGCACCCACCCAAACCCCAGGAGGACGTTTGCAGTGGAGTTGTTGTCCTCTATGGTGTACGGGCTCAAACTTAGCTTGCTGATACCCCAGTCACTACATATCAGCACCTTATCGGGCGCGATAACGACTGCCTTCTGCGGTCCAACCAGCGGTTCCTGACTGGAAGGTTTGGTCGGAGTGGGCGCGTCTGCGATTGTCCGTGCCTCAGGGGTTGCCGAGTTGACCAGATCGATCAGCCTTATCTGGTTTTCGGGATTGCGCGTGGTCACCAGCAACTGGTCCTCGGCGGCGCCCAGGAAGGTCAGAAAGAACGGCTCACCCAGAAAGGGAAAGATCTTCCGGCTGTTGTCAGCCAGCCCAATGCGTGTGATCTGCGCCGCACCCGGGGCACGGTGGTCGGTTACATAGGCATATTTGCCGTCCCTGGTGACCACCACGCCGCCCGTCGACTTCAAGCCGCTGACAACCGGGGTCAACGATCCGGTTTTCAAATCCACTCGCAGCAATCGCCCAGGCGCTACCGACTCGACGACGTAAGCCTGGTTGTGGTCCTCATCCAGTGCGATCTGGCGGGGAGCATTCATGCCCGCCGCGATGGTGGTGGTGCGGGGGCGGCTCATGCCCGCCGTGACGATGGTGCTGTTGGGGTTGAAGGCGGTGTTCTGGAAGACATTGGGGTCGGGCAGCTCAATTTTCAGCAGATTGCCTGTGAACTCAGTCACGTAAGCGTAGCGGCCGTCACGGCTCAGGGCAATATCTTCCGCCGAATTGTAGCCCGCGCCAATGGCCGTATCGCTCCCGGTCGAAAGATCAAGGCGATGGATGTCCCCGTCGAACTCGACAAAGTACAGGTGATTGGTTTTGGATGAAAAAGCGCCTCCTACGACGCTGTCCATGTTCGACAACACTGTGACTGGTTTGATGGTGGGCAATGCGGTAACGGATGTACTCATAACAAACTTCCTCTCCTCATAAGAGTTAATGGTGGCTTTAGTAGCCACCCCAGGAGGCGTTATTTCGCGGGGTCAGCTATCATCGGCAAGAGGAAAACTTTTGGCTGCGGATCAACGCGAAATGGCAAACCCGGAATTGGGCGGTCGTGGACCCGGAAGTCTTAAGGCACAGAAAACGCAAGGTCCTACTATCGAGGGATGACCAGGACCATGGATGCGGAGCCCACGGTCCCGGCATGTCTTGACTCAGGCAGACGCAGGGCTATTTAGAGTTGGCGCACCAGACGCCGACAAAGATATTACTGAACCCGGTGGCGTGCAGCACAAGCGTATTTCCGGGCGCGAAGGAGCTCAGGGCATCCGGCGGAAGCGGGTATCTTTGAGAGCTCAGGGAGACCGGTGCAAGCAAGCGCGCGCCCTCAGGGTCGTAGCCGAAAAAGGTGTGAGAGTACAGAGGCGGCGCCAGCGCCAGCGCCAACTCAGGCACAGGGCCAGTGGCAGACTGCACGAAGACTTCTAACGACTGGATCTTACCGGTGCT
>Ga0210403_10001068_pt1 | contig 26638 bp, 23 predicted proteins | sample IncBWC19MmetaG_FD_150863 | JGI IMG/M metagenome (GOLD analysis project Ga0210403, IMG submission 150863) | Forest soil microbial communities from Barre Woods Harvard Forest LTER site, Petersham, Massachusetts, United States - Inc-BW-C-19-M | ecosystem: Environmental > Terrestrial > Soil >... | reverse complement strand
TTGTGTCGGCCGACAACGGAAGGCTCGGAACAAACGGGTTTCGGACCAGTCCGGTCAGCGCAAGCCGACCGCGGTTGCGGATGCTGCCCCGAATTGGTTGCTCTGGCAAGCCAGCGCAACCCGCAGCCGCCGTGCGGAGTTGAGCCTTTCCCCGCAATCAGTGCCGCATGCGCGCCTTTGCGCCGGCGACGATCTGCATCGCGATGCCGGCGATCCAGCCGATCATGATCAGCGCGGTCCAGGCGACGTCGGGCTCGGCGCGCAAAATGATGATGCCGACGGAGAAGAACGCGGTCAGCGTCGCGCAGAAGGTGCCGACCGCGCTCAGGAATTCCGCCGCGTCGACGTGGGTTTCCTCATCATCGGGATGAAACCGCAATTGCGGCGTGTCGATGCCGAGATAGAAGCCGATCGCGCCGATGATCATCATGGCGAGCAGGAAGCCCTGCGAGGTGAGCGCATCAAATGTCGAGCCGACATGGGCGGAGACGAACAGCCCGCAGGCAGCTCCCGCCATGGCGAGGCCGAGGCGCTCCAGCACGTGGGCAGATTTGCGGACGCGGAATCGCATGGGCTTTCCCTGCCGATCGCCGGACGGTCAGTCTATCCCATCCGGCGTCGGCAAGGAACCGGCGACGACGTGCGATGTTCCTACCGTGCCCCAAACGTGATCGCGCCGAACAGCGCTTTCTGGTTCGAGGGTTGCGAGCGCCAGTATTGCGGTGGGGCGGTCACCTCGCCGTGAAGTTCGGCCGCGGCGTGCCAGCCCCAGCGCGGGTCGTAGAGCATGCCGCGGGCGAGCGCGACCATATCGGCCTTGCCGGTAGAGACGATGTCCTCGGCCTGTTTCGCTTCCGTGATCAGGCCGACGGCGATGGTGGTGAGGCCGGTTGCTTCCTTCACCGCCTGCGACAGCGGTACCTGGTAGCCGGGGCCGAGCGGAATTTTCTGCAGCGGCGACACGCCGCCGGAGGAGACATCGATCCAGTCGACGCCGCGCTTCTTCAATTCTTTGGCAAATTCGTTTGTTTGGGCCACGTCCCAGCCGCCCTCGACCCAATCGGTCGCCGAAACGCGGACGCCGATCGGCTTGTGGTCCGGGAATACAGCGCGCACGGCGTCGTAGATTTCGAGCGGATAGCGCATCCGGTTCTCGAGCGAGCCGCCGTATTTATCGGTGCGCTTGTTGGAGATCGGCGACAGGAATTGATGTATGAGATAACCGTGCGCGCCGTGCAGTTCGAGCGCGTCGATGCCAAGCCGCTTGGCGCGCTTCGCGGCGTCGACAAAGGCGGTGCGGATGCGCGAAAGGCCCGCATCGTCGAGCGCGGTCGGCGGCGCCTCGCCTTCCTTGTGCGGCACCGAGGACGGCGCCACCGTCTGCCAGCTCCCTTCGGTGCCGAGCGGGATCAATTGCCCGCCCTCCCAGGGCCGATAGCTCGAACCCTTGCGGCCGGCATGCGCGAGCTGCATCGCGACCGCGGCCTTCGAATGCTTGCGCACCGAGGCGAGGATCGGCTTCAGCGCGGCTTCGTTGGCGTCGCTGTAAAGCCCGAGGCAGCCCGGCGTGATGCGCCCGATCGCCTCGACATGGGTGGCCTCGACGCAGAACATCGCCGCGCCCGACAGCGAGAGACTATTGATGTGGGTGAAATGCCAGTCATTGGCCGAGCCGTCGACGGCCGAATACTGGCACATCGGCGAGACCATGATGCGATTGGGCAGTTTAAGGCCGCGAAATTCGATCGGGGAAAACAGGGCATTCATGCGGGGAAATCCGGGCTGGGGGGCGGGGTGAGGATGCCCCTTCTGTAGCGGGGCGGCGGCGTTTGCTCAACCGCGGGCCTATTGATGGATGCCGGCAGCCTTGATCACTTCGGAGTTAGAGACCATTTCGCGCTTCACCAGATCGTCCATCAGGGCCGGCGTCATCGGCAGCGGCTCGACCCCGAGCTTTTTCAGGCTCGCCTGCATCGCGGGATCGCCCAGCACGCGGGACCCTGCCGCATGAAATTTCTCGACAATCGCACCAGGCGTCCTGGCCGGCATGAACACGCCGAACCAGATCGCGCTTTCGGCATTTTTCAGCCCCGCATCCCTGAGCGTCGGCACGTCGGGCAGCTCAGTGACGCGCTCGGCGGTCGACACCACCAGCGCGCGCACCTGCCCTTCCTTGATCAGGGGAAGCGCGGTCGCGAGCGGGCAGAAATAGAAATCGATGCGGCCGCCGAGGATGTCGGTGATGACTTCCGAACCGCCGCGATAGGGCACATGCGCGGCCTCGATACCGGCGGCGAGGCGGAATTTCTCCGCGCTGATGTGCACGGCGCTGCCGATGCCGACCGAGCCGAACGAAATCGTGCCGGGTTTTGCCCTGGCGTCTGCAATGAAGTCCTGGATGGTCTTCCACGGCCGCGAATTGGGAACGATCATCACATTGGCGCTGGAGCCGATCATCAGCACCGAGACGAGATCCTTCGCCTCGAATGCCAGGTTGGAGAAGATCGCAGGCGCAATCGTCAGCGCGGAGGAATTGGCGAGCACGGTGTAACCGTCGGGATCGGCCTTCGCTACCTGCACCGTTCCGAGCATACCGCCAGCGCCGGCGCGGTTTTCGATCACGATGGGTTGACCGAGTTCCGCCGCCAGCCGATCGAACACCAGCCGCGGCACCACATCGGCGGCGCTGCCGGCGCCGAACGGGATCGTGGCCTTGATGAGGTGCGAAGGCCATTCCTCCGCACACGCGGGAGTGGCGAATACAAGGGCGATGACGCCGAAGAGTTGAATGAATTTACGCATATCCGATCCATTTTTCCGAGGATCGGAGCTCTGCAAGAAACATTCCGCCTCAGGTCAAGGCTGCTGCCACCAGCTGTCGACATTGCCGGGCTTGAGATCGACGACGCGGGCGCGGTCGCCGGGCAGCAGCTCGCACTCGGCGTCGGCATAAAATTCGATCACCAGCCTGCCGTCGTCGAGCTTTTCGGATACGCGGCCGTAGGCGCCGAACAGTTTCGCAAGCCTGTCGTCGGCGGCGACGAACGACAGATACTCCCTGAACAGGAAGCGGTTGCCGCCGCGCCATTCGACGATCGAATTACGCACGCGAAGATCGTCGTCTTGGGCGATATCGCGGCTGGTCACTTCCTTGAACAGGCTTGGGCCCGCGATCGGATGGGCGCGGCGATTTTCGATGCGATAGAGATTGAGCGTCACCTCGTGGCGGCTCGAGCGGAAGGCGACCCCGACATGGCGGGAGTCCTTCGACCAGAACGCATGATAGGCATCCGGAGCGGTGTCGAGATTGTTCTCCGAGCTGATGTCATCGAGCTTTGCGACCTTGCGATGCGCGGGCTCGGCCATCAGCCAGACGTGAAAGTTCTCGTCGCCGAGTTCGCCCTCGCCGCGCGATGCCAGCGACAGCTGCTTGCTGGGCGCGAGCCCGCCGCGGATGATTGCGTATTCGCCCCTGGCGTATTCGTGGTTGCTGGTGGCGCGCGCGGGTATGGCGACCGCCGCAAGGCAGGCCGCGACGGCAAAATATCGCAGGAAAGGGATTTGCATCTCGATTGGTCGCGGCTGGTGCAGCGGAAGTTCACTCCACCAGCGTAAACTGCAAGAGCAGCGTACGCTGGAGCAGCGAGAAATTGTCGTCGGAGATCATGGTCAGCACGGTATCGCCCTCCGCCGTCACATGGGCGTCGATGCCCTCCATATTGTCGATCTCCTGGCCGAGATCCGCATCGAAGATCGAGGGCCCATCGACGACCGCGCCGGGCGCGAGCGACTTCAGGGGAATGCGACGGATGCGGATGCCGATGCCGGAGAGCCAGGAAAATTTGCGTTCGAGCACCAACAGATCGCCCGAGGGCAGCAGCACGGCATCGCTGATGTCGAAATCCTTCGTACGGCGGACGGCGAATTGTCCGGGCGAGGGACCACCGACCAGGAACGCGATCAGATTGCCTTGCGCGTCGAGCCCGCGCTCGGACATCGCGATCAGGGTGCCGGCGAGCGGCATGCCCTGCGGCACAAACACCAGTGCTTCGAGGCCCTTGTTGTTGGGAAGCTTCTTCACCGCCGGCGGCATCAGCACCACTTCGCCGCGAGATCGCGTAAAGCCCTTGGAGAAATCGAACCGCAGCACCTGGTTGACGCGCTCAAGCCCGACATAGACCAGCGAGCCGTCGAGCGCCAGCGATTCGGAATCGTACCAGCCGCGGGCGGTGATGGGCCGGCCGTCGGGCCCGATCATCGGAGACGCCTCGACATCGGCAAGCCCGGTCATCTCGCGTCCTGAATAGACGATGCGGCCGGTGAACCAGCTGCCCTTGTCGCTGAGCGCGATGAACTTTTCGCCCTTGGGGTCAAGCCGCAGGCCCGACAGCCCGCCAAACCCGCGGAACGGCGAGGTCAATACCAAGCCACTGCGCCATTCCAGCGAACCGAAGCGCACATGCGAGCGGTCTCGTGCGTCGAAGGAAGCGATTGGGCGCGCGTTGACGTCGATCGACGCCGGCGCGGTGACAAAGGTCTCGTCCTTCGGACGGGTGGCGGATTGCGCGAACGCGATGCGGCTCGTGGCGAGGGTCGAAAGGCCGGCGGCCGCGCGGGTGAGTAAGCGGCGGCGGCTGATGCTGGCGCGCATTTGCTTTTAGGAGTGCAACCGGCGCCCATGGCCGCGCGACGCCGACGGCGCAGCGTGGGTCTCGCTGAACAGCTCGGCGAGCTTCTCGGTGATCGCGCCGCCAAGCTCCTCGGCGTCCACGATGGTGACGGCGCGGCGATAGTAGCGCGTGACGTCATGGCCAATGCCGATCGCAATCAGCTCGACCGGCGAGCGGGTCTCGATCTCCTCGATGATGTGGCGCAGGTGCCGCTCGAGGTAGTTCCCGGGATTGACCGACAGCGTGGAATCGTCAACCGGCGCGCCGTCGGAGATCATCATCAGGATCTTGCGCTGCTCGGCGCGGCCAAGCAGGCGCTTGTGCGCCCAATCCAGCGCCTCGCCGTCGATGTTCTCCTTCAGCAGGCCCTCGCGCATCATCAGGCCGAGATTCTTGCGCGAGCGCCGCCACGGCGCATCCGCCGCCTTGTAGATGATGTGGCGCAGATCGTTGAGGCGGCCGGGATTCGGCGGCTTGCCGGCGGCAAGCCAGGCCTCGCGCGACTGCCCGCCCTTCCAGGCGCGGGTGGTGAAGCCCAGAATCTCGACCTTGACGCCGCAACGCTCCAGCGTGCGGGCCAGGATGTCGGCGCAGGTCGCCGCCACCGTGATCGGGCGGCCGCGCATCGAACCGGAATTGTCGAGCAGCAGCGTCACCACGGTATCGCGGAACGTTGCTTCCTTCTCGTGCATGAAGGAGAGCGGGTGATAGGGATCGGTCACCACGCGCGATAGCCGCGCCGGGTCCAGAATGCCTTCCTCAAGGTCGAATTCCCAGGCGCGATTCTGCTGTGCCATCAACCGGCGCTGCAGGCGGTTGGCAAGACGGGCGACAATGCCCTGGAGATGCGCGAGCTGCTTGTCGAGATAGGAGCGCAGGCGTTCCAGCTCGTCGTGGTCGCAGAGGTCTTCGGCCGCGATCACCTCATCGAACTTCGGCGCGAAGGCGTGATATTCCGGCCCGCGCGGCTCGTTCTGGCCGCGCGAATTCGGCCGTGTCGCCTCGCCCGGCGTTTCGTCGTCGCCGAGCTCGCCATCGTCGAAGGTGTCGCTGGTGGAAGCCTGCGCGCTTTCCATCGCGCTGTCGGACATGTCGTCGGTGGTCGCTTCCGCCTGGTCGGCGCTCATCTCCTGCGCGGCGTCGCTGTCGGGCGAGCCTTCGGCGCCGGACTGATCATTGTCGCCGTCCTGATTGTTCTCGTCGTTTTCGTCCTCATCGGCTTCGGCGTTGCGGTCGTCGCCGAGATCGAGCGCCGACAGCAGGTCGTGGACCATGTCGCCGAACTTGGCCTGGTTCTCGGTGACGCGGGCAAGCTGATCCAGCCGCGAGCCGATCTTGTCTTCCAGAAGCGGCCGCCAGAGGTCGACCATCTTCTTTGCGGCCGCGGGCGGCGCCATCCCGGTCAAACGCTCGCGCACCAGCATCGCCAGCGCATCCGACAGCGGCGCATCGGCGCGGTCGGTGATCTCGTCGTATTTGCCGCGATGGAAATGATCATCGAGCATCGCGGTGAGGTTTTTCGCGACGCCCGACATGCGCCGCGCGCCGATCGCTTCCACGCGCGCCTGCTCGACCGCCTCGAACACGCCGCGCGCCTGCGGATTGCCGGGCATCAGCTTGCGATGCACCTTTGGATCATGGCAGGCGAGCTTCAGCGCGATGGAGTCCGCATGGCCGCGCACGATCGCGGCGTCGCGCCTGGTCATCTTGCGTGCCGGCTCGGGCAGGCGCGCCTTGCCGGGCGCGAGGCCCGGGCGCTCGGCGGCAAAGCTCACTTCCAGCTCCGGTGCCCGCGCAATCGCGCGCAGGCAGGAGGTGACCGCGCGCTTGAACGGCTCGGTCGGCGCTTCCTTGGCTCCGGTGCGGAACTTGCTGTTGGACGTTGTCATCGCGCCTCGCCGCGGGGTGCCCTAGGAGAGCGCGACGTTGACCGCGGATTCCGCAAGCTCGGTGTTGAAGCAACGCTGATAGAATTCGGCCACCAGCGGTCGCTCCAGTTCATCGCACTTGTTGAGGAAAGTGACGCGGAACGCAAAGCCTATATCGCCGAAAATCTCGGCGTTCTCGGCCCAGGTGATCACTGTCCGCGGGCTCATCACCGTCGACAGGTCGCCGTTGGCGAACGCGTTGCGGGTGAGGTCGGCGAGCCGCACCATCTTGTTGACGATGTCGCGGCCTTCCGTCGTACGGTAGTGATGCGCCTTCGCCAGCACGATCTCGACTTCCTCGTCATGGGCGAGATAGTTCAGCGTGGTGACGATCGACCAGCGGTCCATCTGGCCCTGGTTGATCTGCTGGGTGCCGTGATAGAGGCCCGAGGTGTCGCCGAGGCCGACGGTGTTCGCGGTCGAGAACAGGCGGAACGAGGGATGCGGCTTGATCACCTTGTTCTGGTCGAGCAGCGTCAGCCGGCCCGAGACTTCCAGCACGCGCTGGATCACGAACATCACGTCGGGGCGGCCGGCATCGTATTCGTCGAACACCAGCGCGATATTGTGCTGCAGCGCCCAGGGCAGGATGCCGTCTCTGAATTCGGTGACCTGCTTGCCGTCCTTGATAACGATCGAATCCTTGCCGACCAGATCGATACGGCTGATGTGACTGTCGAGGTTGACACGCACGCAGGGCCAGTTCAGCCGCGCGGCGACCTGCTCGATATGGGTCGACTTGCCGGTGCCGTGATAGCCGGTCACCATCACGCGGCGGTTTTTGGCGAAACCGGCGAGGATCGCAAGCGTGGTAGCACGGTCAAAGCGGTAATCCGTATCGACTTCGGGCACATGCGGATCGACTCCGGAATAAGCCGGCACTTCGAGGTCGCTGTCGATGCCGAATACCTGCCGCACCGACACCTTCATGTCGGGCAGACCGGAAATCTCCTGCGAATTGGTGGTGGCGGCGGTCGTCATTACTCCTCCGAGGTCCCGGGCGTTCCCGAAACCAGATTAAACAAGCGTGGCTGCGGATGGGGGCTTCTTTCAAGCCTAGCAGAGAGCACGGGCGGGCAGAAGCCCGGCGCCCGATCAAAGTTCCGTTGTTTTTTCATGAAGATAGGTATGGGACGCGGTTTTTGGAAGGCTGCCCTGCGAATCACGTCGTACTTTTAGCCGCAGGGAGGCGCCGGGCGTCCGGTTTGCATGGCACTTTCTCCGCCTCTAGTTATTGGTGCTGGGCCGGCAGTTGAGCCGGCCCTCCAACAGCGCAGGAACTTTGTGGCTCCCTATATCGATCCATTGATTGCGTTCGTGTCGGCCAATGCTTGGCTTGCCTATCTCACGCTGTTCCTGGCGGCGCTTCTGGAAGCGGTCCCGGTGGTGGGGTCGGTCATTCCCGGTTCGACCATCATTCTGGCGCTGAGTGCGCTGGTGCCCGGTGGCGAGCTGAAGCTGCAATGGGTGCTGCTCGCCGCAACCGTCGGCGCGCTGATCGGCGACGGTTCGGCCTTCTGGGTCGGGCATCGCTCGCAAAGAGAAATTCTCTCGACCTGGCCGCTCAGCAACTATCCGCGGGTGATTGCGCAGAGCGAAGCGTTCTTCAGCCGCTGGGGTGTATGGGCGGTGTTCTTTGCGCGCTTCGTGCCGCCGATCCGCGCCTTCGTGCCAATCACGGCGGGCGCGCTCGACATGCCTCCCTCCCGCTTCTACGCGGTCAACATTCCCGCGATCCTGATCTGGGCGCCCTTGCACGTGCTGCCCGGTGTGATGGCGGTATCCCTGCTCGACCACTTTGGCGTCTTCAAGCACACCGGCGGCAGCGCCAAGCATCACTGGGTACCAATGGTCATCGCTGGCGCGCTGATCGTGGGGCTCGTGGTTTGGACCATCCGGCGCCGGCACGGCGGCGGTGTCATAGAACCGGCCAAAGGATCGCAGGGATAGGGTTGCGCAGGTTCAATCGCGGCGCGTCAAGGAACCCTGAAGATCATCGAATAACGGCGCGCCCCGGCGCCGGGCCGACGTAACGGGCGCGCGGACGGATCAGCCTGCCGTGCTGCAACTGCTCGCTCGCATGCGCGATCCAGCCGACAGCGCGGGCCATGGCAAACAGCGTGAGCTCACTGCCCGCGGCGAGCCGCAGGCTATGCGCCAGCACAGCCAGGGCATAATCGATGTTGACGAATTCGCCGGTCGCCTCCGCGATCCGTTCCGGAACTTCCCTGGTGAATTTGCGCGCGGCGCCGGCGCGCGTCAGCGCGTTCAGCAGCGACATCGCGCGGGGATCGCCGCGCTTGTAGACGCCGTGGCCGAAGCCGGCAAAACGCTCGCCAAGCGCGACGCGTTCGCGGATCACCGGCGCCACGTCGTTGTCGATCAGGGTCTTGACCAGCCGCGAGGCCAGCACGCCGGCGCCGCCATGCTTGGGACCCTTCAGCGCGGCAAGGCCCGCGATGATCGAATCATAAAGATTGAGGCCGGTCGAGGCGGCGCAGCGCACCGTAAAGGTCGAGGCGTTGAGCTCATGATCGGCAAGCAGCACCAGCGCGCGGCGGATCAGGTCAGCCGCGTGTTTGTGGTCCGGCGCCCAGGCTTTCGCGATCTGCAGGTGCAGCGGCTCTGCCGACGGCGCAGTGTTGAGCATGGTGGCAACCAGCAGCCGCAGGATGCGCGCGCCAACCATGGCGCGACCTTCGGGCGCCCGCGTGAACGCCCCGGGATCGGCGCTGGTCGCCAGCGCCAGCACGGCGATGGCGCGGTCGATCGGCGCCGCTCGCTGCGCCGCTTCCGCGATAGCGCGCATCGCATCCGAGACGACAGGGCAATTGGCCGGGGCAAACGGATCGACACCGGTCACGTCCCACAGCAGCGTCGCGGCATGCTCAAGCGTGTCCTTTTCAGCCAGATCGACGCAGTTCACGCCACGGTAGATCGCGCCTTCCTCCGTGATGGTGCAGATCGCGGAATCCAGCACCGGCAGATCCGGGTCAAAGCTCTTGAACCCGCGCGGCTCGACCGAGGGCGTGCGGCGGTCCTTGAGGTCACGAATGTCTTCGGCGCGATAGCGGTGGCTGCGCGAATCCGGCGAAGGCTCGGAGCGGATCAGCCCGCGACTGACATAGGCGTAGAGCGTCGCCTGCGAGATCGCGAGCTCGGCGGAAGCCTCCCGGGCCGACAGATAGAGTGCCTCGGATTTTTTCATATTGATTGATATAATCAAGATTGATCAATCTGTCCAGAGGCCTCATCTTTCAAGGCAGGAAAGGAGACCGCACCCATGAATATCCAAGTCACCAAAAGCGGCCTTGACGGCGTGCCTGCCGCCGAGACCGTGCTGAGCCATGTCGACGGCGAGCGCGGCGAATTGATCATCGCGGGCGAGCATGTCGGCGAACTCGCCGCAAAATCGAGCTTCGAGGGCGTCACCGCGCGGCTGTGGAATGGCGCGACACTGCGCACGCTCAGCGAAGCCAATATTCGCGCGAGCCTGGGTGCCGCCCGCGAGCGCGCTTTCGGCCGACTCGCCGACCTGCTGCCGGCGGCGCGCGGGCTCTCGATCGTCGACGGCTTCCGCGCCGCCGTCGCAGGGCTTCGCGCCGAGAGCGGGCTCGATCATGAAGCGACCATCGTCGGCGCATTTCCTGTGATCGCGGGCGCGCTGGTGCAACAGGCCAAGGGCAGCAAGCCGATCGCGCCCGATCCGAACATCAGCCACGCGGCCGATACGCTGAGGATGCTGCTCGGCCGCAAGCCGGAGGCGCGCGAAGTCGCGGCGCTCGACGCCTATTTCGTCACGGTGTGCGATCACGGCATGAACGCCTCCACCTTCACCACGCGCGTGGTGGCCTCGACCCAGGCCGATCTGTTCGCGGCCGTCACCGCCGGCTATTGCGCGCTGACCGGCCCGCTGCATGGCGGTGCGCCGGAGCCGGTGCTGGAGATGCTGGACGCGATCGGCACAAGCGAGCGCATCAAGCCGTGGGTCGACGATGCGCTTGGGCGCGGCGAGCGGCTGATGGGATTCGGCCATCGCGTCTATAGGGTGCGCGATCCCCGCGCCGACGTGCTGAAGGCGGCAATCGAGCGGCTCGCCGCCGACGGCGCCGATCTACCCTTTGCCAGCGAAGTCGAAGCCTATATTCGCGGGGCGCTGCGGCGGAAGAATCCGAGCCGGCCGCTGGAGACCAATGTCGAGTTCTTCACCGCGATCCTGCTCGATGCGCTCGCCATTCCGCGGCAGGCCTTTACGCCGATCTTTGCGGTCGCGCGCGCCGCGGGCTGGACTGCGCATGCCAGGGAGCAGCAGCGCACCGGTCGTCTGATCCGGCCGAGCTCGTCCTATATCGGGCCGGTCCCCGGCACGTCACGGGAATGAACGATCGACCGGCGGTGCGCGCTAGCCCGCGCGCACTACGGTCTTCAGATAATTATACGCCTTGATGATCTCGATCAGGCGATCCTCGGTCGAACGATCGCCGCCATTGGCGTCGGGATGGTGCTGCTTCACCAGCGCCTTGTACTTGACCTTGACGTCTTCGAGCGTGGCATCGGGGCCGAGTCCCATCACCTGCAGCGCCTTGCGCTCGGCGTTGAAGATTTTTCGCGTCTCGGATTTCGGCGCAGCCTCGGGGCCCGGCCGCCAGCGGCCGCGTCCGTTGAGCTCGGAAAACATGCTGAAGGGATCGGCCGCGCCGTCGAAATCCTCGGCGGACGCCCCCTTGCCTTTGCCCGGGCTGCCATTGGCACCCATCTTCCAGGTCGGACGATGGCCGGTCATCGCGTCCTTCTGGTAGCGCGCGACCGCATCGGCATTCATGCCGGAGAAGAAATTATAGGACTGGTTATACTCGCGCACATGGTCGAGGCAGTAGTGCCAGTACTCTTTCGAGTTCTCGCGCCCCTTCGGCGCGCGGTGCGGGCCCTTGTTCTTGCAGCCCGGCCATTCGCACATGATGGCGGCTTCGCGCGCCTGCTGCTTCGCGCTCAGCTTGTTCGGCTTGATGCGAATGGAGTCGAAGAGTTTTGATGAATCGATCGGCATGACAGACTTTGACTACGCAATGCAAAAACCTTCAAGTCTTGACATTGCGAAAGCGTTTAAACTCCCGGCTCGGCATTGACGAAAAGTGACGCTGCGATTTAATGCCGTGTATGACGACCCAGCAGACTATCACAAATAAGTTGCGCGAAGCTTTCTTTCCCGAAAGCCTCGAGGTCCAGGACGAATCCCATCTGCATGAGGGCCATGCCGGCCACAGGCCAGGCGGCGAGACGCATTTCCGTGTGTATATTGTGTCGCAGGCCTTCGAGGGGAAGAGCCGGATCGAGCGTCATCGCATGATAAATGCGACGCTTTCGAGCGAACTGGCTGGTTCCGTGCACGCGCTGGCGATTCACGCCAAGTCGCCCGGCGAAGGTTAATTCCCCACCCCGTTAAAATGCGGTGCCGGCACGTTTCGGCTTGGCCTCGTCGACCTCGGCCTCCCGCGGCACCGGCGAGATGCGAAGCGCGGTGATGCGGTTGCGTTCCCGCCGCAGCACCCGAAAACGGAAGCCGTGGAACGTGAAACTCTGGCCACGGTCGGGAATCGAACGCGCCTCGTGGATCACCAGCCCGGCCACCGTCGTGGCCTCTTCGTCAGGCAGACTCCAGTCCATCGCACGATTGAGATCGCGGATCGGCACCGAGCCGTCAACGACGACCGAACCGTCCGGCTGGGCGCGGACGCCGGCCACGACCACGTCGTGCTCGTCGGAAATATCGCCGACGATTTCTTCCAGAATATCCTCCAGCGTCACCAGGCCTTCGACCTCGCCATATTCGTCGACGACGAGCGCGAAGTGGGTCTTGCGGCGACGGAACGCTTTCAACTGGTCGGAGACGGGGCGCATTTCCGGCACGAACCAGGGCGGCAGCGCGATCGCGGAGACATCGACGCGCGATGTGTCGCCTTCGGAGGCGCGAATGGCGCGCAGCAGATCCTTTGCATGCAGCACCCCGATGATGTTTTCGGGTTTTTCACGCCACAGCGGGATACGGGTATATTCCGACGCCAGCACTTCCCGCATCAGCTCCTCCGGCGACAGGTCGGCATTCACCATCACCATCTCGGTGCGATGAACCATCACGTCGGAGACCTGCAGCTCGCTTAAATCAAGCAACCCGCCGAGCATGTCGCGATCCTGCTTCTCCACCTTGCCTTCATGGTGGAGCAGGTCGACCGCGCCGCGCAGCCGCTCGGTCGGCGACAGGATCGGCTGGTTGGCGCCAATCTTGATTCCCAGCAGCCGCATCAGGACACGGACCACGGCCTCGATCACCGTGAGCAGCGGTCCGAGCACATACATGGTGAGCCGCATCGGCCGCGCCACCGCGAGCGCGACGCGGTCGGCCGCGTTGATCGCGATCGTCTTCGGCAGCACCTCGGCAAAGATCACCACCAGCACCGTCATCACGCCGGTGGCATAGAGCACGCCGACGTCACCGAACCACTCGGTGAAGATGCCGGTGGCGAGCGCGGAGGCGCCGATATTGCACATGTTGTTGCCGAGCAGCAGCGCGCCGATCAGCCGCTCGCGCATCTGGAACAGGCTGGAGACGACATCGGCCTCGCGCACGCCCTGCTTCGACAGCCGCAGCATGCTGGCGCGGGAGGCACCGGTCAGCGCGGTTTCGCTCGCCGCGAAGAACGCGGACAGGCCGAGCAGCGCAACCATGATGGAAAAGGTGAGCCAGTTCATGACCGATCGTCGTCCATCCAGTCCGCATGCATGTTGCTTTTAATAAGCAGGCCCGCAACGCGGCAAAAAGCCCGCGCGCCCAACCCATCACGCCCTAAGCTTACTTTGCAGAAAATCGCGCACCCGCGCCGGCTCGACGTCTTTAGCGATCACCGCGCGGCCAACCGCCTCCAGCAGAATGAAGGTGAGCTTGCCGCGCCGGACTTTCTTGTCCTGCGCCATCAGCGTCATCAGCGCATCGGCATCCGCGAGCCCTTCCTGCGAGGAGCCCGCGATATCCTGCAGATGGGTCGGCAGACCGACCTCGGCAAGGTGACGCTCGACGCGAATGGCTTCCGATTGCGGAATCATGCCGAGCGAAGCGGAGAACTGCGCGGCCAGCACCATGCCGATGGCGACGCCCTCGCCATGGAACAGCCGGTCGGAGAACCCGGTCGCCGCCTCCAGCGCGTGGCCGAAGGTGTGGCCGAGATTGAGCAGTGCGCGGTCGCCAGTCTCGCGCTCGTCGCGCGCCACGATCGCGGCCTTGGCGCGACAGGAGGTGGCGATCGCGTGTTCGCGCGCCGCGCCGCCCTTGAAGACGTCCTCGTGGTTGGCTTCCAGCCAGGAGAAGAAGGCTTCATCGCCAAGCGCGCCATATTTGGCCAGTTCGGCGTAGCCGGCGCGGAACTGGCGCGGGGACAGCGTGTCGAGCACGGCGGTGTCGGCGATCACCAGCACAGGCTGGTGGAACGCGCCGAGCAGGTTCTTGCCCTGTGGCGAGTTGATGCCGGTCTTGCCGCCGACGGAGGAATCGACTTGCGCCAGCAGCGAGGTCGGCACCTGCACGAAATCGACGCCGCGCCGCAGGATCGCCGCCGCAAAGCCGGCGAGATCGCCGACCACGCCGCCGCCGAGTGCGACCACCAGATCGTTGCGCTCGATCTTGGCCGCGATCAGCGCCTCCGACACTTTTTCCAGGCCGGCATAGGTTTTCGAGCTCTCGCCTTCGTCGACGATGATGCGCGAGGTCGGGATGCCGGCGGCCGAAAGCGAAGCTTCCGTTGCTTGCAGCCAGTGTTGCGCCACCGTCCTGTCGGTCACGATCGCGGTGCGCACGCCGGGCCGAAGTGCGGCGAGGCGCGCGCCGAGCGAGCCCAGCACGTCGCGGCCGATCACAATGTCATAGGCGCGATCGCCGAGCGCGACGTCGACGACGGTGATGTCCGAATGTTTCAGCGGCACGGTCATTTGGCAGTGCTCATCGAGCTGGTCACATCAACAGCGGCATTGCCGGAAAGACGAGCGTGCAGCGCACCGATGCATTCATCAACGATCTTGTCGTGCGGCACATCGCGCGAGGCGATGGTCAGATCCGCATGCTGGTACACCGGCTCGCGTTCGCTGATCAGGCGATTGACGGTCGCTGCAGGATCGGCGGTCTGCAGCAGCGGGCGGTCGGCGCGGCGTTTGACGCGTCGCATGATGATGTCGGAATCGGCCTTGAGCCAGACCGACACGGCCTTCTCGCTGATGCGGCGGCGAGTCTCCTCGCGCATGAACGAGCCGCCGCCGGTCGCGAGCACCGCCGGCCCGCTGTCCAGCAGCCGCGCGATCACCCGCGCCTCGCCGTCCCTGAAATGCGGCTCGCCGTGCATTTCGAAAATCTCCGGGATGGTCATGCCGGCCGCTGCCTCGATCTCGGTGTCGGCGTCGACAAACGGCAAATTAAGCCGCACCGCCAGCCGCCGGCCGACGGTGGATTTGCCGGCCCCCATCATGCCGACCAACACGATCAGCCGTTTGCCCAGGGCGGCCAGAATTTCGGCCTCCTGGGACAGGGTCGTGGGCGCCGGACCGGCGGTATCGGACATATTAGCGTTCATGATCCCAACGGCATTGCCGCCTTCATGGTCCCCTATACTACCCCCGCCGATACCGTTGCTAGAGAGACTTGCAACGGCGGGGCGAACATGTTGGATGATTCCGATGGTTAATTCGGTCGCGTTAAGGCGCTTTAAGAGATGCCCAGCCTGTTCCGCTTCCTGACGGTCGTCGCCGTCATCGTCGGCATCGTCTATGGTGCGATCTTCGCGCTGGCGAACTTTGTCAGTCCGAAATCGCGGGAGATGACAGTGACCATCCCGCCCGATAAATTTCTAAAGAAATAGCGCTTAAGGTCTGGGCATGCGTTCCAAGGCCTCCGATGCGAAACTGATCGGCCTGTTCCTCGATATGCTCGCCGCCGAACAGGGCGCGGGCGAAAACACGCTGCAGGCCTATCGCCGCGACCTCGAGGACTTCTCCGAATTTCTCGGTCGCAGCCAACAGAATTTTGGCAGCGTCCAGACCGAGAAGCTGCGCGACTACCTCGGTGATCTCGACATCCGCGGCTTCAAGTCTTCCAGCGTGGCGCGGCGGCTGTCGGCGATGCGGCATCTGTTCCGCTTCCTCCTCAACGAACGCATCCGCAGCGACGATCCGGCGGCGATCCTGTCCGGGCCGAAGCGCGGCCGCGGCCTGCCAAAGGTGCTGTCGATCGCTGACGTCGACCGCATGCTGACGCGGGCCAAGGAGCTGTCGCAGGCATCTGAAGCGTCGGCCTCGCAGCGGCTGCGCGCGCTGCGGCTCTACTGCCTGCTCGAAGTGCTCTACGCCACCGGCCTGCGCGTCTCGGAACTCGTGTCGCTGCCGCGCTCGGCGGCGCGGAACGATGCGCGGATGATCGTGGTGCGCGGCAAAGGCAACAAGGAACGGCTGGTGCCGTTGAACGACGCGTCGCGGCGGGCAATGAGCGATTATCTTGCGGCAACCGAAGCGCTGGCGGCCGAGAAAAACAACAACGCCGCGGTCTCGAAGTGGCTGTTCCCCTCCTTCGGCGAGAGCGGCCACCTGACGCGGCAGCATTTTGCCCGCGACCTGAAGGAGCTTGCCTCCGCTTCCGGGCTCGCGCCCCGGCTGGTGTCGCCGCATGTGCTGCGCCATGCCTTTGCAAGTCACCTCCTCCACAACGGCGCGGACCTGCGCATCGTGCAGACCCTCCTCGGCCACACCGATATCTCGACCACGCAGATCTACACCCATGTGGTCGAGGAGCGGCTGAAGAGCCTGGTGCGCGACCTGCACCCGCTGGCCGAGAAGTAAGCTTTACAAAAAGCCTTGGCGCCTTGACTTCCGCGCCATCTCCCGCGAAAGAGCCACGGCGTTGCCAAACGTTCCGTCTCCGCGCCCCGAAAGATGTGCTAAATCCTTGAATCAGCGCGCTTTCTCAAAACCCGCCGAAACCGTTTCGCTCTCCCCTTCGTTCTTCCCTATATTGCCGTGATGCCGGACCAGATGCGCTCCTACCTTGATTTCGAAAAGCCCGTCGCCGAACTCGATTCCAAGGTGGACGAGTTGCGCGCCATGGCCGCTTCCGGCACCGATATCGGCGAGGAGGTCGCCAGGATCGAGGAGAAGGCGGCGCAGGCGCTCGCCGACCTCTATGCGAACCTGACTCCGTGGCAGAAGACGCTGGTGGCGCGCCATCCGCAGCGCCCGCATTTCACCGACTTCATCAACGCGCTGATCACCGAGTTCACACCGCTGGCCGGCGACCGCAAATTCGGCGAGGACGAAGCGCTGATGGGCGGCTTCGGCCGCTTCCGCGGCGAGAGCATCTGCGTGATGGGCCAGGAGAAAGGCGCCTCCACGGAATCCCGCATCAAGCACAATTTTGGCATGGCGCGGCCGGAGGGTTATCGCAAGGCGGTGCGGCTGATGGAGATGGCCGAGCGATTCGGCATTCCCGTGCTCTCCATCGTCGATTCCGCCGGCGCCTATCCCGGCATCGGTGCCGAGGAGCGGGGCCAGGCCGAGGCGATCGCGCGCTCGACCGATGCCTGCCTCTCGCTCGGCGTGCCCAATGTTGCGATCGTCACCGGCGAGGGCATGTCGGGCGGCGCCATCGCCATCACCACCGCGAATCGCGTGCTGATGTTCGAGCACGCGATCTACAGCGTGATCTCGCCGGAGGCCGCCTCCTCGATCCTCTGGCGCGACGGCACCAAGGCGCAGGAAGCCGCTAACAGCATGAAGATTACCGCCCAGGACATGCTCCGATTCGGGGTGATCGACACCATCCTGAAAGAGCCCGCCGGCGGCGCCCATCGCGACCCCGCCGCCATGATCACGGCCACGGGCGAGGCCATCGAACAGGCCTTCAACGAGCTCCGCAACCTCGATGCCGACGCCATCCGCAAGCAGCGGCGGCAAAAATTCCTCGATATCGGGCGAAAACTGGGCTGATATCAGCCGAATTCGCTCCAAGTGGCCACACTCACGGGCTTTTTGGAGGTCTTTTCGCGAAACCCGCATTTCGGCCGCAATTCAGCCCTGAGCGCATATTTATCCTTCCTTGACCATCCTCGGCCTACCAACGTGCTGCGGCACCCACTTTGGGTTGCCCGCGAGGGGGCTAAAGGGTAATATTTTAGCTAATGGCTTCAGGGCGTTCGCACTTTGTGGGGTTGGCGAAAATGCCCGGTGGGTGTGGAGCTTCGCATTGATTAACCGCTCGCTGTTCCGCGCGCTCATCACTTCGGTTGCGCTTGCCGCAACCGGTGCGTTCTTGGCTGGTTGCGAGGTCGACGAGGCCTCGCTTGCCACCAACGCCAAGGCCAACCAGCCGGTCCCGCCCAAGCTGATCCAGGCGATGGCCGAGAAGGACATGGATCTGCAGTCGCCGATCCTGGTCCGCCTGTTCAAGCAGGAAGCCGAACTCGAGGTCTGGAAGCAGAACCGCTCCGGCAAGTTCGAGTTGCTCAAGACCTATCCGATCTGCCGCTGGTCCGGCGATCTCGGCCCCAAGGTGCGCGAAGGCGACCGCCAGGCGCCGGAAGGTTTTTACGCGATCTCGCCGGCGCAGATGAATCCGCAGTCGGCCTATTATCTCTCCTTCAACACCGGCTATCCCAACGCCTATGACTCAGCTCTCGGCCACACCGGCTCGCAGCTGATGGTGCATGGCGACTGTTCTTCGCGCGGCTGCTACGCCATGACCGACGAGCAGATCGCGGAGATCTATTCGCTTGGCCGCGAGTCCTTCTTCGGTGGCCAGAAGTCGTTTCAGTTCCAGGCCTATCCGTTCCGGATGACGGCGGCGAACATGGCCAAGCACCGCAACAGCCCGAACATGGCCTTCTGGAAGATGATCAAGGAAGGCAATGATCACTTCGAGGTTTCGCACCAGGAGCCGAAGGTCGACTTCTGCGAGAAGCACTACGTGTTCGATGCGACCCGCGCGCCGAACGCCACGCGCGACCCCGTGTTCAACGCGTCGGCCAAGTGCCCGGCCTATGCGATGTCGGATGATCTCGCCGATGCCGTGCGGCAGAAGCAGGAAGCCGACAACGTCGAATACAACAAGCTGGTCTCCAAGGGCATTCCGGTGGCGAAGCTCAACACCGGCATCGACGGCGGCATGAACCAGATTTTTGCCTCGCATGTGCCCGGCGCCAGCACCGGCCTCTCCGAAGGCGGCGACGGCCAGGGCCTGTCGCTGATGTCGGTGTCGCGCGCGCCCGGCACCATCCCCGGCACCGTCAATCCGCCGCGCGCACCGTGGCAGCAGGGCACCGATGAACCGGTCGTTGCAGCCTCCTCGCCCGCGCCGACCGCGCAAGCTCCGGCCACGCGCGTCGCCTCGGCCGCGCCCACCGCCGCCCCGCAGCAATCCGAAGGCTTCTTCTCCAGCCTCGCGCGCAAAGTCGGTATCGGCGGCGCGACCGCCGATACCACCGCCTCCGCGCCACCGCAGCCGGCTGCGGCCGCCAAGCCCAAGGCCGCCGAAGCCAACAAGCCACTGCCGAAGGCGTTCAAGCCGGTCGAGACCAAGCAGGCGGCCGCCCGTCCGACGCTGAAGCCGTCGGTGAGCGACGCGCCCGCCGCCGATCCGGCTCCCGCCGCCCCTGCGCCCGCAAAGGACAACCTCGTCGCCGGCGCCCAGCCGATCATGCAGCCGAACTCGTTCGACAGCCGCTTCTCGGCGGCGAAGTAAGCGCCGCCGCTCGCTCCGATCCGAATTTCAGATGAATGGCAAGGTGGGCAAAGGCGCGCCTGCGCCGTGCCCACCTTCTATCGGCAGAACGACTCGGGATGGTGGGGCCGCTACGCTTTGCCCACCCTGCTATCCTGCAGCGCGAACTCAGTCTGCCGGGACAAAATCGCTCCGTGTTACTTCGCGCCTCTCAGCCTGCAGGCCGTGGTGCATGTTGTCGTGACGCCATGTTCGCACTTGATGCAGGCGGCAACGCACTGGTCGAAATTCTTTTCGTCATAGGATTTGTAATTCGAGGCCACGCACTGGCTCGTCGAACCCGTGACGTCGGTTCCCGGAGAGCAGGCCGCCAAAATCGCCAGCGGAACCAGGACCACAAATAACTGCATCAGCGCCCCCTGAGCTTGCGGTCGAACGCGGACGTTCGCCGACAATTGCCCCCGGACTGGGGAAATAGCGAAGGCTTCCACAAGTTTCCGTGCCGCACCGCAAAGAACCGCGCGGCACGTTGATCACGTCCCCCGATTCGCGCCCAAATCCATACACGCAACGGCTGACACGAAACTTACATGCGTGCGCGACACGCAGCACATCAACGTGCACAAGCAGCCGGCGAGGCCGGCGTCGCGCTCAGTTCAGGCCGAGCGCATATCAAGCGCGGCAGCGACGACGCGGCCGAGGTGCTACACCACCTTCACCTTGTTCGGGTTGCGCGTCGGGTCGCGCCAGAAGGCGTCGTTCTCGTAGCGGGCAATCAGCACGGGCGGCAGCAGGCTGCGGCGCTCGACATGGGCGACGCGGCGGCCGACCGTGTGCAGGCCGGGCGTGCCGAGCCGCCGGTCGAATTCGGTGGCATCGAATTCGACATTCTCGAAATCATGCGGAAACGGCTTCTCGCTGATGAACTCGTAGATGGCGTCGATCGCCTCGCGCGGCCGGCTGGTCAGCGTCTCGTAAGTCACGAGCAGCAGGCGGTCGGCCTGCTCGCCGCACCAGGCCTCGTGCAGCGCGTTCCAGGAATAGCCGACCATGCCGTTGGCGCCGCCGATGCCATCGACCCGCGAATAGACGTTCCCGCCGGGCTCGAAGCCGAAAATGCCCGAGGGCTGAAACATGTTTTTCCGGATCAGCCGCTCGATGCTGTCGAAGATCCAGGGGATGTCGCGCACGCAGCAGATCACGCGCGCCTTTGGAAACAGCTGGCTCAACAGCGGCAGCTTTGTGCACCACATCCGGTTGGTGTCGAACACCACGTCGCCTTCCGCCTTGTCGTCGTAGAACGTCGCGAAGATCGCACGCAGCAATTTCTCGCGCTGGGCGTCGGTGATGTAGATCGAGGTCTCGTTGCTCATGCTCATGTTGCGCAGCATCGCCTCGACCAGGGGGCCGACCGGCCCGGTCATCCCGGCATGAAAGCGCGGGTTCTGGCGCAGGATAGCCGAAAGAAGGGTAGAGCCGGAACGCGGCAGGCCGGAAATGAAGTGAACGGACGCTTTCAAGGTATCCTCATGTGATGCCGCAACATCCGCGGCGGTGGGGCACCATGTCACGGACAATGTTTCAGGAACATGTCACAAACCCTCCTCCGGGACGATGGACGCCGCGCCAATAATCGATAATTCTACCCGTCGTAAAGCCTGGGCCCGCAAGAAGGCCCGGCACAGAAACGGAGGGATTGATAGAAATGGCGGGCGTGCATCTGCTCGATCGTGTGATCGGCGACAATTATCCTGCTCTTGCCAGCGACGCCGAGGTTCTCCAATTCGAGAAAATCCCCTACGCCGACCGCATCGCCGCAGCGAGCACCTATGAGGCGATCAAGCTCGGCGCGGCGCACGATCCCGACGCGCCCGCGATAAAATTCCTCGCCAACGCCGATCCGGCGGACCAGCCGCTTGTCATCAGCTACCGCGATTTCATCGGCCGCGTGACGCAGGCCGCCAACATGTTTCACGCGCTTGGCGTAGGCCCAGGCGATGTCGTGAGCTTCCTGCTGCCGCTGGTGCCGGACGCATTCGTCACGCTGTTCGGCGCGGAGGCCGCCGGCATCGCCAATCCCGTCAACCCGCTGCTCGAGCCGCACCAGATCGCGGAAATCCTGGAGGCGGCGAACACCAAGGTGCTGGTGACGCTCGGCCCGATGCCGGGCACCGACATCTGGCAGAAGGTCGAGCAGGTGCGCGGCAAGCTCAAGCACTTGAAAGCCATCGTGCAGCTAGGCCCGGGCGATGCGGCGGCCGGCATTCATTCGTTCGGCGAGCTGATCAAGACACAGCCGTCCGACCGGCTGGTCAGCGGCCGAAAAATCTCCGGCAGCGACATCGCGGCCTATTTTCACACGGGCGGCACGACCGGCACGCCAAAGCTCGTGCGCCACACCCACACCAACCAGGTCTACCAGGCCTGGGCCATCAATCTGCTGTTCAGGTCGACGCCCGGCGGCAACCTGCTGTTCGGCATGCCGCTGTTTCACGTCGGCGGCTCGCTAACGCAGGCGCTCGCCACGCTGACGGCAGGAAGCTGTCTCGTCGTGCTATCGCCGGCCGGATGGCGCAATCCGGCGTCGGTCAAGAACATCTGGACGCTGATCGAGCGCTTCAAGCCCGAAGCCTTCTCGAGCGTGCCGACGGTGCTGGCGGCGGCGCTCGGCATTCCGCCTGGCAACGCCGACATCTCGAGCCTGCGATTTGCGGCCGCCGGCGGATCTGCGATTCCGGTGGCGGTCGGCTCGGCAATCCAGGACAAGCTCAAGCTTCCGGTGCTCGAAGTCTACGGCATGACCGAGACCTCGAGCGTCCACACCATTGCCTATCCGGAGCGTCCGATCCGGCTCGGTTCGGCCGGCCTGCCGGTGCCCTATAGCCGCGTGCGCGTCGTCAAGCTCGATGCCGACGGCCGCTGCGAGCGCGACTGCGCGGTCGACGAGATCGGCGTCGTGACCATGGCCGGCCCCGGCGTGTTCGGCGGCTATCTCAACGACGTCCACAACAAGGGGGCGTTCGTCGAACAGGGCTGGGTCAATTCCGGCGATCTCGGCCGGCTCGATGCCGAGGGCTATCTCTGGATCACCGGCCGCGCCAAGGACCTGGTGATCCGCGGCGGCCACAATATCGATCCCGCGCCGATCGAAGACATCATGTTCCAGCATCCCGCCGTGGGGCTGGCGGCGGTCGTCGGCCAGCCTGACGCCTATGCCGGCGAGCTGCCGGTCGGCTATGTGCAGTTGCGGCCGGGCGCGAGCGTGCAGCCCGGCGAGCTGGAAACCTGGGTGCGCGAGCGCACGCCCGAACGCGCCGCCGTGCCCGTGCAGGTAATCCCGATCGATCCGATGCCCCTCACCGGCGTCGGAAAAGTGTTCAAGCCGCAGCTGCGCTGGGATGCGGCGAGCCGCGTATTCACGAACGTGCTGGCGCCCCTGCGCGAGCGCGGTATCGACTGCAAGGTGAAGGTTGGCCCGCATGGCAGCCACGGCAGCATCGCGACCGTCAGAATCGTCGGCGTGCCGCAGGAAACGCGCGGTGCCATCGCCGGCGAGGTGCAGGCCCTGCTCGCGCCGTATGTAGTTAGGCACGAGGTGACGTGGGTGTAGCGCGACGCGATCTTACGCGGCGGTCCACTCGGGCTTGAGGATCGCCGTGATCAGCAGCTCTCCAAATAGCCCTCGGTGCATCATGATGGCGGTGGGCACGGCGCTGACGCGCCCTTGCCCACGCTACGACTACGAATAGCGGCGACATCAGCGTCGCGTCAGCTCACGCGTACCGACCGTGGCAGTGCTTGTACTTCTTGCCGCTGCCGCAGGGGCAGTCCTCGTTGCGGCCGACCTTGCCCCAGGATACGGGATTTTTGGGATCGCGCTCGGCGCCGTCGGCCTGCGCGGGCACCAGCGAGGCGTTGGCGAACGCCATCTCGTCCTCGCCCGTATTCGGATCAAGCTTGTGCGCCTCCATCACCGGCAGCGGCTGCTGCTCTTCCGGCGGCACGATCTCGACCCGCATCAGCTGCGCGGTGACGGCCTCGCGCAAATGCGCGATCATCGCCTCGAACAGGCTGAAGGCCTCGGACTTGTATTCCTGCAGGGGATCGCGCTGGCCGTAGCCGCGCAGGCCGATCACCTGGCGCAGATGGTCGAGCATGATCAGATGCTCCCGCCAGAGATGGTCCAGCGTCTGCAGCAGAATGGTCTTCTCGACGTAACGCATCACGTCGGGGCCCCATTGCGCGACCTTGGCCGCCATGCGCTCGTCGACATGCTTCTCGATGCGGTCGAGCAATTCCTCGTCGGCGATGCCCTCTTCCTTGGCCCATTCGTCGACGGGAAGATCGACATCGAGCACGCGCTTCAGCTCTTCCTTCAGCCCCGCGACATCCCATTGCTCGGCATAGACATGTTCGGGCACGTGCTTGGTGACCACATCCTCGACAAAGGCGTGGCGCATGTCGGCGACCGTCTCGGCGACGCTTTCGTCCCTCATCAGGTCGACGCGCTGGTCGAAGATCACCTTGCGCTGGTCGTTCTGGACGTTGTCGAATTTGAGCAGATTCTTGCGGATGTCAAAGTTGCGCGCTTCGACCTTCTGCTGCGCCTTCTCCAGCGCCTTGTTGATCCAGGGATGGATGATGGCTTCGCCCTCTTTCAGGCCGAGCCGGGTCAGCATGGAATCGAGCCGGTCCGAGCCGAAGATGCGCATCAGATCGTCTTCCAGCGACAGGAAGAACTTTGAGCGGCCGGGGTCGCCCTGACGGCCGGAACGGCCGCGGAGCTGGTTGTCGATGCGCCGCGATTCATGGCGCTCGGAGCCGATGATGTAGAGGCCGCCCGGCTTGGTAACGGTTTTCGCAGGCTTCGAGCCCTTGGCCGGCTCGACCTCGACGATCTCCTCGGCCTTCAGCACGATCTCGCGGAAGCGTTCGACGTCGGCCTTGATCTGTTCGATCTTCTTCGCCTTCTCGGCCTCGTCCTCGATGCCTGCGGTCTCCTGCTGGATCCGCATGTCGAGCGAGCCGCCGAGCTTGATGTCGGTACCGCGGCCGGCCATGTTGGTCGCAATCGTGATCGCGCCCGGGACGCCGGCTTCCGCCACGATATAGGCTTCCTGCTCGTGGAAGCGCGCGTTCAGCACCGCGAACAGTTTGGCCTGCTTGCCGGCGCGCGCCGCGGCATAGAGCTTGTCCAGCGCGCCGGGACTGCCGAAATCGATCAGCTTGTAGCCGTGCTTCTTGAGGTATTCGGCGAGCACTTCGGACTTCTCGATCGAGGCGGTGCCGACCAGCACCGGCTGCAGGCGCGCATTGGCGCGCTCGATCTCGGCCAGGATCGCGGCATATTTCTCAGTCTGGGTGCGATAGACCTCGTCGTCCTCGTCGAGGCGCGCGACCGGCAGGTTGGTCGGGATCTCCACGACCTCGAGCTTGTAGATGTCGAACAGTTCGTCGGCCTCGGTCGCCGCCGTGCCGGTCATGCCGGCGAGCTTCTCGTACATCCGGAAATAGTTCTGGAAGGTGATCGAGGCGAGCGTCTGGTTCTCCGGCTGCACCGGCTGATGCTCTTTGGCTTCGAGGGCCTGGTGAAGGCCTTCCGAATAGCGCCGGCCCGGCATCATGCGGCCGGTGAATTCGTCGATGATGATGACCTCGCCGTCGCGGACGATGTAGTCCTTGTCGCGCGTGAACAGCGTGTGCGCACGCAGCGCCTGGTTGATGTGGTGCACGACCGAGACGTTCTCGACGTCGTAGAGCGACTCGCCCTTGAGCTGGCCGGCATCGCGCAAGAGCGTCTCGATCTTCTCCATGCCGGCTTCGGTCAGCGTCACCGTGCGCTGCTTCTCGTCGACGTCGTAATCGGACTTGTCGAGCTTCGGGAAGAAGGTGTCGATGGTGTTGTAGAACTCGGAGCGGTCGTCGAGCGGACCGGAGATGATGAGCGGCGTGCGCGCTTCATCGATAAGAATAGAATCCACTTCGTCGACGATGGCGTAGAAGTGGCCGCGCTGGACCATGTCCTCCAGGCGATACTTCATGTTGTCGCGCAGGTAGTCGAAACCGTATTCGTTGTTGGTGCCGTAGGTGATGTCGCAGCCGTAAGCGAGCTTGCGCTCGGCGTCGTCGAGGCCGTGGACGATCACGCCGGTGGTCATGCCGAGGAAGCCGTAGATCTCGCCCATCCAGGCGGAGTCACGGCGGGCGAGGTAGTCGTTGACGGTGACGACATGGACGCCCTTGCCTGCGAGCGCATTGAGATAGACCGCGAGCGTTGCCACCAGCGTCTTGCCTTCGCCGGTCTTCATCTCGGCGATGTCGCCCTCATGCAGCACCATGCCGCCGATCAGCTGCACATCGAAATGGCGCTGGCCGAGGGTGCGCTTGGCGGCCTCGCGCACGGTGGCGAAGGCCGGAACCAGGATGTCGTCGAGGGTCTTTCCTTCGGCGAGTTGCTTGCGGAACTCTCCAGTGCGGGCCCTGAGCGCCTCGTCGGTGAGGGCGGCGACTTCAGGCTCGAGCGCGTTGATGGCGTCGACGCGGGACTGGTACCCCTTCACCCGCCGGTCGTTGGCGGAGCCGAAAAACTTGCGGGCGAGCGCGCCGATCATGCGAAAATCCTGTTCTCGCGGCCAAACCGTTGCCGCTGTGTGGTAGTCCCCGGACCGCCTATCAACTCACCGTGACGCGCCATGGCAAAAGCCCCGACCGAGGAGCGTTCGCCGAATGAGTGGGAAATAAGCAAACCTGGGTTCAACGGCCAAAAACGTCAGCAAAAATAAGTGCTATCGCCATTGACACGACCGGGCAGAGATATGGCCGAGGCCAAGCCTTGTCAACGGCGCCCAAGGGGGCGGCAAGGCGCTTCAGACTGTCCGGGAATTCGTGATTTTGCCCGACTTTCGCGTTGCCAAGGACAGGCGATTGGGCGAGTGTCCGCCCGCCAAATTAGCCCTTCCCGAACCCGTAAGGATTTTCCATGACCACCTCGTTCCCGGTAACGAAAACCGGCTCGCGCTTTGGCTTAGCCGCCGGTTGTCTCGCGATGGTGCTGCTCGCAGGTGCCGCCCGTGCCGAAGACAAAGTGCTGGCCAAGGTCAATGGCTCCGAAATCCGCCAGAGCGACCTGGCGCTGGCCGAAGAGGAACTGGGACCGAGCCTGGCGCAGATGGACCCGGCGACCAAGAACGAGAACGTGCTGGCCTTCCTGATCGACATGAAGATCGTCGCCAAGGCCGCCGAGGACGAGAAGATCGCCGACACCGACGACTTCAAGAAGCGCCTGGCGTTCACCAAGA
>Ga0210403_10001064_pt1 | contig 26689 bp, 19 predicted proteins | sample IncBWC19MmetaG_FD_150863 | JGI IMG/M metagenome (GOLD analysis project Ga0210403, IMG submission 150863) | Forest soil microbial communities from Barre Woods Harvard Forest LTER site, Petersham, Massachusetts, United States - Inc-BW-C-19-M | ecosystem: Environmental > Terrestrial > Soil >... | reverse complement strand
ATGCTGTTGTCCGTCGGGTCCACGCCGAAGGCCGATGTCTGAGCGGTCTCGGTGAACTGTGTGTTGCCCGTGCCGGGCGACCCGAACCTCGTCAGTTCGCCGAAGGTTTCCGCGCGTGCGGAAGCCGCCGTAACGGCGGCGATCATCGCAAGGACCCCCAACGCGAGCAGCAGCGATCGTCTGACAGGGGAAAAAATGTGCATGGATTCCTTTTCCGGTAGCTCGTGGTCCGGGGGCCTCCTGACCTGTTGGACGGCATCCGGCCGCCGCGACAGGGCCCCTCCAGGCGCATGTGTGGTGGATGCTGCCCGACGCAGCAGCCGAAGCTGTTGCCAATCGGTGAACGCGAGCGCCGGGTAGCGCTAGTAGCGGTCCCGAGCGCTCATCCGGCGCTGAGCGCGCGTGGTGTTGAGCGTCGCCAGCGCAACCCGCGACTCGCCACCACGCCCTCGCGGTCGCCGGCGGATCGAGGCGCCGGCGAAGGCGGCGAGCACTATGACCCCGAGGACGTACACGGGCGGGATCTCGTGTTCCGGCGCTCGGTAGGCCACCGCTTGGTTGCTCACCGACTCCGTGGCCTCCTCCTCCTCTTCTTCCTTCTGGGGTGCCTCCACAGGTGAGGTGACGGCAGAGGTGCCGCTGGGAGGCGTGGGCCGCGCCGGGCTGGGCGGCGGCAAGGGGACGAATGCCGGCAATGAGGTGGGCAGCGACGCCGGGGCGATGAACGGCGCAATCACCGCGGCGAGGTGCGGAGCAGGAGCCGGAGGAAGGACAGGAGCCGGCGGCAGCGGCAGCAGCGGTGCGAGCGCGGTCGGCGCGGTCGCCGGGGGCGGTGGCCCCCCCGGCGGGGGCGGTGGCGCTACCTGCTTCGGGGGGACGGGAAGTTCTTTGAGTTTCACGGTCCCGCACGGCCGTCGCACGCTGCCCGCCTGCACGGTCACCGACAGCGACGCGGACAGCTCCCCGGCGCTGATCGTGACGATTGTGGTGCCCGCGTTGTAGGCGCAGAACAGGCCGGACGTGGGGTCGCTTTCGGGTTCTCCTTTCGGCCCGAGCAGCACAGCATGCGGATCGGAGGAGGCGAGGTTGGGCTTGACGAAGTTGCCGATGTCAGGACGCGAGGAGGTGAACGTGTACTCCGGCGTCAGGCGCTTGGAGCAGGCCACCCCTACGCAGTTCGACGGGATCGGGATGTACGGATCGGTTTCGGGAACCTTCTTTTCAAAGACCGAGCGGCTCCCGGCGCGCGGTCGGCGCGCGAGCGCTTCGAACAGCGCCGCGTGGCTGCGCGCGAGCAGCGTCCCGTCCTTGGCTTCGAGCGCCAGTTCGCCGATGTCGGGGATCAGGCGAGCGGTGACGGGCGCGACGTTGTTGGCTTTGCGCGCACCGGGAGCGGTGTTGACTTCGGCCAGGAGGAAGCCGCTCGCGCCCAGGAAGGCGCCGCTATTCTCCGCCCTGAAGTCCACGTAACCGAGCGTTCCGGACCCGAACGAGGGGATCGACCGGGCGCCGGGGCGGGGGGTCAGCGGCTCGCTGATGTTCTGTTCGGGCGAGTCGAAGAAGTAGGCCGAGGCGGCGGAGCCGCCCACAAGCACTTCTGCGACTTTCATCGCCGCCGCGTCGTGGGCGGCGATCTGGGCGTTCAGGTCGGCGTTGCCCAGGACGATCGCCGGTTCGCTCGGTGAGGCTGCGGCGGCTGCGGCGAGTTCTCCGCGCAGCCACGCGAGCTGCGGTTCTTCGACATCGCGGGTGTTGTCGAGCACGATCACCCGTACCGGCGCGCCGGTGGGGCCGCTTGACCGGAAGGCGTAGTAGGTCGCCGCGCAGCCTTCACATGGAGCGCGGCCGGTTCCGCTGATCGGCGACGCGCCACCGCCGAGGGATCCGATCCCAAACGGCGCCGGGAATCCCAGGAAGGCGTTCTGGAAGGTCAGCTCGCTGCGCGAGCCGTCGAGGTCGGTCGGCGAGGGTGCCGCGAACACCGGCAGCTTCGCCGGCGTCGCGCGGAGCACCTGCGCGTAGCGTTCGAGCTCGAGCGCATACGGCACGGCGAGTTCGGCGGGACCCTCGGTTTCACCGTTGGTCACCCGTGGCCCGGTGTAGAGGAACGCACGCACCTGGTTGGTCTGTTCGCCGAACGCCGGATTGCCGGCAACCGCTGCCGCGCGCTGGAGCGCGGTGCTCATCCACACGTCGGGCCCGATGTTGGCGTATGCGCGCTCGGCGCACGGCGCGGCGCACTGCGCCCCACCGCCGATCGCGAAGGCCGCCTGCGCGTTCGGGACGTTCTGTTCGTTGTGCGCGATCACAACCACTGAGCCACCTGACCCCGGGGGCGGGCTCGCGTCGCGGTAGCGAGCGATCTCGGCCGTGTCGAGGGCACCACCGTTTTCGCCGTCGACGAAGCCGCCCACCGCCCAGCCCTGCCCGCCGCCCGGGTCGACCAGCATCGCGGCGACTGGGTCCGGCTGGTAGACGCTGTCGAAGGCCTTGTAGTGTCCAGGCGGTTCGCCCACGTTGTTGAGTTCGTGCTCCTCGTCGGACCAACCGCTCGCGGTCTGGCGGAGCACACCGCTTTCGGTGTTGGAGCCGAGCCCGTACGGTCCGATCAGAGGTGGCGGGAACCCAGGCGGGGAGGGCGGTTGGCTTTCGACCTGGAATCCTCCGGCGGCGGTGCCGGACGCGATCACGCGCAGTTCGCCGCCTTCGCGGAAGACAGCGAGAGACCCCGGCTGGCCGCCGCTGGGGTAGGGCGTCACTGTGGGCTGCCAAGGGGTGCCCGCGGACTGGCGCTCGTACACGGTGGCGACCGTGTTGTATGCCTTGGCAACGAAGGCAGCGCCACCGTCGGGAAGCGCGGCCACCGCCGAGGGGATCCGCGAGCCCATGGCCGCCGCTGCCCCGTCGTCCACCGTCCAGCCCGATCCGTTGTTGACCAGCAATCCACCTACGTAATAGCTTTCGCTGTTGGGCTTCAGCAGCTTGCGCCAGGCGACGATCGCCTCCGAGCCGGCGAACGCGATCGAGGTGAAGCTCGCGCCGGCGACGGCCGGCGGCAGCGAGGTTTCCTGGGTCCAGCTCTTGCCGTAGCGCAACAGCACCCCGCTCTCGCCCACCGCATAGCCGCGTGAGGAGTTGTTGGGGTCAAATGCAACGCCCATGAGGTTGCCGCGGAAGTTGACGGGCGTCGCCGGATCCTGTTCCCACAGGCCGGTCTCACCGCGCCACAGCCACATCTGCCCGGCGTCGCCGACGGCGTAGATGCGCGTCGGCGTGGGCCATGCGACCGCTCGCAGGCGCGGCGTTTCGCGCCGCCCGCTGACCCCGATCAGCGATTCCGGGATCCAGCCGCGGCCGGGCTGGTAGCGCGCGATCTCGCCCTGGTCGCCGACGGCGATCGCCTGGCTCGCGAGCGCGGCCACCGGCGCGCCGGGCTGGGGGGCGACGGCGAGCAGCGATTTGCGGAAGGTCACGGGCCAGGGAGTCAAGGTGGTCGGCTTCGGCGCTCGCGTAAGGTGCACCGGGAGCGACTGCGAGCCGAGCCAACCCTCGACCGGACTCGAGAACGCGGCGCCGTAGGCTCCGCCCGGGAACGACTGCGCCCCGCCGCCCAGCGCGAGCATCGCCCTGAAGGTCGATCCTTCCAGGCGCAGCGTGAGCCCTTCCGGCAGGCCGGTTATCACGCGTTCGCCGTAGCCTTCCCCCCCGGGATTGGCCCAGGCGAAGCTCCGCGACGGCCCCTTGGGCAACGGTTCCGGGAGTTCGTAGGTGCATTTCGTCGCCTGTTCCGGACACCAGGACGCCGCCAGGTGGCCGCCGGCTGTGCCTTCGGGCTTGAAGAAGATGGTGGTCGAGGTGCGCGAATCGCGTCGTTCACCGTCGATCCACACGCCTTCGCCGGTGACCGTCAGGATCTGAGCCTGGGCGGTCGGCGGCTCGCCCGTTCCCGCGACCGTGAACGGTGCCCATTCCGATTCTTCCTTGCCGTGCAGCGGCACGCGGATGGGGTGCGCTTCTGTGTCTTCCCCTCCGGCTTTGAGTGCCACCGGCACCCATGTAGCGGGGGTTCCGCCTTCGCCCGGTATGCGGCGGAAGAGCGCCACCGCGCCCACCGGGTAGCCACCCGAGGAGGACAGCTGCGCGAGCAGCCAGGCATTCGTCGGCGAGCTGGCCGCGAGCGCAAGGACGCGAAAGTCCCCCACACTCGCCGCCGGCACCTTGATCGCCTCACGCGTCCATTCCTTGCCGTCCCAGCGGAGCACCGAGCGCTCGGCACCGGTGCCCTTGACCGGGACCACGAGGGCACCGGCCTTCGTGGGTGACTCTTCGAGCGCGGCGATGAGCGGCGCGCGGCTCGCGCTGAACAGGCTTTCGCCGGCGTTCAAAGCCGCTTCACCGACTTCGGGCAGGGCGGCGGTCCCCTTGAACGACCCGCCCGGGTCGCGCACAAGCAGCATCTGGACTTCGCTCGGTCCTTCGCCCACCTTGCCTATCAGGACGCCGCTGCCGTCGGGTGTGACCCGTCCGGCGAGGGGACTCGCTACGCCTTTGGTGGTCTGGGCGAGCGTGAAGCCGCTGAGCGGCGCGCCGGTGGCATCGAGCAGCCCCGGCCCAAGCGACCACCCCGCTTCGGTATAGCGGACGACGAGCGCGCCGCTGCCGTTGACCTGTCCCACCCCCCAGGTCTCATTCGGCGCCTCCTGCGGGGATGAGCCGATCATGGTCACGCTCGGGGCGGGAACCGAGTTGTCGGTCTGGGGCGTGGGATCGCCCGCATTGCCAACCGCCACCGCGCGGGGCACGCCGCCGCGACCGGGCAGTCCCCAGAAGGCCACGGACGTGAGCGCGAGGGCGCTGAGCGCCAACGCTCCCAGGGCACGCCGGCGGCGCCGGCGTGCGCTCGACGGGGGCTGCCTCAAGGCAGCGCCACCTGGGCGAACGTCGGTACGTGCGGGAGCACCACGAGGCTCGTGCCCACCGTCTGCGTTTCCGGTGAGTTGGTGTTGGCCGAGACCGTCGGCAGCGGCGCCAACGGGTGCGACTTCAGTTCGAGCTTCGTCGGCCAGTTGTGCGGATCCAGGCGCAGCATCAGCCTGCGGTTGCCGGCCTTCAGGGTCTCAAACGGAGTGCTGGCGACGGTGCGGCCGCGGCGACGGCCGAGCAGCTTCAGCCGAGCCTTGACCGCCAGATGGAATCTCAGTTCGAGCGTTGTGCCAGCGACGAGCCGCGAGCGAACGCGAGAGAGCAGGGCGACCTGCACGCGCACCGGCGGCGGCGGGCCTTCGGCGGGCGGGCTCGGCGGCGGCAGTTCGCCCGGCAGCCCCGAGGTGTCGGCAGGCAGCGTGTCAGGCGGCAGCTGCGGCACGCCTTCGTCGGCGGGGCGTTCGGTGATCAAGCCCGCGAACGCCGGGTCGGTGTCGAGCGCGAGTTCTTCCGCGGCGGTGGCGAGGTGAAAGAGGAAGCCCTGGGTGGTGGCCAGCCAGCAGTCGTGAGGCGCCGGGCAGGTGAGGATCGAGGCGCGCCCCTTCGCGCCGACGCTCAGCGTGTCTTCTTTGGAGATCGAGCCGTCGGCGTGAACGCGTGCCAGCAGCGCCGGGGCCACCGGGTTTGCTCGTTCTTCTTCTACCGGCTGCAGCGCGAACCAGGCACTTTCGCTGCCGGGCTCCGCAGCGATCGCGTTGACGATGTCGCCCGGGAAGGCGGCCGAGCCGGTCGGTTCGCTGCCCGGCCCGAGCAGCTGATGCCAGCTGCTGCCGTCGAAGCGCACCACGGTCACCTGGCCGGGCACCGAGCCCGTCGGCGTGGTTTTGACTGGTCCCGCGGCGCCCCACAGCGCGCCTTCGCCGCTCGACAGATGCAGGAAGCGCAGCGCGTCGGGGAACTCTCCGAGTCCGTAGAGCGGGAGGCCGGTGAGCGGTTCGAACGTGGGCGAGACGCCCTTGCGGTTGATGACGTGCACCGCCGCCGGTTCTTCGCTCAGCGGTTCTTCGAGCTGGACGCTCTCATACGCCTGGCCCTGGAAGGAGCGGAGGTCCTGCACTGCATATCTTTCGAGCCCGTACGGTTCCTCCGACACCGCGCTTCCGTTGAAATGCAGGTGGAAGGAGCTCGGCTGTTCGGGAACCCGGTCGCCGGCGAACCAGCAGTCGCCCGGTCCGATGCATGCTGCTCCGTGCATCGGCTGGTAGGAGGTGGAGCTGAACGCCAGGGTGGCATAGGAGGCCACGACCTTGCCGTTCTGGAAATGGCACAGCGTGTTGTCCTGCAGCGGTGGAGGGTTTCCGTTGGGGCCGGTCGCCTGCCCCGTGCGCCCGTCGGAGATCGTCCAGAACGAGTCCGGCCCTTCCCATGCGATCCGCCCGTCGGTCGCGCCGCACACGTTCGCGAGCTCGTGCCAGCCACGACCGTTGTAGGCCCAGATGCCGGGGCCGATGGAGCCGCCGTTGCCGGAGGTGATCAGAACTCCTCTGTTCGGCGCCCAGAACTGGATGTCGCCGATGTGGCCGAGGCCTACGGGGATCCCACTGGGTTCGACCCCCGGCGCTTCGGGTGCATAGATCTTTTCCTGCTGCCAGCTCGCGCCGCCGTCGTCTTCCAGGCCCTGCGCGCAGGCTGCAGCGACCACCGCGAGCAGGAGCGCGCAGGCAAGGACCAGAACTGTGAGGAGACGACTACCCACAGGAGTCGCGCGTCGCTGCACGAGGCATCTCATCGATGGCCCCGGTGCGCCTTGCGGCGGACCCGCCCCGCACGCGCAGCGGTACGCGCCGTGCGACGGAACGTCACCGCGAGACTCGTCTGGATTGCTGGATGCCCGGTGGCGGTGAAACGGAGCGTGACCAGCGAGTAGAGCCCGCCTGCCCGCGACGCCGCGAAGGAGTCGCGGCCTCCGAGCCGGAGCATGAGCGTGACTATCCCGCCCGCGGACGGGTTCGCAACGCTGCTGGCGACGGTGCGCGCCACGACGACCCGTCGCGTACGCCCCGCGTGGGAGCGACGGCGTGCACGAGAGGAGCTCGAGGCACCGACGAACATCGTGCTGTCGGCCGTCCCACGTAGGGAGCCCATGCCGGGCACGGTCACGTACAGTGCCACACTGCCGTCCGGTCGAGAGGCCGCCGTGGCCGACAGCCGCCATTCGGGCGCAATCGCCGGGTTGGGCGGCGGGCTCGAGATGTAGCCCGCGGTGGGCACCGCGCCGAACACCATGCGCGAGACGATGAAGGCATCGCTGCCGTCGAAGGGTTCGTTTTCTTCGATGGGCGTGTTCCCGTCGGCGCGCACGAGGTTGCTCGCCGTGGAGGAGAAAGCGAGCGTGTTGCCGTCGCTCGTGTAGGAGGGCGAGAGCGCGCCGTCAGCCACGTTCAGATAGGGATCTTCACCGGGAGGCCTCGACGGGTGGGGGTGTTCGCTCGCGCCACCTTCGTAGCCGTGGCTCACGCGCGTGAGCGTTTCGTCGGAGAGGTTGACATCGAATAGCTCGACCATGCCCGGAATGGCCGCGGGCGCGGTCACATACGTTGGCGCGCCAAGCGGGAACACGGTGCGCTTGGTGGTGAAGGCCACCTTCGTGCCGTCGGCTGAGATGCCGAGGTCGATCAGCTGCGCGTCGGTCGCGAGGTCGCTCGGTTCGCCGCTCGCGAGCTCCGTCAGCGGGCGCAACGCCTGCACGCGCGTGAGGCCCGGGTGCATGTTCGCGGCGAACAGGTCCGGGGGGGCGTTTTCGATGCCGAATCCGGAGCCCAGTGCCACGAGCGGGGCGTCGGACAGGAAGGCAACCGTATATCCATCGGCGCTCAGCTGCGGAATCGAGTTCCCCACACCGGCGCCGGTCCAGGTGCCTGGGTTGCCCAGCTTCAACGTCGCGAACGGCCCCTGGCAGGGATCCTTGGCCGAGGCTTCCCCGCTCAACGATGTCTCGCCCGATGCGGCGCAGGCGGGGTTTTCCGGATCGGAGCCACCCGTGATCCGCCGGACCGGCGCAGCGGGGCCATCGGCGATCCGCCGCCACAACGGCTCGGTGTACCTGGGTATGAGCGTTTCCGCGGGCAACAGCAGCGCCTGCAGGCCGACGTTCTGGCCTAGCCACGCGACGGTCGAGCCGTCACCACTGATCGAGGCCCCGATGGACGTCGGGGGCTGATAGGAGGTCGGCTCTTTGAAGACCGGCGGCGCGCCCCCGGCCGCATACGCCGCACCATAGACACCGGCGCCTTCGGCGGCGCTCACCGGCTGTTCGGTGGTCCCGCGCACCACGCTCACAAGCTGCGTGGTGTGGACCACGAGATCGCGCACCGCGACCTGGAGCGGCGGCGTGGTGGGCGCGTGCGGCGGTCGTGGCCCAACGAGGTCCGAGGTGGCGGTGGTCACGAACGCAACCTTGCGCCCGTCGGCGCTCAGGGCCGAGCGCCCAGCCGCCAGCGACCCGTACTTCGTGGGATCGCTCGACTGGTAGGCGAGGCCTTCTTCGACCGTGCCTTCCGCGCCGCCAACTGCGGAGGCGAGCGTGTAGGCGCCTGCTTCGGAGGACTGCCTGCTCATGTCGCGCACATACACGTCCGGGCCTGAGTTGTGGTCGAGAGGTGCGAGCGCCGCGGTGGTTGTGAAGCTGATGTACTGCCCGTTCTGGCTGATCGAGGGAAGCTCCGCGTCGCCGGGCGCCACCGCTTCGACCGCGCCCGTGCGCAGGTCGCGCCGCCACACGCCCCGAATCCCGCCGATGGATCCGTCGAAGGCGAGGTAGTGCCCGTCGCCGGACACGGCCGGGTCGTGAGCGTAGTCGGCCTGCTGGACGCCCGGTTCGGCGGAGACCAGCGAGATCGGCCCGAACACATCCGCGGAGGCCTCGCCGCCGCCGGCGAGGGCGATTGCTGCGAGCGCACTGCAGAGCGCCGTTGCAAGCCGGCGCCTCATGCCACGCTCACCAGCCTGCGAACTGTGGCCTGGATGCCGATCTTGTCGCGCACCTGCACCACCACCTGATAGGTGCCGGCGTGCCCGTAGAAGTGGCGGAAGGACGCGCGCCCGTGCGCGTGCGCGCCGTCGCCGAAGCTGACCGTGACGAAGCGCGTTTCCACGCCCGAGGCGGCATCGGTCACGCGTACACGCACCCCCCTCTGCCCTGTGCGGGCGACGCTCACGACCGGCGGCTGCCCGTCTATCAGCAGCGCGGAGGGGGACGTGAGCGTGGCCTGGCCGTCGGCGTCGGTGGCGAGCACCTGGATGGCGTGCCTGCCGTCGCCGAGGCCGCGCGGGCTGAGGTGCAGCGCCATCGCGCCGGCGGGCGTGGGCAGCAGCCGCCCGTCGAGCACCACCTGGTAGGTGAGCGGGCCGTCGGCGCTCGCGGCGGGCTGCCAGGAGACCTGCGCGGCCGCCGGGCGCACCCACTTCAGGGGCACGCTCAGAACGAACTGCTCGGGCGGCGCGGAGACGCGCGTAGCCACCACGGCCGCCTGGCCGATCGGGCCCTGCAGGAACCCCACGAGACCGTCGCCGAGCCCCGAGCGCGCCACGGTCAGTTCGCTCACGGGCCCCCCCACCGCGTCGCCGACCAGGCCCGTCTGCACCGCGCCGCTGGGGAAGTCCTCGCGCACGGCCACCGCCGGGTGGCCACTCCCGTCGGTGCTCGACCAGGCCGACACGCCGCCGCCCGTGGGGTTCATCACGCTCACCGACGACGGTTCGGCGCCGCTGAAGCCTGGGCCGAGGGAGAGCGTGCCGGCCAGCCCGCGGTCGTTGCCCTGGACCACTCGCGGCGTGCCGTTGCTGTCGTACACGAGCCGCAGATCCTGCTTTTCATCGATGTCGATGCTCGGCGGCCCAACGGCCGCGGCCGCGCCGCCGCTCACGAGCGAGTCGGCCACGCTCGCGCCGGCGAACTGCGCGCCGCTGGTGGATTCGCCGTCGGGAAGAAGGTTGAGGAAGATGCGCGGCCCCGCCAGCGGCGAGCCCGGACCGGTGGCCTGGCGGTAGGCGACCGCAGCCTCTCCGAGCTTCGAGATCGCCACGCTGGGCGCGTCGGCGTCGATGCCGATCGGCGCGCCCGCGAGGTTCGTGGCGCTGACCGGGAGCACGTAGTCCACGCTGTGACCGAACAGCCGCCTCGCCCAAATGCGGGCCACGCCTTCGATGTCGGGCTCCTGCCACACCACCACCGCGCCGCCCGTCGGCCCGATCGCCACCCTGGGTGCATTGGCCGGAGTGGGGGGGCGCATGGAGATCCCCGAGTTGCGGTTGATCGCTCCCAGCAGCGACCAGCGTTCGCCGTTGTAGTGAGCCACCCGCACGTCCTCCACCACGTCGCCCGGTCGCAGTAGCGGAACCACCTGGCCGGGGCCTTCGTTGACCACGCGGTAGACCACGTCGGCCTGCCCGGTCGAGCTCATCGCGAGGTCCGGGCTCGTGCCGGTGCCGTTGCGGATGTTGGGATCAACGATGATCGCCGGGCCGAACAGCGTGGAGCCGGTGCCGAGTGTCGAGCTGAGCAGCTCCTCCACCGGCCGCCCGTTTTCAGTGGCGAACGGCGTCGCCCACACGACCACGAGCTGCCCGCCGTCGCCAGCGCCGATGCGGGGCCAGCTCGCGGCGAAAGGCTCTTCGGTGTCCACCCGCTGCGGCGCAAGCCAGTGGCCTTCGCGAAAGCGCGAGACGAATACGTGGGCCACCCCTTCGACCCGCTTTAGGTATACCGCGCCACCGGTGCCGTCTTCTGCCATCGCCACGCCGCCGAAGCCCACGATTTCCTCGCTGGGGCCGTCGATCGTCACGGCCGGCAGGATCACCGCGCGTGCCGACGCCCCCCACATGGCCAGGATCAGTGCGCACAGACCGAGCGCGAGCGCCATCCTGTGGTTCGCTGCGACTGGCTCGAGCGCGCCCATGACCGCCGGACGCCTCAGCCTTCCGCTTTGTTGAGGGCCCCGGCGACCTTGTTGAAGGCGCAGCGGAAGTTCTCCGGCGCGCTCACGGGCTCCGATCCGGCGAAGCCGCCTTTCTGGCCGTTGCTGTACACGGTCACGTACTGGAGCGATTCGGGCAGCGGGTTCGCCGGGAGCGGCGCGGGGTTGGCCTGGCCCTGCCGTGGGTTCCCGGTGGACCCTTCGCTCACGCCCTCGAAGCCCGCCGCAGCCGAGCCGGCCTCGGTGGTGACGAGCGTGGCGCTCATCTCGCGCTGGTCGAGCAGGCCGCGACTCGGGTCCAGCGGCACCGTGGCCGTGAGCTGGGAGTCGTGGATCGTGGACTCGAGCTTCACGCGGTCGGCGGCGCCAATGAGCTGGGCGGCCGTGGGCAGCCAGCCACCTTCGGCCTCACAGGCTTTGCTCGCCCATATGTAGTTGTTCTTGCCAACTTGCGCGTTGGTCAGCGGGTAGGGGGCGGTGTCCATGCACCAGGTGCCGAGATCGACGGTCGCCGGCGGGCAGGTCCCGGCGAGCTGTTCGGCGGTCTTGCCGTCCACGCGCGATGCGTTGCGCACGGTGGGGATCGCCGAGGCCGGGAACTTCCCGTTGCGGCCGAGCGTGAGGATCGCGCCGGGGCGCGGGAACGAGCTCACCGGATGCCCCGCGATCACCGCAACGACGGCGTTGCGCGCCGCGTCGGCCAGCCCGGTGGTCGAGAAGACGAGCGCTATCAGCGCCACCACCAGCGCAGGCGAGGGTCTGCGTCCCGACCCCCTGCTCACGGCGCCGGCTTGGAGTTCCGCGTTGGCGTTGTCCGGCGGACGTCGTGCAGATCCTCGAGCGTGATGGTCTGGACCGTGGAGAGCACGGCGTCCAGGGCCACTCCGGAGAGTGTCTCCTGCTCCAACAGCGCGGCTGCGGTCTCCTCGACGGTGCTCCAGTTGCGGTCGAGGATCGCCGCGGCGCGTGCCTCGGCGTCGCCCACCAAGCGCTCGATCTCGTTGTCGATCACGTTGAGCGTCTCAGGGCCGACCGAGCCGAGGTCCTGGAGGGACGCTCCGAGGAACACCTCTCCGCTCTTCTCGCCGATCGTCACGAGCCCCAGCGCCTCGGACATGCCGAACGAGGTCACCATGCTGCGCGCGAGCGCGGTGGCTGCGTGCAGGTCGTCGTTGACGCTGGTGGAGCCCTCGCCGAACGCGATCCGCTCGCCCGCGAGGCCGGCCGTGATCACGATCAGCTGCCGCTGCAGGTCGCCCTTGCTCATGATCACCTGGTCGCGGTCGGAGAGCATGTGCGCGGCGGTGCCGAGCTGACGGCCGCGCGCCACGATCGAGAGCTTGCGCGTGGAGGCGGTGTGCCCCAGTGCGTCGGTGACCACGGCGTGGGAGGACTCGTGAACGGCGATCAGCCAGCGCTCCTCCTGGGTGAGGATGTGGCGCTTGGCCGGGCCCGCCACGACCCTGTCTATCGCCTCCTCCAGCGTGGCCTGGTCGATTTCGCCGCGGCCGTCGCGGACGCTCAACAGCGCCGCCTCGTTGATCACGTTGGCGAGCTCCGCTCCGCTGAACCCCGGTGTCTGACGTGCGACCTCCTCGAGCGAGGCGTCGTGCGCCATCGGGCGCTTGTTGCCGTGCAGGCGCAGGATCTCCAAGCGCCCGTGCACGTCAGGCACGTCCACCACCACCTGCCGATCGAAACGCCCCGGGCGCAGCAGCGCGGGATCGAGGATGTCGGGCCGGTTGGTGGCGCCCATCACCACGAGCCCGCCGTCGCCCGCGAAGCCGTCCATCTCCACCAGGATCTGGTTGAGCGTCTGCTCACGCTCATCGTTGCCCTGGCCGATGCCCGCGCCGCGCTTGCGCCCGGCGGCGTCGAGCTCGTCGATGAAGATGATTGCCGGGGCGACCTTGCGTGCCTTGCGGAACAGGTCGCGGACGCGGGCGGCGCCCACGCCCACGAGCGACTCCACGAAGTCCGAGCCGGACACGGAGAAGAACGCGGCATCTGCTTCGCCTGCCACCGCCTTGGCGAGCAGCGTCTTGCCGGTGCCGGGGGGCCCGACGAGCAGCACGCCCTTGGGCGCCGCGGCGCCCACCTCCAGGTACTTGCTGGGGTCCGATAGGTAGTCGCGTATCTCGCGAAGCTCGGCCAGGGCCTCGCCCGCGCCAGCCACGTCGGCGAAGGTGATGCGATCCCTGGTGCCCTTGCCCTTGCGCCGGCCTTTGCCCGCGAAGCTCGAGAACGCAGCCAGCCCGCCCGCAGCGCCCTCGCCACCGAGACGTGTGAACAGCGAGAACAGGCACACGAGCAGCAGGATCGGGATCAGGAACTGAACCACGATCGCCTGCGTCGGCTTCCCCGACTGTTGATCCACCGTCACGCTGGCTCCACTGGCATACAGTTCTTTCAGCAGTTGCTGCGTCAGCGCGCCCGAGCCGGGATAGGCGGCCCACAGCCTCTGAGCGCCGCTCGTCGCGGCCGTGGCGGCCGCCACGGCGGAGCCCGGGGCAGATGTGCCTTCGGGGACGACGAGCGCCGCGTTGGGCCCGACCGGTGGCGCGCCAATCGTGGTCGTCAGCTCGACGCGGCTGTCGTGGTCGAGCACCACCGCGCCGGCGATCTCTTTGTGCTTGGCCAGCGTCTGCACCGTGGTGAGCGGCACCTGCGCGCCGGAGCTGCTGGGCTTGATGTCGCCGAGAAGCGTGGCGAAGGCGATCGCGAGGGCGATCGAGGCCATCAGCAGGAACAGCGACAGCGGGTCGCGCAGCGCGATGCGACGAGCCGCGGAGGCGATCTCCCCGATCTTGGCCAGCGCGGGGTTTCGCCGGTGGGCAAGCCCAGAGCGCACCGCGGGTTTGTCTGCGCGCGCCCGACCGTTGGGCGACGGGGCGGAAGCTTGCGAGCCCGCGGTCGAGGGCTGCTCGGACGGCGCGTCCTCGGTGGGATCGTATGGAGTTGGGTCGTCTGTCATGTGTGGTTGAGGCCGGTGACTCGGTCTTGCGGTCGTCTGCGGGTCGTGTGTCTGGTAGGCGACGGGACGCGCGGCGCCGGGCGCCTGTGCCGGCCGCATCGCCTCCCGCCCGCTGTTCGAGGCAGCGACGAAAGGCGGCTCCGAACGAACGGCCGCAGCGTCACACGCCGCGATTGGAAAAGCAACGACGTTCACAAAAACGACACATCCAACCGCCGTGAGACCGCCGCGGCTTCACATTTCATTCACACCCCTGTGGCGCGTTCACAAAAACGAAACACGAGCGGCGGCGGCGCTCGACAGTCTTGCGGCGAGTGACCGGGTTCGCCGCGCACTCCGCATCGTTTGGCGTCAGCGACTGTTCCCTCCCGGAGCGTCCATGCCGCTCGAGCCGCAGATAACTCAAAACGTAAAGGAGCAAGAACCTTGCGCGCGCACCGCACTCTCGTGCTTTCCCTCATCGCCTCCCTGGCCCTCGCGGTCCCGGCGGGCGCTCTCGCCCGGCCGTTGATCATCGGCGGATCGACGTCGGTGCTTCCGCTGGCGCAGAAACTGGCGACCGCCTACCACAAAGCCTTCCCCAGGATCCCCGCGCCGAAAGTCGGCGGCGGGCAGTCCGACGTGGGCATCAGTGGCGCGGCGAGCGGTCGCTTCGACATCGGCGACTCATCGCGCGACCCCATCAAAGGCGTGGACCCCCACGGCCTGATCTTCACGAAGATCGCACGCGACGGCGTGTGCGTGGTGACGAACCCGCAGAACCCGATCTCAAACCTCTCGCCGGAAACCGTGGAAGGGATCTTCACGGGCAGGATCCGCGACTGGAGCGAAGTACCCGGGCACGTGATCAGCGGGGCGATCAACCTGTACGACCGCGACGGCGCCTCGGGTACGCAGGACGCCTTCACGCACATCTTCCTCGGCGAAGAAAAGCGGATCTCCCCGAGCGCCACGGCCGAGACCTCCAACGGCCTGGAGCAGAGCGCCATCGCCGGCGACAAACAGGGGATCGGCTTCGTGTCCTTCGCCTTCACGCCGGGACTCAACGCCGTCGGCTACCAGGGCATCCCCTGCACGCTGCGCAACGCCAAGTCCGGGCAGTACGCCGGCGTGCGTAACTTCTGGATGGTCACGAAGGGCCTGCCCAAAGGCGAAGCCGCGAAGTTCCTCTCGTGGGTGACGAAGCCCGGCAACCAGACGGTCCGCTCGATCGTCAACTCGCAGTGGATCGCCATTCACTAGTGCGTTGATCCTCGGCGCCAGCAACCAGGCCGACCGCCGGGTCGGCGCCGGGGCCCGTGCCGACAAGCGCGCCGAGCGGACGCTCGGCGCGCTGTCGGCATCGGTGCTGCTCCTGATCACGCTGATGGTGGTCACGGTCGGCATCAACGCCTGGCCATCCTTCTCGGCCAACGGCCTCAGCTGGTTCGGCCCCGGAGGCGACGTCGTCACGCAGTTCCGCGCTATGCACGCGGGCATCCCGCTGCCCGGTCACGAACTGCTCTACTTCCGCGCCTGGCCGCTGATCTGGGGAACGCTGGTGGTGACCGTGATCTCGGTGGCGATCGCGCTCGTCGTGGCGACGCTGGCGGCGGTCTTCATGACCGAGTTCGCGCCCGCGCCGGTCCGTCGCATGCTCGAGCCGGTGGTACGGCTGCTGGCGGGAGTTCCGTCGGTGGTCTATGGGCTGATCGGCATTCTCGCGATCGTGCCCTGGGTCAATGAAAACCTGATCAGCAACGCGCGCAGGCAGTCGGTGGCGTACGTGGTGCAGCTGAGCGGCGCGGACCTCGCCACCGCTGCGCTGATCCTCACGATCATGATCGTGCCGATCATGATCGCGCTCAGTGCCGACGCCCTCGCGTCGGTGCCGGTGGCCTGGCGGGAAGGCTCAACCGCGCTGGGAGTTAACCGCTGGCGCACCATCTGGCGCGTGTCGCTACGCACCGCGCGGCCGGCGCTCGCGGCGGCCACCGTGCTCGCCACCGCGCGCGCCCTCGGCGAGGCGATCATGCTGGCGATGGTCTCGGGCGGCCGCCCCTTCGCAGCCAACCCGCTCGATGGCCTGACGTTCTTCTTCGAGCCAGTGCAGCCGCTGGGGGCCACGATCGTGCAGGAGTTCGGTGGAGCCACCACTGGCCCGGTCGCCAGCACGATCTACGCGATCGCAGCCGTGCTGCTGTTCTCCGCCGCGTTGCTGTCGTTCGCGGGCTGGGCGGTAAAGCAGCCGCTCAAGCGCTACGGGATCGGCGTCTGATGGCTGCCGCCCTGGGCGCATCCCCACCCGCCGCGCCACCGGCGGTCGTGCGCCCGCCGCGGGAGCTCACCTCCTCCTGGCCGCTCGCCGACCGGCTCGGCTACTGGGCCTGCTGGGCCACCGGGATCGGGCTGTGCGCCATCGCAGCGGCGATCGTGCTGTTCATGTTCGTGAAGGGCATCTCGACCCTGCGTCCCAGCCTGTTTGTCGAATCGCCAGCGCCCTCGCTGCGCCAGAGCCAGTCCGGCGGGTTCCTCGACCCGCTCGTCGGGACGTTGATCGTGACGGCGATCGGCATCGTCCTCGCCGCCCCGGCCGGCGTGGCGATCGCGGCGTGGCTGTCGGAGTACGGACGCCCCACCTGGCTGGCGCGAGCGGTGGAGTCCACGATCGAGACGATCGCCGGCGTGCCGAGCGTCGTGCTAGCGATCTTCGGCCTGATCATCTTCTCTCAGAGCTTCCTCGGCTTCCTCTCCCAGCGCACGGTCAACGGCACCGTGACCGCCACGTCCTTCCTGGTGGCAGGAGCGGTGATGGCGCTGCTGGCGCTGCCGCTGATCTTCGGCGCCACGCGCGAGGCGCTGGCGCAGCTCCCCGGTCGCCTGCGCGAGGGCTCATACGCGCTCGGCAAGACGCGCATCACCACCATCCGCACGGTGCTGCTGCCGGCGATCCGCCCAGGCCTGGCCAGCGGCATCGTGCTCGGCATCGGTCGCATCGTCGGCGACACCGCGATCGTGGTGTTTCTGCTCGGGGAAACGCTCAAGAACGAACCCGCAAACGGCGTGCCTCTGCTCGGCACGCTGCGCGGCACCGGCTCCACGCTCACAAGCTACGTCTACAAGAACTCCCCGGCCGGCGAAGGCAACGCGCCGCAGAAGGCCTACGCCGCGGCGTTCGTGCTGATGGTGATCGTGCTGGTGCTCAACGCGACCGTCACACGGCTGACCAGCGGTGGGCGACCCGGTGGCGGCAACGCCTTCAGGCTGTTGAAGTACTGGCCGTTGGGACGCTGAGGTGGATTCGATGACGCCCCCTCCCGTGCGCCGCATCGCTGTTGACCGCGAGCCCAACGTCGCCGCCCCCAGGGCGCCCGTCAACGGCACCAGGCCAAGCGCCGCGCCGGCCGGCACCACGAGGCGCCCCGCCACCACCGTGCGCGAGCGCATGAGAGCGGAATCGCTGTGGCTGGCCTACGGCGAGAACTGGGTGGTCAGAGACGTGAGCCTGCCCGTTCGCCAGGGCGAGGTGCTGGCGCTGATCGGCGCCTCGGGCTCGGGCAAGACCACCTTCCTGCGCTCGCTGAACCGCCTCACCGAGATCACAGCGGGGGCCGCTCGCAGCGGGCGCATCACGCTCGACGGCCAGGAGATCTACGAGCTGGAGGTCAACGAGCTGCGCCGCCGCGTGTCGATGGTCTTCCAGCAGCCCAACCCGTTCCCGATGAGCATCTTCGACAACGTCGCCTACGCGCTCGCCGAGCAGCGACCGCCGCGCGGGCGCCGCCGCCGACGCCGCACCCCGGAGCTCGAGCAGGCGGTGGTGGATGCCCTGCGCAGGGCGGGCCTGCACGAGGAGATCGCCGGAGACCTCGATCGCCCCGCCCTGAAACTGTCGGGCGGCCAGCAGCAGCGCCTGTGCATCGCCCGCGCGCTCGCCGCGCAACCGGAGGTGCTGCTGCTGGACGAGCCGTGCTCGGCGCTCGATCCGATCTCCACGGCCACGATCGAGGAGCTGATCGTGGGGCTGCGCGAGAGCGTGGCGATCGTGATCGTCACCCACAACCTCCAGCAGGCGTTCCGCGTGGCCGACCACGTGGCCTTCATGCACCTCGGCGAGCTGGTGGAGTACGGCACCAGCGAGCAGGTCTTCGACCACCCCACCGTGCAGCGCACGCGCGACTACATCAGCGGGGCCTTCGGGTGAGGCTGGCGGCGCTGGCGCTGATCGCCCTGGCGCTCACAGGCTGCGAGACCTCGGCGGAGAAGAGCGCGAAGCTCGAACACGAAGCGAAGGCTCATGCGGCCACGATGCCCGCGGCGAAGGGCCTTTCGATCGGCCGCGAAAGCGCCGCCGTGAAGGTGCTGGCCACGACCGTCCTGCACGGCAGCGAAGGCGCCGCGGTCGCCGTGACGCTGCGCAACACCTCCGGCCACGCCCTGCGCGAAGTGCCGATCGAGCTCACCGTCAAGGACGCCCACGGCGCGAGCGTCTACACCAACGCCGCCCCCGGCATCGCGCACAACCTCACGACCGTGTCCTTCCTGCCTGCCCACGGCGAGCTCACCTGGGTCGATGACCAGCTTCCGGCGGCCGCGGGGACGCTGTCGGCTGCGGCGAAGCTCGGCGAAGCGCCCGCCGCCGCGAGCGCGACCCCCGCGATCTCCACCGAAGGCGTGAAGCTGTTTGAAGAACCCACCAGCGGCGTGGGCGCTGAGGGCAACGTGGTGAACCGCTCCGCGGTGGCCCAGCGCGAACTCGTGGTCTACGTGCTGGCTCGGCGCGGGGGCGCCATCGTTGCTGCTGGACGAGGAGTGGTGCCGCTCGCGAACGCCGGCGCCGCGACGCGCTTCCAGGTGTTCTTCGTTGGCAACCCGCAGGGCGCCCAGCTGCAGGCGAGCACGCCGCCAACCACGTTCGGCTGAGCTCAGCGCCGCCTGCGCCGCTGCTTCAGCGTGATCCCCTCGAGCACGTGTGCGACGGTCTCGCAAGCGTCCACTGCGGCCTCCAGCGACTCGAAGATGTCCTTCCAGCGGATCACCACCATCGGGTCGATCCCACCAGCGAACAGCGAGGCTACGCCGTCGCGCTGCAGGCGGTCGCCCTCGTTCTCCAGGCGATGGATCTCCACGAGGTGCGGGGCGAGATCGGTGCCGGTGCGCAGGCCGCGCAGCGCCTGGGCAATCTGCTCGCCGGCGCCCACCAGCACCTCGGTGAACGCCACCGCCTGCTCCATCGGCGCCTCAACGCCGTAGAGGCCGAGCTGTGCGGCCACGTGCTCGGAGTGGTCCACGATGTCGTCCAGGGCGGTCGCCAGCACGTAGCCGTCGCCCGTGTCGAAGGGAGCGCGCACGCGTCCGCGGCCGGCGAGGCGGTGGATGATGTCGTGGGTGATGCGATCGCCTTCCTGCTCGCACACCTTCAGATCCTGCGCCAGCGCTGCCCGCTCGGGGTAGTCCACGAGCAGGTCGTGGAGCAGCAGGCCGCAGCGCTGCACGTTGCGCCCCGCCTCCTCCACGAGAGCCATGAGGGCGTTGTCGAGGCCGGGGCGCAGGAAGCTCATGCGGCGAGAATATTGATCTGCGACCCCGAGGCGGAGTCTTTTACGGAGTTTTCACGCCTCGATAACGAGTTTGCAACTCCCTGGCGCCGCGGCGCTGCGACGCTCTGCACCATGTCGGCTTATGCGGAGAGCAGCGACGTGCTCTATGCCGGTGAGCTTGAGATCAGGCCGGTGGAGGGTCTGGTGCTCGCCACCGGCCGTGCGCTCACGCTCTCGGTCCGCGAGTTCGAGCTGCTAGTGGCGCTGGCGCGACGACAGGGCGCGATCATCACGCGCGAGGAGCTGTTCGGGACCGTTTGGGGAGGCGAGCTGCGCGCCGGCGACCGTTCGGTGGACGTCTACGTGAGCAAGGTGCGCAACAAGCTCGAGACGGCGCTGCCCGATCGCCGCTTCATCCACACCCATCCGGGGTTCGGCTACCGATTTCAACCGGAACCTTCACGAAATGTTCACATGGACGCCACCGGCGGTTGAACAGACTCCCGGCAAATCCACCAAGGAGACCTCAAGTGATCAAGAACACGATTGGCGCGCTCGCGGGCAGCACGGTGCTGGCGCTGGGCCTGGCCGCCTGCGGCAGCTCGAGCCCCTCGAGCAGCTCAAGCAGCAGCAGCTCGGGCGGCGCGTCGCCGGCCAGCACCGAAGCCGGCACCATCTCAGGCGCCGGGTCCACGTTCGCCGCGCCCGTGTACCAGCAGTGGGCCTCCTCGCTCTCGCCCCTGACCGTCAACTACCAGGCGATCGGCTCGGGTGCGGGCATCACCGCGATCGAGGCCAAGACCGTCGACTTCGGCGCCAGCGACCCCCCGCTGAAGCCGGCCGATGAAGCCGCGATCGCCAAAAACGGCAGCCCTGCCGTGCAGATCCCGATGTTCCTGGGCGCGATCACTGTCTCCTACAACCTGCCCGGCGTCAGCACGGGCCTGAAGCTCGACGGCAAGGCGATCGCCGACATCTACCTCGGCAAGGTCAAGACCTGGAACGACGCCGAGATCAAGGCGCTGAACGCCGGGCTCAGCCTCCCGAGCACCCCGATCACGGTCGTCCACCGGTCTGATTCATCGGGCACGACGGCCGGCTTCACCGGCTTCCTGGCCGCGGTGGACCCCGAATGGAAGAGCAAGGTGGGTGAAGGCAAGGTCGTGCCATGGCCCACGGGCACGGGCGCCAAGGGCAACGCGGGCGTGGCCGGCGCGGTCCAGCAGACGACCGGCGCGGTCGGATACGTCGAGCAGGCCTACGCGCTCCAGCACAACTTCACCTACGCCTCCGTGAAGAACAAGGCCGGGAGCTTCATCGCACCCAGCCTTGCCTCCACGAGCGCAGCCGGCGAAGGCGTCACGGTGCCGGCCAACCTCGGCATCAAGATCAAGAACCCCTCCGCGCCCACGGCCTACCCGATCACCTCGCAGACGTTCGTCGTGGTCAACAAGGATCTCTGCAAAGCGGGCATCCCCGGCGGCGAATCCGCGGCCAAGGGCGTGGCGAAGTTCCTCGAATACGGGCTCGGGGCCGGTCAGGCGATCCTCTCCCAGGCCGACTACGCAGCCCTCCCCGCGGCGATCCTCGCCAAGTCCAAGGAAGCGGCTGCGGGACTGCAGTGCAACGGCGCGCCGCTGAAAGGCTGAGCCCCGAAGCGCCACGGCCGCCGATCAGATAGACAAGGGGCCGTGGAGGCAGCATCGATTCCAGGCGGCGAGCGTTCGATCCTCGAGCGCTCGCCGCTCGCACGCCTGCCCGATCGCGCGCTGAAGTACGGTCTCACGGCGCTGGCGGCGCTGATCCTCGCGCTGATCGCCTACTTCTTCGCCCGCCTGGTCGGCGAGGCGAGACCGGCGTTCAGCCGCTTCGGCATCTTCGGGTTCACCTTCGGCAACAACTGGGACGTCAACGCCGAACACTTCGGCGCGCTACCGCTGGTGGTGGGCACGCTCATCACCTCCGCGCTCGCGCTGCTGATCGGCGTCCCGGTGGCGGTCGCAACGGCGATCTACGCCACCGAGCTCTGTCCCGCCCGCCTGCGAACCCCGCTGACGCTGCTGGTGGAGCTGCTCGCGGCGGTGCCCTCGGTGGTCTACGGCCTGTGGGGCATCTTCTTCCTGGCACCGAAGCTGCAGCCGGCTGAGCAGTGGCTCGCGGACCGGCTGTCCTTCGTCCCGTTCGTGGGTGGGGGCCTCGTGACGATCCCCAACTACTTCATCACCGGGCTGGTGCTCTCGATCATGATCCTGCCGATCGTCAGCGCGATCAGCCGCGAGGTCATGGCCACGGTGCCCTCCGACCACAAGGAGGCGGCGCTCGGGCTGGGAGCCACCCGCTGGGAGATGATCCGGGTGGCGGTGCTCCCCTACTGCCGCTCAGGCATCGTCGGCGGCGCCATGCTCGGGCTCGGCCGGGCGATCGGCGAGACGATCGCCGTCACGATCCTGATCGGCGATGCGCCCCGCCTCGGCAGCCAGCTCTTCGGCCAGGGCTACAGCCTCGCCGCGGTCATCGCCAACGAGTTCGGCGAGGCGCAGGGGCTGCATCGCTCGGCGCTGTTCGCTGCCGGCCTCGTGCTGTTCGTGCTCACGCTGCTCGTCAACGGCGTTGCGCGCGGGATCGTGCTGCGGGCCGCACGCGGACGCGGGCAGGGCGCAGGCGGCAAGGCCGGCGGTGGTCCGCTGCCGGCCGAGACGATGGCCGGAGCATGAGCGCGCACGGAGCGAGCACCGGGACCCTTGCGCGCTTCGCGGTGAGCCCGGCGCGCAGGCGCCGGGACCGGATCGCCCGCAGCGCGCTGCTCACGGCCACCGTGATCGCGCTGATCCCGCTTGGGCTGATCGTCTTCTACCTGCTGAGCAAGGGCCTCGGCTCATGGAGCACGAGCTTCTTCAGCACCGACCCCACCGGCAACACCTTCTTCAAGAGCCAGAGCATCGGCGGGATCAAGAGCGCCATCCTCGGCACCCTCGAGATCGTCGGGCTGGCCTCCGCGATCGCCGTCCCGATCGGCATCTGCGTGGCGATCTGGATCGTGGAGTACGGCAAGGACAGCTGGTTCGCCCACACCGTGCGCTTCTTCGTGGACGTGCTCACGGGCGTTCCCTCGATCGTCTTCGGCCTGTTCATCTACATCGTGCTGGTGGTCGGCACCGGCAGCACCTACGCGGGCTACAAGGGCTCCCTGGCGCTCTCGCTGCTGATGCTGCCGGTGGTCATCCGCTCGGCGGAGGTGATCCTGCTGCTGGTCCCGGGCGCGTTGCGCGAGTCCGCGCTCGCATTGGGAGCACCGCGTTGGCGGATGATCCTGCGGATCGTGCTGCCGACGGCGCTACCGGGGATGGTCACCGGCGTCCTGCTGGCCGTGGCGCGCGCCGCGGGCGAGACCGCGCCGCTGCTGTTCACCGCCGGAGAGACGCTGAAGTCCAACAGCGACCTGGGGCAGTTCACCAACGCGCTGCCTGTGCAAATCTACTACGACGTCACCTCCCCAACCACAAGCGTCGTCAACCGGGCGTGGGGAACAGCGCTCACACTGGTCGTCATGATCCTGCTGCTCAATGTCATCGCCCGCGCCATCTCGCGAAGAAGTCGCCTTGCATGAGCTCCACGCGACCACGCTGGGAGCCGGCTGAGGTGGAGCCCGAGGCCCAGCGAGACCTCTCCGCACAGGGTGCGCCCGGCGCAGGCGACGCTGCGCGCAGCGTCGAGCAGCCAACCACGACGCCGAACGGTGCCCCGCCGACGCCGCTGCCCGCCAAGCACGGCCTCGGCGTGAGGCTCGAGCAGCTGCGTGCCTTCTATGGGTCCTCCGAGCAGGTCAAGGGCATCGACCTCGACTTCCGCGCCAACGAGGTCACCGCGATCATCGGTCCTTCGGGCTCGGGCAAGTCGACGCTGATCCGCTGCATCAACCGCATGCACGAGGAGATCCCCGGCGCCCGCGCGGAGGGCAGGGTGATGCTGGACGACCTCAACGTCTACGACGCGAGCGTGGACGTGGTGGCCGTGCGGCGGGCGATCGGGATGGTCTTCCAGAAGCCCAACCCGTTCCCCACCATGTCGATCTTCGACAACGTCGCCGCCGGCATTCGCCTGAGCTCCAGGAGGCGCGATGACCTCCACGGGAAGGTCGAGTGGGCGCTGCGCAGCGCGGGGCTGTGGGATGAGGTCAGCGATCGCCTCAGCGAGCCCGGAGCAGACCTCTCGGGGGGCCAGCAACAACGGTTGTGCATCGCCCGCTCGCTGGCCGTGGAGCCGGAGGTGATCCTGATGGACGAGCCCTGCTCGGCGCTTGACCCGATCGCCACGCTGAAGATCGAGGAGCTGATCGATCAGCTCAAGACGCGCGTGACCATCGTGATCGTCACCCACAACATGCAGCAGGCGGCGCGAGTGGCCGACAGGACCGCGTTCATGCTCGACGGCGCGCTCGTCGAGGTGGGGCCCACACAGGAGATCTTCACGACCCCAACCGATCGGCGGACCGAGGAATATGTCACCGGAAAGTTCGGCTAGCGCTGAGGCGCCCACGGGCGCCGAGAGCGAGCCCCCGCACCAGGGCAGGGCGCACTTCCAGCAGCAGCTGAAGGAGCTCGAATCGAACGCCCTCGGCGGCCTCGACCTGATCGTCGAGCAGCTCGACCGGGTGCTCGAGGCGCTCGAGCACCAGGACGTGGAGCTGGCGCAGATGGTGATCGCCGACGACGACCGTGTCGACGGCCGCTACCTCGAGGTCCACCAGGGCATCCTCTCGCTGCTCGCGCTGCAGGCACCGGTCGCCGGCGACCTGCGCCTGGTCGCGGCCCTGCTGCACATGATCAAGCACATCGAGCGCATGGGCGACCAGTGCGTGAACATCGCCAAGCTGATCCCGCTGTCCGGACACCAGCCGCCGGTCCGCCCCGAGGTGCTCGAGGCGCTCGCGAAGATGGGCGCGTTCGCGCGCTCGGAGGTCGTGCAGGCAAAGGCCGCGTTCGGCGGACGCGACATCGGCCTGGCCCAAGACCTCGTGCGCCAGGATCGCGAGATCAACCGCCTCAACCGGGAGATCTTCAAGCTGGCCATCGAAATCGGCGATGACCCCGACACGCGCGAGTGGGCGATGCACATGATCCTCGTCGCCCGCGCCCTGGAGCGGATCGGCGACAACGCCGTGGACATCGGCGAGCAGGTGGCGTTCGTGGTCACGGGCCTGTTTCGCGAGTTCTCCGACTCCTCACGGCCGCCGGGCTCGCTGCCCGATGCGGCCCCCGACGGCTCGCGCGAGCCGCTCTGAAGCGGCGTCAGCCGCACGCCCCGCAAATAGCGATCGGCCTGTGAACATCCTGTGACAATCGCTTGCAGAACTGTCCGCCGACACCCCGATCGCTTACACTGCGCCGCGATGACGGCAAGCTTGCGCGCCGACGATGGGGGGCTCTCATCGGCGGCTCCTGAAGTCACCACACCGGGCTCGGCATCCCTGCGGATCGCGGTTCTCGACCGCGACAGCGGCTTCATTCAGGTTCTGAGCAAGCGCTTGGACCGCCTCGGCTGGGAGCACCGCGTGCTCGCAAGCCCCGTGCCGACCGAGGCGATCGTCGCGATGCGCCTGAGCGCCGTGGTGGTCGACCTCGCCGTCCTCGGGCCCCAGGCCTGGGCGTGGCTTGAGCGCCTCTGCACCGCTCTTCCGGAGCTGGGCATCGTGGTCTGCACCGGACCCTCCACCGTCGCCCAGAGGGTGCGCGGCCTGCGGCTCGGCGCCGATGACTGGATCACCAAGCCGTGCCATCCAGAGGAAGTGATCGCTCGCGTCCAGAGCGTCGTGCGACGCCGCCGACGCAGCACCGGCAGGACGGAGGCCAAGCCGGTGATGGCCGGTGAGGTGGTGATCCGCTCAGACCGCTTCCAGGCGTTCGTGGGCGAGCACAGCATCGACCTGACCAGGCGCGAGTTCGAGCTGATCGAGCTGCTGGCTGCAGCCGAGGGCCGGGTGCTCGAGCGCGAGGAGATCTACTCACGCCTGTGGGGCTACACGATGGTGCGCGGGGACCGTTCGGTGGACGTGTTCGTGCGCAAGCTCCGCCAGAAGCTCGAGAAGGCCTCCCCCCAGTGGCGCTACATCCACACGCACTTCGGCATCGGCTATCGCTTCGCCGCCGAATCGCTCGAGGTGGTCGACCCCAGCGAGGTCCCCTCCTCAGTCCCGGCCGAGTGGGACGCCCGCGATCAGCGCGAGCTCGCGGGGCCGCATGAGGACCACGAGCTCACCACTCGCGCCCTCTAGCCGCAGCGCCGCCAGCCCTCCCTTCTTCAGGTCCACCCTCCCGCTGGCTAGATCGGCCACGATGCGCGAGAGGTCCGGCTCGTGCCCCACAAGCAGCAGGCGCCGCTCGCCGGGCAATCCGGCCATCGCCTCCAGCGCCTGGGCGGCGTCGAATCCGCCTGCCAGCGGGGCGTGGACGCTCAAGCGCGCGCGCTGCTCCTCGCTCCACGCCTCCGCAGCGATCTCCGCAGTCTGGCGGGCACGCACCTTCGGGCTGTAGAGCACCAGATCGAAGCCAGCATCCATCCGGTCCAGCGCGATGCCCGCCGCGCGCGCCTGTGCCTGCCCGCGCTCGGTCAGGCGGCGCTCGGCGTCCGCGCGGGTTCCGTGCGGCTCGGCCTCGGCATGACGTAGTAGCCAGAGCTGACGGGCCATCCCAATCAAAGCCACCCTACCGCCTGAGGCCTGCTGTCAGGTAGAGGCGCCAGCCGCGAGCGCAGCGTCCAAGGTGTAGCTTGAGCGATTATGGACGGCAACCAGGCGCGCCACCTCGAAGACCATCCGGCGCCCGTCGGGGCCGGCGGCGGCCTTGATGATCCCGCTCTCTACCTGAACCGCGAGCTCTCCTGGCTGGACTTCAACGACCGCGTGCTGCAGCTCGCCGAAGACGAGCGTGTGCCGCTGCTCGAGCGCGTGAAGTTCTGCGCGATCTACACCACCAACCTCGACGAGTTCTACATGGTGCGGGTGGCCGGGCTGCGCGACCAGATAGACGCGGGCGTGGAGAACCGCAGCCAGGACGGGCTCACGCCGTCTGAGACGATCGCGCTGATCCGCGAGCGCGTGCTCGAGCAGGGGCGGCGCCTGACCGACTGCTGCGAAGGCCGGCTGCGCCCCGCCCTGGCAGAGCACGACATCCGCGTGTTGGCCGTGGATGAGCTCGACGAGGAGCAGCGCGCCGACCTCGCCAGGCACTTCCAGAAGGCGATCTTCCCCGCGCTCACGCCGCTTGCGGTGGCGCCCGGACGGCCGTTTCCCTACATCTCCA
>Ga0210403_10001063_pt1 | contig 26701 bp, 24 predicted proteins | sample IncBWC19MmetaG_FD_150863 | JGI IMG/M metagenome (GOLD analysis project Ga0210403, IMG submission 150863) | Forest soil microbial communities from Barre Woods Harvard Forest LTER site, Petersham, Massachusetts, United States - Inc-BW-C-19-M | ecosystem: Environmental > Terrestrial > Soil >... | reverse complement strand
GGCTGAAATCGACGAGAATCAAGCTCAAATGGCCATGGATCTCTCGGTGTCAGATGGGGCTGAGCGGGCGGAACGACTTAAGAAATATCTCAAGTCAAATATTTTTCCAGTCCGGTTAGCCGCAATGAAAGAACTGAGCAAATCAGGGCCGTCCGCTGTCCCTGTAATTTCAACAATGATTGATGACCCGGCATTCGCGAGTGAATCGTCCGAATTGATTCATGCTCTTGTCGATGCTGGAGGGAAAACAGCAGGATCAGAACTGACGCGCCGCTTACAACGGGAGCTTGAATTCTGGAGGTCGAAAGGCCCATCTCTCCGACGAGGTTGGTGGAATGAGAACCGAAACGGGTATTCACCATTCCGCGCACACATTTCGGCAACTTACGAACTGATTATTGGACTCGAAAAAATACGATACAGAAATGCTTTGTCAACTGTTGTGGAATTCCGCAAGGTCTGGGGTTCTGTTCCTGTAGCAGACACCTCGTCGACCGAGGATGAAATCGGCAATCTATGCGAAAAGTTGATCGTAGCCCTGAAAGCTTCGTCGAGATCAAAGGTTCCGGATTAGTTCATTGGACCTGGGACAAAGGGTGTGGCAGTTTTGCCGTTCCTTCCTTCCACCCCCTGTGTAGTTTGACCCTCCTGCTGGCTGCCTTTAGACTGCCGCCATGAATTTCCGCGTGCTGATAGTCTTTACCGCTATTGCGGTCAGTGTTGCCATGCAGGCGCAGTCGTCACAGCGAGCAGCGTTGGCAGCTCGTCAACCGGCGAAACGGGCACGAGGCGGGGATTCTCCTGGAACGGAATTAAAAGTATGGCTAGGCTGATACAGATGTAATTCAACATGGTTTCTTAGGGGAACTCTCTGGGGCAACCTCTCCCTTCTCTCGTTCCCGTTGACTTGGCCATTTCCGCGACCCTAACATGCTGCCGCGAGGTGCACATCGATGCAGACAACAAGTCAATCCGCGGAGCGTACCATTCAAATGTTTACGTGCTTATTTGTCGGGTTCTTGGTGGTTACGTTGTGCGCGATTGCCTGTGCCACGGAGTCGCCGGAGGACCGGCAGATCACCGATCCACACTCCGTTGTTTCTACAAGCAATCCGCAGTCTGGACCGGTCCCGATTGCGCAGCTGTACTACACGCGCAGCACTTTCGGCCCAGCCTGGTCGCCGGACGGTCGCGAGATCGTTTTCACTACTAACCTCACTGGGCGATTCAATCTGTGGAGAGTTCCGGCAGCGGGAGGATTTCCGATTCAACTTCTGCAATCCGACGATCGTCAATCGGGAGCGGTCTGGTCGCCGGACGGTAAGTGGATCGTGTTCGAGCAGGACTTCGGCGGAGGCGAGCTGTACGACCTGTTTGCTGTCTCCAGAGACGGCGCCGACCTCATCAATCTCACGAATACCCCGGAAATTTCGGAGAGCGGTGCCCGCTGGTCTCCCGACGGCAGTATGCTCGCTTTGTCTTATCGGCCGAAAGAATCTTCGAATGTTGATATCGCCCTGCTTGACTGGAAGACGAAGAACGTCCACAAGCTAACGAACGAGCAGACGAAGAACCGTGAGTGGTATGGAGCGATCTGGAGTCCCGACGGCAAGACTATCTATTCGACACGCGCCAACGCCGGAGACACAGATTCTGACGTTTACCGAGTGGATATCGCGACCGGCCAATCGGAAAATCTAACAACGCACGCTGGTGATGTGCTTTATTCCGTTTCGTCGGTTTCTCCGGATGGCCGTACGCTGTTGATCGCTTCCAACGAGAAGGGCGGATATTCGAACGTCGCGTTGCTGGACGTGGGCAGCAGGAAGCGAACCTGGATCACCGATACAAAGTGGGAAGCAGAGGCGGGGGAGTTTTCTCCGGATGGAAAGACGTTCACCTACACGGTGAATGCAGACGGCCGCACGAACATCTACATGGTGGATCGTGAATCCGGAAAGACGACGCCGTTGCGGTTTGCCGAAGGCATCACGGTTCCGGCGGGCAATCCGCGGGCGTACTCGGCATCAGGTGATCGCATGCTGATTTCACACCAGAGTTCTACTGAGCCCGCCGATTTGTGGATCCACGACGTGGAGACGCACCGATCGCGACAACTGACATTTTCCGCCGTAGCCAGCCTAAATTCTTCCCGACTGCCCGCGTCGCAGTTGGTGCATTACAGGACCTTTGATGGAAAGACCATCAGCGCACTTCTGTGGGTGCCGTTCGACGTGAAGCGTGACGGCACAAATCCCGGAATCGTGCTGCCCCATGGTGGACCGACAGGGCAGACAGTAGACAGCTTCAACAAGACCGCTGCAGCGCTGGCCTCCCGAGGCTATTTCTGCATCGCGCCCAACGTACGCGGGTCGACCGGATACGGGATGGAATTTCAGAGAGCGAATTACAAGGACATTGGCGGCGGAGATCTGCAAGACGAGGTGTATGCGGCACACTTCCTCGCCGAAACGGGTTACGTAGATGCCAAGAAGATAGGAATCACGGGCGGCTCTTACGGCGGTTACATGGCAATGATTGCGATCGGGAGAACTCCGGACGTATGGGCAGCTTCGGTAGAACTGTTTGGAATCACCGACTGGCTCACCGAGCAGGAACACGAAGAGCCGGCGCTCCAGCAATATGATCAGTCCATCCTAGGCGATCCGGTGAAGGATCGGAAATCTTATGAGGATGCTTCGCCTATCAAGTACTTCAAAAATGCGAAAGCGCCATTGCTGATTCTGCAGGGGGCGAATGACATCCGCGATCCGAAGGAGGAGGCGGAGCAGGCGGAGATGATTCTGAAGCAAGAAGGCAAGGTTGTGGAAGCGCATTACTATCCGGACGAAGGACACGGCTTTGCGAAACGAGAGAATCAGATCGATGCGATGCAGCGGACGGTGGCGTGGTTTGATCGATTTTTGAAGGCGAAGCAGTGATCAGGCGACACGGTTATCGACGGAAACAGGACACGTCTTACGAAGACCATTGCGAACCACGATAACAACCAGCACTCATCAAACGAGAACATCCGATCACAGAATCTCTGAATCGAAACTATGGCGGCGCTGATGCAGATGGAATGATATCGGCAAAAATACGGACCACTCCGAAGAAGCGCACCCAGTGAGTCCAAGGTGGTTCCCGTCCGTCGCAAACGGACACTCTCAGCATCTGCGCGAAGGAAGATCGCCGCTGCGCAAAGGGTGCGATGGGCGAACGTGAAGAACAGCGACCAGTGATTTGAGCTGGGTCGGCCAGCCGCGCTAAACTGAGGTTCACGGAAAGATCAACCTTTCCAAAGAAAGTGAATTGGCCCGCGGGAATTGTCCTTTTCTATTTTGCGACTCCACGAGCGGAATGAACGCATCCTCCGTTAGCCCATCCTCCCGTCAACATCCAACGCCCAGCAATTAGCCGCAGGGCATGCGCAGGATCTGCTCTTCGCGGGTTGACATAACATCAATCAGCCCGGTTTATCAACGTGCACCGCCGGCAGGAGCCCTTGAAATCTGATCATCGGGAATCACAACGTCGCCGCACCGCTCGCAGACAAACCAGCTCGGGGCGCTGCAACATCGGCCGGAAGCCGTCACCCAACACCCAATATGGACACCGAACAATTTCGTTAGCCATTTTGGGCCTTCAGTTCTTTTGCTCTCCGGATCAATCCGGCAATTCGATCCGGTCGGGATGCTTCTTATCCCGTTCGTGTTCCTCGGCAAGGACCTTTTCGAGCCAGTACGCTTGACGGTCAGCGGACCGATTTATTCACGAACGCCGGTGAATGATAGATGATGAAGTCGTCGCCACATGCGTCGCACCGTAGGATTCCCATGGCCTGAAAATCGGCAGTCGCCTCGGCTCGCGTCTCGTCCTTCTTTATTGCCACTGCTTTCATGCGATCAACTTCTCCAGAGGTTTATCTCAACCTGGCTACGACGATGAGCAAGGTGCAGATCACGCCGACGAGGACCAACACAGTGAAACCGATCCGCATCCACCAATCGGGCGTCCGGTGTTTCCAGATCATTTCGGGTCTCGCCTCTGGTTAGCCAGATGATGCGGAGCCAGTATATCGCTGTGCGGATGTGTCCGCGTTTCGTAACAAGACCGAGCAAGTACGGGTCCTTGATCGCCGGGCGCGTAACATTCGTTGCCGGAGTTCGGATTTCTCCCAGGTCTTTCGGTCAGCTCCTGAGGTCCTGCTCGATCCTGACGACTATGCCTAATGCTGTGACTTCGCTCATCCACAACCGTATGCCCGTCATTCCACTCAGGGTGCGAACTACGCGGTTTCTGCATGAACACTGATGAGGGTAACTTACTTCTTTTCCGCCGTGGCCGTATCTGTTTTCGGCGCGGAGGGCGGAGGCAGTTCTTCACGAAGTTCTAGTTCCGCAAGTTCACCTGCATACCTTTTATCCTCAGACGGCCTATAACGAACGACGGCACGCAACCCCTCTACGTGGCGACAAGCACTGAAGTGATCCGCCCCATACCAGACTGTGTCGGAGAAGCCACTCATGAATGGAAACTTGCCATGGAACGTGAGGGCTTGCCCCCCGCGATCAAGTACCACAGTAATGCTGTCATCACCAGGGCAGGTCGACGAGTGAACTCTGCCTTCGGTGGTCTGAGTATCCTTGGGGATTTCATCTGAAAGCGGATCGCCCTGTCCACGTTGCGAGGCGGGGATTGCGTTCCAGAGTGCGACCGCTTCATCGTGATCGGGACCGAACCAGCGTTCGGCCACGTAGTTAGCAAATGCCGACGCTTCAGTTCCACGCCCCAGGCGAAGCAAAATTTGGCCGCTCAGCAAGTGGTATCCGGCTCGGGCAGGCTCTAATTGTTCCGCCCGCCGCGCCACGCCCAAAGCATCAGAATACTTGCCTTGACGGATGTCCAAGAGTGCAAGGTCGACATACGCGGGCGCAAACTGGTGATTCAGGTCCAGTGTCTTGAGAAGGGCATCATGCAAACTGGCCTGGTCGGCGGGCTTATCCGAACGAGTGATGCCGGAGAGCATTGTCCTGTAGAAAAGCGAAAGATAGAGACTGTCATCAAGTTCGTATGCTAGCGAGAACTCGCGGAGTGCTTTTTCGTCTTTGCCTTCTCTAAAATCGAGGAATCCCATGTTCTCGTGAGCGAAGCCAAGTCTGGGATCATCTTTGACTGCCCGCTCAATGTACTGACGGGCTTCCGGGAGGTGATAACTCCACAGGTGGTAGCTACCTAGTTGACTCTCGGTTTCCGCCATGCTCAAGGTCCGCACCGCGAACTCTTTCTCGTCAATTTTCGGGGGACTCTTGATCACAGCAGTTGTAAACGCGGCGTGATGCACGTACTCATCTAGCTTCTTCTGCAGCTCTGCTGTATCTCCGAAGACTTGTTGAAAGGCCTTCTTCTGTTCCGTACCTTGCTGCAGCAGGTTATTGAACTCGGTCAGTTTTGTCGTGCCTAGCATCCCCGGCCCGAAAGTCACAAAGTGGACAAGCGCCCACGCTTCAGCATAGAAAAGCTGGGCCTTATCCTGATCGTGGTAATAGGGCGAGCGCGGGGTCACGGTCAGCAGGGTGTCAATAGGAATTAGGGTCTGGCGCTGGAGATAGCCGTAACGGATGGTAGGAGCCCCGATAAGAATCTTGCTTTGTTCAAAGCGGCTGTTGCCGTAAAACTCCGCGACACCCTCGTCCAACCACAGAGGAAGCCACCGGAAATTGATGTGCAACACCGTGTGCACATATTCGTGATAGACGACCTGATACATGTCCGGCGCAACAGTGTCAAGGCGCACCAAAGCGAACTGCTTCTCCCAACCATGTTGGAAATATCCGGCGGGTTTTGCCCCTTTGGCCTTCCACAACTGTGGTGCCAGTTTCTTGGCAGTATCCTCGTCCCGTGCCGCAAATATCAACAACGGCGCCCCACTTTCCAGACGGAAATTTTGAAAGTGATCGGCTAGCACCGCCCGCATCTGCTCGAACTCGTGGGCTACGCGACGCGCATCTCGATCGCTGCCATCGCTCAACACTCGGAAGTGCGGGCTGTCAACCTCAATCCAGGGCTTCTCGCCAGCGAAAGTACGGCCGAGCAGAACCACAAACATTAAGTGTGCGAGCAACAGACTACGGCGGCGGCTCATGGCGCGTATATTGCCCTATCCCGGAATGCACGTCAATTGAGTTCGTTTCTCTCCCATTGGACAAACATCGATGCACGGCAGAGCCCTCCACGTAACATCTCACTGATTACCTTCGTTATCTAGTTTTCCCGTCATGAATCGGGTTAGAAATGAGACGCCAAAGTGAGACGTGGGGTCTCACCTTGAGACAGGAGGCTGTCAACAGTGCCCTCCCCGCCGCCGCTCTACTACTTCTGCGCTTGGACTGATTCGAATTGTCTCTGTGGCTGCGATCACTTTCACATGACAGTCGCTTCTGCTGTGGCGTGCACATTGTCGGCATATGCCGGAGCCTACGTCATCGCTGTCGAGAAGGGCGAGTATCGAGCGCTAAGCGCGAAGGAGGAAGTCGAATTTCAAGAATTGATGTATGGGTCTCCGGAACGAAAGAGAGAATGCGTCGTTCTTCATTGGCCCAAGCGAAACCCAGAGCCCATTGATTAGCGCCATAGTGAAAAGCCTAGGCGGCAATTTTTGACTCAGCAATTCTTGCCTTAGTTCTCTTCTGCGCTCGCTTTCGCACCCCGACTATCTCTTTGAGATTAAGTTCGACGGCTTTCGCTCGGTCGCGTCGAGCAGGGAAAGGCCGCTATTTGCAAGCGGCCCTTTGTGATGGGGGAAATATAGCGCGGTCAACTAGCATTCTTTGAGTTGGTATAGTCTGTCGAAGGTGCGTTGGGGAAAATTAATTCGAGAAGCTCCCTCGCTCCTTCGTCACCCTTCATTGCATGAGCGAGAAGTTTGGGCTTCGCTTGTTCCGGGGTTAGTGTCGTTACAGTTGGTTTTTCGTAAGGTTTGCGTTTGTTCTTCTGCCGGTCATTTGGCGTCTTCATTCAACACCTTTCTATCTCCGAGGCCCCCTCATGCCCCATGACGATCAAATTGTCGCACGCGTTCCGCTTGTGAATTTTTATGCTTTAGATGCGTTACGAAAACCGGACGTATTGGGCGGGACTCCCGGCCCATCTGCAATAATTAAGTCCGAATGTGCGGACGATACCGACTATCGAGACGGAAGCAACTCGTGGAGGAGTATTTCGACGCCTCGGGAGAAGATGACTGGACCCCCCCGCTACAACATCGCCCCGACTCAACCCATTCCCGTCATACGTCAGCACGCCAAAGAACCGCGCGGTGTGCTTTCTCTTGTGCGGTGGGGCCTGATTCCGTCTTGGGCGAAGGACATGTCCGGCGCGGCTGGCGTGATTAACGCCAGATCAGAGACGGCGGTGACGAAGCCAGCATTCCGCGACCCGATAAAATTTCGCCGCTGCCTGGTTCCGGCAGACGGGTTTTACGAGTGGGTGCGAAAAGAAAAGATCAAGCAACCGTTTTCTTTCGAGGTTAATGACGGTGAGTTGTTCGCATTCTCGGGTCTCTGGGACCGCTGGCGAGACCCGAGCGGGCAATGGATCAAGTCGTGTTCGATCCTCACTACAACGCCGAACGCTGTGACCGCTGCCGTTCACGACCGGATGCCAGTGATTCTGAGAAAGGACAATTACGATTTGTGGCTTGATCCCGGAATGACTAACGTTGAGTTGCTCTCTGATTTGCTGAGACCCTTCGATGCCCATTCAATGCGTTCTTACTCCGTCAGCAGTTGCGTCAATCAGTGCAAAACGATGATCCGGAATGCTCTGCCGCCACTGAATTGCAGCTCGCTTCACAAACTCAGTTGTTTTCTTGAGCAGATATTCCGCTCCAATCACTGAATCTGTAGGGTTTACCCGTCATCGAGAAGCCAGCGCGAGCAAATGGGGTCAAGACTTCGTTATCTAAGGATAACGGCACAACGGCCTGGCCCTTCATCCAATAATCCCGGGCTCCCTGGTTTTTCATCTCTACCCCTGCAGCATGGGCGCAATTGTCTGGTCGTGCTTTATCTCCCGCCAACTTGGTGTAAAGTCCAGGATAGACTGGATGCCATTCGTATCGATCCTGAAACCAGACCCGGACCGTGTCGTCACTGAAGTCTACCGAAAAGTCGACCCGGTCGATTTGGCCGAAGGAGAGCGCAAAATTCTCGGTTTTGCTTGTATCGAAAACGTGTTCCCCTTCGAAACTAAAATGCCCTTCACTTCTTTTCTTCTTTCCGGCGGGGAAGATTTCCTGTTTCAAGCGGGCCCTGATATTCGCGTCTTGGTTGATCCAGTGCAGAATATTGATGTCCTCGATGAAGTCAGCTCCGCCTCCGCTCAGATAGTGGTCTAGATGCTCTATTGCCAGCGGGGCCTTCTGCAGCCTGAAAAGTTTCGCAGCATCAAGTACGCACTTTGGCGTGTCGCATGCGCTGCACCCTTGAGCGACCAACTTGTCGCTGCTCTCCGGATCAGCTCGTATGGTGGCCCACTGTCCACACGGCTGATGGTTGTGCGGTTGGGGGGGATTAAAGGGTGGTGGAGACGGAAATCGCTTTGTGACTACGACGAAAAAATGAGCTGAGTTCCCGTCAGGCATCACCACTCGCAGCTCTGCCTCCCCCAACTTCGCTCCACTTTTAACACTGTAAGGTTGCGGATCATCTTGGATAACAAACTTGTCGCCAAAAGTGGTCGGTCTCCACTTTAAGAAATCGTCAAAGACTGGCTCAATTAATACGAGATCAGGGTCGAAGACGCTGATCTCGCCGCCTGTTCCGCCGAGCACCTCGATTCTGCCGAGACTATTTCTATCGAGTACAAGAACTTTTTGCGGGAGGAAACGGAGCGCAAATGGAGGACCGGCTAGATCCGCGAAACTGGCACCGAGGGCGAAATTCAGTTCCAAGGATCGAGACTGCTGGAGAGCAGCGACGAGTTCTGTAGAACGAGCAGGGCGCGTGCGTGCAAAAGACAGCGGCCTAATCTCAACCAGGGGATGCGGTTGCGCTTCCCAATTCACCATCTCGTCATCCAGGCGGGCCATAGTCATCTTGCCGACTATGTTGTCCGCTGAAGTCTGGTACGACCGATTAATAATGCTCCGCTCTTGTTTGTAAGCAAGCACCGCATCGGCGGTGCTGGAACCGTAAGAATTCCTTCGTAAATCATCATCGGAAATAGTTGCGTCACCCAATATGATCAACGCCCTTTGAATCTTTTCGACGTGTGTTCCGTGCGCGCCACGCCTAATATGCGCTGAGTCGGATATGGCGGCTGCTGCAAGCGTCCGGTCGCCGTGGAAGAGCTTTGACTTAAGAGTCATGGCGATTATCTCCGCGTCTCCAGCAACTATGTCGTACCGGTTCGACTGGGAGCTGCGTGACCCGCGCAGCCTCTCGATCTTAGCTGACATTCGCCGGTGCGAGGGAATAACCGTCGGAGCGAACCGACTGAGTGGGGATGATTGTGCAAGAAGCGCTCGGTTTCGTCAAGCGATGTGTATGTCGAGGAGAGATGTCGCCCGAGGGGCGGCGGCGAATACAGCTTGCACAAAAAGCGCGTTGGGCTAAGGTGCGGGCAGCGAAGAAAACAGCGACTAAAGCCTAGTCTCTTTAGGCTTCGGAACTGACATCACGTCGCAAGCGACCCCAAATATCTTCCGGTATCTCCAGAAACGCTCTGACTATCTCTGGATCAAACTGCCTGCCATTCCAGCGGATGATTTCTTCTCGCGCCGCCCGATAGCTCTGCTTTCGGCGATAAGGAAGGTCCGATGTGATCGAATCGAGCGTGTTTGCGACCGCGACAATCCTGGCGCCCAATGGAATCTGCTCGCCCTTTAGTCCACGCGGATAGCCCGTGCCGTCGTAACGCTCGTGGTGAGAATGGACAATGTCCCAGGCGTCAACGAGAAATGGGATCTTCTTAACAATCTGGTACCCCTTGAAGCAGTGCTCCTTCATGATGGCCATTTCTTCAGGAATCAGCATGCCCGGCTTTCGAAGGATAGCGTCAGGAATTGCCAGTTTACCGATGTCATGGAGGAACGCACCGCGCGCCAGGGTAGGAATCTGTTCTAGCGGCAGCCCCATGCCCTTGGCAATCACGATCGCGAACGCCCCGACTCGCCTGGAATGGCCTTCCGTTTCCGTGTCCCTTAGGGCCAAAGCGTCACCGAAGCCCTCCAGTGTCATGTCATAGGAGCGCTCCAACTCACGCACGGTCGCCTGCAGTTGCTCGGTGCGCGCCTTGACAAGCGATTCCAGATTCGTCCGGTATGTCCGGTTCTCGACCTTCAGGCGGCGGTTTTCCAGGGCGCGGCTGACCGTGTCGAGCAGTTGTTCCCGATCAAATGGCTTCAACAAATAGTCGTAGGCACCATTTCGAATCGCGGCGAGAGCGATTGAGATGTCCTCTACGGAGGTCGTAACGACTAATTGAATGTCGGAATACTTGTCCCGAAGACGTTCAAGAAGACCGATGCCCTCAAGGTTCGGCATCCTCAACTTGCACAGTATCATTTCAAACTGTTTGCCGGAATCAAGCAGAGCAAGTGCTTCGAGGCCGTTTCCTGCTCCATGGCACTCATAGTTCGCAGACCTCAGCACGGATACAATGGTCTCGCGGACTGCTTCTTCATCCTCTACAACTAGAATCCTCTCGGCCATACATCGCGGTCCTTTCCCAACGACAGGAACCAACAGCCGTGGGCTAATCCGTCTTCCGTACCGCTGTTGCCAATGTCTCCTCAATGGTGGTCAGCAGTTGTTCCCTCTCGAACGGCATCTGAAGGAATCTGCCGCGTTCTAAAATGACTCTGGGAATGTATCCTGGAGTCCGTCCTGCGGCTGTCACCATTGGGATGGCGCTCCCAAGGCCAAGCGCCCACGTCAGAAACTCTTCCACCTTTTCCAACGCCGCGACTTGGCAGAACACAAGATCGTAGTCGGACGCCCGCGTTAATGCATTGAGAGTTTCCTCGTGCCCCCTTGCCGCGCTACATTCATAGCCCGCCGTTTGCAGCATGGAGACGACAATTTCGCCAATGGACTCATCGACGGTGATTACGAGAATCTTCTTCGGCGGATCGGTGGAGGGCTTCATGCGCGACACTGTAGCAGCGAGCCTTCCCGTCTCGCGATACTACTCAAGCGCCTTCGTTACTTTGGTCATGTCCTTCTTGCGCATTCGGCTAGACTTCAGTCTGCGTCCGGCTCAAACTCCGGGCGACGTGAAAGCAGGGGAGCGGGGGCAAGCAATGGCGGCTCGCCGTTACATGGTGTACCGGATTTCTGTGGAGTCAGGAAGGATCGTGCAATCCTTTCCGCGTTGTCGTGATTTAGAACGGAAGACGCTCGATGAGGCTAATCGGTTGGTTAAGTCTCGCCATGGGTGGATTTATCCGTTGTCGCTCGCGGTCGCACACACATGCATGGACCTGTCGAATGTCGATTGCGATGCTTGTGAGTCTGCCAATCACCCAACGGATCGCAAATCATACGTCGTCATGTTGAAGAAGACGGGATAGCTCCATTCTGTAAACCTGTTTCGGGAAGGACCGATGATTTTTAGCGTTTGCAAAAAGGCGGAGGCTGTAGGTTACGAACATATTTCTCACCCCGACGAGCCTCCAAGAGCCTTATGCGGGGCCTGCGAGTTAGTGCTGCAACTTGCCGCTGAGTTTGGGCGGAGCATTACGGATCAGGATATAAGCGCAGACGAGATCAAGTATCTACTGAAAACGGCGGAGACCGAACGAGTGAACCCCAACCACTATCCGCCCGCAAAATGGGCTGCCGGCTTTTTCGTGTTTCTAAGACAAACAGGCAAATTTCCTGAAATGCTGGAATCGCCCCGGCAATTCGCCCGAGAAATTATTCGAGAACTCTATCGTTAGAACTTATCCGTTCTCCTGACTGGACGCCCGTTAAGCTCTTGAAGGTCGCACGTGTGATACTTGTGTTTCTCCTTCAGGTAATGCTCCACAACCTGTGGATGATCTCCCAGCATCCGCTCTGGCGTAATGAATTTCAAATGACATCGCTCGCACTCCGCCAGCAGTGGTATTCGACCTGTCTATTTCAAAATCTTAAATCCAACGTTGTTTGCCATTGGTCAAGAGGGAGCATTGATAATAGCGGTCGTCTTATGTTGCGCAAATGTAGGTTTCGGGGATCAGATTTGGGGAGAACATGAATCCCTCGGGATCGGTAGATCCCTGCTCTGGAACCCAGTAGATCTCACAGAAACCAGTTTTGTGTCCCTCTTCCCTAAGTGTGTCGAGGTAATCGATAACGCCGTACACATAAAGCGAAGTTTTCCTTTCGCGAATCTGCGTGTAATCCTCGGGAAAAATCCAAACATGTGCACGATGTGTTTCTTCGGGCGGAATGATGAAGTCCTTCCCTTCGACAACCGTGGTAGGCGTCGAATCGAAAATCGGCTCCTGTGGAAGCTCCCCGGGCCTGCCCCAACTATTCTCCGGAAATGGCACCATGTGTCGAGTGACCATGATTTTCTTCACTTTCGCCGAGGTCCGACCGTTATTCTTGATAGGAATGGCTATATGAATAAGCTTCCCTCCGGGTTGGAAATTTTCGACTTTGACAGTCAGCCACGCGCGTTCGCTGCTGACAAGGACTTGAGCGTTCGCGTTGGCAGCTTTAGCGCTATCCAACCCCGCCTTCGCGATAACTTCCGTGTCTGAGACGTACTTTTGGAGCAAGGCCGTCTGCTCGGACATTTCGGTTATCTGTTCATGCATGGCTTTCAATTGGCCGAATGTAAGGTCAACCTGACGCCGCATTTCGCCGATTTGGGCATACACGGCTTTAAGGCTGAAAACGGCCACAATGATGCCGGCGATTCCGACGAGTACCAGTGCAGTGTTGGGTAGGTTCTCAGCGACAAACAGTCGCGAGAAATAGCTGGCCAGGTTGTTGGAACGGCTGTTCTTCAGCCAATCGGGTCCCCTGACGGCATATTTTTTTCCTCCCATTACGAGCAATCGTTTACTACAAAGAGAGGCTAGGGGTCTTGTACCTTTTTGTCAATGATCGTTCCTCGGGTTTTCCTTGCCTTTCGAATTGCACGTGCCGTGGGGATTGGACAATCCAAGCATGGAACGCGCCCCCGCCCATTCCTGTAACAGTTCTTGCAACCGCCACTTCTCCTTGCCCACAAGCGCGCCAAGTCGTATATTAGTGCGGTTTTAGGGTAATCGTTTACTCCGAATCCAAAATGCGAGCAGAACTTTGTGTTGACTGGACCAAACTGGGAGGATGAAAACAATGCCGTCGAGACGCCAGTTCCTGCAACAGGCCTCCACCGCCGCAGTAGCGCTGTCTTCCAGCAGTTTCTTCGGGCGCCTTGTCTCGGCGCAGACATCCTCAGCCGCAGATCAGACCGCCCGCATTCTGATAGACGGTCGGCGCAGCATCTCTCCCCTTGACCGAAACTTGTTCGGCTCATTCCTCGAGCAGTTGGGGCGAGCGATTTATGAGGGGATCTATGATCCGGCATCAAAGTTGTCCGACTCGAACGGTTTCCGCAAAGACGTGATGCAGGAGGTGCGCGCCCTGGGTGTCCCCATCATTCGATATCCGGGCGGTAACTTCGTCTCCGGCTACAACTGGCTCGACGGGGTGGGACCGAAGCAGGATCGACCGCGAGTGCTCGATAAAGCCTGGGACTCCATGAACACTAATCAGTTTGGCACCAACGAGTACATGCAGTGGTGCAAGGCCGTGGGAACGCTGCCGCTCATGGGGCTTAATCTCGGAACTGGAACTCCGGAGCAGGCGGCCGCGCTTCTAGAGTACTGCAATGTGGACAAGGGAACACAGTGGAGCGACTTACGCCGGAAGCACGGCTATGCCGAGCCCTACAACGTGAAAAACTGGTGCCTAGGCAATGAAATGGATGGGCCGTGGCAGATCGGGCACATGACCGCAGTCGAGTACGGCATGAAGGCCCAGGATACGGCGCGCCAGATGCGCTATGTGGACCGGTCCGTACAGTTGATCGCCTGTGGATCAAGCGGTCCGTTGATGCCGACTTATCTGGAATGGGACAGGGAGGTTCTGGAGCAATGCTATGAGAACGTGGACGGGCTGTCGTTGCATCGTTACCTCGGAAATGGCGGGGAAACGGGCGGGGATAGCGCTAAGTATCTGGCCATGAACCTGACGATGGATCGTCAGATTGGCGAAACGCTCGCTGTCTGCGATCTGGTGCGAGGGCACAAGAGGTCGCCCAAGAAGCTCTGGCTCTCCTTTGATGAATGGAACGTGTGGTATCGCGCGCGCGGCGGAGACGCAGCGGATGGGCACCGGAAAGAGGCTCCACATCTCCTCGAGGAGATTTATGACCTCGAGGACGCTCTGCTGGTGGGTGGAATGCTCAACACCCTGATGCGAAATGCTGATCGTGTGAAGGTCGCGTGTTTGGCGCAACTGATCAACGTGATCGCGCCTATCATGACCAACGAAGATGGGCTCTTCCGGCAGACGATTTACTATCCGTACGCATGGGCGCTGCAATATGCGCGCGGGAAGGTGCTGAACGTATTGGTCGAGTCGCCCACGTACGACGTGAAGGGCCTGGATGCGGTCCCGTTCATCGATGCAGTTGCGACAACCGACGATGGCAAGACTTCACTCTTCATTCTCAACCGGGACTTGTCGAAGGCTCATGCGATCGAAGTGCTCTGGGAAGACCAACCGCAGAGCCGCGTGCTGGATTCACTGGTATTGACCGGGAGCGACCTGAAGGCCGTCAACGGCTTCGATGCGCCGGAGCGAGTCAAACCGCAGAGCTTCGACAAACCATCTACCGCAAACGGGCGCACAAGATTCGAAGTTCCGCCACGGTCCTACATCGTGATTCAGTGGGTCGCGTAAGCAGACTCGAACCGGGCGACGTTCAACGCCATAAAAGCATTGGGCCACAGGAGCAAACTTTAACTTGGACAACACCAACTATTGCGGCGCAGGAGTCTTTCGTGATTTCGCGAGACGGGTTGGCGTCGGAGTAGCCGCTGATCTTCTACTGCGAGCTAGGGCCGTAGATCGGCGGAGGACCATGCCCGTCACAAGTTCATAGTTGTGCCGTTCGGGTGAGGAAGATCCATCCTCGACCTCATGCAAAAGGGCATTGAAGGCAATCTTGGCCAAATCGTGTTGAGACATCTGAACCGTCGTCAGTGGCGGAATCGTGAACTCAGCCAAATGGATATTGTCGAAACCGACAACTGAGAGGTCTTCCGGTATCTTGATGTTTTGATCGTATGCCTCCCGCAAGACTCCAATGGCAGTCATATCGTTGGAGCACAGGACAGCAGTAGGTGGGTCACTCAATTTGTTGAGTTCGAGGAGAGCATTCATCCCTCCCTCCATTCTGTGGTCCCCGACGACGATCAAATCAGGGGAAAGCCCGATCTCTTTCATGGAGGCCTCGAAAGCATCTCGCCGCGCGCCAGCGGACTTCAGGTGCTGTGGCCCCGCGATGAACGCTATTCGTGTATGGCGCAGCGCAGCCAAGTGCTGGACTGCCTGTCGAATTCCGTTCAGATAGTTGATTCGGATATTGGCAATGCCTGGGATATTCGGTCCTACATCGACAAAGACGAGCGGAACCTTCCGGTCGCGAAGGTGTTCAATCAACGACTCCTCCATGCCGAAGGTCAAAATCGCAACTCCATCCACGCGGCGTTCAATCATCCTGCGAACCGACGATTCCATGCGCTTGGGGTCATGTACGGTAGAAGTCAGCAGAATCTCGTAGTTGTTCTTCACCGCCAGATCCTCGAATGTCTGAACAATCTCAGGAAAGAACGGATTCGTGATTTCGGAGACAATCAGTCCGAAGATGCGGCTGCGCCCAAGCACCAAAGCGCGAGCCTGGGTGTTGGGGTAATAGCCCAACTCGTCGACGACTTTCCACACTCTCTTTGCTAGTTGAGGATCTACCGTGGGAACACGGTTGATCGCTCGAGACACGGTGGCGGTGGAAACTTTCGCCCTCCGGGCAATCTCTCGAATATCCATGGAGTGGAAAAGGGAAAAACGACTGGGCACAATCGTATCACGCCTGGTTGGCTATGGTAAACGTTTACTAGAGGACCCGATCGAGGCTTGATCGCTAGAAATGCACGTCCATCGGATTTCCGTTGAAGGTCACGTTCTTCTGAGTTCCAAGGACGTTCAAGGAGATGTTTCTCCGCAACGGTGGCAGCATGCGCGATCCGGGCGCAAGAGTCAGGGTCAGTGTTCTTAATGCGTCGTTCCAGATCATCCTTATTCCCATCCACTCACCCTTACGGTAGTTGAAGGAACGACCATCATCTTCGTAAAGAAGAAATGATCCATCGGCGCCGGGATAGATCGAAATTGAGAGGGCCTGATCCACTTTTTCGTCTGTGTGCTGCTTGACAGGTCCCAAGGGCAGGACAGTTCCAGCCGCTACATAGAGCGGTATTGTTTCGAGATCGACAGAGCGACTGATTTCACGGCCTCCTTCGATGCGATCGTTGGTCCAGAAGTCATACCAGTTGCCATGCGGAAGATAGACGGAACGAGCAGTTGCCGCCTTTTCCGCTACCGGAGCCACTAACATACTGGGGCCCCACAGATACTGATCGTTTCGCGCAACCGCAACCGGATCGTCGGGATAGTGCAGCCAGAGCGCGCGCATTACGGGCATGCCTGTTGTGGCGCATTCGCGGACGGCGCTATACAGGTAGGGAAGCATTCGGTAACGCAGTTCGAGATATTTTCGGCAGATTGGTTCGACCTGAGCGTTGTGGAGCTGACTCGCATCCGGCACAGAGGCACCGTCGTAGTTGCGGACCTCAACCGGACCCGGGTCTCCAGTGTTCCAGCCCCAGGGCAGACGAAGTTTCCATGTACGCCCGTGAGAGCGGAACAGAGTGCAGAATGCTCCGAATTGAAACCAACGTAAGTAGAGTTCAGCGGTGAACTCGGACGTCGGGACGAACCCTCCGATATCCGTACCCCAATAAGGAATGCCGGTGAGCGAGGTGTTGATGGCGATGGGAATTTGGGTCTTTAGGGTCTCCCACGTGGAATACACATCTCCCGACCACAAGAACGATGCGTAGCGTTGCATCCCGGCGTAGCCGTTGCGGTGAAGAGCGTAGGGTCGTTCACCCGGCCGGTCGATCTGAGGGCCCTCCCAGTGCATACGGTTGCGCGCCAGGCGCGACGCGATATTCAGAGGATCGCCTTCATCAGGCCACCAGCCATCGACTCCCGTGGCGAAGTCCTTGCGGTGCGCGTCCCAGTAGCAGTTGGCGTGCTCTGCGTCGAACCAGCGCACGTCGCAGGGATCCTGGACTGTTCCGCGGAGCTTGTCTGTCAGGATCACGTCATGCAGGACGACGTGAAAATTGTCTTTATGCAATTGCTCGATCATCTCTTTGGGGTCAGGAAAGACCCGGGAGTTCCAGGAGAATGATCCGTTTTCGGTGTTCCAGCCTGACGGACAGAATCCAGTTCCGAGATAAATCAACGCGTCGCAGGGAAGTTTCTTCTCTCGAAACATCTTTGCTTCCGCGAGGATCTCCTCACGGCTGGCGAGGGTGCGATGGGACTGCTGATATCCGAAGCTCCACAGCGGTGGCATTTCCGCGTGACCGGTAATCCGCGCGTACTCGGCCATGATGACCGCAGGGTCGAGAGAGTGCACAAAGAAAATGTCGAGGGCGGCGACGGGGCTGGACGGATGGAATTTGCTCTGAGGCCCGGTGAAATCGAATGTCCCAAATGGTTGGTGGAAAAACATCGCCCAGCCCTCGGTGCTGATGATCCAAGGAATCGGAACACGTCCGCCGTGCGTTCTGAGACGATAACCGCCCTGTCCGCTGATCATGGGGTCGGTTGAGTCCCTGCGATCGAATTGGGGTCCGCCTTCTCCGAGGCCGAGCAGCGGGGAGTTCCCAGTTGCAAAGGAGACATCGCCGTCGGCGTCTACTTCAAGCTGCTGAATTCTGCTGCCCTTCAGAGTCGAAATGGTGAAGGCAATTGGATTCGCAGAAACGTGAACGCTCAACCCTCCCGCCTTCAGTTGTCGGGGCGCCGGGTTGCCACGCAATCGCGCGATGGGCTCACCCCACGACGTCTGCACAAGAGATCCATCCAAAGGAATTGGAGCCGTCTTTCCATTTGTAACGGGCAGGACGGACAGCTTGACCGTGTGCTCACTGATGGATGTGATCTGAATCTCCCGGTTGGAAGTGGACTCTTGCAGGAGGGCTTTCAGATCCGTCGCACCACGAGGCAAGTTGAGTGCCGCGGAGGTGGCGGCCAGATTCTTCAGCACTTCCCGGCGGTTCCAAGGTGCTTTCATGGTTTGAAAGTGCTCCGATGATGGAGTATGAGTAAACGCTTACCGGAGGATTATAATTCCTTGGATCTCGCAAAGGGAGAAGCTCAACATGGCCGAGACGAAGGGAATATCGAGACGTCAGTTTGTGGGTTCTGCAGCCGCAGTGGCGGCCATTTCATCCCGGGCAGGTAAATCCGTTCTCTCCGCCGCGAGCGCGAAAGGCTCGACGCCTACACCCAGTGCGCTGCTCGACGATCCGAATTGGAAGGAGCAAGGCGTAGAAAATTTGGCGAAGTCCCTGCATGCCAAGCTGCACGACATCCCAGTGCATGCGGTGACGATCCAGAGCGGATTCTGGGCTCGCCGACGCGAGATCAACGTCACCAAGAGTATTCCCAGTATGCATGATCTGCTCGAGGCCAACGGCCGCATGAACAATTTTCGACGGCTGGTCGGAAAAAGCAACGCCCAGCAGATCGGTCCCGTATTTTCCGACTCCGACGTATACAAGTGGACCGAGGCCGTCGGATTTGCCTTACAGTCCGGCGACCGTCCGGAACTGCGGCAAATGGCGGAGAAGCTGATCGACGAAGTCGTCGCAGTTCAGGAGCCTAACGGTTATCTGAACACCTACTACCAGGAAGATCGCAAGTCACTGCGGATGCTACCCCAAACGCAGACCACCGGTCACGAACTCTACAACATCGGCCACATGCTGCAGGGGGCAATTGCGTACTATCGCGCCACGGGTCATCGCAAGTTGCTGGATGCGGGGATTCGCTTCGTTGACGATTTCTTGTTGCCCAACTATGGTCCGGCTCCTAAGAAGCCTATCGTGTCGGGACATCCGGAGATCGAGATGGGCCTGATTGAGTTGTATCGCACGACCGGAGACAAGCGGCATCTGGAACTCGCGGGCTACATTCTGCAGGGAGACAAGCGAATCGATCTGCCCGAGCGTCGAACCATTTACATGTTCAGCGGAACGCCTTTCACCGCGCACACCAAGCTAGAGGGACATGCCGTTCGCGCCATGTATGCCTGCTGCGGCGCCACCGACTATTACATCGAGACGGGCGATGATTCTTATTGGCAAACATTGAATCGTCTCTGGAGCGATATGACCTCGAGCAAGATGTACGTCACCGGTGGCGTCGGATCAAGAGCAGAAGGCGAAGCATTTGGTGATGCGTACGAGCTTCCCAATTTCCGCGCGTACGGGGAGAGCTGTGCCGCGATCGGCAACATGATGTGGAACTGGCGGATGCTGGCGGTCACCGGAGATGCGAAATTCACCGATGTGATCGAACGAGCTCTGTATAACGGAATCAACTCTGGAATGTCACTCGACGGCGCGATGTATTGCTATCGCAACCCCCTGGCCTTCGACGCCTCGACCGGAGAAAAGATCCGCAATCCGTGGTACGACGTAACCTGCTGTCCCCCGAATCTTGAGCGCAGCTTTGCATCGCTGCCGGGATATCTTTACAGCACCAGCAGTGACGGCATCTACGTGCACTTGTATGAGAATTCGCAACTCGACTGGCATTTGGAAGATGGCACCGGCCTGAAAGTAACTCAGAAGACAAACTATCCTTGGGATGGTGGAGTCGACCTCGCCGTTACGCCTGCGCAGCCTACGGAGTTCACGGTTTTCCTTAGGATCCAGGGGTGGGCGGACAGCTCCGAAGTGAAAGTGAACGGAAAGACATGGACGGGCGCGGCCGCTGGAAAATATCTGAGTATTCGCCGTCGTTGGGCAGACGGTGATGTCGTTCGTCTGCAGGTTGCAATGACTCCACAAGTGCTCGCCGCCAATCCACGCGTGGCCGACGACACTGGACGCGTAGCAGTTCAACGAGGCCCGCTCGTTTATTGCCTCGAAGGGCTGGATCAGCCTCAAGGAGTTGACCTCAGCGACGTTGCTCTGCGGCCGGGGAAGCAAGCTGGCGAGGACTTCCAGAGCGAATTCAGAAAGGACCTGCTCGACGGAGTCATCGTGCTTCATCATCCGGGTCTGGCGCGTGAGAACAATGCATCCGGCAGCGCTCTCTATCCGCGATACAACGGAGAGTCGGTAAAGACCCGTCGCGTTGATCTCACGTTCATCCCCTACTACGCGTGGTCGAATCGAATGGCGACGGCGATGCAGGTGTGGACACCTTTGCTGGCTTCCTGAACTCGGCTCTGCCGCGTACTGCATTTCCTTGGGTCTGGACAACTTCGGAGGCGTTTCGATTGTTGCGCTGGAGAATTGCTGTACTGGTGGGTGTAGCGATAGCGATAAGCTACCTGGATCGTCAGACACTTTCGGTCGCAGTGAGTGCGATCGCGAAAGATATTCCACTCTCGAACGTACAGTTCTCGACGTTGCAGTCGGCCTTCCTATTTTCTTACGCATTCATGTATGCCGGAGGAGGAAAGTTAACCGACGCCCTTGGAACGCGGCTGGGGTTCACGGTCATCATGATCTTCTGGTCGCTGGCTTGCGCGAGTCACGCACTCGCTCTGGGCTTCGGGATGCTTGTGGCAAGCCGGTTTCTGCTCGGCATGGGCGAGGGTGGAGGTTTTCCCGCCGCGACGAGAGTGGTCGCGGAGTGGTTTCCAACCCAGGACCGAGCTTCGGCGATGGGCATTATCAATGCGGGAACGTCGTTGGGAGCAGTGATTGCGCCGCCATTGATTGCGTTCATCCTCGGCTTTGCGAACTGGCGTTGGATCTTCCTGATTTCGGGAACGCTGGGTCTTTTATGGACTGGGTGGTGGCGTCGTTCGTATTTTGTGCCTGAGGCGCACGCCGGTCATTCCAACCTTCACGATTCGCCGAGCGAGTCCGAAAACAATCCGCGGTGGGTCGGCCTTCTGCGTCTTCGGGAGGTGTGGGGGATGATCATCGCAAAATTCCTGAGCGATGCAGCCTGGTACTTCTATCTGTTCTGGTTGCCAAAGTATTTGTACGACGCGCGCGGCTTTGACACCAAGGCCGTCGGCACGTTCGCATGGATTCCTTATGCGGCCGCCGGGGTCGGGTGCTTAGCCGGCGGCTGGTTTTCAAGTTATCTGGTGCGACGTCAATGCTCATTGGACGTAGCGAGAAAACTGGCCCTGGGTCTCAGTGCGGCGGTGATGCCTCTCATCATCCTGGTTCCGCACGTTGCCGTGTCTTGGGCGATTGCCATTTTTAGCGTGGCATATTTCGGACAGCAATCCTGGTCAACGCTGGTTATGGTCTTGCCTGCTGACCTTCTGCCTCGTGGAGTTGTGGGCTCTGTAGCCGGATTGGTGGGCTTCGGCGGAGCCATGGGCGGAATCGCATTCGGGCAACTGGTTGGCTATTTACTCGATCACGGGATCGGTTATTCCACCGTTTTCACTCTGGCGGGAATATTTCACGTGGTTGCTTTCGCCGTGATTCTGGCTGCGATTCCAGCGTTTCGTCCCGCCGATGTGGAGCGCCGGTTGAGGTATCAAGGAGCACAATGAAGATCAAAGAAATCCGGACACGAGTGTTCCGATGGCGAGGAAAGATCATGCCATTGCCGCCGCACTTTTGTACGAACCCAATGGACTTGCTGCAACAGCCCCAGGCGTCGATGGGCACTTTCACCTTTCACGGCTGGCTCGCAGTCGAAGTCTTCACAGACGATGGGCTTGTCGGAATCGGAAATGCGGCTCTGGCTCCACAAATCGTGAAACAAACGATTGACCTTTACCTCAAGCCGCTCTTGATCGGACAAAATCCCTGGGACGTGGAGTTCCTGTGGCAGCACATGTATCGCAGGACGATGGCCTTCGGTCGCAAAGGTATCGGGATGGTAGCGATCAGTGCGCTGGATATTGCCATGTGGGATCTGCTCGGCAAATCGGCCAGGCAACCAGTGTTTAGGCTGCTGGGTGGAAGGACGAAGCCAAGAATTCCAGTCTATGCGAGTCGCCTGTATGCCAGTGAGTCAAACGAGTTGGCGAAAGAAGCGAAGCGCTACAAGGATGAGGGCTTCCAGGCGATGAAGCTGCGTTTTGGCTGGGGACCGGTTGACGGCGCCGAGGGTATGCAGCGCAATATAAATCTGGTGCGCACTGTCAGAGAAGCAGTTGGAAATGGTATCGACGTGATGGCTGACGCCTACATGGGATGGACGCTCGACTATACGAAGAGAATGCTTCCACTACTGGAGCCGTTTCATCTGCGCTGGCTGGAAGAACCCGTGATTCCTGACGACATTCACGGCTACGCTGAGCTGAAATCCCATGGCCGAATCCCGATTGCAGGAGGGGAACACGAATTTACTGTGTCTGGTTTTCGGGACTTATTGCAGGCGCGCGCAGTGGACTATATCCAATTCGACACGAACCGGGTCGGGGGCATCACGCAAGCGCGCAAGATCGCCGCGCTCGCCGAAGCGCACTCGATTCCTGTCATTCCGCACGCCGGGCAAATGCACAACTATCACGTGGTGATGGCGAGCCTCAATTCTCCGATGGCCGAATACTTTCCCATCGTCGACGTGGAAGTGGGGAACGAATTGTTCTGGTATCTCTTTGCTGGCGAGCCGAAGGCGAAGGATGGCTATATCGACTTGGCGGACGATGTGCCCGGATTCGGTCTCACCATTGACGAAGCGAAGTTGCGAGACTTCGAGATTCTTGAATAAGGAGTAAATCGGATCTGATGACTCGACTCGTTCAACTGAAAAAAGGCCCCGTGCGCCGGGTTGCGCTGGTGGAAGAACCTCATCTGCGAGTGCTTGATGGCTGCGCTTCGGTTTACGAACTTGCGAAATCGGCGATCCTTGGTGGATCCAAGCTCGGCGATCTCGTAAAGAAGAGGCTTACATCCGAACGACTGGAATACGATCCTGTGTACAGCGGCAAATCCGAGTGGCAGATGCTGCCGCCAATCGATCATCCTGAAGAGCCCACGAGGTGCATGGTCTCGGGAACCGGGCTTACTCATCTCGGCAGTGCACGGGACCGGCAGTCGATGCACGCTGTAGCCACGGACGAGATGACTGACAGCATGAAGATGTTTCAGTGGGGGAAAGAAGGAGGTCGACCAGATCCGGGCCAGATCGGAATTCCTCCAGAGTGGTTCTATAAGGGGACTGGGACAACTTTGCGAGCGCACGGGCAGGCCCTCGACATTCCCTGGTACGCCGAAGATGGCGGTGAGGAAGCGGAGATTGCGGGCCTCTATATGATCGGCCCAAATGGAACCCCAAATCGTGTGGGAATGGCCGGAGGAAACGAGTTTTCAGACCACCGCTTTGAAAAAACGAATTACCTCAATCTAGCGGGATCAAAACTTCGGACTTGTGCTCTCGGACCGGAACTGGTTCTGGATCCCCAATTTTCCTCGGTGCCGGTCCACGTGGAAATCGAGCGTGACAGTCGTATTCTTTGGTCGGGAACCTTCCGCACGGGCGAGTCGGAAATGTGCCACAGTTTGCGGAATCTCGAGCACCATCACTTCAAGTTCGAAGCTCACCGCCGGCCGGGGGATGTGCATGTGCATTTCTTCGGAACCGACTGCCTGAGCTTTGGAGCGGGGATTCGGCTGGGAAACGGAGATACGATTCAGGTTGCATTTGAAGGATTCGGGCGGCCACTCCGGAATGTGGTTCATATGTCCAAATCGGAGGCCGTACCGATCGAAGTGAATTCGTTGGGGTGACAAGAGCAAATGTCAAAACCACGCGTCGCAGTCTTAGGCTTGGGAATCATGGGTGGAGGGATGGCGAATCGACTGCTCTCCATGGGATTTCCGGTATCGGTTTACAACCGGAACCGTGAAAAGGCAGCCAAACTCGCCAGCGCCGGCGCGTTCGTGACGGACACTGCACGCGAGGCGGCTGCGCGATCCGAGATTGTGATTGCTATGGTCGCCGACGATGCGGCGTCCCGCAATATCTGGCTGGGGAATGATGGAGCACTTGCCGGAGCGGTCCCCGGATCGCTGCTGCTGGAATCAAGCACGTTGTCGGTCGGCTGGGTGAAAGAGCTCAATCGTGCGGCCGCTGAGAAGCAGTGCGAGTTTATGGATGCGCCGGTGACGGGAACGAAGCCCCACGCTGCAAACGGTGAGCTGTTCTTCATGGTCGGTGGGTCAACATCAGGATTTTCACGCGCTCGCGAAGTTCTATCGGCATTGGGAAGGGAAGTCTTGCATCTTGGCCCCACCGGAAGCGGCGCACTGATCAAGTTGATCAACAACTTCGTTTGCGGGGTAGAAGCCGCAGCTTTTGCGGAAGCCATGAATTTGGTTAATGCTGGTGGACTGGATCGCGAAAAATGCATCGCTGTCCTGGGGAATAGTGCGCTGGCCAGCCCATTGATCAAGAGAATGCTGACCAGCATGGAGTCAAATGACTTCACTCCGAACTTTCCGCTCAAGCTCATGACCAAAGATATCGGTTACGCAATCAAGGAAGCAGAAGCCAGCGGCGTTCCGCTCGAGACAGCGGTGCCTGCACTGGAAGTCTTCAGGCGCGCAGTGGAGAAGGGCTTAGGCGAGGAAGATTTCTCAGCCGTCATAAAAGAACCTTCCAAGAAATGACTTCATCCACGTCTGAAGGGACGAACGCTTGCACCAGGCAAGGAGGCATCTGCGATTGCACTAGAGGTCGCTCAAACTCCTCTGCCACTTCCTAATTTACGACAGCCTCAGCGCAGCGAGGATAGCTATCGCATCGTCCTGCGGTACGGGGATGTCTCACAGAAGGTGGTTGCGCCGCGCAAGAAAAGCTAAGCGTATCGTCGACCTAGTCGCTGCGGAGCCGAACTTCACTTCAAGTCTTGCAAGACCGACCTAATTCAACGCTCATCCGAATCGCCCATTCGGATGAGCATGGGATTCGGTCCCTCCGATAACCGCATGATGTAGCAACCTTCGGATAAATAGCGCTGGCCGGCAGCAAAATTCAAAAGTTCGTAATCCGTCTGTTCCTGTGCCTGCGTCATGTCGATCTGATCGAGGAGATGATCGCGGTAGAAGTTCTGTTCCATGCGCGTGAGGGCATCCGTAAGCAGGGCTACGGCGGTCCCTGTTTTGGACGCAATTCGGCGGTCATTCGCCCGGTACTCCTTATTCACCACGATAGGACGTTGTCCGGCCACCTTCGGAGCTAGCGTTTTCGGCCCTGGCTCGCGGTAGGGGTAGGAAAAGTAGGTGAACAGACGCGCGTCCAACGGCAGATCCCAGAGGCGGCCTCCGAGAACAGTGGAAGACAGAAAAACGATTGCGGGGCGGTTGGGGCTTGCGGCTAGTGAACTCATCGCGCCAGAGGACTCCGGTCCCGTCCAGAGCAGAAGAACAGAGTCCTTCCCGGCAGGAATCAATCTTAAGAGCGATTCGGTGGTAAGTGACTGCCCCACCTCTAGGCTAATGGTCTGGACCGGTTTTCCGCTGTCGCTAGCCCACGCATTCTCGAACCCTGCGGCCAGCGCCTTGGCCGCAGGACCGGAGCCTAATACTTGGACGAAGTTCCAAGGACGCGTCGAGTCAAGAGTCTTGCCCAGATATCGGGCGACCGCCTCACCTTCCTGATAGTAGCCCTTGGTGAAATATACGGTGTAGTAGTCCGTCGGGGAGATCTGGGGCAAGTCCGTTATCGGAAGTATGCACGGGATCTGGTGGTCCTCACAGAACTGATGGATCGGTTTCCAGAGTCGTTTGAAATGCCTCCGACCAACGCGAAGACTGGCTCCGCGCGGTAGAAGTCCTCCAACTGGGCACGCCAGGTGTTGGGTGGACCCGTAAGAACCCAGTGGGCCAGTGTCCACCATCGAAAGTTCAGAAACATGATCCCCATCGAGAGCATCCGGCGCATATCCCCAGGAGCATCCCCAAGAAAGTTGTGCCCCCGGACACTCCCATCCAGAGACTCGAGCATGGCATCCCCGGTCTGCCTGAGCGACATCGTCAGTGATCACCGTTGCGAGTGCAATACTTGTCTCCGTGGCTCCCGGGGAAGGCCGGCTGGAAAGCTCCTTGAGATAGTGGATAAGCGTCGCCATGTCCTGGTTGCTCAGAGTGTATTTGGGCATGACAGGACTGAAGGCGCGGCCGTTAGGGTCGATCCCCTTCCGGATGGCCGTGCTCAAGGTACCTTCCGTACATGCCGGACGGAGTTCGCGCGTCCGGAACCGCAATGTAAACCTCGGGGGCTGTCGGAAAATATGTGAGTGGCGGGTGACGAGGAAAGAAATTTCAACGGCAATGAATCGGTTGCGAAATCTGCGTTTGTTGGGCTGCCTCTCGTGCTAGTCTCTCAGGCCAAAAATCGCAGTGATTCCGTCGCGGTGGCAA
>Ga0210403_10001062_pt1 | contig 26707 bp, 25 predicted proteins | sample IncBWC19MmetaG_FD_150863 | JGI IMG/M metagenome (GOLD analysis project Ga0210403, IMG submission 150863) | Forest soil microbial communities from Barre Woods Harvard Forest LTER site, Petersham, Massachusetts, United States - Inc-BW-C-19-M | ecosystem: Environmental > Terrestrial > Soil >... | reverse complement strand
TCTACGAGGAAGGATTGGCGTCGGGAACGCTGCCGGGCAGGATGCGAGCGCGCTTCAACATCGGCGCCACCGTGACAGCCACCTTCACGATCTACACCCAAAACGGCACGATCAACGGCCGCGGCAGCGCGACGCCGCACGGCTCCGGCACCTACGAAAGCTTCGCCGGCTCGATCCAGGTCACCGGGGGCACAGGCCGCTACCAGCACGCCCACGGACACGCAGGCCTCTACGGGACGTTCAACCGCAGGACATACGGGCTAGTGGTACAGACCACCGGCCGGCTGTCCTACTAGCCGCTAGATTCCGTGACCCGGTCCGAGCTGTGCGCCGCGGCCGTACCCTCCTAACCGTCGCATTGCTCGCGTGCCTCGGCCTGCCCACGGTGGCAGACGCCGCCCAGACGGTAAAGCTGCACGCGAGCCTCACGCCCGAGCGGCTGGGCCACGGCACCACGATCGGCTTTGGCTTCCGCATAACCAGCCGAGGCAGAGGCGCACCTGCACCGCTCCGCCAGGTCGAGGTCAGCTACCCCAACGACCTGGGGATCGCCCTCAGCGGCATCGGTCTGGCCACCTGCACCTCCGAAAGGCTCGAAGAATCAGGGCCCGAAGGCTGCCCCACCGAGTCTCTCATGGGGTACGGCACGGCAGAAACGGAGATTCCAATCGGCTCGGAAATCCTCCACGAGAAAGCCCACCTCACGCTGCTGCGCGCACCGGTCCAGGACGGCCGGCTCGCGATGCTCTTCTACGCCGACGGCACCACGCCGGTCAGCGCCCAGGTCGTCCTCCCCGGCCTGATACTCCCAACCCCACCGCCATACGGCGGGCGAATCGACGTCAGCGTCCCCCTCATCCCGAGTCTCCCCGGAGCACCCGAAGTCTCGCTGACGCAACTGCAGACCACGGTAGGACCCGAACACCTCACCTACTACGAACGCATTGGTAGGCGCCTCTTTGCCTACCAGCCCCAGGGGATCCTCCTGCCGGACACCTGCCCTCGGAGCGGCTTCCCTTTCGCTGCAACATTCGCATTCCAGGACGGCACGCGCGCCCATGCCGAGACCCACGTGCCCTGTCCGCGCTCACGCTGAGACCCGCCCCTCGTGCAGGATCGCCGGCGTCTGCGGCGAGAGCTCACGAGAGGGCCGGCCGAGGCCGAAGCCCTGGCCGCCCTGGATGATCGTGTCGGCGGCGAGGTCACGCTGGTGGATGCCGCGCAGGAACTCGAAGGTGTCCTCGTCCTCGATGCCCTCCGCGATCACAAACGCACCTGTCTGTCGGGCGAATGTGGCCATCGCCATCAGCACGGCGCGGGCGCCCGGCTCGGTGGCGGCGGCGACGACGATGCTCCGGTCGAGCTTTACGAACTCCGCGTCGAGCCTGCGCAACATCTCAAGGCCCGAGTTGCCCGTGCCGACGTCGTCCACCGCGATCCTGAAGCCCTGCGCATGCAGCCGTTGTATGGCCTTCACCACCGAGGCGGTGCGCCCGCCAAAACGCTCGGTCACCTCGATCACAACCCGCCCCGGGTCGAGCCCCACAGCCTCGACAGCCCGACCGAGCCAGTCGCTGCCCTCAGCGTCCAGGTCGAGCGTGAGCGGAGCGATGTTCAGGAACAGGAGCACGTCGGGCCCCATCTCGGGCGCGGCCTGCAGCGCGCTTTCCGCGCACAGCACATCGAGTTGGTGCACGCGACCGAGCTGCTCGGCGATGTCGAAGGCCTCGGCGGGTCCGGAGAGCCCGTAGGAGGGATCGGGCCGGGTCAGGGCCTCGACCCCAAGCAGGGTCTCGGCATCGAGGTTCCAGATCGGCTGAAAGACGGTCGTGAGGCGCCCCTCCTCGATGAGTCGCCGCACCGCCTCCTTCTTCGCGGATGTCGTCACGACCACGCTCTCCTGGATGTCCTCGAAGTACGCCGCGCGGTTGCCCCCTTGGCGCTTTGCCTCATACAGCGCCTTGTCAGCCTCCGCGCGCAGCGTGTCGGCCGCCAGCCCGGGGCGCAGAACACTCACGCCCATGCTGACCTCGACGCCCGCGTCTGCCAGGTTGCGACTCAGTCGCCGCGCGAGCGTGCGCGCGCCCTCGGCGTCGGTGTGCGCCAGCAGCAGCGCGAACTCGTCGCCGCCGATCCTGTAGGGGCGATCTCCAGGCCGCGCCTCGCGCAGCACGGCCGCCACGCGTTTGAGGACCGTATCGCCCTGCGGGTGCCCGTGACGGTCGTTGATGAGCTTGAAGTCATCGACGTCGAGTAGAGCCAAGGCGAGCGGGTCTCCGTAGCGATCGGCGGCCGCGACCGCCTGGGGGAGCTCGTCGTGGAAGGCCCGCTGGTTGGGCAGGTCGGTCAACCCGTCGCGGGTGGCGCGCCGCAGGACCATCCGATGGTCGCGCATCAGCCGTCGCCCGCCGACCAGATAGAAGACGGCGCCGCCGCCGATCAGGCCGAGCAGCCCGACGATGGCGAGGATCGTCCTCATTTCATGCAGACGGCGGTTGTAGACGAAGTGGTTGTTGGTCACCTCGTAGGCGTAGCGGCGTCCTCCAACGTTGACCGGCATCACGAACTCGAAGTCACGGGGATCGCCCTTGGGATCCCCCTCTCTTCCGGCGTATGAGCTGCCGTGCTCAAGCGCCGCGGCGATCGGTGGGTCGACATTGACTGTGCCGATGTCCGCCTGCTCCGGCGCCGCTCTGACCACGTGCTGCTCGTCGATGAGAAACGCCTCGATCGTCCCCGGACGTCGCGAGACGCCCCCCAGCAGACGGCCGATCTCTTCGATCGCCTCTCCCCGACTGCCCGCTGTGGCGCCCGCGCTCTCGATGGCTGTCACGTCCCCGCGTTGGATCGCGGCGTAGTCGGTGATCTGTCGGCTGGCGAGATTCCGTTCCAGCAGGACGTAGACACCGACGCCTACGAGCGCGAAGGTGATGACCGCGGTCGCGATCAGGCGCAGGCCGAAGCCGAAGGCCGAGCCCTCATCACGCGTCGGACGTATTTGCAGCCGGTCGCGCAGACGCGACAGCCGGCTGGACCACGACTTCGTGGGGGCCGACAGCTCGGGGTACGCGTCAACGTTGCGAGGCCGCAGCATGTGGTTCGCATCGGCGCGACAGTGGGGGTCAGAAGACCGTGGAAACTACCCTGTCTGGGTGAGTAGCTCAGCCGCGGATATCCGCGGCGTTGGGCAGCCCCCAAAGGCTCAGCTCCGCGCTCCCAGGTGCGTGGGACGATGGCGGTGGATCACAGCACGGGAGGGAATCAACCGGGTTTGACGCTCGCCTTTTGAGAAGCGCGTGGCCGCAAGGACGTGGCCATGCCGATCGACGAGCCATCGGTCGGTGACCTGCGGGCGTTCGCGATACAAGAAGACCTTGTCGGGTCCGGTGGCCCCACTGATCCCTGGGGTGGCACCCAAGGTGAGTGCCCGACGTAGCTGCGCCTGGGTCAGTTCAGCCGATGTCAGCCGGTTGGTCCGCATGGGTACATCCTCGCCAAGCCGCCGCGGCCGAGCATCGGGGTAGCGGCACAGCGTGGCTCCGTAGTTCGCCCAGCTCGCATCTATCGCATGATCGGCATTCCGTGCGATCGATGGAAGCCCTACAAGGCGGCGAGGCGCGTGTGTACCAGCGCGCCTCCGAGACGACCGTAGAGCGTGCGCCCTCGCAGCGTCAGCTCACCGGCGAGACGACCGCGGATCCTCAGCTTTGCGGTGATCGTGAGGCCCCTCGTGTCGCCTGCGACGCGGACTGCGCCGCTCAGCGCCACGCCGGGCACATCGACCATGTCGTGCAGCCCGAAGCCGTGCACCTGTAGCCTCCAGGATCCGCCGCGCAGCCCTCCGCCCGCGAAGTCCGTCTGGCCGAAGACGTCCTCGAGCGTCATCGCCGCCGCAGCAGCAACTCGTCCGGCCTCGCGCGAGCTGGATGGCGCTGGTGTCACCTCGCCGAGCGAGGACGGCGGCAGCGGAAGGGCCTGCGCTTCGCCCGAGCCGGGGCACGATGCGGGCGCCTGTCCGGTGGCGAGGAACCCGATCATCGCGTTTCTGGCGCAACCGGTGGGATCCTCGCTCACCGTGGAGTGCCCGACGTCGGGGATCCTCAGCAGCTGCGCGTCGCTGTAGCTGGCCGCGATCACGACGGCCTGTTCGTAGGGCGTGCGCAGGTCGTCCTTGCCGGAGAGGATCAGCGTGGGGGTCGACGCCACGCCCGTCGGTGTGGGCGGCGCAGGTGGCGTAGCGGGCCAGCCAGCGCACAGCGAGATCGCCGAAGACGCCACCGCCGTGGCGGGAGCGAACGGCGCAGTGGCTCCGGCCGGCAGCGAGGAGAGCCAGCTGCGCAGTGTGGTGGCTCGCCCGCCGGGCGGGGAGTCCGAGGGCCACGGCAGTTCGTTCTCCACGCAATAGGTCGCCGCGTACAGCGCGATCGAGATCAACGAGGCGCTGGCGGGCGGTTCGGCCGTGCCTAGCGGTCCGGTCGGAAGACCTGGAACCGGTGGTACGGCGCCGGCGAATAGGGTGTCCAAGCCGCCGCCGGGAGATTCGGGCTGTAGCGGCTGTGTGAGCCGCGCCAGTGGCGCCGCGTCGCCATGGGCCGCCGCGGCGATGGCGGCGGGCACGAGCTCGCGCGTACCCTGCAAGAGGTCGAGCCCGGCGAGCAGGCGCAGCACGCCTGTTTCGGTGACCGTCGCCGGGCGCAAGCGGCCGTGTGCGTCGTAAGTCCTCGTGCGCAGCGGGTGGCGGTGCAACGCTGCGACCACACGCGTCAGGTCCGCGTAGACGTTGCTGGAGAACGATCGGCAGTCGCCCGCGCCGCAGATGCCTTCGTCAAGCATCCGCGGCAGAGCGCGCAGGCGCTGCATGCCTAGCGCGTCCTTCTCGGGCAGCGGCGTGGCCGAGTCGAGCACCATGCGCGCGAGCCCCTGCGGGTGCTCGCGCGAATACATGCCTGCCACGCGCGTGCCGTAGGAGACCGCGAACAGCGACAGCGGTGCGCTGCCGAGCGCCTGGCGCAGCGCGTCGAGGTCTTCGACGGATTCCTGGCTGGTGTAGAGCGGGCGTGTGGCGCCGAGGTTGACGCCGCACGCTCCCAGGAATGAGCTGAGGCTCTTGAACGGTCCCGAGCCTGGAGGGCATTGCAACCCCTCCGACTGGCCCGTCCCGCGCTGGTCGAACGCCACCAGTTCGAAGCCTCGCAGCGCGGGTTCGCGCGCGAGCGGCGCGAGCAGCGCCTCGAAGGGCGGAAGCGCCGGCTGGCCGGGACCCCCCGCGAGGAGCACGATCACGCCCGTGCGTGGCGCGCTCGCGGGCACCCGCTGCACGGCCAGCGCCACGCTGCCGGCGGCTGGGTTCGTACGATCGAAGGGCACGTCCAGCGTGGCGCACTGCAACCCAGCCGCGTGCACCACCACGTTCGTGGACGGGCACGCTCCGAAGGCGAGCACGGCGGGCTGCGCTCTCGCGCCGGCGGGGCCTCCGAGCGAGAATGCCGCGCAGGCGAGCGCGAGCAAGCCGGTGGCCCGAGCGCTCGCGCTCACAACGTCTGGACCCCCAGCCCAGCTGCGAGCTTGGCCCGCGCGGCAGCCGTCGCTGCTTCAATCCGCCGGCCGAACTGCGTGCCGAGGCGTTCGATGCGCTCCGCGGCGCGCCGGTCGGCAGGACGCTCATAGCGCCTCAACCGCAGCATGATCATCGCGTCACGCGATTCTTCGGTGAACCCGACGAACGACAGGAATTCGATCGCCTGCACGCGCGCCAGGAACTGAATCGAACTCTGCGGCAGCGTGGCATACGCGCTCGCCTTCCACCCGGCGATGTCTGCGCACACGTCCGGTAGCGCAATCGTCGCGATCGCACGTTCTTCGACGGCCTTGGAATGCACGAGGCTCGTCAGCCTGCGGTCGCTCCACCTCAGGTGTGCGATCGCGTCGGCCATACGCAGCTCGGTCGAGCGCATCAACGCCGCACCAGCCCAGGACGCAGTCGTGCCGGCCTCTTCGCCGAGTTCCCCGAAGGCTTCGTCGCGGGGAGCATAGGTGAGGGCAGATGGGCATCCGCCGACGATCTCCTCGGTGCGCGCTTCGATCGCCGCGACGCCGGCCGCCACTTCCGTGTTGGCGATGCGCGCATACGCGTCGCTCGCACGCAGGTAGGCGCGCGTCGCGGCTGCGTCGTCGCCGCGAGCAAGCGCGACGACCGGCGTGCCCAGGCCGGCGCACACCGCGCATGCGAGCGCCATGACCGGCCCCTTCAGCCGCAACGTCCCCGCGGGGGCGCACACGCTTCGCATTTCGCCTGCCGCCCCTTTCGGTCGCCTGGTCTAACAGCGGTCAACAACACCCGCCCCCATACGCCTTCCTCCGGTGTATTCAGAGGAGCCGTGTTCTCATGGTATGTGAGATTTGGTTTTCGCGCCTATGCGCGACATCCTGCTTGGCGCCGACACGCGCTCGGCGTGACAGGTCGGCTCGTCTCGAGCGATCGTCAGATCAGGCGAATCGCTCAGCGATTCCTCTGCCTCGTGCTCGCAAGCGGCGGACGGGGGTCGAACCCGCGACCTCAAGCTTGGGAAGCTTGCGCTCTACCAACTGAGCTACCGCCGCGCGGCATCGCATGTTACGCGCTCACCGGCGGTCTCCGCAGCTCGCGACGTCGCCGCGCGCACTCCCACAGCCCGCCCCCCGGCGCCGCCCACCCCTCCGCTCTACCCTTGGTGGCCGTGAGACGCCGCGTGCTTCCCATCCTCGCCTCGCTCGCCGGTGTATGCCTGGTGGGCCTGCTGATCTACGGCGTGTCCGCGCAGTCGGTCAGCCGCACCCTCGATGAGCGGGTCAAGCTCGGCGAGCGCCCTGCCGCTCCCGATGCGACGCGTTCGCTGCAGACGCTCGAAGGCGGTGGCAGGAGCTCTTTGGCCGCGCTGCGGGGCAAGGTGGTGGTGCTCAACTTCTGGGCGTCCTGGTGCGAACCGTGCCAGACCGAGGCGCCGCTGCTGGAGCGGGCCCAGCGCGCGCTGCTGGCCCGCCGAGGCACCGTGCTGGGGGTGACCTACAAGGACGCCACGCCCGACTCGCAGAGCTTCGTGCGCCAGTTCCACCTCACCTACCCAAACCTGCGCGACGGCGAAGGCTCCTTCGCCCGCTCCTACGGCACCGACCAACTTCCCGAGACGTTCGTCCTCGACCGTCAGGGGCGCGTTGTGGCGATCTCCAGGGGCGAGATCGACCAAGCCTTCATCGACCGCGCGCTCGCGCTGGCGCAGAGCACATGACGGGCGCCCCGCCACTATCGCGGGGGCCGCTGCGGCTGCTCGTCGCGCTGGCGTCGCTGGCCTCGCTCACGTTGCCGTTCGCGCTGCCCGCCGGCGCGCTCGCCCAGGCCCGCACGTCCCTCCCCGCAATCGAGCGCCAGGTCATGTGCGTCACGTGCAAGATCCCCCTCAACGTGGCCCAGTCGCCGCAGGCCGACCGCGAGCGAGCGTTCATCCAGGGGCTGATCGACCGGGGCGAGGGCGAAGCGGAAATCAAGAACACGCTCGTTGCGCAGTACGGGCCAACGGTGCTCGGCCTGCCCGCCACCAACGGCTTCGATCTCGCTGCCTACCTCGTCCCCATCGCGGTGGTGCTCACGCTGCTCGTGCTGCTCGTGCTGCTACTCCCACGCTGGCGCCGTCAAGCTCGCGTGCAGGCCCGCAGCGGCAAGGCCGCGCCTGCGCTCGGCGCCGCCGACGCCGCGCGCCTGCGCTCGGACCTCGAGCGCTTCGACTGACCTCGCCGCCGCACACGACGCGGGCCGCGCCCTCGTGGCGGCAGCCCGCTACATCTCCCGCGGAGCGCTGACGCCCAGCAGGTCGAGGCTCGCGGCGATCGTGCGCCGCGTAGCTATGCACAGCGCCAGGCGGAAGGCTTCGAGCGTGGGCGACTCCGCGCCCACCACGCGGCAGTCCCGGTAGAAGGCGGTGAAACCCTGGGCGAGCTCCAGTGCGTATGCGGCGATCCGGTGCGGCGCGCGCCGCACCGCAGCCTCGGCCAGCTCGCCGGGAAATGACAGCAGCAGCTCCACCAGCAACCGCTCGGAGGGGTGCAGCGGCTGGCCGGCGCCACCGGCTGCCGCCGACATCGCAGCCTGCACGCTCTCCGCCCCCGCCTTCTCCAGCATCGAGGCGATCCGCGCGTGCGCGTACTGCACGTAGTACACCGGGTTCTCGCTGGACTGCGCACGGGCCAGGTCCAGGTCGAGGTCCAAGGTGGTGTCGTGCGAGCGCGCCAGCAGGTACCAGCGCGCCGCGTCCACGCCGATCTCCGCCATCAGCTCATCCAGCGTCACGAACTCGCCCGCGCGCTTGGACATCTGCGCGCGCTCGCCCGAGCGCACCAGGTGCACCAGCTGCATGATCAGCAGCTCCAGCTCCTCGGGGTTGCCGCCCAGGGCCTCATAGGCCGCCTTCATCCGCTGGATGTAGCCGTGGTGGTCCGCGCCCCACACGTTGATCTGGCGCTCGAAGCCGCGCTCGCGCTTTTCCTGGTGATAGGCGATGTCCGAGGCGAAGTAGGTGTGCTCGCCGCTCGAGCGCAGCAGCACCCGGTCCTTGTCGTCGCCGAAGTCGGTGGTGCGCAGCCACAGCGCGCCCTCGCTGCGGTAGGTGCACCCCTGCTCCTCCAGCAGCGCCAGCGTGTGCTCCACAGGGCTGGGATCGCCTTCATACAGCGAGCTCTCAAACGTCCAGCGGTCGAAGTCCAGTACGCCGAACGCCGACAGCGAGCCCTTCATGTCCTCGAGCATCGCCGCCACCGCCGAGCGCCCGAGCGCCTGGGGGTCCTCATCATCGCCGCCCACGAGCCCAACCAGGTGCTCAACGTAGGCGCCGCGGTAACCGTCGTCGGGGACCGCCTCGCCCCGCGCGAGCGCCGCGATCGACTCGCCCAGCTTGCCCACCTGCGAGCCCGCGTCGTTGACGTAGAACTCCCGCTCCACGCGGTGGCCATACGCCGCCAGCATCCGCGCCAGCGCATCTCCGTAGGCCGCGTTGCGCGCGTGGCCCACGTGCATCGGGCCCGTGGGGTTGGCCGAGACGAATTCCACGAGCACGCGCTCGGGCGCAGGCGCGCCCGCGGTGCCAAACGCCTCGCCCGCCGCCAGCACCTCCGCCAGCGCGCGCTCGAGCCAGGAGTCCGCCAGGAACAGGTTCAGGAAGCCGGGCCCCGCCACCTCGAAGCGCACAAGGCTCTCGCCGAGCCGCTCGCCCACCGCCTCCCCGAGACGCTGTGCGATCTCACGCGGCGGCGGCCCCAAGCGCGGCGCCAGCAGCAGCGCCGCATTGGTCGAGTAGTCGCCGAACTCCGCCCTGCGCGGGCGCTCGATCGTGATGGCGCCGTGGCCCGTGCCGCCGCCGCGAGCCTGCACCTCTCCCGCGCCCGCCCCGCTGGCCTCCCCGGCGAGCTCCTCGGCGGCCGCGAGCACGGTCGCGCGCAGTGCCTCCAGCGGCGTGCCCGGCGTCATCTGGGGATGCCCTGCGGTGGCTGGGGCATCGTCGGGGGAGGTCTCGGTCATGGGTCCGTGGGCAACGGTTGCGATACTAGCTGCGTGAACGACCAAGACTCAGGCGCCGAGCGCCACATAAACATCCACCTCTCCCCCGAGATCATGGGGGGCGTGTACGCGAACTTCGCCAACGTCAGCCACTCCGACTACGAGTTCACCGTCACCTTCGCCCGCGTCGACCACGAGGTCGAGTCCGACGAGGTCCCCGGCGTGGTGGTCTCGCGCGTGAACCTCTCCCCGCGCTTCATGCGCGAGTTGATCGACGCGATGGAGGACAACTACTCCAAGTGGCGCACCCGCGAGGGCATCAAGAACCTCCCGGAGTACGGAGGCAGCGAGGAGCCCGCGGGCGAGTAGGCGGGCACAGGCTCCGCCCGCGCCGTCAGCCCCCAGCCGCGGTGGCTGGGTTCTTGCAGGCGGGCCGCCGTGGAACGCCCCGGCGTCGGCGGTGTTCATACCCTTCACACATGAAGGTCGCAGTCATCTCCGACATCCACGCCAACCGGCACGCGTTCGAGGCCACGCTCGAGGCGGTCGCAGCCAGCGACGCCGCCGAGCTGTGGTGCCTGGGCGACCTGGTCGGCTACGGCGCCGAGCCCGACGCCTGCGTCGAGCTCGCGCGCGAGCATGCCGCCGTGTGCCTGGCCGGCAACCACGACATGGCCGTCACCGGTGAGATCCCCCTGGACGAGTTCTCCCGTGGCGCGAGCCTCGCCGCGCAATGGACGCGAGAGGTGATCTCGCCTGAGAACCTCGCCTTCCTGCAGGGCCTGCAGCCGCAGGGCGTGGAGGGCGAGATAGGCCTCTACCACGGAAGCCCGCGCGACCCCGTGTGGGAGTACGTGCTCTCGGCGCTACTGGCAGAGCTCTGCCTGGACGCACAGCGCAACCGCATCTGCCTGATCGGTCATTCGCACGTGGCGCTCTCCTTCGAGCGGCAGGAGGGCGACCTCGCCACCGGCGAGCCACGTCGCGAGGGCGTAACGCTCGACGTGGCTGAAGGCGAGTGGCTGCTGAACCCGGGGAGCGTCGGCCAGCCCCGCGACGGCGACCGTCGCGCGTCGTGGCTGCTGCTGGACCTGGACGCCATGGGCGCGTCCTTCCACCGTTCCGACTACGACGTGGCCGGCGCCGCCGCCGCGATCCGCGCCGCGCGGCTGCCCGACTCGCTCGCCGAGCGCCTGGAGTACGGTCAGTGAGCATGCGCCGCCCCTCCTCCGCACGCCGGCCACGCGACCGGACCCGCCGTCCCGGCCCATGGCGCACGCGGGTCCTGCCCGTGCTCGCCGCCGGAGCGCTGGGCTTCGCGGCCGCGTTCCTCATCTCCTGCGGCAGCGCCGGCCAGGGGCTGATCCCCTCCGCCAACGCTGGGCCGCTCACCCAGGACTTCGAAGCCGTCAACCAGGCGGCGCACAGCGGCAACGGAAGCTGCTCGGGCACCGAAACGGCCATCGCCAAGACCGAACAGGACTTCTACGCGCTGCCCGCCAGCATCAACTCCGGCCTGCGCAACACGCTCAGCCAGGGCATCTCCAACCTCAGCAAACGCGCACGCGAAACCTGCGCTCAACTCTCCTCGACAACCAACACCACAGCCACAGCAAAGACCACCAGCACCGCAACCACCACCACGAGCACCACAACCACCCCCACCAACACCAACACCCAGACCACCACGGCCACCGTGCCGCTCACCACGCCCACCACCACCCCCACGAGCACCTCCACCGCTCCCGGCGGCGGCACCGTGGCGCCCGGCGAAACGCCTGCGGGCGGCAATGAACAGGGGGCCGGCGGCGGCGTGGGCGCAGGCGGCGGCGTGGGCGCAGGGGAAGGCGGCAAATGAGCGACGCGGAGATCGCCGGGCGCTACCGGCTCGAGCGCCGCCTCGGCTATGGCGGCATGTCCACCGTGCACCTCGCGCTCGACCAGCGCCTGGAGCGTCGCGTGGCGGTGAAGCTGCTGGCCGAGCACCTCGCCGACGAACCCGCCTTCGTGTCGCGCTTCCAGCGCGAGGCTCAAGCCGCCGCGCGTCTTGTGCACCCCAACATCGTGCAGGTGTTCGACTCCGGGCGCGACGAGCACACCGGCCAGTACTTCATCGTGATGGAGTACATCGAGGGCTCCTCCGGGGCGGAGATCCTGCGCGACCAGGGCTGGGTCGAGGTGGATGAGGCGCTGGCCATCATCGAGCAGGCCTGCGAGGGCCTCAACTACGCCCACCGCCACGGCGTGGTGCACCGCGACGTCAAGCCCGGCAACCTCCTGCGCTCGCGCGAAGGCGAGGTCAAGCTGGCCGACTTCGGCATCGCCAAGGCCACCGAGCAGTCCAGCATCACGCAGGTCGGCTCGGTGCTCGGCACCGCCGCCTACCTCGCGCCCGAGCAGGCCCGCGGCGAGGAGGCCGGCCCCAGCGCCGACCTCTACGCGCTCGGCGTGGTCACCTACCAGCTGATCTCCGGCCGCTTGCCCTACGACGCCACCTCGCTCACCGAGCTCGCGCTCAAGCAGCAGCAGGAGGAGCCGCCCACGCTTGACACGCTCGTCGCCGCAGTCAGCCCGGAGCTCGCCGACGCGGTCGCCATCGCGCTCGCGCTCGACCCCCGCGACCGCTACCAGACCGCGCGCGAGATGCGCCGGGGGCTGAGCGACGGGGCACGCGGAATCGCGCCCAGCGAGGCCGGGGGCACAGCAGGCGCGCGCGGCGCTCCCCTCACTCAGGCCACCAGCGTGCTCTCCGCGGGGCGGCCCACCGCGCCGCACGCTCCGACCGCACGAACGCGTGCGGTGGAGCCGCGCAGGCCGCGCCCGGGACCGGCCCGCAACCGTGTGGCGGCCCCCGCCTCCGCTCCCATCGCCGCGCCGCCACGGGCCCGCCGCGGCCGCGGCCGCCTCGTGGCCTTGCTGCTCGCGCTGCTCGCACTGGCGCTCGTGATCGTGGCCGTGGTGCTCATCACCGCCCCCGCCCCCACGAGGATCGTGCTGCGAAACGTCGTCTATGAAGACGTCGGCAAAGCCTCCGCCGCGCTCCAGCAGCTGGTCTCCGAAAACACCAAGTAGACGCCCAGCAGCGCCGCTACGGCGCGATCCGCCGGACGGGCCGCACGCCCCGCGCGAGGCTCGGCCAGCCGCGTGCGCCATGCTAGGAGCCCACCCCAATGCTGGCTGCCATCCTCAACGTCGAACACCTCATCCAGGTCGCCGGCTACCCGCTGCTGTTCCTGATCGTGATGAGCGAGTCCAGCGGGCTGCCCGTTCCCGGCGAGACGGGGCTGATCACCGCGGGCATCCTCGCCAGCAAGGGCAAGCTCCAGGTCGAGATCGTGATCGTGCTCGCCGCCGCAGGCGCGATCGTGGGCGACAACATCGGCTACCTCATCGGCCGCAAGGGCGGGCGCTGGCTGCTGGAGCGCCCCGGGCGCTTCTATCGCCAGCGCCGCGAGGTGCTCGCCACCGGCGAGCCCTTCTTCGAGCGCCACGGGCCCAAGGCGGTGTTCTTCGGCCGCTTCATCCTCGGGCTGCGCGTGTGGGCGTCGTGGCTGGCCGGCGCCACGCGCATGCACTGGCGCTCCTTCGTGCTATGGAACGCCCTCGGCGGCATCTGCTGGGCCACCGGCATCGGCCTGCTCTCCTATTCCCTCGGCCACACCGCCGGCAACCTCATCGAAACGTTCGGCCTATACGGCCTCGCCGCCGCGCTGCTCGCGCTCGCCAGCGGTGTCATCGTCCACCGCCGCCACCGCCGCAGCCGGCGCTAGCAGCTGCCGCAGGGAGCGATCCGCTCCCACATGTCCGCCAGCACGCTCAGCTCGGCCTCTGAGAAGCGCGAGAAGAAGTGCTCCCGGACCACCGCCAGATGCGTCACGCGGGCTTCTTCCAGGCGCTCGCGGCCGGGCACGGTCAGGCATGCGTAGGAGCCGCGCGCGTCGTGTTCGCAGGAGCAGCGCTCGAGCAGCCCGTCGCGCTCCAGGCGGTCCACCATGCGGGTGAGGCCGCTGCGCGAGAGCTGCGCCTGGTCGGCCAGGTCGCACATGCGCATGCGCCCCCCCGGCGCCTCCTGCAGGTGGTGCAGCACCTCATAGGAGGTCATCGGCAGCCGGTGCGCCTGCTCCAGCTCCGCGTCCAGACGCTTGGCCAGGCACGCGTGCGCGCGCAGCAACCCGCGCCACGCCCGCAGCTCCCCGAGCGTAAGGGTCTCCTGCTCGGAAGGGGAGATCTTGACAACGGTCGCGGTCGACATGGCGGTCCGGGTGTTGCGGCCTAGTGAACAGGCCTACAAGCGAACATAGCAGCGTCGCTGCGCCGCTCGCGAGAGGCGCGTGTCATCGGCGCGTGGCCCGCCATGCCCACCACATCATCAGCGGCTGGAGCGGCAGCCGCGCAAACAGCGCCCAGCGGGGGACCTTCGCGAACCGCTCGGGCGTCCGTGCCATGTACAGGTTCGCCGGGAACACCGCCGCCAGCAGCGCCACCAGGCCGAGACCAGACAGCCTCCGCGTCCACGGCAGCAGCACGCCCACGCCGCCCGCGATCTCCGCCACGCCGCTGACCTGAACCACTCGCACCGCTTCGCCCGCAAGCGGCGGCGGCACCATCGCTTCGTAGAACCTCGGCGAGGCGAAGTGGTTCACGCCCGCGCCGATGAAGAACGCGCCCAGCAATCGCCGCGATAGCCCACCCCGCATCGGCGTAATCTAGCGGCCCGCCAGCAGCGAGCGACCCGTCATCGCGGCCGGCTGCTCGATCCCCAGCACCTCGAGCACCGTGGGCGCCACGTCCGCGAGGATGCCCTCGCCCTCCCGCAGCGAAGCGCCCGCGCTCGTCACGATCACCGGCACGGGGTTCAGCGAGTGCGCCGTGTTGGGGCTGCCGTCCGGCTCAAGCATGTGATCCGCGTTGCCATGGTCCGCGGTGATCACGCACGCGCCACCGCTCTCATGCACAGCCGCCACCACCTGCCCCAGGCAATCGTCCACCGTCTCGATCGCGCTCACCGCCGCGTCGATCACGCCCGTGTGTCCAACCATGTCAGCGTTGGCGAAGTTGATGATGGCGAACCGTGGGCCGTCCGCCAACCCCCCCTCGCGCCAAGCGCCCACGAACGCCGACGCCGCCTCGCGCGCGCTCATCTGCGGGCGCTCATCGTAGGTGGCCACGTCCCGCGGCGAGTCCACCATCTCGCGGCGCTCGCCCGGGAGCGCAGCCTCGTCGCCACCGTTGAAGAAGTAGGTCACGTGCGGGTACTTCTCGGTCTCCGCCACGTGCAGCTGCGAGACGCCCGCCGCCGCCAGCACCACCGACAGCGTTGTCGCAGGGCGCTCCGGCGCAAACGCCACCGGGTAGGGCCAGCGCTCCTCATAGCGCGCGAACGTGGCGTAGCGCGCCACCGGCATAGCGCCGCCCCGCCCGCTCCAGCCCGGCAGATCCTGCGGCGGGGGGGCAGCGGGTGGGCGGTCCTCGGATCCGCGCTCGCCGAATCCAGGCTCGGCCAGCGCGCGGGTGATCTGACGCATCCTGTCTGGCCTGAAGTTGAACGCGATCACGCTGTCCTGCGGGCGGATGCGCGCCTCCGCGCCCACCAGCGTTGGCTCGATGAACTCGTCGGTCTCCCCGCGCGCGTAGGCGTCGCGCACCGCCTGCTCGCCGCTGGCGGCCTCATATGGCGCGCGGCCGTGCACGAGCATGTCGTAGGCGCGCTGCGTGCGTTCCCAGCGGCGGTCACGGTCCATCGCCCAGTAGCGCCCCACCACCGAGCCCACGCGCACACCCGCGATGGCGTCCAGCTCGGCCAGGTAGCCCGCCCCCGCGTGCGGCAGGGTGTCGCGGCCGTCGGTGAACGCGTGCACCACCAGATCCTCCACTCCCAGCTCGCGGCCGAGCGCGATCAGCGCGCGCAGGTGCTCGAGCGAGGAGTGCACGCCGCCGTCGGACACCAAGCCGATCAGGTGCACGCGTGGAGCGTCCGCAAACGCCGCCTGCAGGACCTCGTTGCGCGCCAGCTCGTCCGTGGCCACGGCGTCGTCGATGCGCACCAGGTCCTGGCGCACCACCGCACCCGCTCCGAGGTTGAGGTGGCCCACCTCGCTGTTGCCCATCTGCCCGTCGGGCAGCCCCACCGCGCGCCCGCACGCCAGCAGCGTGCGGTGCGGGTAGGCCGACCACAGCTCGTCGAACACCGGCGTGCGCGCCAGCGACACCGCGTTTCCCGGGCCGGGCTCCGCAAGGCCCCAGCCGTCCAGCACCACCAAGCATGCGCGCGGCGCCGGCAGGCTCGCGGGCCCCGGCGGCATCGTCATCGCGCTGCCGCTGCCGCCGCTGCCGCCGCGATCTGGGCGAAGCCGTCCGCCTCCAGCGACGCGCCCCCCACGAGCGCGCCGTCCACGTCGGGCAGAGCCAGCAGCTCGGGCGCGTTCTCGGGCTTGACCGAGCCGCCGTAGAGGATCCGCACGAGCTGCGCGGCCTCCTGGTCGCGGTCGGCCACCAGCGCCCTGATGAACGCGATCGCCTCCTGCGCCTGCTCGGGGCTCGCCACGCGCCCGGTGCCGATGGCCCAGATTGGCTCATACGCGATCACCACCTCAGCCAGCCGCTCGACCGCCACCCCCGCGAGATCCTCGCGGACCTGCGCTCGCAGCTTGCGGTCGGTCTCGTCGCCGTCGCGCTCCTGCTCGGTCTCGCCCACGCACAGGATCGGCACGAGACCCGCCTCGAGCGCCGCCGGCACCTTCAGCCCCAGCGCCTTGTCGGTCTCGCCGAACATCTGCCGCCGCTCGGAGTGGCCGAGCACCACGCCGCGAACGTCAAGCTCCCCCAGCATCGGCGCCGAGATCTCCCCAGTGAACGCGCCCTCGGGCTCGTGGTGCATGTTCTGCGCATACACCTCCACGCGCGAGCCCCTGGCGCTGTCCACCATCGCCTGCAGGTCGGTGAACGGAACGCAGATCGCCACCTCGACGCCGTCCAGCGCGGACACCCGCGGCAGCAGCGCCTGGATGTACTCCTCGGCCTGCTGCTGGGTCTTGTGCATCTTCCAGTTGCCCGCCACCAGCGGCGTGCGCGAGGAGGCTGTCGCCGAGGAGCTCAGCGTGCCACCCCCCCTGCCATCCCCGCGCCGTCGAGTGCCTGCACCCCAGGCAGCACCCTGCCCTCCACCAGCTCGAGCGTGGCGCCGCCTCCCGTTGAGAGGTGATCCACCTCGTGCTCCAGGCCGAAGCGCGCGAGCGCCGCCGCGGAGTCGCCGCCGCCCACCACCGTCAAACCGGGGGCGTCGGCCACGGCCTGCGCCACCGCCAGGGTCCCACTCGCGAACGGCTCCAGCTCGAACGCCCCCATCGGCCCGTTCCAGAACACCGTGCCCGCGCCCGCGATCTCGCGGCCGTAACGCTCAGCGGTGGCGGGCCCGATGTCGAGGCCCATCCAGCCGTCGGGCACCTCCACGCCGTCCAGCACGCGGTGCTCCGCATCCGCCGCCAGGCGGTCGCCGATCACCAGGTCCACCGGCAGCTCGATGCGAGCCGGGGCCGAGGCGGCGCGGGCGAGCGCCACGCGGGCGTGCTCGGTGTCCTCCTCATCGCACAGCGAGTCACCCACCGCATGGCCCTGGGCGCAGAGGAAGGGGAAGCACATCGCGCCGCCGATGATCACCGCATCGGCTATCTCCAGGAAGCGGTCGATCACCGCGATCTTGTCGGCCACCTTGGCCCCGCCGATGATCGCCACCAGCGGGTGCTGGGGGTGCTCAAGGATCGCCGTGAGCGTCCGCACCTCTCTTTCCAGCAGGCGGCCCGCGGCGCTCGGCAGCAGGTGCGCCACGCCGGTGGTGCTGGCGTGCGCGCGGTGGGCCGCGCCGAACGCGTCGTTGACGTACACCTCGGCGAGCTCCGCGAGGCCACGGGCGAGGTCCGCGTCGTTGCTCGTCTCGCCCGGCTCAAAGCGCACGTTCTCGAGTAGCAGCATCTCGCCGTCCGCCAGCGCGTCGGCCAGCGCCTTCACCTCGGCGCCCACCACCGCCGGGGCGAGCGTCACCGGCGCCCCTGTGAGCTCGCGTAGGCGCGCCGCCACGGGCGCCATCGAAAGCTCCTCCTCGCGCTTGCCGCCGGGCCGGCCCAGATGCGACACCAGCACGAGCCGAGCGCCCCGTCGGCGCAGCTCTCCGATGGTGTCCAGCGCAGCCACCATGCGCGTGTCGTCCGCCACCGCCGGGCGCCCGTCGGGGCCGCTCTCCAGCGGCACGTTGAAGTCCACCCGCACCAGCACCCGCCGCCCGTGGACGTCGAGGTCGTCGATGCTTCTCACAGGACCCTCTGCACCAGATCCACCACGCGGTTGGAGTAGCCCCACTCGTTGTCGTACCACGCCACCACCTTCAGCATCGTGCCATCCAGCACCGCCGTCAGTTTGGCGTCCACGATCGAGGAGTAGGGCGATTGCACGATGTCGGTGGACACGATCGGATCCTCGGTGTACTGCATGATGCCCTCAAGCGGTCCGCTCGCGGCGGCCGCGGCGAGCGCCGCGTTGACCTCCTCGACGCTCGTCTCGCGCTCGCACTCCACCGTCAGGTCCACCACCGAGCCCGTGGGCACGGGCGCGCGCACTGCGAAGCCGTGGAGCTTGCCCTGCAGTGCGGGGATCACCAGGCCGATCGCCTTGGCTGCGCCGGTGGAGGCCGGGATCAGGTTGATGGCCGCCGCGCGCGCCCGGCGCAGGTCCTTGTGCGGGAGGTCCTGCAGGCGCTGGTCGGCGGTGTAAGCGTGGATGGTGGTCATCAGCCCGTGCTTGATGCCCACCGTGTCGTTCACCACCTTGGCCACCGGCGCCAGGCAGTTGGTGGTGCACGAGGCGTTGGAGATCACATGGTGGCTGTCGCGGTCGTAGGCCTCCTCGAAGTTCACGCCGAGCACCACCGTGGCGTCGGGGTCGGTGGCGGGCGCCGAGATGATCACCTTCTTGGCGCCCTGGGCGAGGTGCTTGGACGCGTTCTCGCGGTCGATGAACAGCCCCGTGGACTCGATCACCACGTCCACGCCCAGCTCGCCCCACGGCAGCGCGCCGGGGTCGCGCTCGGCCAGCACCTTCAGCTCGCTGCCGTCCACCATCAGCGCGTCCTCGCGCGTCTGTACCGACCCCGGGTAGGGGCCGAGGATGGAGTCGTACTTGAGCAGGTGCGCCAGCGTGGCCGAGTCGGTGAGGTCGTTGGCGGCCACCCACTCGATGTCCGCCCCGCGGGCCTGCGCTGCACGGAACACGTTCCGGCCGATGCGACCGAATCCGTTGATCCCCACTCGTACCGGCATTCATTGCCTCCTGAAGCGAAAATGAACGATGCCGGGTCTCGGGGGCGCTGGCCCCCTCGCCCGGCGTGCCCGCGCAGGCTATCAGCGCCGCTGCCCGCCGAGCCGCCGCGGCTCAGGAGCCGCGCGGGGGCCTGTCGATGTCGCGGTGGGCCACCGCCACCTCGAGATCGGCGTTGTCGCGATAGCGCGCTGCGAGGTGCTCGGCGATGGCCACAGAGCGGTGGCGCCCGCCGGTGCAGCCGATGGCGATCACCATGTGCGCCTTGCCCTCCGCCACGTACTGCGGCAGAAGGAAGTCCAGGAGCGCGTCGAGGTGAACGTGGAGCGCCTCCAGCCGCCCGTCGCGGGCGATGTACTCGACCACCTGCGCGTCCAGCCCGGTCAGCTCGCGCAGCTCGGGCTCGTAGTGGGGGTTGGCCAGGAAGCGCACGTCGAAGGCGAGATCCTCCTCGCGCGGCGGCCCGTGCTTGAAGCCGAAGCTCATGAACGTCACCGACAGGCGCCCCGCGCGCTCGCTCGGCAGGAACCCCTCGGCGATGCGCTCGCGCAGCATCGCCGCTGAGAGCCCCGTGGTGTCGATCACCCTGTCCGCCCGTCCGCGCAGCGGCTCCAGCAGCGCGCGCTCCGCCGCCACGCCCGCCGCCACGCTGCCCTCCGGCGCGAGCGGGTGGCGCCTCCGGGTCTCCTTGTAGCGCGTCACAAGCGTCTGCTCGGCGGCCTCGAGGAACAGCACCTGGTGGTTGAGCCCGAGCGCGTCGAGATCGTCCACCACCGCGCGCAGCGCCTCGAAGTACACGCCGCCGCGAACGTCGGACACCACCGCTGCGCGCTCCACCTTGGAGCCCTTGTGCACGAACAGCTCCACCAGCGAGCGGATCATCTCAGGAGGCAGGTTGTCCACGCAGAAGTAGCCCGCGTCCTCGAACACGTTCATGGCGGTGGACTTGCCCGCGCCCGAGAACCCCGTGATCACCACCAGGTCCTTCAGGCGCGACTCGACCAGCGGCTCGCTCGCCTTCCCGCGGGCGGGTCGCTGCAGGGCCAGGGGCCTGATCACGGCCATCGCCTCCATTGTGCCGCGTTCCGCGGACGAGCGGTGAAGGTTCCGCTAAGAGCGCGCGACTCAGCCGGCGCGGTGGAGATTCCCGTACAGCTCGCGCCCAACCTTGGCAGGCAGGCCTGGAACCGCCGCCAGCTCCTCGCTGGAGGCTGCCACGATGGCCTCGGGCGAGCCGAAGTGCGCCAGCAGCGCGCGCTTGCGCGCCGGACCCACGCCTGGCAGCCCATCGAGGAAGGAGCTGGTCATGGCGCGGTCGCGCCGGTTGCGGTGGTGGGTGATGGCGAAGCGGTGGGCCTCGTCGCGCACGCGCTGGAGCAGCTGTAGCTCGGGTGCATGGTGGTCGAGCACGAGCGGCGCGGCGCGTCCGGGGATGAACACCTCCTCGATGCGCTTGGCCAGCGACACCACCGCCACGCCGCGCTCGCGGAACCCGCGCAGCGGCCCCAGGCCCGCGGCGAGCTGGCCCTTGCCGCCGTCGATCACGACCACGTTGGGGAGCGCGGCGAAGCTGGCGTCGTAGGCGGAATCGTGCGGTGAGGTGTCGGCCTGGCGCTCCCACTGGGCGAAGCGGCGGGAGAGCACCTCGGCCATCGAAGCGTAGTCGTCGGGGCCCTCCCCCACGGCCCGGATCTTGAAGCGCCGGTAGTCGGCCTTCTTGGGCGCGCCGCCCTCGAACACCACCATTGAGGCCACCGTGTGGGTGCTGCCGAGGTTGGAGATGTCGAAGCACTCGATGCGGATGGGGGGCACGTCGAGGCCGAGCGCGCGCTGCAGCCCGTCCAGCGCCTCCACGCGCCCCTGGCGGCGGCGCTCGGCCCGCAGCCGCTCCTGGTCCAGCGCCAGGTGCGCGTTGCGCGCGGCCAGCTCGAGGATGCGCCGCTTCTCCCCGCGCTCGGCTGCGCGCAGCTCCACGGGGCCCTCGCGGCGGCGCGAGAGCGCATCGGCGAGCGCCTGGCGGCCGCCGAGCTCGCCCTGCACCACCAGCAGGGCGGGGATGGACATGTGGCCGCCGTAGTACTGGAGCATGAACTCCTCCGCCACCTCCGCCACCTCGCGCTGGGCCTCGTTGGAGAGGTAGAACGACTGGCGATCTGAGAGCACGCCGTCGCGCACCTGGAAGACCTGGGCGTTGGCCTCGCTGCCCTCCACCGCCACGGCCACCGCGTCGAAGGTGCCGACCGACTCCGCGGTGACGCGCCTGCGCTCCAGCAGCGAATGGACAGCGCGCAGGCGGTTGCGCTCGAGCGTGGCCTGCTCGAACTCCTCAGCGGCTGCGGCGGCGCGCATGCGCTCCTCCAGCTCACGCTCGATCGCGGAGAAGCGGCCGGAGAGGAAGTCGATCACGCCCTGGATGCTGCGGCGGTAGTCCTCCCTGGAGACATAGCCCACGCACGGCGCTTCGCAGCGCTTGATGTAGTAGTCCAGGCAGGGGCTGCCGCTGCGCCTGCCCGGCTCGGGCCCGGTGCAGGAGCGGAACATGAACACCTTGGCCAGCACCTCGAGCGTGGCGCGCACGCGCTTGGCGTTGGAGTAGGGGCCGAAGTACGCGCGCCCCGCGCGATGGCGCTCGCGCGTGAAGTACACGCGCGGGTAGTGCTCGTCGAGGGAGATGGCGATGAACGGATAGGACTTGTCGTCGCGCAGGCGGATGTTGAAGCGCGGGCGGTACTGCTTGATGAAGCTCTGCTCCGCCAGCAGCGCCTCCGCCTCGGTGGCCACCACCACGCATTCGATGTGCGCCACGCCCGCCACCATGTCGGCGTGCCCGGGGCTGCTTCGCACCTGCGCCTTGGAGAAGTGCGAGGCCACGCGCTTGCGCACCGACTTGGCCTTGCCCACGTAGAGCACGCGCCCGCGCTCGTCGCGAAACAGGTACACGCCGGGCTGGTCGGGAAGGCCCTTGCGCTGCTCGGCCAGGCTCGCCTGCGCGCGCTGTGAGCCCGTCAACTGGTCCGTGGCTGCCATCCCATCCGAGGATAGGAGCACTCGCCAGCCGCGGTCAGTAGCTGCGCCAGCGGCGGTAGACCTCCATGGCCGCGTAGGCAGCGAAGCCCAGCAGCAGGAACCACACGAGCTCGCCCAGCCCGGTGCCCCACATGCGGCCACGGGCGGCCCACTCGAAGAACGCGACGGCAACGCCCGCATAGAACAGCGCGCGGTGGCGGTCGCCGAGGCTGTGGATGGTGACGCGGTGTTCGCGGTAGAAGCGCAGGCCGATGTAGCCGAAGCCCACGCCGAAGGCCACCCACAGCGCGGCTTCGAACGCGTTGGCCGCGTGGCCGCCGCCGGGGATGAACTTCACCGCGGCTGCGATCGCCACTATGATCGCCACGTTGCGCAGCGCACGCTTGCGGTCCATGGGATCAGTCTAGGTGCCCGCCCGCCCACCCACCCGGCCGAAGCGGCGTAGTCACGCTCGCGCCCTCAAGCTTATCGATCGCCTAGCCGACTATTCGTCTAATCGGCTATATTGTCGTCATGATCTATGCCACACCCCAACCCGACGCCGCCCTCCGAGAGCAGCTCTCAGCATTCGAGGAGACACGCGAGGAGCTTGGCGCTCAGGCAAGTGCTGCCGGCCCGTGGCTCGGCAGCTTGAGGCGCCAATGGCGTGCGGCGTCTGCCGAGAGCTCCATCGAGATCGAGGGCTACCGCGTACCCCCCGAGGAGACGCTGGCGATCACCAGCGGCGCGGAACCCCCCGACCCGACCGACGAAGACCGGATGGCGCTCGCGAGCTATGCCCGCGCGATGGACCACGTCGGCGTGATGGCGGCGGACGAGGGTTTCGAGTGGGTCGAGCGCGTCGTGCTCGACCTGCACTTCGATGCCTGCTACTTCCAGAAGGAGAAGGATCCCGGCCGGTACCGAGAGCGAGGGATCGAGGTCACCAGTCCGGTGGGCGGCCCGCCGGCGTATGTGGGCCCCGCAGGCGCGGAGGTCCGACCCCTGATGCGCGAGGTGGTGCAGTGGTTGGACAGCGGCGATCTCGACGCACACCCGATCATCCGGGCAGCGATGTGCCATCTGCACGTGGTTTCCGTGCATCCCTTTCGCGACGGCAACGGGCGCGTGTCGCGGATCGTTCAATCGCTCCTCCTCGCCCGCGGCGGGCTCCTGGCGCCCGAGCTCGTCTCGATCGAGGAGTACCTGGGTGCGCACACCGCCGACTACTACGCCGCACTCCAGGCAACGCAGCACGGCTCCTACCAACCCCAACGCGACGCCATGCCCTTCATCCGCTTCTGTGCGGAAGCCCATTTGCGGCAAGCACACCGACGGCTGCAGCAGCTCGCACAAGCCAGCCGGCGCTGGGCATACCTGGAACGAATCTCAGAACAACACGGGTGGCCCGACCGGCTCGTCATCGCACTCGAGCAGAGCCTGTTCCACGGCACAGACCGCGGCACCTACGCAGCCGAGGCTGACGTGTCGGCGGCCACAGCAACAGGCGACCTGAGGCGCCTGGTGGACGCCGGGCTGATCACACAGCAAGGGCGCGGACCCGCCACGCGATATACCCCGAGCCGGCGCCTCAGCGAAGACATCCCAACCTGAGCCGTCCCCCCCGACGCGCTCAGTCGATCAGCGCCTCCAACCGCGCATAGGCGTCCTCCACGGCGCGCCTGGCGGCGGTGTGCCGAGCTTCGGACTTGGCAGACTCATAGCGCGTGGCCCACGCTGCGGGGTCCGCCAGCTCGTCCTCGAGCCCTTTCATCGCCGCCTCGGCCTCTTCCACCGCCCGCTCCGCCTTCTCCTGCTCGCTGAGGCGGTTCTTGGAAGGCCCCTTCGGCTTGGACTTGCGCTTCGGCGCACCCGCCCCGTTGGAGCCGCCCGATCCACCCGATCCCTGATCGGCTCCAGACGGCGCATGCGCCGTCTGGCGGAGGGGCGCATGCGCCCCTCCGAGGGGCCGCGCATGCGCGGCCCCAGGCGAACCGCTCGCAGATCCTCCCGCATGCGGGCCTGCCTTCTGATCGACAGACGATCGTTCTTCTCTCGCCCGCACATACTCCGGCCAGCCACCCATATAGCTACGCAGCGAGTGCTCCTCCACGGCCACGGTGCGGGTGCCCACCGCGTCCAGCAGCGCGCGGTCGTGGGACACGAGCAGCACCGCGCCGGGGAAGGAGCGCAGGGCGTCCTCGAGCGCCTCGCGGCTCTCGATGTCGAGGTGGTTGGTGGGCTCGTCCAGGATGAGCACGTTGGGCGCGCCCGAGTCCGCTCCCACCAGCACCGCCAGCGACAGGCGCCTGCGCTCCCCACCGGAGAGCCCGCTGAGGGGCTTTTCGGCCTCCTCGCCGGAGAACAGGAAGCGCCCCAGCAGTGCCCGCGCACGGTTGGGCGAGAGGCCGGTGGCGCGGCCGGCTGCGTCGAGCACGCTCTGCTCCGCGGGGCCACCCGCGCCAAGCTCCTCGGCGTGTTGAGAGAGGTAGCCCACCTTCACGTTGTGGCCGGTGCTGAGCTTGCCCGCCGCCAGCGCGCGCTTGCCGGCGAGGGTCTCGATCAGCGTGGTCTTGCCCGCGCCGTTGGGGCCCACCAGCGACACGTGCTCGCCGCGTTCCAGCCACAGCTCGGCCTCCTCCAGCAGCACGATGGGCGCGCTGCCGTCATCGCCGCCCACCTCCACCCGGCCGTCCAGCAGCTCGAAGATCACCCTGCCCGAGCGCTCGGGCTTTGAGAACGCGAACTCCAGCCCGCGCTGGTCGGCGGGATCGCGCTCGATGCGCTCGATCTTGGCGAGCTTCTTCACGCGCGACTGCGCCTGGCGGGCCTTGGTGGCCTTGTAGCGAAAGCGCTCGATGAAGCGCTCCATCCGCTCGATCTCAGCCTTCTGGGAGTCGATGGCCTTGCCCAGCGCAATCTCGCGCGCGGCCTGCTCGCGTCGCCACTGGTGCCAGCTGCCGGCGAAGAAGCGCGAGCGCGCAGGCGCGCTGCCGTAGAGCTCCAGCACCGCCGTGCCCACCGCCTCCAGGAACCAGCGGTCGTGCGCCACCAGCACCACAGCCGCATCGAGGTCCACCAGCGTCTGCTCAAGCCACTCAAGCGACTCGATGTCGAGATGGTTGGTGGGCTCGTCCAGCAGCAGCACATCCGCGCCGGTGGCCAGCGCACGGGCCAGCGACGCGCGCGTGAGCTGCCCGCCCGAGAACGTGTCCAGCTCGCGGTCCAGGTCCGCTTCGCGGAAGCCCAGACCGTGGGCCATGGCTGTGGCGCGGTTGCGCCACAGGTAGCCGCCGCGCGCCTCCAGGCGCGCCTGCGCGGTGGCGTAGCGCGACAGCGTGGCCTCATCGCCCGCGCCCGCAGCCATGCTGGCCTCGAGCTTCGCCAGCTCGGCCTCGATCGCCAGCTCCTCAGCGCAACCCGAGAGCACGTACTCGCGCAGCGGCATGCGCCGCTCGCGCGGCGGGCGCTGGTCGTGCAGCGCAATGCGCACGCCCTTGGCCACGCTCAGCTCGCCGCGGTCGATCGAGGTCTCGCCCGCCAGCATGCGCAGCAACGTGGTCTTGCCCGCGCCGTTGCGGCCCGCGATCGTGAGCCGTTCGCGCCGCTCCAGCTTGAACGACACGCCGCCCAACAGCGGCCGGCCAGCGATGTCCTTGTGGAGGTCCGATGCGATCAGGAGAGCCATCGGCTGCTGATGGTAGGGGCAGCGCTCGGGCGCGCCGGCGAAGCGCGTGCGAGCGCTGCCAGCCCGGCGCCTGCGCGCTGAGCTAGGATCTGCGCCGTGACGCGCAACCGCCTGCTCGCGATGCTCCTGCCGCTGACCCTGATGCTGCTGCTCGTGCTGGCGCCTGCCGCGAGCGCGGCCAACGACGGCCGCGGCTTCTACGGCGCCACCGACGACAAGGTGGTCACCGACGCGGGCCTCATCCTGATCGTGTTCTTTCCCGTGTTCGTGTTCCTCATGAGCATGCTTCAGGGACGCTTGGAGAAGCGCAAGCAGGCGCGCAAAGCCGCCGCCAAGGCGCAGATGGGCAACCCCTACCTGCGCGGCGGCTGGTAGCTCCCCAGCGGGATGGGCGAGCCCGACCACAACGGGCACGGCGAGGGCGACGGCGCGGCGGCCGGTGAGGGCAGCAACGCGGCTGCTGCGGTGCGCTACGAGCGGGAGGGCGCGGCGGCGGTCGTGACGATCGACCGCCAGCACCGCCGCAACGCCGTGGACGGACCCACGGCGGCGGCGCTGCACGAGGCGTATCTGCGCTTCGAGGCAGACGAGGATGCGCGCGTGATGATCCTCACCGGCGCCGGCGGCGTGTCCTTCTGCGCGGGCGCCGACCTCAAGGCCACCCACACCTTCGTGCCGCGGCTGATGAGCGAGGAGGGGCCGATGGGCTTCACGCGCCTCACGCCCTCCAAGCCCACCATCGCGGCGATCTCCGGCTTCGCGCTGGCGGGCGGCCTGGAGCTCGCGCTGTGGTGCGATCTGCGCATCGCCACCGAGGGCTCCACGCTCGGCTACCCGGAGCGGCGCTGGGGCGTGCCGCTGATCGACGGCGGCACCCAACGCCTGCCCCGCGTGGTGGGCCTCGGCCGCGCGCTCGACTTGATCCTCACGGGGCGCATGATCGACGCCCAGGAGGCGCTTGCGATGGGCCTGATCACCGAGATCGTGCCGCCGGGCGCCCACCTGGAGCGCGCGCTCGCGCTCGCGCAAGGCCTCGCGCGCTTCCCCCAGCGCACCATGCTGGCCGATCGCCGCGCCGCCATCGAGGGCCTCGGCATGACGCTCGCCCACGGTCTCGCGCTGGAGGCGCAGGCGGGGCCGGAGGTGTTCGAGGACGGCGCCCGAGGCGCCGCGCGCCTCGTCGC